>Ga0209979_1000370_pt1 | contig 63388 bp, 59 predicted proteins | sample AnhtaG_FD_183114 | JGI IMG/M metagenome (GOLD analysis project Ga0209979, IMG submission 183114) | Deep subsurface microbial communities from Anholt, Denmark to uncover new lineages of life (NeLLi) - Anholt_01485 metaG (SPAdes) (version 2) | ecosystem: Environmental > Aquatic > Marine > Oceanic...
AACACCCGCTTCCGATATTTTGGTATCCATACCAGATGATACTGAAGACAATGCTTTGTATGCGCCCCTGACACATATCTGGCCATAACCAGATTATGCCTGATTTTCCTCCACTGCGCCAGCCAGAACTGGCTTCGTTCCGGGATGCCATTCATTCCCAGGCTTGAAAGCCTGGGGTTTTCTGGCATATCTTATAAAGGAAGTCGAATTTTATTTGAATGACAAATTACAAAAAAGAGTTTCGACTCCCCCTTATAGCTGGGACTGGGGTACAAGATATTATCCTGATGGCGCTTATACAATCAAGGTCAAAGCCTGGGATATTATAGACCAAACCGGTGAAGACACAATCAAGGTCAATGTCTACAATCCTTCGAAAAAAATTAAATATGGACCAAGACGTTAAAAAGCAACCAGGGATGCTTATTGTTAATTATTGATTTTTTAAGAAGTATAAGTCCAAACAATTTGTCCTGGCAAATAAGAATTTTTATAACCATCTCCTATATTTTTGTAATAATTGTCAATTATTTCATCTAAAAATACTGAATTGTTCATTAGAGATTAATATTCGTTGTCATAATCAAGCTTTTCCATTTCTTGCCAATAAAGTTCGTCATATTTAGGCTACATAACTTCTTCTAAATCCTTCTCTTTTCCCCTCCCGAGCTTTTCTTTCAACGTAGCTCGAATAGTCCTAATCTCTTGTGATGACAGCCTTCCTTTTTCAAGCTTAAATTTAGGTATCGTCTCAAATTTATTTATTTTCGAAAAATCTAATTTTTCCTTCTTCTTTGTATCTATCATTGGTTCCGTATAAAAGTAAACATAGTTAAGAATCTCATTCAGTTCTTCTGTTACCCATTTATTTATTAATTCTCTAACCAACATAGAATCCTCAAGTTCCTTAAATATATCGCTGAAATCTTTTTGGTCTTCTACACAAGTAATAAAGCTAATATTTTTGGGAGGCTCCTTTTCTACAACTTTAAAATCAGGTGAAGACGTAATTAGGTCATATACTTCATTATATTCATAAGCCCAAGGACCGTAGTCATAACAAATCCATTTAAAACTTGTGAACGTTTTTTTATATTTCCGATAATATTCAACATCAATGAGATATAATGTAAGTTCTCAATAATTGGGGGTAGATTATATTTGTGACTAATCACTGGATTCCTGCTTTCGCAGGAATGACAGACACTTACACTCAATCGTCATTCCCGCGGAGGCGGGAATCCATAGCTACTACCCACACTTATTGAGAAGTTACGATATAATCTTCTTACTTGTTTATTATCAATAATTTTCAATTTGTATTAATTTGTCTATATTTACATGAATTTAGATCAATAGAGAAAAAAATATGGAAAAATATAAAAAACGAAAAACAGCTATTATATTCTTTTGCTTTCCGAGTTGTTGTGTTACTGTGTAACAGAGTCATTTACATTATGAAAAGGAAAAAGCTATGAAAATTGAACATTTTAAGATGGAGCGTATGCAATCCGAATGGGAAAATGTTGTCACCTATAACCTTTCAGAAAGCGGCGTTCATCCCATTGCCTTTAAAGAACTTGTCAATCAGGATGAATTAGAGGACATCTTAAACACTAAACTCGGATACATCCAAACCAATGGGACTCCGGAGTTACGAGAAGAAGTAAGTAAAATTTATCCAGGTACTAATATTGATAATATCCTGATAACATCAGGTTCGGCTGAAGCCAATTTTCTCTTGATGTGGAGCAATATCGAGCCAGGAGATGAAGTTATTCTCATGCTGCCAAACTACATGCAGATATGGGGACTCACTAGAGCATTCGGAGCAAATCTGAAGACATTCTTTCTCAGGGAAAACCTGGATTGGAATCCAGACCCTGACGAACTTAAAAGCCTTGTCACCAAAAAGACAAAAATCATTGCCATCACGAACCCTAACAATCCAACAGGAGGCCAGTTAAGCGAGGAAGCGAGACAGACAATTATTGAACTGGCTGAAAAGGCAGATGCCTGGATTTTCGCAGACGAGGTCTACCAGGGAGCAGAATTAGACGGAAATACAACCCCAAGCTTTTGGGGGACATACAAAAAAGTCGCGGTTACATGCGGTCTCTCCAAGGCCTACGGACTACCCGGGCTAAGAACGGGATGGATCGTGGCTCCGGAAGAGTTCATCCAGAAAACCTGGCCGTACCATGACTACACCACTATTTCTCTGAGCAAACTAAGTGACCGCCTCTCCAGAATCGTACTCTCTCCTGAAAACAGGATGAAGATTCTCGAGAGAACACGCAGAATCGTCAGGACAAATTATGCAATTCTCGAATCATGGTTCAAAAAGCTGGGAGGCCTCTTTCATCATGTTCCTCCCAAAGCAGGAGCCATAGCTTATCCCCGTTATAACTTAAACATAAATTCAACCGATTTGATAAAAAAACTCCTACATGAGAAAAACGTTTTGCTTGTACCTGGAGATCATTTTGAAATGGACCACTACATCCGTTTTGGATTTGGAGAAGAAAAAGAATATCTCTTGAAAGCCCTAGATCTTGTAGAAGAAGCTATAAAAGAGATTATATCTTGATAAATAGTTTAGGTTCTTCTCCCGATTAGTTGATGCAAAGGGTTCGAGGATTCAAAAATCATAGGACGTTTGCCAAACTTTTAATTCCTTATAATCCTTAAGCATTTCACTCGAATCCCTGACCCCTTGACCCCTTGAATCCTTATGATCCTACCAACTCTTTTGGAGATGATCCTTAAATAAAGAATTTACATATGTAATGAATATATCATATTATAAAATATAAAAATTTAAAAAAAACAGGTTTGGACTGAGATAATGAATATTAGGATGACTCTGATAATCTTGATATTATTCAGTATGTGCTTTTCAGAAGTATTTGGCTGTATTTATAATGTTCGTGATGTGGGTTTTGTCGAGTTTCTGTCTGCTCCATATCATCTCTATTTCTATATCCATAATGATACCCCTGAAGAATTTACTTACACCTTCAAACAAATATCATATACGGCTTTCATGGACAGCAATGTCAAGGGTGAAATAATAAATGTGGATCAAAAAAAAGACCATCCGGCTATGGAATATTTCCTTCTGTGGGAGATACAATCATTCCCTGCAGCAATCTTGGTTTCACCAAAGGGACAATCTTTGGTCCTTCCAATTTCTGTTCCAAAAAAACCCTTCAAAGAAACAGCACGGTCTTCCCTTTATAGCATAATTTTCTCTTCAAAAAGGGAAGATATTTTAAATCACCTTGTTAGATCATATTGTGTCATACTTTTGATTGAAGGAAAGGATGCGGATGAAAACAAAAGAGCACATGAGGTAGTCGCCGCTTCAACCAGGAAGATCGCAAAAATGATGAGTCAGTTGCCGAAACGCATCGAAAAGCCTCCTTATATTATCATAATGCCTCAGGAATCTCTTTCCCAGGAAAAAATGTTGCTCTGGAGTCTTGGCATTGATGAAAATGAAGCAAAAGAGGCTAATGTTGCTATAATCTACGGAAGAGGAAGAAGGCTAGGGCCTATCCTGAGAGGAGCATATATAACTGGAAGCAGGATGTTTAGTATACTTTCAAGGATAGGTTTGTCCTGCGAGTGCGGGCTGGATAGAAGATGGATCATGGGATCAAGGATCCCTCTCAGGTGGGAAAGGAAAATTCAAAGAGATGTTGTGAAGTTTCTTGGTTTTGATGCCGAAAGTCCTATGGTAAAGATGGAAATGAGTAGTATTATGTCTATAGGTCGTTCTAGTGTTCAGATGGAGGAAGGAAACAAAAATAGTTCGAGAGGAATGCTCAGTAATCCTGATACAGGACTCGACTCATACAGCGAGGAGGCTTTAGAGTTTGAAAACAACTGGGTTGCACAAAGAGTATCCCCGGCCCAATTTCGCGGACTCGTTTCTCAAACGTCAAATTCCTCTGAATCTAATCTTAACTTGAAAATGATATTGATTATTGCAAGTATTATGATCCTATTAATCCTGGCAGGAGGTACATTTATTTTGCTGCGTGCCCGAGAGAAGAAATCATGAAAATTTTTCAACTTATCCTTCGGGAGATAATACATAGAAAACTGAATTCTCTTCTCAGTCTGCTGGCGATCGTAACAGCCGTCGCTTTATTTGTTTCATTTTTTACAACAGGCCAGGCCTCTAAACGTGAAACGACACGGCTCATGAGAAACATAGGGTTTAATCTCCGTATTATTCCTAAAGAAACAGACATAGAAAAATTCTGGATAACAGGCTACTCAGAATATTCCATGCCAGAGAACTATGTTTATAAATTAGCATCTCATGAAGGTCTCTCCTATGCCCACCTGACCGCTACGCTGCAAAAGAAAGTAACGTGGCGAATGAGAGAAATCATATTAACCGGTATAGCACCAGAGGTTTCTCCACCTGGAAAACAAAAAACTCCAATGATCTTTTCAATCGAGCAAGGAACTGTTTACATCGGATTTGCTCTGGCACGTCATTTTGGGCTTAAAAATTACGATTTGATTGATATATTTGGCAAGCCGTTCACCATAAAACAGTGTCTCTCTGAGAGCGGTAGTGAAGATGACATCCGCATCTTCGGTCATCTGCACGATGTACAGGACATACTAAATATGGGAAATCAAATTAATGAAATAAAAGCACTGCATTGCCTCTGTGTTGTGGAAGACAGCAACATTAATTCTCTATCCATACTCAGGGAACAACTTGCAGGTGTCCTCCCCGATACAAAAGTGATTTTAATCAGCTCTATTGCATCTGCACGCGAAAAACAGAGAATGATGTCCGAAAAGTATTTTGGGTTTATTATTCCTTTTTTGATTGTCGTGTGTATGGCCTGGATAGGAGTATTAGCACTTTTGAACGTCCGGGAGAGGCGACATGAGATCGGTATCATGCGGGCACTTGGTTATGGCTCCTATAAAATTGCATATCTCTTTCTAGGCAAGGCTGTTGTCATTGGATTGATTGGAGCCGTAATTGGCTTTGGGATTGGGACAGGCCTAGCTTTAAAGTACGGACCTGACATATTCAAAGTCACAGCAAATGCGATAAATCCTATGTTTAAACTCCTGTACTGGGCGGTTATTGCCTCTCCGGCTTTTTGTGCCCTTTCAGCCTTCATCCCTGCAATGATAGCTGTAGCTCAAGACCCGGCTCTCATTTTAAGGGAAGAATAAATATGGTCCATCTGGAAAAACTTAATAAACAATACCGTACCCGGAGCGGCGATATCAAAGCCCTTGATGATGTCAGCCTCCATGTTAAAGAGGGCGAGTTAGTGGTTGTCAGGGGACCAAGTGGGAGCGGAAAAACAACTCTATTGCTTTCCATTGGAGGGATGCTTCGTCCAACAAAAGGGCAGGTTATCGTTGACAATAATGATATCTATTCGTTGAGCAATAAGGAAAGAGCAAGGTTTAGAGCTGAGAATATCGGGTTTGTCTTCCAAATGTTTCACCTTGTGCCTTATTTAAATATATTCGAAAATGTCCTTTTATCTAGTGGAATAGGAACAAAACAGAAAAGGCAAAAAGAGGCAGAGGAATTATTGAAACGCCTTAACCTGTCGGACCGCCTGTATCACAAGCCTTCTGAACTCAGCGCTGGAGAGAAACAGCGTACAGCCATAGCAAGGGCGTTGATTAACCAACCAAAAATTATCCTGGCTGATGAGCCAACAGGAAATCTCGACCCTGAAAAGTCCGAACAGATCATCGGTTACCTGGAGGAGTTTCATCAGGCTGGAGGTATAGTCATCGTAGTAACTCATGGGAAGTTAGTAGATCAATATACTGACCGCATAATTTATCTGAAAAACGGCCAAATATAAAAGATTTATTAAAGATGAAGTCAATCTAAAGTGAATAACAGACATAACGGATTGAACTTATAAAGGAGATTTCACCTTGAAACATAAAAAACTATCATTCAAAACAGGGCCAATGAATGTTCGAGGCTGTATTGTCTTTATCATCCTCGCCTGCATGGCTGTCTTATCTATCAATTGTAAATCTCCTAAAACTGAGTATTGGATGACTTATCGGCATGACAACGCTCGCAGTGGAGTGACTTCTTCCAGCTTGGATACTCCCCTATCGCTGCACTGGACTTTCAAACCAACTCACCCACCAAAGCCGGCATGGCCAAAACCTGGAGAAGAGATGGAAAGGATGCACTTTGATAATGCTTACCATGTGATTGCAGCCAAAGGAATGGTCTATTTTGGCTCTTCAGTAGATAACAAGATCTATGCGCTAAATGCAAAGACAGGCAAGATACAGTGGACCTTTTTCACAGAAGGACCTGTTCGTTTTGCTCCAACACTCTGGAAGAATCGTGTATATGTTGGTTCAGACGATGGTCACATTTATTGCTTAAGAGCTGGGAATGGGAAACTCATATGGAAATACAGGGCAGGTCCCAGTGACGAGAAATTACTTGGAAACGGAAGAATGATATCTATGTGGCCGGTTAGAACAAGTGTTTTGGTTGACGGCGGGATTGTCTATTTTGGGGCAGGTGTTTTCCCTTATGAGGGAATCTTCATTTGTGCCCTGAATGCCAGAGAGGGCTCAGTAATCTGGAAAAACGATACTGTCGGAGACCGAGCCCACGAACTGGCCTATGGCGGCATTTCGCCTCAGAGCTATCTGATTGCCTCAGAGAACGTTCTCTATGTACCATCTGGCAGGGCTATGCCCGCAGCCTTCGGCCGCAAGAGCGGAGAATTTCTATACTACCTCCTGCCAGGAGCAAAAGTGGGCGGCACCTGGGCTCTGTTGGATAAAGACAATCTTATCGCAGGGGTAGATCTCTCTGGCACACCATCGAAAATTGCCTATGACGAACAGACAGGTATGAAAAAAGATGTTATGGATGATATGCATGCATGGTTTCCGGGAATTGACCTTATTGTAACACCTGATGTTTCCTACACCCTCACTGAAAATGGAATTTATGCTTTAGATAGAGAAAAATATTTGATTATTCGCGGGAGTAAACTGAATGTCCTCGCAAAAGAACGACAAAAGCTGCAAGATAAACGTTCGGACATTTTGAAAAAAATCCAAGAGACTGGCGTGGAAACTGAAAGTAGGATGTATGATCCACAGATAGAAGAGATTGAAAAAAAACTAGTTAATTTAGCCGAAGAAGAAAAGAAGTTAAAGACTTCTATGTGTAGGTGGGAATATCTAAACAAAAAACTTTGCTCTTTGATACTCGCAGGCAATAAGATATTTGCAGGAGGAGAAGGGATGGTCATTGCCGTTGATACACAGAGCGGTAAGGAGCTTTGGAAGTCTGAAATACAAGGTAAAGCCCAAGGGCTTGCTGTGACAGAAGGCAATCTTTATGTCAGCACTGATAACGGCAATATTTATTGTTTCACAGAAGGTAAGACATCCAGAGCAAAAGAGATCAATCCATCTGTTAATCCCTCCCCTTACAGAAAGGACAGGCTTACTAAAATCTATGAATCCGCAGCAGAAAAAATTCTAAAAGAAACAGGCATTAATAAAGGGTACTGCCTGGTTCTCGGGTGCGGTACAGGAAGGCTTGCTTTTGAGCTTGCCAAACAAAGCAAGATGAAAATCATAGGCATCGAGGAGGACACAAAGAAAGTCTATACAGCGAAAAATCGATTAGACTCAGCAGAATTATACGGCTCAAGAGTTGTAGTCGAACAATGGGATTTATCAACACTTCCGGATTATTTCGCTGACTTAATAGTGTCAGATGAGATGATATCAGGCAAGATAAAAGGCTCCTCTAAGGAGATGTTCCGTGTCCTTAAACCATATGGAGGTATAGCATATTTAGGCCAATCCGCTGAAGCATCCAAGAGAGCGAAATCTCTTGAGTTGCAGAATCTCCTCGAATGGCTGAGAAAGTCAGGAGCACCTGAGCCTGAGGTTGATAAAGTAAACGGAATCTGGGTAAAAACTACCCGTGGAAAGTTAGAAGGAGCAGGATCCTGGAGAGAACAATATGGAAGCCCTCAAAATACAGCAAGCTCCGGGGATCAACTCGTCAAAGGACCGCTTGGAGTCCTTTGGTACGGAGAACCGGGTCCTGAAAGAATGGTAGAACGGCACGCAAAAGCAGCCAGTCCGGTATCAATTGACGGGCGTCTCTTCATCCAGGGAGAGGAAGTAGTAATGGCTTATGATGCCTTTAACGGCATCTTTCTCTGGAAAAGAGAAATTCCAGGGGCAGTACGAGCAAGAGCGGATATGGATGGTGGGAATCTTGCTGTAACTGAGGATGCTCTTTACGTAGCTGCGCACGATAAATGCTATTGCCTCGATCCTGCAACCGGGGAAACAATACGGATTTTCGAGATTCCTCCATCTTCTGATGGAACCCCTCGAAGATGGGGATATGTATCCTGTACTGATAACATCCTTTACGGCTCATGCGCCATGCCTTTAATAAGAGATTATTTCACCTTGAGCAACACCCTTATCCAAAACGGAAAATGGAGGGATGCAGATGAAATCCCGCCTCAATATAGAGAAGAATATGAATATTTAACATCAATTTATCCCGTGCCTGATGAGAAATTGTGGACCTATTTCAAAAGATCGGGTGCTTTATGGCATTTGATGGCTGATTTTCCCGACTGGGAAATCTATAAAAGCTCGAAAGAAGCTCTTACCAAGAATATGATGGTTAGCGACACGATTTTTGCCATGGACACTGAAACAGGTAAACTGCTATGGAAACATCAAGGAAAAAGGATCGCTCATATAACAATAACCTCGGAAGATGGAACGATCTTCCTTGCCGAAAGCGCGGTATCAACAGAAAAGAAGAAATATGCGCTTCAAATCCGGGGGGAACTCATCAGAAAAGGGATTTATGAAGAAAGTGAGGAAGGAGAAGTAGCTTATGATGAAACAGATGTGAGACTTGTTGTCGCTCTCGACGCTATGTCCGGTAAAAAGCTCTGGGAAAGGCCCCTGGACCTTACAGGCAGCGGCGGAGATGGAATGGGAACTGCATATCAAGATGGCGTATTGTTGATCTTCCAGAACGTCGGTACCCACGATGCCTGGAGGTTCCAAGAAGGCAGCCTCAGGTGGCGGCGCCTTACGGCTCTGTCCGCAAAAAACGGCAGTGTACTTTGGTCACGCCCTGTAAACTACAATGTACAGCCTGTGATAGTTGGCAGCCAGATCTTCATAGAACCCCGTGCCTGCGACCTTCATACTGGGAAGATTAAGATGCGCTCTCATCCTATTACTGGAAAGCAAGTTCCGTGGGAATATTTGCGCCCCGGCCACACATGTGCAATCTCCTCTGCCTCTGCCAACATGCTCTTTTACCGTTCATCCAGCACTGCAATTTATGACTTCGCAGAGGATAGAGGATTGGTGCTTTTCGGAGGCATCCGCCCAGGTTGCTGGATCAACATGATAGCAGCAAACGGCGTTTTGCTCTTCCCTGAAGCAAGCTCAGGCTGCACCTGTTCATTCCCGCTCAGATGCTCACTTGTACTAAAACACAAGCCCAAAAGACCTCAACCATGGACAGTATTTATAGCTCATGGCGCGATGAGCCCTGTAAAACATTTTGCCATTAATCTTGGGGCTCCTGCAGACATGAAAGATGACAATGGACGAATCTGGTTCGCTTATCCCAATCCCAAAACCGAATACATCGATAATCACTATCCCAATTACGGTGTAAAGTTCGATTTACATGACGAGATCTTACTGGGCATGGGGTATTTCTGCAGTGATTTCAAAAGCACAACCATTGAAGGCTCGGAAAAACCATGGCTTTTTACCTCTGGATGTATAGGACTTTCAAGGCTAGAAATCCCATTAATAGATGATATATGGGGTGAAAAATCCGGCGTTTATAACTTACGCCTTGGTTTTAATGCTCCTTTGGGCGATCGTGCTGAGCAGCGCGTTTTTTCAATTAAGCTTCAGGACGAAACAGTATTGAAAAATTTCGACATCATTAAAGAAGCAGCAGGAGCGAATAAAGTGGTTATAAAAGAATTCAACGGGATCAAGGTGGAAAATGTCCTAGCTGTTGAACTCGTTTCAAAAGACTCGAATCCAACGATATCACAGGCACCTATAATTAATTTTATCGAAGTCATCAGGGAAGATGAGGCCAAGGTCTCAAAGATTTCAGAACCTCTCAGTCCTATTACAAAAAGCTATGCAGAGGCTTTATTAAAAGAGGCAAAGACAGAATTCATTAAGAAAAATTATACAAAAGCACTCGAGAAATATCATATTGTTTTGGATGCTGCCCCCTCTGTAAATCTAAAACAAAAGGCACTGGAAGGAATGGCTTCCATAGGAAGCCCTGATTCCTTAAGCAGGATAGCAGCATACTGCAGGGATGTTGCACCTATCCTCTGGAATTATAAAGAGCCCAGGCAAGAGCTTAATAATAAAGCCGCCAATGTTCTTATAGCTATCGCAGCCAACACGGCAAAGAGTGATAAGCAGAAAGCGATTAAAATATTCAAGAATGCTCTGGTAAATGCAAGTGATGATACATATAAAAAAGTAATTGAAACCCTTAAAAGATTAGGCGTTAAGCTTGATAATGCTTCGGACAAATAAAGTAAATTCTTAATCTCTGCCAAGTTTATTGAACCAGGCTATCTCTTCTAGCTTTCTCCTCTTCTTTTCTTTTGAGGGTTTTCTCTCATAGTAGCCCATAGACAGAAGAGCTACAATCTTGTATTTTCGAGGGATCTTTAAAACTTTCCTGGCTTTGCGAGAATTAAACCAACCTATCCAGCACGTCCCCAGTCCCAGCTCCTCGGCCTGAAGCACAGTGTGCTCTCCTGCTATTCCGATATCAATAAGATAAAAATTGATGTTTTGGATTTGCTTCCCTATTCTATTGGCAATGATATCCAGTCGAGCCAGGATCACAATGAGAACTGGGGCCTTGATTGCGAATTTTGAGATAAAATAGATTCCTGAGAAAACATTTCTGGCAAATTTTGCTTTTAGCTCAGGGTCATCAATGATTAAAAATCTCCAGGGCTGAACGTTATCCGCTGACGGAGCCAGACGGGCGGCCTCGATACAAGTCAGTATTTTTTCCCTTTCGACCTCCTTATCCAAATATCTGCGGACGCTCCTTCGCTGCTGGACTAGCTGTTTAAAAGACATCTTCCCTCCTTTGTCCAAAATCTAAATACAAAAATGACTAAATTCCAAATCACAAATTCCAAATTCCAATAATCAAATAAGCGAGACTGGTCATTTTCCAACTTTAAACTGGATCAATTCTGCCTTTTGAAGGAGCTTAAAGAAAGTATAAATACTCAGAGGATTCACTGCCCCGAATTCAGCTCCAAATTTTTCTTCAATATATTCGGCTTGGAGGGGGCAGACAAAATTCTCTGCCCTTACAGGAATAATCCTTCTCAGTTTTTTCTCATCTTCTTTTTTAATCATCACAGCTGCATCATGCCATCCTTCTGATGCCTGAATGCGATCAAAGTGAGAAATCAACACTGAAAAGTCAATTATGGGGACATTTCTATTCATTATACTATTCATAACATAATTTTTATTGCGAAAAGAAGTTATCTTTAATATTATGAAAAAAATTATGGATATATGGATAAAGGAGGGAAGATTGCCTAATAAATTTTTGGTTGTAAGTTTCATTTTATTATCTACTCTTGGCACCTTCCTATTCTCCGCTGATGAACCATTATGCAAACAGGTCGCCAATTATACCATGAACGTAAATCTGGATACAGAAAAGAATATGATCACATGCACAGAGCTTCTTTCCTGGACAAACGATTCAAAAACATCCACCGATGAACTGTGGTTTCATCTCTATTGGAATGCCTTCCAGAACAATATGAGTACATTTCTTCGAGAAGGCACCCGAAGAGGCAGAAGAGTAACAGGATTCAGAGAGGAAGATTGGGGATATTGCAAGGTAGAATCTATCAAAATAGCCCAAAACGACTTCTTCGATGAATATGACCTCTTGCCGACAATGACCTTCAGACAGCCTGATGACGACAATGCCTTTGACCAAACTGTCTTCTCGGTTAAACTCCCCAAACCTATAGAACCCGGCCAGACAATTTTGCTCAATATAGATTTTCAATCCAGAGTTCCCAGACCTGTTTCTAGAACCGGTGTTTACAAAGACTATTATTTTATTGCCCAGTGGTTTCCAAAGATCGGTGTTTTCCAGGATGGTAGATGGAACTGTCATCAGTTCCATGCCTCCAGCGAATTTTTTGCTGATTATGGTACTTATGATGTCCAAATAACCCTTCCCTCTTCTTTCATAATCGGCGCTACAGGGGAATATAGAGAGAATGTGGACAACAGCGACGGAACGATTACCCACTACTTCTTACAGCACAGTGTGCATGATTTTGCCTGGACAGCCAGCCCTCGATTTCTCAAATACGAAGACAATTTTGAATTTGCCCCTGGCAAAACTACAGAAATAACCCTCCTCCTTCAACCCTATCATGAAAATCTCAAAGAACGATACATGAATGCTGTTAAAAATGCGATCAAATACTGCAGCCTGTGGTACGGGGACTACCCTTATTCCACAGCAACCTGTGTGGATCCAGCTTATAACAGCCGTTCAGGAGGAATGGAATATCCCACATTTTTTACCGGAGGAGCCTATTTTATAACAAGGAAAGGCATCTCACGCCCAGAGGGTGTAACCATTCACGAATTCGGACATGGATACTTTTACGGCCTTATTGGAAGCAATGAGTTTGAGAATCCATGGATGGATGAAGGAATGAACTCTTTTTTGGATACAGAGGTTTATTATGCAGCCTATGGAGAACCTTTTTATTCTAAGATGTACTTCGGTATACCTGTGACTTTCAAAAATGTAAAAATTCCCATCGAATCTGTTGGAATCTCAAGGCACCGTCTGACTTCTAATATGGATGATATGCAGCGTTTTTCCTGGCATTTCATGGAAGGTGGCAGTTACGGGGCCAATTCTTATGCAAAGGGCCAGCTTATGATGTTAACCCTCAAAAGATTCATGGGAAAAGAGCTTTTTGCTAAAATGATTAAAGCTTATTCATTGCGTAACTGGTTTAAGCATCCCTGTCCCAAAGATTTTTATGATATTGTTTCTGAGTTCGCCGGCCAGGATATGAGCTGGCTTCTTGATCAATTCATCTACGGTTCGGGGAAACTTGATTATGCAATCGGCAATATAATCAACCAAAGGCCAAGACAGCACAAAGGATTGTTTGGCGGAAAATTCAAAGAGGAAAAAAAAGCGGATTTAGAAGAGATTCTTTATGAGTCAGATGTACTCGTGCGCCGTCTAGGAGAGGTGAAGATACCCGTAGAAATCCTCATTATTTTTGAAGACGGTCAAGAGATTAAAGAAAAATGGAACGGCCAATACAGATGGAAAAAATTCACATACAAACGTCCGCATCGTATCAATACAGCCATTGTTGACCCGGAATTCAAACTTGCACTAGATGTGAACCGGACCAACAACAGCATGACAAAAAAGCACAACAAGATCGCACCTCTGAAATGGACATCAATCTGGCTTTTATGGCTCCAGCATGCCTTTGAGTTCTTTACTCTATTTGGAGGTTAATTAGAGGGAAAGGAGGAGGGGAAATGAGAGTTTTATTAAATTTTGTAAAAGGATTTAGTGCCACAGGGAAGACTCTACGAATGGTGCTTTTACTTTTTGTCATTAACCTGCTCTTTTCTATGATTCTAGCCTTTCCCATGTATAGTTCTTTAAAAAGCTCTTTCGGCCAAAGCCTTGTAGGCGAAAACATGGCTGAAGGTTTCGACTATCTATGGTGGGGAGAGTTTATGGACAGTGCCAAAGGATTAGAAACAACCTTTTCTCCGTCGATCATCGGCAAGGGCACTATCCTAAACAATCTTGAAAATCTTATCCAATTCCGTTTCTTTGACCTTCCTTCTGTCATTATCATACTTGGGATTCTCTACGTTCTTTTACACACCTTTCTTGCTGGAGGAATCCTGTCGATTTTCATGAAAGAGACACCAAGATTTTCCATGAAAGAATTTTTCAATGGAGCAGGCACTTATTTCATTCGATTTTTTCTTCTTATGCTAATATCTTGGGTATTCTTTTTCTTCATCGGTTCTTTCCTCGGGGGACAATTCAATAGAATCATAAATAATGTATCTAAAAATTCTCTATCAGAAGTCACACCTTTTTATCTCGGACTTCTTTTCAGCGCAACAATTTTCTTCTTGTTGCTCTTTATCCAGATGGTTTTCGATTATGGCCGAATCAAGATTGTGCTTGAAGATAGCCGCAATGTTCTTAGATCCGCCTCTGAGGCTTTTGTATTTGTGTTTAAACATCTCGACTCAACATTGGGGCTTTATTATTTAATATTCCTTGTAAATGTTGTGATTACACTCATCTATGTTTTGCTTAAAGGCCTCATCCCTCAATCAGCGCTCCTAACAGTATTCATCGCATTCCTCATCCAGCAAGTCTTCATCTTTGCCATAATTTGGCTTCGCTGCTGGCTCTATTCCAGCCAGATGGAACTATATAGATATTTAAAATAAAAAGCACCATGAAAAATACATTTATTTCTGTCTTGCTCAAACTATATATTTTTTGATATAGTCATTAAAAAGTGTTATTTTAAAGAAAATTTTACTATTTAAAAAGGAGGAGACATAATGAAAAAAATTACAGTAATCAGTATTGTTTTCATCTTTGCCCTGTTCTGCTTTATTTCTTGCGAGAAAAAACCAGCTGCTCCTGAAGCTGGCACAGCCAAGGTAGAAGACTTGCTCAGCCTTATTCCCGTTAACGCCCAGGGTGTTTTCTGTGTGGATATTCACAGGGCAATGTCAACTGAGGTAGTAAACAAAGCCATCAAAGAAGACAAAACTTACGAAAAAATCGAAGAATTTATTGAAAAGACTGGAATCGATCCACAAAAAGACATTTACTTAGTCGTAGGCGCAATAACAGCAGGAGCAGAGCCGAAGAAACAAAAAGGCGTGGGAATCATTAATTTGAAATACAATAAAGATACTATACTTGCATTCGCCAAAGAAAAAGCAGAAGAAGAAGAACAAGAACTCATAGAAGAAGAATACAACGGCATCATGATCTATGCCTGGAAAGAAGAAGATGGAGAAGGAAGCCTCTCCTTCATCGATGATTCAAACATCGTTGTTGGAAATGAAAGTGAGGTCAAGTCTGTCATAGATGTTCTACAGAAAAGAGCAGAGAATGTCAGCAAAAACGAAGATCTGTCTGCATTAATCGCAAAAACCAATAAATCTGCCATATTCTGGGGCACCTTTCTTATTCCCTCCGAAGCAATGGAAGAAGCTGCATCAGAAAACCCGTTTCTCAGCAACTTACAAGCCGTTAACGCCGTCTCTATTTATTTTGATTATGAAAACAGAAACATCCTCGCTGAAATAAAGGTGATGAGCAGTGATGAATCAAAGAACAAACAGGTGGCTGACGCCATTACAGGACTCAAAGCCTTTGGAGCAATGGCTGCAGCCCAAAAGCCAGAAATCGGCGAACTGATGGAAAAAATAGAAATCAGCTCTGGGACAGACCACGTAAAAATCTTTGCCAGCATCCCCGAGGAACTTATAATCAAACTAAAAGATATGAAAAAAGAGGGAGAAGAAGAAAAAGAGAATTTTTAATCTTCCAATATATATTCTTTCAAAGAAAAAAGCAGACAGGCAAGAGCAAGAAACACTCCCGTGATTAGAAAAAGCATTGCTATTGCTGTCCCTGGAGAGCTTGGCTCTAACCGAAACAAAAGAAAGGAGAACCTCCCTCCTGAAGTGGAAGGGAGCAGGGATTTTAGATAATGGACAATGGCGAAGCGTTGAGTCGTACCTGGAAAATACTGAATGACATTTTCCCAGCCAAAGCTGAACATTAGCCCGAACATAATCGATCTCTTCAGAAAAGTGCCGATAAAAGTAAAGAATGCTGTATAGCAAATAAGACCTAAGCTTAAAACAGCCAGATCTCTCAAAAGAATCTTATACAGAGAAAAATCAAGGAGACTATTCACATTCAAGATTAAAAAGGAAAAAACCACTCCTGCAGCGGTCATCAAAATGGCCAATGCTGTGTACGATGTGTACTTCCCCAGAATTATGGCTGATTTCGAAATCGGCCTTGTGGTTAAATAAGTCAGCGTTTTTCCCTCTAATTCTTCTGAACACACAGAAGTTCCGAAAAAAAGAGCCAAAATGAGAATAAGAAACTGGAGATAGAACGCCATGATTATATTTGTAAAGATATATATGCCTCCGATGTCGCTGCGCTCAGATAATATTTGACCGAATTTAATGACCAATGCCATAACTACAGGGATAAAACTTATCAAATAAAAAGCTTTTGTCTTTTTCGCCCTTTTTCCCAGCGAAAAAAAAACAGAAAAAATGTTCTTTGTTGAATTCAGAAAAAATGTCACACCTCCAGTATCTTTATGTTTCATTTTATTTTCCTATCAGATAGTCAAAAACAGCCTGAAGGTTGTCATCAGGCGAAGTGATCTCCTCCACCTGGATATTGCTCTCAACAAAGAGAGAGGGCAAAAGGCTAAAAAACTTGTCCCTGTTGTTGGTCTCAACCAGGAGACCATCCTGAGTCGGCCCGAAATGAACCTTCAAGACATAATCTTCACGGATGAACCTTGAAGCGAGCTCACGCGGATTACTGCATTTAATAGAGATAATATGGGGATGAGCCTCGATTAAATCTCTTATATAGTGAATATCGCCTTGGGCAAAAATCTTTCCCTGATGGATAAGAATGATCTTTTTTGTCATGGCTTCAATTTCAGGCAGAACATGACTTGAAACAATAATTGTTTTCCCTTCACTTTTATATGTTTTTATGAGCCGAATAATCTTCCTCCTCCCCAGGGGATCCAGACCGTTTAAAGGCTCATCAAGGATAAAGATCTCAGGCTCATGAGCTATAGCCTGAGCAAATTTCAGTCTCTGCCGCATACCACGGCTGTAAGACCTTATGACTCTGTCCTTATCCTTAATCAATTCAACAATTTCCAGAGCTTTTTGTGCCTTGGCTTCTATCTCAAGCGTTGAAAAAAAGTAAAGCTTTAAAAGACTGGTTATGAACTGCCAGCCTGTCATTTCTTCATAGAAGGAATCCTGTTCCGGACAAAAACCGATTATGGAAAAGAGAGAATAATTATTTCTTATTTTCTCTCCTTTGACAGTAACATTGCCGATGTTGGGTTTTATCTGCCCGGTTATAAGTTTTAAAAAAGTGGATTTTCCTGCACCGTTTGGTCCTAAAATACCTGTAATCCCGGATTCAATCTTAAGGGTTACATCACTCAAGCCCAAGACATTTCTGTACCATTTTGAAAGATTTTGGGTTTCAATCACAGCCGTCATTTTACGATTTCAACTCCTCTGATTCTCTTTTTCAAAACAAAAGCAGATAAAATACAAATTCCAATTATAATCAATAATGAATAGACCCAAGAAACTGCATACTGAGTCTTCTGATTGAAGATAAAGGCACCCACCTGCTGCAGGTTGATTTTAAAAGAAAGTAACGAAAAATAAGGACTTTTAAATATTCCGTAGAAAATTTCATAAATAATATCGGAAAAAAAGTAAAGGCCAAAAATAAGAATTGCTACATATCTTCGGTTTTTACCTATGGATGAGAGAAAAAGAGAATAAAAGGCAAAAAATACCGTTACAAATATAGAATATGCAATCACTGAGAGAATGAGCCAAGGGTACGAGGCAAAAAACTTGAAACTACCTGAAAAAACGATTTTCATGATAATAAAGACAAGCCCAGGAATGAGAGTCACAATAAACAAAAAGAAAACAATAACAGCTGCTTTCCCGATAAAATAGTCCTTTTTCTTGAGAGGACGAGAAAAATAGAGCTGAAGTGAGTTGTATTTAAGGTCATCAGAAATAAGGCCTGCTCCAGCAAACACTAAGACTATGACTATCATAAAGAGAAGCCCTTCATTAGTAAAATAGGATTTAAAATAGGCAGGATTAATCTGAAGAAACTCCTTGGACTCCCTTACCATGAAGCTAAAATCTTCTAATCTCTCTGAAATATAAATCCCGACAAGATAGATTACAGCAGGCAAAAGAGTCATAAAGAAGAAAAATTTGAAGAATTTTTTCTTAAAAGTTAATTTAATCCCAAAGCGCGTAATCGGCCACCAGGGAAATTTCCCATCTTTAAACTCGCCGTCCCAGTGGGTGTAGCCCTTTTCTTTGATTGTCATCAATCAACTCCTACAACTTTGGCAAAAAGATCTTCAAGAGAAGTCTGGCTTTTTACGAAATGCCTTATCTGAATCTTCTCCTCAGCAGCAGTCTTAAAAATATCCTGCGGGTTTTTTCCCGGCGGCATATAAACCTTCAGCAATCCATCTTCTGTTTCTTCTACATTGCTTTTCATGTCCCTCAATTTTTGTAGAAAGCTTTCATTTTCACCTTTAATTTTCATTTCATAGAGACTGTATTTTATTTGCTTAAGCTCACTGATATTACCCTCAGCCGCTAATTTTCCTTTGTTTAAGATCACCACATAAGAACATGTGGCTTCAATATCCGGAAGGATATGAGATGAGATCAAAACCTGGATATCTTTCTTAGAAGAAATATCAATAATAAGCCCTAAAATCTCTTTTCTTCCTTGGGGATCTAAGCCGCTTGTTGGTTCATCGAGAAAAAGGAGTCTTGGATCATGAACGATAGCCTGAGCAAGTTTGAGCCTTTGCTTCATACCACCTGAGTAAGTCTCGATGTTCCGGTAACGGCTTTCTTCTAGACCTACATAAAAAAGAACTTCATGGGCACGCTTCATGGCTTCCTGACGGGGCATCCCCGAAAGTTCCCCGAGATAAGAAGTAAAGGAAACAGCATCCATTCCTGGAATAAAGCAGTCATCTTCAGGCATGTAGCCCACAAAGCGGCGGATCATAGGCTGCTGATGTTTAATATCATAGCCAAGAACACGCCCTTCTCCCTTATCAGGTGAGAGGAATCCTAAGAGAATACGAAGCATAGTGCTCTTTCCAGCTCCGTTTGGCCCCAGAAGACCAATGGCTCCTTTAGGTAAATCAAGGGCTACTCCATCAAGTGCTTTTACTTTCCCGTAGCTAAAATGAAGGTCTCTTACTTCTACACTCATTATCTAAACATCATAAACTAAACTATCAATATAAAATACGAGCATTTTCAAAAAAAGTTCACTGAAAATATGAGACTTCCTGAGACTCTTAGAGATTTATTGAAATTATTTATCTCATAATTTCTCAGTCTCCAAATTTCCTTGTCTCCTTTTTTCGGTTTGTCTGGTTTATCTCGCTTATTTGGTTTATCTGGCCTGTCTGGTTTATCTAGTTTTTCTCGTTTATTTGGTTTATTTGGTTGCTTTTTACTCCTTACTCCTCACTTTTATCTCGCTTTTTAGTTTTGAGTTTTGAGCTTTTTTCAACTGTGTTACTCTAATAAAACAGGTTTCCCTTCTCCATAAACTAGGGCTCTGTAAGTTTTTTCGATGCGATCCCAGTTTTCTTCTCTATCCAGAGCCCAGAACCGGCCTATTACAGTAACTACTTGGCCGATAGACATTGACCGGCACATTTCCTCTACTTTGGCCACGTATATTGCCCCGCTCTCAGGCTTCTCACCTCTTCGTCCGATCAAAGTGTGCACGAAAACACGCTTCAAATCCAGCTTATTAGCAAGCCTAAGCAAAGCAAAAAGATGTTTGATTGTTCCATGCGAACTGTAATGAGAAACAATTCCCAAAAGATGAAGAGATTTATTTTCTCGCTTTGCTCTCTCCATAGCCCAGCAGAAAGATGGATTCTGATAAAAACTTCCGTCCTCTATAGCCTTATCAATTTTTACACGATCAAGAAAGATACGCCTGCCAGCTCCCAAGTGAAGGTGGCCAGCCTCAGAATTTCCCACAGTATGGGAGGGCATTCCAACTGCTTCCCCTGCAGCCTTAAGGAGGGCATGCGGAAATTGAGACCACAGTTTATCGAAATTCGGCGTTTCCGCTTCCTTAATCAAGTTTCCGTGTCTTTCTTTTCTCATTCCCCAACCGTCCAATATTAGAAGAAGGAGTTTCCACTTTGTTTTATCATTTACAGAGATATTTTGGATCAAACTTTTCCCTGTCATTTCAGTAGGCTTCTCCAATCTCAATAATCCAAGCACAGTGGGGGCCACATCACTGAGTCCTCCCCCTGGTTTTAAACTCCATTGATTCGGATCTCTTGAGGAAAAATCCGCAAGGATAAAAGGAACAAGATTCCTTGTGTGCCCGGTGTTGACTGTTCCGTCCTGATAGAACCATTCTTCTACTGTCCCGTGATCAGAAGTCACAACAAGGACAATATCATTTGCACGACAATCTTCGATTATCTTTCCGATTGATCTATCCACAGCTTCTACTGCCTTTAAAACAGAAGCCTTGTCCTCGATGTGCCCGACCACATCAACATTTGCCAAGTTGGCTACTATGACATGACAGGAAGAATCTTTGATTTTTGAAGAGATTTCCTTCACAACCTGGCTAGCACTCATCTCTGGAGTAAGAGCATAGGAAGAAATCCCCTCAGGAGAAGGAACGATGATTCTCTCCTCTCCAGGAAAAGCTTCTCCACGTTTTCCATTCATGAAGTAGCCGACATGAATAGCCTTTTCAGATTCGGCTATTTTGCAAAGGCGCAGTCCAGCCTTTGAGACCACTTCAGCAAGAGTATTTTTAATCTCTCCATCTGGTGGAAAAGCCACTTTGACTTTGAGGGAAGAATTATACTCGATCATGGTGACAAAATTCAGACGAAAATTTTTTTTGCCGGGAAAATGAGAGAATTTTTCTCTTGTAAGACTCTCTGTTATCTCAATTTCTCTTTCTCCTCGAATATCATAGAAAATGACAGAATCTCCATCTTCAAACCGTCCCAAAGCTTGACCTGACAAATCAATCGCAACAATAGGCTCTAATTCTTCGTCTTCTTGACCTTTTTTATAAGCCTTTCTTATGGCCTCTACCATGGGGGAATTCATGCTTGGATTTTTATCTTCTCTCACTCTATACCTGTAATAAGCCTATACTATAGGAACGAATAAAGGGAATGTCAATAATGAAATGGAACAGAGCCAGTTCACTAAATTTTGTCTTGCTTGTTTTGCCTCTCTTGCATAATATTAAACCGAACTAACAGAATAGACAGAATAGACCGAATAGACTAGAAAGGAGGGACTATGAAAAAACATCTTATAGCTTCAATTTTGGTTTTTTTCCTTACTTCTGTAATCCATGCTTCCGTACAGACGCATCCCATCACTTTTGACGACTTTATCCGCATAAAACGTATCAGCGATCCTCAAATCTCTCCTAAAGGCGACCTTGTTGCCTTTGTAGTCACAGAAATGAACAAGGAGGAAAACAAGAGCAACAGCGATATTTGGATTGTATCCATCAAGGGGGAAAAACCCTGGAGATTAACCTCAAGTCCTAAGGCAGACTTCAATCCTCACTGGTCTCCCGATGGGACAAAGATTGCGTTTATCTCTACAAGAAAAGGAACTCCACAAATCTGGATGATCAACCCGCGCGGAGGTGAGGCCTACCAAGTTACATCCATTTCAACAGGTGCATCTGGAATCATCTGGTCGCCTGAAGGCACACACCTTGCTTTTGCCTCTTCTGTCTTCCCGGATTGTCTCGATGATGAGTGTAATAAAGAGAAAAATGAAAAAAAAGAAAAGAGTTTAGTCAAGGCTAAGATGTTTGACGAGCTGCTCTTTCGGCATTGGAATTCATGGCAAGATGGAAAAAGAAGTCATGTCTTTATTGTCTCGGCCGATGGAGGAAAAGCTGACGATGTAACACCTGGCAATTATGATACTCCCCCCATATCTTTAGGAAGCTCTCACGACTATGATTTCTCGCCAGATGGAAAAGAGATCTGTTTTGTACGAAACCTTGATCCAGAATTAAAGCTTGGACTCGGGACAAACAACGACCTTTTCACTAACTCTATCAAAGGCGAAAATATAAAAAAAATCACATCCAGCAGAGCAAATGATAACTCCCCTCATTATTCTTCTGATGGCAGATATATCGCTTACCGAGCTATGGCCAGGCCAGGATTTGAAGCCGACAAACACAGCCTTATCCTCTACGACCGGAAAGCCAAAAAAAGGGCTAATCTCACAGAGAATTTAGACTCTTCTGTAAATGAAATCATCTGGTCTAATGACAACAAAACTATTTACTTTACCTATGAAGAAAAGGGGCGTATCTCTTTATCTCGAATCTTTCTTAAAAATAAAAAAATTGAGAAAATTCTCCAAGGCCATACTATCAACTCACTTCAAATATCTCCAGATGGAAAAACGATTGTCTTTCTTAAACAAGCCATCCACACCCCTTCAGAAGTCTACTCTTATGATTTAAAGACGAAAAAACTCGTCCAGCTGACAAATATTAACAGCGATCTACTTGCAAACCTGAATATGAACCCAGCAGAAGAATTTTGGTTTGAAGGAGCTGATGGAGACAAGATTCACGGATTTCTGCTTAAACCTCCCTTCTTCGATTCTTCGAAAAAGCACTCCTTGATTATGCTTATTCATGGAGGTCCCCAGGGTGCCTGGATGGATAATTTCCATTTCCGCTGGAATGCCCAGATGTTTGCCTCTCCTGGATATGTCGTGGCTATGGTCAATTTCCATGGAAGCACTGGCTATGGCCAGGATTTTACGGATTCCATTAGCGGAGATTGGGGAGGAAAGCCTTTCCACGATATCATGCGCAGTCTGGATTTCCTTCTCTCACATTATGATTTCATCAACAAAGAAAAACTTGCAGCTGCAGGCGCTTCCTATGGTGGGTACATGATCGACTGGCTAGAAGGCCACACTAATAAATTTCACTGTTTTATTTCTCATGCCGGTGTCTACGACCTTAGATCCATGTACGGAGCAACAGAAGAACTCTGGTTTCCGGAATGGGAATTTAAAGGAGCCCCCTGGACTAGCAAAAAAATGTACGAAAAATGTTCTCCAAGCTTTTTTGTTCAAGATTTCAAAACTCCATGTCTTGTTATTCACGGACAGTTAGATTTTAGAGTTCCAGTCACTCAAGGATTTCAGTTTTTCACTTCTCTTCAGAGGATGAAAGTTCCATCAAAAATGCTTTATTTCCCTGACGAAGGCCACTTTATCACAAAACCCCAAAACGCAGAACTCTGGTGGAAAACAGTGCATGAATGGCTTGAAGCTTACCTGAAATAAAACAAGTGACTCAGTTACTGCTTGCTTTATTCAAATTCTAGACTAAGTAGAGAAAAAGGGTCGACTCGGCTTCCTAAAATCTTGACACCCCAATGGAGGTGAGGACCTGTCACTCTTCCCGTAGCACCGATTTCTCCGATGATTTCCCCCCTCTTAATAAATGCCCCTCTCTTTGCCAATATCCTCGAAAAATGACAGTAGAGAGTAAAAACCCCCAGGCCGTGATCGATGATCACTGTTTTCCCTGCAAAATACAAATCATTAGCCAGAACAATTTTTCCGGAATTTGATGCTTTGACCGGCGAACCAAATGGTGATGTTATATCCACACCGCTATGGGAAGAATGAGGTTTATTATTAAAAATTCTTCTTTCTCCAAAATTCGGCACAGTTTTCCCTTCTGAGGGAATGATGAACTTCCCATCTCCCAGCCATCGAGGAGTGAATATATCGTATACAGCCTTAAGAAGCTCGGATTCCCATCTTATTCGCTCATGAACTTTGGGAGGTGGTGTAACAAATTTTTCTTCGACCCATAATCTTTTCACAGGAAATTCCTTTTCCACAACAGAGATTTTCTTTTTCAGGTGCTGAATCTTGCCATCATCATATAAAACAGAAATATCCATCTGGTATGTACCTGGCTTTAATCCGAGGTCAAGACCGATAAAAACCAAAGCCTCTGAAGCATTTCTGCCTTTCCCAAAGCAATACTTTTTTCCTAAAAATCGACTCTGGACAACTTTAATATCCGAAATGTCCTTGATGCTTAACTTGATGACTTCGCCAGGCTGAAAAGCTCTGTAATCAAGATCGACTGTAATATCATAAGCACTCTGTTTATTTTCATCCTGAAGACATGAAAGACATAAAGGCACCAATGAAAAAACAAGCACAATAATCAGATAGATTTTTTTCACTGTTTCTGAAAAATTTAAAGATTCAGACATTCACTTGTTTTCTTAAAACTTTCCCTGGAAGGTTTTCAGTATGTTCTCCTTCTTTTATCACAACCTGGCCATTCACGAGTACATATTCAATACCCTCAGGATATTGATGGGGTTCTTTCCAAGTGGCTTTATCGATAACTCTATTTTCATCAAAAATGACAATATCAGCAAAATATTCCTTCTGGAGAATTCCTCTCTTTTCAAACCCGAATTTTTCAGCAGGAATAGAGGTCATTTTTTTCAACATTTCAGGCAACGAAACAATCTTTTCCTCCCGAACATATTTTCCCAATATCCTCGGAAAAGTTCCATAGTTGCGTGGATGAGGCTTTCCTTTTCCCAACAACCCATAAGGAGCACGAGCAGAACCGTCGCAACCTACCCCAACTAAAGGATGAGCTAGTATTTTTTTCAGATTCTCTTCTTTCATCATGAAGGTCACCATACTTACACTGTTATTCTCCTCTATCAAAAGATCCCGCATGAACTCATAAGGGTCTTTCCCAGTTTCTTTGGCACCTTGAAGCACACTTTTTCCCTCAAAGATCCTGTTTTTTTCAGAGATCACGGTTGAAATAACGACTTTATCCCACGAACCAAGCTTTTTTTCCTGCTCCGCTGTATGAGCACGTAGTTTACTCTCAAGGGTAGGGTCTTTCAGCCTTGTTAAAAATTCCTCGGTTGTTCCCTGTTTTGCCCAAAGAGGAAAATAAAAACTGAGTCCAGTAGACCCAGCAATGTAAGGATACCGATCGCAGAATATTTCGATACCTTGTCCCTTTGCCTCTTCTACCTTGGCTAAAGCTTCATCGACCTTGTGCCAGTTTCGGGGATAAGCAATCTTGAAATGGGAAACCTGGATACTTATTCCTGTCTGGCGAGCAACTTCAATAGTCTCCTCTAAAGACTCTAGCAGCTTATCTCCTTCATCCCGCATGTGAGTGGCATAGACACCTCGGTATTGGGCAACAACACTGCATAATTCGGTTATCTCATAAGCTTGGGCATAACTCCCCGGAGCATATTCAAGTCCGCTGGAAAGTCCTATTGCCCCACTCTTGATATTATCAGCCACCATCATTTTCATCTTTTCGAGCTCTTCCTGTTTTGGTGGGCGGTCATTAAATCCCATGGCTACACCTCTGATAGTTCCCTGCCCTACCAGAGAAGAATAATTGAGAGCCATCCCCTTCTTCTCTAACCTGGAGAAAAATCCCTTGATATCTGTCCATGTCAAGTCGACCTGGTACTGCTCCTTCAAATTCTCCTTTGTTTCTTCAAATACTTCCTCTGCTATAGGAAAAGGAGAATAACCGCAGTTTCCACTGACAAGAGTTGTTATGCCCTGCCGGATTGAACTTTCTGCCTTAGGGTTGACTAAAAGCCCTACATCAGTATGATCATGAGCATCGATAAACCCCGGGCAAACAGCAAGGTTCTTGGCATCAATAACAAATTTTCCCTTAGAACTGGAAATTTTCCCTATCTCTTTAATAGAATTTCCAATTATGCCAATATCTGTGACAAATCCTTCATTTCCCAGGCCATCAAAGAAATGCCCTTCTTTTATAACTATATCGAATTCCTGTTTTGAGCTACATCCTTTAAGCAGGACTCCACAACCACCCAAGCTTACGACAGAAATGATTTGGGATGATTTTTTAAGAAAATTCCTGCGAGTAATTGATTTCGTCATGATATCTCCTTACAAGAAAAATCTATTGATTAATATATAAAAACAGGATATAGAAGTCTACAAAAAGAAAGAAAACATCTCTATTTATATGATTAGAAAGGTGAGGACAGAAATGAAGGTGTTTGCCTAAAAATTATGGATTTTACTCTAGAAACAATTTACAGTATATTAACTCTTGATTTCTACGTTAAAAAGAATTCAGGAGACAGAATTCAGACTTCAGAAAAAGAGGAAAAAATGAAAATAACAAGAAGAAACTTTTTGCTATTCTCAGGATTCAGTTCTGCTTCATTATTTAGCAAAAAACACAAAGCAGAAAATGATTCTCGTCCTTCTTTAAAAAAGCCATTTATCAGTTCGAGCCGAGATGCCTGGATCGAATTAAACCTAGAGAACATGCGACGAAACCTAGAAAAGGTAAGAAAAAAGGTCAAGGTGCCTGTAATGGCAGTGATAAAGGCAAATGCTTACGGCCATGGCCTTAAGGAAGTTGGCCGGTATCTGAATAAGATTGATATTGACTTTCTTATGGTCTGTAAACTCCAGGAAGCGATGGAGTTGAGAGAAGCTGGTGTTGCCTGTCCTGTCCATAATTTTGGCCCCTTTAGCTCTGAAGATGCCAATGTTTTAATAAAAAACAATATTTCCCAATCTGTTTTTACAGAAGAAGTCCAAAATCTCAGCCAAACCGCACAAAAGATCGGAACAACAGCTAAAATACACATCCATATTGACACAGGGATGGGAAGAATGGGTATTCCATACTATAAAGCGCTTCCTTATATTGAGAGGGTCTCTTCTTTAAAAGGCATTAAAATTATCGGAATTTCGACAACTTTAACCGAAGATGATGAATTTGATAGAGAGCAGTTGAACCGTTTTCATTCTCTCTGCCGAAATGCAGAGAAAAAGGGCCTTTCTTTAGGCCTAAAACATGCTGCCAGTAGCGCCGGAATTTTTGCTCTCAAATCATCCTATCTGGATATGGTCAGGCCAGGGATAGTCCTTTATGGCTATTACCCCTCAGAAAAAACCCAAAAACAAGACAGTCTTTCACTCAAACCAGTCCTCCAGCTGAAAAGCCGCGTTGCTGCTGTCAAGACTCTCCGGCGTGGTGATTCCATTGCTTATCATAGAGCCTACATAGCAAAAAAAAGAGAAAAAATCGCAGTCATTCCAACAGGATACTCAGATGGCTATCCCTTCAACGTGATTGACAAAGGCTTTGTCTTAATCAAAGGAGAAAGATTCCCGATAATTGGAGGCATTACCGCCAATCACATGGAAGTCCGTTTAAAACTTGATTCCCCAATTGCCCCAGGTGATGAAACCGTGCTTATTGGTTCTCAAGGAAAAGATAAAATTACAGCAAACGAAGTTGCCCGTTGGGCCGAAGTCTCAACATACAAGATTTTATTGTGTTTAAACCCTCTCCTGCCAAGAAAAATTATTTAACATTGTTTGGAATTTGTGATTTGGGATTTGGAATTTTAATATGAGCCATGAGCAATCCATCATAAATGTAATTTTGGGGCAATAAACCGCTTATCCACACAAATGGGAAAAAAGCCATAATTTTTAGCTCAGAGTTATAAAGATTAAAATGAGATGGAAAGAGTTACAGCCTGCCTTTGGGGAGAAATTTGAAAGCTCACGCTAACATTTTCCATGCGTTGATTTCGATTCAGTGCTGAAATTTTTTTCCCAATAAAGTAGCCAATGGCAGATCCTATAAAAACATCAGATGCCCAATGCTGGCGGTCATGAACCCTTGAGACTGCTACTAAAGTTGACAAAGTGTATGCTAAAAAATCAACTGCGAATATCTCCGACTGATCAGCAATTACTGCTGCAACTGCAAAGGCTGATGCCGCATGCCCGGAGGGAAATGAATAAAAACTAGAACAAAAAGAGAACGGACGAAAAGTGTGGCTGTTTTTGTCTGGAGAGGGACGAGCCCGCCCTGTAATAACCTTCAAGCCTAAGACAACAACACCAGCAGTCAGCCAACTTTCTAGACTAAGAAGAGCTGTTTTTCTCAGGCTGTTTTGTTGAAAAATTTCCCCTGAGGCATACAACGAAGCTATCAATGCACCTAAAAAGACTCCATGTCCAAAAGGGGAAACAAACTGAGAAATATCATCGGTAGAGGGATTTCGATGATCTTGAAACCAGTCATGAATATCCTGATCTACAATATAAAGAAGAACTCCAGTTCCTAAGATTGCCGAAAAACTTAATATATCCCTCCTGCCCCAGTTGACAGGCGATTCGGAAACTTTAATGAAATCAGCCTTGAACTTTTTTAAAAATTCTTTATTAAACTTGTCTTCTTTAGAAGAATCTTCAGCATAAGCTAAATTCTGTAAAGTAAAGAAAAATAAAACAAAACTCAAGACTATAATGAAACATGGAGATCGTTTCTGCCTGTAATGAATAAACATGTTAATAATCCTTTATGACTTTGCCATCATATTTTCAATGTGCTTGATTGTTTTTTCTGTAGCACCTTGCAGTGTGCATAAAGTTGCCTTTGCTTTGTTCCCCATTTCCCGGAAATATCTCTCATCCTGAATAAGAAACATTTCTACTAAATCCTCCTCCTTGCTGGATATCCGGGCAGCTTGGGCACTGACAAATCTTGCCGCTAAATCAGAGAAGTTTTCCATATGAGGGCCAAAAAAAATAGGTTTTCCGTAAAATGCTGGCTCTAGCAAATTATGGCCTCCCCACGGTACCAAACTTCCCCCTATGAAGGCAACATCAGAGAGAGCATAAAATTGAGCCAGCTCTCCTATCGTATCAAGAATTAAAATATCCCATTCTATACCAGGCACAACTTCAGACCTTCTTTTAATACGAAAAGGGTAATTTTTACAAATCTTTTCTACATCATTAACTCTATCAGGGTGGCGAGGAGCAAGGATAAAAAGAAGATTCTCTTTTATGCTTCTTGCTTTTGTATAGGCTCTGAGAAGCTGATTCTCCTCTCCTTTTCGGATACTTCCAGCAATAATCACTTTTTTTGTCTCTGAAATGTTTATGTTTCTTTTTAACCTTAAAAGTTCTTCCTCTGAAAGAATAGGAAGATTAACCTCTGATTTTAAGTTCCCGGCCACCTCGATATGATCTGAGATTACACCAATTCTTTCCAGGTTTTCTTTATCCTTCTCTGTTTGAACCAAGAAAAACTCTATATTCTTTAAAATATTTTTCGTCAATAATTTAAACCTTTTGTATCTTTTAAAGGAACGGGGAGAAATTCTTCCATTGATAAGGAGGATACTTCCTGTTTGCCGATTTGCTTCTCTTAAAAAATTCGGCCAAAATTCAGATTCAGCTATAATGACAACACGGGGTTTCAATCTACGGAAAAATTTCCTGATAATCCATTTAAAATCCAATGGAATAAAAAAGATATAGTCTGCTTCTGCTAATTTTTCCCTTGCAATTCGCATTCCTGTGTTTGTCAGCGAAGAGAAATGAATGACCCAATCCGGATGCCCCTCCTTTATTTTCCTGATCAAATTTTGAAGTGACAGGACTTCGCCAACTGAGACTGCATGAATCCACAAAGATTTCCTCTCACCGCTTTTTTTTGCAAGACGATATCCCAGTCTTTCTCCTAGATGAAGACTTTCACCTCTAAATAATCTTAATCTGACAAAATATAAAGGGATATAAACAAAAAGCGATAAAAAAAGAAAAAATGAATAGAGCACATACATTTTCAAATGACTATACTAAATTTTGTTTTTATTTACAAACGAGTTTAGTCAGTTTAGAAAGTTGAGTCATTTAGGTCATTTGCAGCTGTCAAAACTGACTAAACTGGAATAAGTGTTTATTTTTAGCTAAAAGTTTGGTAACCTACAATAATCATTTATATTTATTTCCATAAGCCGACATAAATTTCTTAAGGATAAAAAAATGGAAGAAAAGAAAAAAGAGGAAAAAAAGCTGATTCCAGAAAAAAAAGAAGCATCTAAGACAAAAAAACAAGAGGACCTTGAGCCAGAAATAAAGAAAGAGGAAAAGAAAGAAAAGAAAGAAGAAAAAAAAGAGAAAACCCAAGAACAAAAAGCTGAAAAAAAGGAAGAAAAAATCACCCCTGAGAGAGAAAAACCTCCAAAAAAGGTAGAGCCCCCACCAAAGCCAGAAAAACCTGAAGCCCCAGTCCCAACTTCCCCTTCAAAGAAAAAAAAGATCAATAAGATGACGCTCACCGAGGTTGAAGTAAAATTGGAAGTAATCAAAGAGAAAATGGGAGGTTTTGATTCTAAATATGCTCAGGAGCTCATCCAGAGAAAAAAACTTCTCACTTCCTAAAATAAATCATGTGACTAAAACCTATGTTGGTTTAAGGTTGAATGTTTAATGTTTAAGTGACGAATATCATAACATCGTGGAGTAATTTTAATAACATAAAATATCACCACATCGTGGAGCCTACAACTCAATCTCAGATAGATCCAAAGCTGTTTTTGGGAAAGGCTTGCTTAATAAGGATTAGCCTTCGGAATTCGTTCTTTGAGTGAATCCCATCAACCTGTTAAATATATTTACATCCCTACATTTTTCTGATAGTATTATTAATCATTTTAGAAGGAGAAGATATTAGTGCAGACTAAAGCAGAAAAAACTAAAATCATTCGGGAAAACAAAACTGCACCCAACGATACGGGTTCACCAGAAGTCCAAATAGCTTTACTAACCAACAGAATCAATTACCTGACGACACATTTTTCAACTCATAAAAAAGACTTCCACTCCCGGACAGGCCTTATGAAAATGGTCGGGCGGAGAAAAAGACTTCTAGAATACTTAAAAAATCAGGATGTTAAACGCTACGAAAAACTAATTAAAAAGCTTAAGCTCAGAAAGTAAGCTTAATGTCTCGAGGATCAAGATGTCTGACAATAAAATCATTTTAGAAATAAACAATCGTACTCTATCTATCGAAATAGATAAAATCGGCAAACAGGCGGACGGATCTGCTCTGATCCGTTATGGAGACACAATCATATTCATCTCCGCTACTTCAAAAAAAGAGGCAAAGGGAAAAAAATCCTTTCTTCCCTTGATAGTTGATTACCGGGAAAACACCTATGCCCATGGAAAAATACCTGGAGGCTTCTTTAAACGAGAAGGGAGACCATCAGAAAGAGAGATCCTTATCAGCCGATTAATCGACAGGCCTGTAAGATCACTCTTCCCTGAAGGATATTTTTACGACACTCAAATTGTTGCTCTTCTCCTCTCTGCTGATTTAGAGAATGAGCCCGACGCTCTAGGAATTATTGGTTCATCTGCTGCTCTGTATTTTTCTGATATACCTTTTACAACTCCGATTGGAGCAGTTAAAGTGGGATGCATCAATAATGAATTTATCATTAATCCCACCATGAAGCAGCTCGAAGAGAGCTCTCTCAATATGGTAGTGGCAGGTATTGAAGATGGAATAGTAATGCTGGAAGCAGGTGCTACTGAAATTGAAGAGGAAAAAATCGTGGAAGCTGCTTCCTTAGCCCAAGAAACAATAATCAGAATCATTAAAGCCCAGAAAGACCTTTACAGCAAATTAAAAATACAAAAACGTGAATTTGTTGCTAATGAAGCAGATCAAGAAAAATATACAAAGATCGAACAGGAACTCTCTTCTATTCTACTTGAAGCAATCCAGATTAAACAAAAAAAGGCCAGAGAAAAAAGATTAAAACAAATCCTGAATCCCTTGCTCGCAGACATTCCCGAAGAAAACGAAGATGAAATAAACGAAATAAAAGAGATCTTCTTTCAAATTCAAAAAAAGTTGGTTCGCCACATGATCCTTAACGAGGGAAAAAGAACAGACGGAAGAGACTTTGACAAAATAAGGCCCATCTCTGTGGAAATTGGGATGCTTCCCCGAACTCACGGCTCAGCCCTCTTTACAAGAGGTGAAACCCAATGTTTGGCTACTGTTACTCTCGGTACTTTTGAAGATGTCCAAAGATTAGATGGATTGGGTGCAAAAGATGAAAAAAGGTTCATGCTCCACTACAACTTCCCACCTTTCAGCGTGGGAGAAGTAGCCTTCTTGAGAGGACCAGGAAGGCGCGAAATCGGGCATGGGGCTCTGGCCGAAAAATCTATTCTTCACTCCATTCCTGATGAGGAAGATTTCCCCTACACGATACGGATTGTTTCAGACATTTTAGAATCCAATGGCTCCTCTTCCATGGCAACTGTTTGTGGCGGCGTTCTTTCTTTAATGGATGCAGGAGTCCCTCTTTCAATGATCGTCGCTGGAATCGCCATGGGTTTAATCAAAGAAGATGATAGATATACTATTCTTACCGATATTGCTGGTCTAGAAGACCATTTCGGTGATATGGATCTCAAAGTTGCAGGAACCGAAAAAGGCATCACTGCTATTCAACTCGATTTAAAGATTCCCTCTATCTCGATTCAAATATTCAAAGAAGGCCTCTTTAAAGCCCGCGAAGCTCGCTTAAAGGTTCTTGATAAAATGAAGGAAGCGCTACCAGAACCCCGGCCAGAGATTTCCCCTTATGCTCCGCGTATCATAAATCTATTCATAAACCCTGAAAAGGTTGGCGATGTTATAGGTCCCGCTGGAAAAATCATCAAGAACATAATCTCGCAAACCAAGGCCAAAATAAATATCGAAGAAAGTGGCAAAATTACTATCGCCTCCTCTAACACAGAATCAGCTGAAAAGGCCAAAGAAATGATAAGGGAAATCACACTAGAAGCCGAAGTTGGAAAAGAATACACAGGAAAAGTCGTACGAATAGAGGACTATGGAGCTTTCGTTGAAATTCTTCCTAACATCGTAGGCCTGCTCCACATCTCAGAATATGCCCATCACAGAATTATACAGATGAGAGATGTTGTCAAAATGGGACAAACAATCCGCACAAAAGTCATTTCTATAGACGATAATAATAAGGTAAGATTGAGCAAAAAAGCACTAGAACAACGCTCCCAAAACTCTTATGATTCAAAGCAAACATATCATAAAAAATCTTCTATTAATCATGACCGGAATAAGAAGAATCGGTTTTAAATCCTTTGAAATAAGATCAACACAGATGGCCAAATTTTGTGTTCGAAAAAAAGGATTCACTTTAGTAGAGATGCTGGTTACTCTCACTATCCTTGCCATTTTAGCCGCGGCAATAATGCCGCTGGCTAAGATTGCCGTAAAAAGACAAAAGGAGATAGAGCTTAGAAGAAATTTAAGGATAATCAGAGAAGCCCTTGATGTCTATAAAAAGCTAGCAGACGAAAATAAAATCGACTTTGAGGATGATTCAGAGGGCTACCCTCCAGATTTAGATACTTTAGTAAAAGGAGTCGAGTTAAAGGCTGGGGAAGGAAAAGATGAATCAACAAAGATTGTTAAATTCTTAAGAAGAATTCCCAAGGATCCCATGACAAATTCTTATGATTGGGGATTAAGGTCTTATCAAGATGATCATGATTCTGACGCCTGGGGAGGAGAAAACGTCTATGACGTTTATACGAAAAGCCTAGGCACTGCCCTTGACGGAACTAAATACAGAGACTGGTAACAGAAAATAATTAAAAGTTAAGAGTTAAAAGCTAAAATTAATAATTAAAAAATAAATAAAATTATATTAGAAATTTGTGAATAAAATGGATATGAGTCAAAAGAGAAAAGGTTTTACACTGATTGAACTTATAATCGTTTTCACCCTGATAGGAATATTAGTAGGACTTGGTCTTCCCCAGTATAGAAATGCTGTGAAAAGGGCCAGGGAAGCTGTATTAAAAGAAGACCTCTATCAAATGAGAGAATTACTCAATCAATATTACACTGATCAATGGAAATATCCTTCATCTCTCCAAGTTTTGGTTGATGAGAAGTATTTAATGAAAATTCCTATCGACCCCATAACCAAATCCTCAGAAACTTGGGTGGAAGTTTATGATACTCTCACAGAGGATGATTTAATAACAGGAGTAGAGCCTGGAGTGATTGACGTTCTCTCTGGATCAGATGAAAAAGCTTTAGATGGGACACCATATAACACATGGTGATTTTTTTTCAATCATGAGAAAAAGAAAAGCTTACACAATAATTATACTCATGTTTGCTATCTCTGTGATGGTTCTAGGTCTCATGGTTGCAGTTCCGGTCTGGCAGACTCAAATCCAGCGAGAAAAAGAACTTGAGCTGATTTTTAGAGGAAAACAGTATGTAGAGGCTATTCGATTATACCAGATAAAAAATCCAGGAAGCTTTCCCAAAACCCTTGATGAATTAATAGAGGAAAATTTTCTTCGCAAGCTATATAAAGACCCTATAACCAAAAAAGGAGAATGGAACATCATTCTCCACGAAGAAGGAGTATCAACAAAAAAGAAAGGAGCTCCACAAAAAATCCTGGTAGCTCCTCAGAATGCTCTCACTTCTATTGATAACCCTCAAATTATTGGAGTAGTGAGCTCTTCGACTAATAAATCTATAAAGATCTATCTCGACCAAGAGAGTTATGATAAATGGCTTTTCTTTTATGGGCAGGACCCTAAAAATATGCCCGAGATCATCTATTATGGCCAAGAAGAAAAGGATTAATGAATTCTATCCTGATCATCGCAGGTGAAAATTCGGGGGAAAAATACGGCGCTGACCTTGTCCATCAGTTTAAAAAGATCCAGCCCCATGCCAACTTTTTTGGCATCGGAGGAAAACATATGGCAGAAGAAGGGGTCAGCCTTCTCTTTTCCATAAAAGATCTGGCTGTTATCGGAATAGCAGAAGTTGTTTCTCATCTGCCTCGAATAAAAAAAATCTTCAACCAGATTAAAAAAGAAACAATAAAGAGACAACCTGTTGCAGCTGTTCTTATTGACTCTCCTGATTTTAACCTTCGTCTCGCAAAGACTCTCAAGAAACTATCAATTCCAGTCCTCTACTACATCAGCCCTACAGTATGGGCATGGAGAAAAGGAAGGCTCAAAACCATAAAAAAAACAGTTGAAAAGATGCTGCTCATCTTCCCTTTTGAAGAAAGTATCTACAAAGAAAACGGCATTCCTGCTGTTTACGTCGGGCATCCTCTCAAGGAAAGAGTTGGAATTTCTATTTCTAAAGAAGAATTCCTTCTAAAATACAGGCTTGACCCTCAAAAAATACTAATCTCTCTACTCCCGGGAAGCAGAAGGAATGAAATAAAACATCACATGCCCATCTTAGTCAAGGGATTACAGAAAATCAAAAAAGAATTTAATGTTCAGTTTGTTCTACTTCAAGCAGAAAATATCGATAAAATTTTTATCTCAAATTTCATCCCCCCCAGCTTTGAGAACATGAGCGTTCTTACAGAGGACAGCTATGAAGCTATTGCATTCAGTGACGTAGCACTTTCTTCATGTGGAACAGCCAATTTGGAAGCTGCTCTCCTGGAAACACCTCTTATTTCTTTCTATCATATCTCTCCACTAACCTTTCATCTTGGAATAAAATTCATCAAAATAAATAATTACAGCATTGTTAACATACTCTCTGAGAAAAAAATCATACCCGAGTTGATCCAACGGCACTTTTCTCCAGAGAATATTTTTCAGGAAACAAAAAAAATCCTTTGTTCTGAGGTTGTTAGATCAGAGATGATTACACACTTTAAGAGAATTAAAGATATCCTTGGAGAAGAAATCGCTTCTCAAAATGCTGCTAAAGAACTAAAAAGGCTTATTTCAAATAAAGAATAAATTAAAAATTATGAACCAAGATTATCGACTTTAAAATCCAGCAGAGAGAACAAAATCTAGTCTGTCATACAATTTCAGTCCATTTTTATCAACACTGCCGGCTTTTAACTCCAAGACATACATCGCTGGAATCGAGGAAGAATAGGAAGGGCAAGGTATTTCCTTGCAGGGTGGCACACACTTTTCAATGTGAATAATCCTTTTTTCATGATCTAACCAAAGAATATCAAGGGAGATTTTCATGTTTTTCATCCAGAAGGAGTGAATTCCTTCCTCTTCGAAAACAAAGAGCATTCCTTGGTCAAAATCGATTCTCTCACAAAACATGAGACCCTGTGCTCTTTCCTCATTAGAAACAGCCAGTTCAGCTGTGATAGATACCTCATTGGGGAAGAAAATATGTACAAATCTCTCATGATCGACCTCTGTCGAGAATAGAACGGAAAAAACTGTCATTAAAGCTAATAGTATGTTAACCATTCTCTCTATTTAAAATCCCATAGTTCTTAGTAGAAAAAGGATGAAATTGATCATTATCTTCAACCGCTTGTAAATACATTATGGCTCATTTTTTATCTCTTGTCTTGCCTGTCTCGCTTGCCTTGCTTGTCTTACAAGATTTTTAATGTGCCGATACTAACGGAACAAAGCGGACAGGGAGGAGTTTTTTTATCTTAAATTTCTTCTTTTCTCTAATTACGAGAACCAATTCCTGAAATGTGGCTCCAATAGGAATAATCATTTTCCCATACATTATTAACTGCTCCTTTAATGCCTTAGGTACTCCAGCTGGAGCAGCAGTCACCATTATAGCATCATAGGGAGCATGCTCTTTCCATCCCAATGTACCGTCTCCTATTTTAAAAAATATATTCACGTATTTTAATTCTTTTAGTACTTCCTGAGCTTTAACAGAAAGGGAACCTATCAGTTCCAGAGTGAAAACTTCTTTAACAATCTCATTCAAGATAGCTGTTTGATATCCAGATCCAGTTCCAATCTCCAAAACTCGTTCACTTCCATTTAATTGAAGAGCTTCAGTCATATAAGCCACGATATAGGGTTGCGAAATAGTCTGTCCTTCTCCAATAGGAAGAGGTTCATCATTGTAAGCATATGATCTCATGTTTTCAGGAATAAACAAATGGCGAGCAACTTTTCTCATTGCTTCAAGAACTCTTTTATCTTTTATTCCTCGGCCAACAAGCTGAGTTTTGACCATTCTTTCTCTTTCTTTATCAAAATCTTTTGCCATCTTAAATCACTAATGAATGAATGGTTACTATTTAGGGCCTCTGCCTTTATTGTTTAGTTAACATTTTTTATATCACATTATACTCTATTTGCACAAAATTTTATAAAATTCTGGAAATTACTAAAATTCCAAATCACAAACCCCAAACTCCAAACAAATTCCAATTACCGAAATCACAAAACAAATTTCGTAAACCGTGAGCCGTAAACCGTGAGCCGTAAAAATCAAAACTAATTTCTGTTAATCTGTTCCTTTTCCCACATATTATTTGTCTTGCCAGCAAAGCGTTGTCTTGCCTGCCCGTTAGGGCATTGTCTTGCTATGCATGTTGTCTTGCCCTTTAGTTTATTTTGCTTTTATTATTATCTGAGTTATGTGTCACTAAATTTGTTAATACGCTCTGGCAAAATAGACCAAGACATCAGATTTTTCTCCGCAGAAAAGGCAATTCCCAACAGCCTTCTCCTTATCCTTCTTGAACGGTATGACTCGGATTGTACCCATTGTCTCATCTTTAATCTTTTCTTCACAAGCTTGTTTACCGCACCAAAAAGCTTTTATCAGTCCTTTTTTCGAATCTAAAACGGATTTAAAATCTTCAAATTTTTGAACCTCATGCGTATTCTCCAGCTGAAACCTTAATGCTTTTTCCAGCATGGACTTCTGGATATGCTTGAGAATCTCAGCTACATCTTGCTTCAAAGAATCAAGGGAAATAATTTCTTTATCCATTGTATCACGCCGGACAGAAACAGCGTGATTTCCTTTGATATCTCTGGGTCCAATTTCTAACCTTAAAGGAACTCCTCGCATTTCCCATTCAGAAAACTTCCAGCCAGGAGTGAATTCTTCTCTTGCATCAAGATTCACTCTCACTCCAATGTGTTTCAGTTCACTCTCGATATTCTGAGCTACAGGAAGAACATTTTCCTTCCAGTTTCCTACAGAAATTGGGATAATCACCACCTGAATAGGAGCAATCCTAGGAGGAAATATTAAACCAGAATCATCACCATGAGACATAATCAAAGCACCTATAAGACGAGTGGACATTCCCCACGAACTCTGCCAGACATACTTAAGTTTTTGGTCTCTGTCTTCAAACCGGATGTTGAAAACCTTTGAAAAATGTTGCCCTAAATTGTGAGACGTTCCCATCTGAAGAGATTTTCCATCTGACATCAATGCCTCGATGGCGTAGGTTGCCAAAGCCCCTGCAAATTTTTCTCTTTCCGTCTTTTTTCCTGATATAACCGGTATAGCAAGTTCAGATTCAACGAACTCCTTATACATAGAAAGAATCATCAATGTTTCTTCCTGGGCCTCCTCATATGTTTCATGAGCTGTATGACCTTCTTGCCATAAAAACTCAGTTGTCCTCAAAAAAGGCCTCGTTACTTTTTCCCAGCGGATGATATTAGCCCATTGGTTTATTAAAACAGGTAAATCTCTCCAAGATTTAATCCACTTGGAATACATGTTGCCTATGATGGCTTCTGAAGTGGGGCGCACAGCCAACTTTTCTTCAAGTTCTTCCTTTCCGCCATGAGTCACCCAAGCCACTTCCGGAGAAAATCCTTCTAAATGCTCGGCCTCTTTCTGAAGATAACTTTCAGGAATAAATAGAGGAAAATATGCATTCGAGTGACCAGATTCTTTTATTCTTTTATCGAGAAGATAACTTATGTTTTCCCATATAGCAAACCCATAAGGCCTTATAACCATCATCCCTCTTATCGGTGCATAATCAGCCAGTTCTGCTTTTCGAATAATCTCCGTATACCACCTGGAAAAATCTACGCTTTTAGGAGTTATTTGCTTGACTAATCTCTCATTTTTATTCAATTCTCACTCCGTTGATTAGACTTTCGGACATTCTATATTTTGCCTTTTTCTTTGTCAAGAAATGGCACTAACCATTTCAATAACTAGAAAAGCTGTTGACTTATCATTATTATTCAGTTTGGGATTTAAGCATGAATTGTGAAAAAATGAAGGGGTGAAAAACCATTGTAAAAAATTCACCCCTTATTTCATCCAAAAGGGTGATTGACCCAGTAAAAAAAATGTGACATCTTACTCTCGCCATAATAAGGAAAAGGAAGCAAGCATGGTGAAGAAAAGCTTTATCAAAGATCTCAACAATCTTAAGAAGAAAGAGAAAGGATTCAATCTTCCTCTTTACACTTTAGTAGAAGGGACAGACGTATTTGGAAAAGGGTTCAACGAAAAAACCACTCTGTCTTATATAAGCCACAACGGCTCATCCTTCTGGTTGGAAAATTCAGTCCCAGTAGGCAGCGAATTAAAAATCATCATCGACCTTCCTCCAAATCTCACAAAGGAAAAAGCTCTAAAGCTCATCATCAAAGGAAAAGTGGTTTTTATAGAAGCCCTTAAAGATCAAAACTCTAGACATCGTGTATCTATCAGATTTGAGAATAAATACATTATTAGAGCCGACGGGTGAGAAATATTAGTCTAGAAGCCTGATGAGAAAAAAAGCTAAAACCATCAAAAATAAAAAAAATCGCAATAAGCAATTAGTCACCAATTTAACCTTTTCCGATGATAAAGAATGAAAAAAAATCACCCCATGATTCATCTATAAAAGCGATTGATTAAAAGTCCAGCATCTGGCACAATTCAGTCTAAAATGAGTTTAACACGAACTTTGTACAAACCCTACACCCAAGAAACTACCAAAGTTATAAAGCGAGAACGCTGTTTTGAAATATCTCTTCCAACTACGGTAAAAGGAGTCAATACTGGAGGAGATGAATTCGAAGAGCAGACTGAAATTACTTCCATAAGCTCTCTACACGTTGCTTTCTGGCTAAAATCTAAAGTGATAATCGGTTCCCAGTTGAATGTATGTCTGGAAATACCTAAAACCCTCATTCTTGAAAACCATCTTAAGCTTCTGGTTTCAGGAAAAGTAAGCCTTGTTCAAGCAGATGTAAAAAACAAAAATGGTCAGCTTGTTTCAATACAATTAGATAAAGCTTATAAAATACAACCTTCTTCCATAAAAACATAACCCCATAATTCTTTCTCTTTCTATTACTTTCCCTTGACAACAAATTTTTGATTTTATAAGATATTTTTAAATATAGAGATAAATGGAAACTTATAGATTAAAAAAGGGGTAAAAAGAAAGCAACAGCAATGAACAAAATGAAATCCCAGAGTTTAGATGAAAAAAATATCAAGATTCTTGTCTACTGTACATCAGATCTAATCCTCTCAGGAATTTTAAAAGCATTAGAACCAGCTCCAGATATTGAAGTTATCAATATCGAAAAAAGCACAATCGAATCTTTTCTAGAATCGATAAAGAAACTTTGCCCTCACATTGTTTTGTTTACAAAATCAGAGCCTTTACCAAACATTCGGGAAATCTGTAAAGCAATCCGGGAGATCTCAAAGGAGCAAGAAAAATCTCAACTTATTCTTTTAGGCAATATTCCTTCTCATGAAGAAATTGTCGGCCTTATGAACACAGGTGTAAGAGGATACTTTGATCTAAATGATCCTTCAAATCAATTAGCAGACGCCATTCATATCGTTCATAAAGGGGAAATCTGGCTGCCCCGAGACAAGATGAGCAGCATAATGGACCGGATAATTTCTGTTGTGGGCCGAGATCTTAAAGAAAAGACTCTCGACCAACTTACCCCTACAGAATTTCAAGTTCTAAGAGTCATCGGACAAGGAAAGAGCAATGATGAAATTGCTGAAGCAATGTTTATCAGCAAAAACACTGTAAGATCCCATATAAAAAGCATATATGCCAAGCTCGATACCCACAGCAGACTCCAGCTCGCTCTGTATGCCATTAATTCTGCTCTGTTTTAATCCGTCGAAGTTATTCAAGAGGTAATTATGACAAATACATCATCTTTAAAAAAAAACCCCAAGAAAATTGCCATAAAAGAAAAATCTCAATCCAACACTAAGTTCAACAGACGGGAAGAATGGCGCTTCGAGCTGCCTCTTTCAGTCCTTGTTGAAGGAAAGATTTCCAGAGGAAAAAAGTTCAAAGAGGAAACAATTCTCCAGAATATTAGTTCAGGAGGAGCATATTTTTGTCTTGACTCGGGTGTCACAGTTGGTTCAAAACTCAATCTGGTTATCGAGGTCCCTGATAAATTAACCGAGGGCAAAAAAGTAAAGCTTTCTCTCGGAGGACTCACCGTCCGTTTAGAGAAACCCACACAAAAAGGCAAAAAACAAGGTATAGCTCTCCGGTTCAGTAAAAAATTCGAATTCATCACAGAAGACGAAGAAAAATAAAACAACTCAAATCTCAATACCCAAAGCTCATAATTGTTCTAAATTTTTGTTTTAATCTAATTTGCTTTTAACTAAATAAAACAGACCAAACGGTCTGAACAGACTTAACGGACAAAACATAATAATGTTGATAGTCGCTCTTACAGGAGGAATAGCTGTTGGTAAGTCAGTCGTCACAAAAGTTTTAAAAGAGCTTGGCTGCTTCATTCATCAGGCGGACAAAATAGCCCACCAACTTATGGCCCCAGAAAAACCAGCATGGAAAAAAATCGTGGACCACTTCGGCTCAAAAATTCTTAGCCAAGACAATACAATAAATCGCTTTAAGTTAGGAGCCATTGTTTTTTCAGATGAGAAAGAACGGCTCTTCCTCAATAAACTCCTTCACCCACTTGTTTTTGAAAAGAAAAAAGAAATCATCAATAAGCTCAAAAAAGAAGGAGATTTCAAAATCTTCGTTTCTGAAGCTGCTTTAACTTTGGAATCAGGATATGCTGACTTTTTTGACAAAATTGTTGTAGTTTACTGTAAAAAGGACGTTCAGATAGAAAGATTAATGGAACGGGATCAAATCAGCAAAAATGAGGCCATAAAAAAAATAAAAAGTCAAATGCCACCAGAAGAAAAGCTGAAGTTTGCCAATTACATTATCGATACCTCTAGCACACTCAAAAGCACTATAGAGCATACAGAAAGAGTTTTTAGAAATCTGATGATGGACTACGAAATTAAACTCAAAACTAATTTCTGTTAATCTGTTTGTCTATTAATCGATTAATCTGTTATTTCAATTAAAATTTTTGACAGACAAACTTACTAACAGACAAACTGACTAACTGATTAACAGAATTCAGCTTTGAGCTGTTTATGATTTCAGGGAAGCAGCAAGAAGGGGAATCATGATCTCATGATGACCTATAAAATAAAATCCTTTTCCTTTCTCTCCTAATGGCCTTTTAACCACATTCTGGTAAGGTCGATAATGATGAATAAAGTCAAAAACAGCTGTTGAAAAAGCCTCTACATACCCTTGTTTATTCCTAGCAAAAGATAAGGCTTTAAGAAAGACCTCAGGTAAAATTACTGCTGAGCCAACATTCACAAAAACTCCTCCCCCTTCAAGCTTCTCCAACAGGGAGCAGAACAGGAAAAAATCTCTTAGAGATGCCTTTCCCAAAGCTTCCCCCTTAATTTTTGGATGAAAATGAATAATATCCGTACCGATTGCTACATGAACTGTAACAGGAACATTTAAATCATAGGCAGCAGATAAAAGGCTAAATTTTTTATAAGGGAAATCCGAATCAGCTATCATCTTACTTACAGCTTCGCCTAAACCAAGCTCTACTTCTGCTCCCGAATTTATAGCATCATTCAGCATATCGCCTGTCTCTTTAGCCATGCCAAAATGCCCATCTTTTATCTGAAACTCAACTTCTTCAGAGGTTTGACCAGCAAAAGCAATTTCAAAATCGTGAACAATTCCGGCCCCATTCAGAGCTAAAGCGGTTATCCATCCTCTCTTCATCATGTCGATAATAATCGGATTTAATCCCACTTTGATGACATGGGCCCCTAAGGCAAAAATAATGGCTTTATTCCTATCTCTTGCCTCTTTCATTAAAGAAATAAATTCTTTAAAATCCTTTCCTGCTAAGATATTAGGAAGGCTATCAACAAATTGATTAAAAGTTTTGTCCGGATTAAAGACATGGGCAAAATTTTTGACATCTACCTTACTCCTTCTTGACCGTAGAGAATAGGTCTTTAATCCTATAGGAGAAGCTGGCTTTGTTTCATATTTACTCATAATTATATCGAGCCTAGTCTGTTTTGTCCTTTCAGACTATTATGTTTGAATTATCTGCAATGTTGCAAAAATTGCATTAGCCTTGATAATCTTAAGACAAATTACTGACTTAACGGACACAACGGATTAAGATGTCTAAACGGAGATTTTTCTAAAAAATGAAAAAAGAAGCATATTTGAAAGCTAGATATTTTTCAAATCCTGGCCGGGTCTAAATTTTATCCTTTTTCCTTTTTTAATCTTGATCTGTTTTTTCCGCCTGATGTCTCTTCCATACCCTGTTTTTTTTGAAACTACTTTAAAACTAGCAAACCCTCTGATTTCTATCTTCTCATTTTTTACAAGAGATTCCTTTAAGGATGCAAGTATAGTCTCCACGATTGACAATGATTTCGCCCTGTTGAATTCTGATTTCATCTCGATCTCTAGGACGATATCATTCTTAATCATTAAAGTTTCCTTTTGACCTTATTGATAGATTATAATTAATTTATTGAAAATAAAAAGTCAAGATAAATTATTGACTTACTTTAAGCTACTTTCTATAATGATGTCACAGTGAAAAAATTTTTTCTCGCTTTCTTCCTCATTGCTCTGTTTCCATTAATGGGCTATGCATCAATCTTAAAAATCACAATCAATGATCCTATTCATCCTATTACTTCAGAATACATCCGAAATGCTATTGACAGGGCAGAAAAAGAAAATGCCCGATTACTCATCATAGCCCTAAATACTCCCGGGGGACTGGATACTTCTATGAGAGAAATCATTGAAAGAATCCTTAGCTCAAAAACACCGATCGTAGCATTTGTCAGCCCCAGCGGAGCACGCTCTGCTTCAGCAGGATTTTTTATCGCTATAGCCTGTGACATCTTTGTCATGGCACCCGGAACAAATACAGGGGCAGCCCATCCTGTTGGCGTATCTATCACAGGACAATCTATGGATAAGACCATGGAAGAAAAGGTCACTCATGACGCAGCTTCTTATATTAGAACCATAGCTGAAAAAAGAGGCAGAAATATCAAAATGGCCGAGGACGCTGTGAGAAAAAGTTTATCTTATACAGAAAAAGAAGCCCTTGAAGGGAATCTGATCGATCTAGTGGCAAAAAGTGAAGATGAAATTATTAATTATTTCAATGGGAAATATATCAAAAGATTCGATGGAGAAAAATTATTATTGGAGCTTGAAGGCGAAAAGGTTGTTGATATCCCCATGTCAGCCAGACAGAAATTTTTAATTACCATTTCAAATCCTAACCTCGCTTATATTCTTCTCATGTTGGGTTTACTCGGCCTTTATTTTGAATTTTCTAACCCTGGTGCTATTTTGCCCGGGGTATTAGGTGGGATTTGTCTCCTTTTAGCAATATTTTCTTTTCAAATCTTGCCCATTAACTACGTGGGCTTGATTCTAATCTTACTAGCCATCGGCTTATTCATACTGGAAATAAAGGTGCAGAGCTATGGAATTTTATCTATAGGAGGAATTACAGCTATGGTAATTGGCTCAATTATGCTAATAGACGCTCCTATTCCAGAATTGCGACCCAGTCTGAATTTCATAATTCCTGTGGCCATAGGCCTTTCTTTAATCTTCATATTCCTGATTATCATTGTAATTAAGGCCCACATAAAAAAGGCCTATACTGGAGAAGAAGGTCTTATAGGAGAAATAGGCGTAACCCAAACTAACTTGAATCTGGAAGGAAAGGTTTTTGTCCACGGTGAGCTATGGAATGCTGAAGCACTTGAGGAAATTCCAAAGGGCACAAAAGTAAAAGTCATCGAAGTTTTGAAAAACTTAAAAATTAAAGTAACCAAAGTTTAAAAATTATATGAAGAGAAAAAACCACAAAGGAAACTATGTGGTTAAGTTTGGAATCTAACTCTTATTTAAGGAGGTAAATATGAATCTGTTTACTTTTCCAATTATAGTCATAGCCTTTATTGTTCTTTACCTATTAAATGCGATCAAGATCTTAAAAGAATACGAAAGAGGAGTAATCTTTCGTCTGGGTCGTGTTCTTTCAAAACCTAAAGGGCCAGGGCTCATTTTCGTTTTCCCACCAATCGACAGAATGGTCAGGGTAAGCCTTCGAATCGTAGTCATGGATATCCCTGCTCAGGATGTCATTACTAGAGACAACGTTTCAGTCAAGGTCAACGCAGTTGTCTATTTTCGCGTCATGGCTCCACAAAAAGCTGTGCTTGAGGTGCAAGATTATCTTTTCGCCACATCCCAGCTTGCTCAAACAACGCTTCGAAGCGTATTAGGAGAAGTAGAACTCGATGAGCTTCTCTCTGGAAGAGAAAAACTCAACACTCAACTTCAAGAACTCATAGATAAACACTCAGACCCATGGGGAATTAAGGTTCAACTCGTCGAAATGAAACATGTCGATCTTCCAGAAAACATGGTCAGAGCCATCGCCAAGCAGGCTGAGGCTGAAAGAGAAAGAAGAGCTAAGGTCATTCATGCAGAAGGAGAATTTCAGGCCGCAGGCAAACTGACCGCTGCTGCTGATATCATTTCAACCAACCCGCAGGCATTGCAACTCAGGTTTTTGGGCACACTAGCAGAAATTGCAACTGAAAAAAATTCAACCATCATTTTCCCGCTTCCCATTGATTTGTTGAAGGCGTTCGTGTATAAAAAGGAAAAATAATAGAAAAAACAAAAATGAGCAATAAAGATTACCGAGAACTTCAGCTCTCAAGTTCTCAGCTCGTTCTTATTTTCCTGGGAATACTGATCCTTGGTATTGTTATTTTCATTCTTGGTGTATCCGTCGGCAAAAAACAGGCTCAGCTTGTCAAGGAATCACAAATATCAGCAGATAAAATGATAGAGCAGGTCAAGGAGGAAAAACCTCTCCCTGTCCAAGAACAAAAGGAATCTACATCCAAAGAATTGAAAGATTCCATCAGTAAAGAATTGGCATCTCACCAAAAAATCAAAGAAGAGACTCAAGAACAAACTCCAGTAGTAACAAAACAAAATCTTTATTATATCCAGGTAGGAGCTTTTAGAGATAAAAATGCTGCCTTTTCCATTGCTGAATCTTACAAAATAAAAGGCTATGATGCGATTGTGCTCAACCCTCTCCCTTCAGACAAAAAAGTTATCTATAGAGTAAGGATCGGAGGATTCAATACCAGGGAACAAGCCGTGAAAATAAAAGCAGAACTGATAAAGTCAGAAGGAAAGAAAAAGAGCGACTACTTCATAATAAAAGATTAAAAGCCCCCGTTCATCCGTCAGTCTGCTATGTCTGTTGAGTTCATTTTATATCCCTGTATAGATATTATTAAATACGGGCATAAGCGGATAAAACTGAAGGTTTTTTATCTTGAAAATAAGATTAATTGATATATTCTTAGCCATATCAAGCGGTATTCTCACAGCTCTTTCTTTTCCAAAGTTCAATCTTTCTTTCTTTGCCTGGATCTCTCTCCTTCCCCTTTTATTTATAATTTTAAAAAAAAGCCCAAGACAGGCATTCTTTCTTGGCCTGATGGCCGGGGCCTCATATTATGCTGTCCTTATTTACTGGATCCCTTCTGTTCCCGCTCATTACGGCAATCTTTCTATTGGAATTAGTATATTAATTTACTTGATATTTGTTTTCTTTTTAGCTCTTTTTTGGGCATTTTTTTCTTTTTTTTCTTCCAAAATCTATCAATCATTCCCAAAATTCATTTTTTTCCTCATTCCATTCCTCTGGATTTCTTTTGAATACATTCTAACCTATCTCCTCACGGGATTCCCCTGGGGTTTGCTTGGTTACAGCCAGTATAAAAACCTTTACTTTATTCAGATGGCATCTGTAACCGGAGTATATGGACTTTCCTTTGTACTTGTCCTTTTTCAAAGCCTGTTTCTTTTCTCTATGAATTACAGGAAAAGAGCACCATTTTTTGCGGCTGTAGCCTTTGTCCTCATTATTCATTTGGGCGGATTTATAAGCATAAAAAAAATTACTCCTACCGAAAACTCCTTCCCAGCATCAGTCATTCAGGGAAATGTATCTTCTGATATATATTGGGACAAAATATCTGCCCAAGAGATACAGGACCTCTTTGGCCAACACGTTGAGCTAAGCCATCAGGCCTATGCTGAAGGCTCTCACTTGATTATCTGGCCCGAATTCTCTGTCCCTCTTTGTTTTAGTTGTTCATACGGTATCTATCAAGAATTCAAAGAAAGGCTCTTTCAATTTGTGCAGAAAACAGGCTGTACTCTTCTACTTGGAACAAACGAAACCACAAGAGCCGAAGAGGGAGTTGACTACTATAATACAGCCTTGTGTCTTAGCCCAGACCTATCTACAAATTATTACTATAAAATGCATCTCGTTCCTTTTGGCGAGTACACTCCCTACAAAAAAATCTTTTTCTTTATCCAAAAAATGACCCATGCCATCGGAGAGATAACACCTGGAAACAAAATCATTCTCCATCAATTCAAAGGGGAAAAATTTGGATCTCCTATATGCTACGAAATTATCTTCCCTAATTTGGTGCGAAAATTTGTAAAAAAAGGAGCAAATTTTTTAGTTACTATTACCAATGACGGTTGGTATGGAAAAAGTTCCGCTCCATACCAGCATTTTTCTATATCTATTCTAAGAGCTGTAGAAAACAGACGATATCTCCTAAGAGCAGCTACGACCGGAATAAGTGGTATAATTGATCCATATGGTCATATTCTTGCAAAATCTGAATTGATGACAAAGACATGCCTTTCACAAAACATTACTCCTTCACGGATACTCACCCCCTACGCAAAATATGGTGATTATCTCTCAATTGGAAGCTTGACTTTTGGAAGTATATTCCTTATCCTTTCCTTGAGAAAGAGAAAAAATGAAAGAAAAAAACGCCCCTCCAAAGGAAAGCTTTTCTGAGCTTCAAGCTAAAATAAAAAAATGCCTCTCTAAATTCGATGAACTGCGAGGCTTTCTTTGACCTCAGTCAAAAGAAGGCTGAGATCGAAGCCATAAACAAAGAACTATCTACCCCTGACATCTGGAAGAACCTGAAAAAATCCCAGTCTTTACAGCAGACCAAAAAAAAATTGAAAAGAGATGTCCATCTTTTCTCAAGGATAAACGAAAATAAAGAAGAACTAGAGGTTTTAACAGAACTGGCTGAAGAAGAGGAAGATGTCGAAGAAGAATTAAAGCAGAGTCTGGCCACTTTTGAAAAAGATTTGACAGATGCAGAACTTCAAACCCTTTTCTATGAGGAGGATGACTTTAGAAACGCAATACTAGCCATCCACCCTGGCGCCGGAGGAACTGAATCCCAGGATTGGGCACAAATGCTCCTTCGTATGTACCTGAGATATGCTGAAAGAAAAAAATTCAAAGCGGAAACTATTGACTTTCAACCGGGAGAAGAAGCTGGTCTCAAGAGTGTTACTGTCCGATTCGAAGGAGATTATGCTCACGGCAATTTAAGCCAAGAATCAGGCGTTCATCGTCTCGTAAGAATATCTCCGTTTGATGCAAGCAAAAGGCGGCACACTTCTTTTGCTGCTGTCTTTGTATATCCTGAGGTTGATGAAGACATAGAAATTGAGATAAACCCTGATGATTTAAGGATTGACACCTTCCGTTCTTCAGGGCATGGTGGTCAACATATTAATGTAACAGACTCTGCCGTTAGAATCACCCATATACCCACAGGTATAGTCGTTCAATGCCAGAATGAAAGGTCCCAACACAAAAATAAAGCAACCTCAATGAAAGTCCTTAAAGCCCGACTCTATGATCTCGAAAAGAAAAAGAAACGTGAAAAGCTTGAAAAATTAGAGGATGCAAAATCAGATATAGCCTGGGGAAATCAAATCCGTTCTTACGTGCTTCATCCCTACCGGATGATAAAGGATTTAAGAACAAATGAAGAATCTGGAGATGTTGAAAGAGTCTTAGATGGCGACATAGATGAATTTATCAAAGCCCTTCTTCTCCTTCGGATTAAAAGTAAGGAGTGAGGAGCAAAACAACTCAAAGCTCAAAACTCAAAACTAATTTCTGTTAATCTGTTTGTCTGTTAATCGGTTAATCTGTTATTTTAATTAAAATATTTAACAGACAAACTGACTAACTGATTAACTGAGTCACTTTATCTTCTCTTTTGATTCTTCCCATATCTCATCCATTTCTTCCAGAGTTGCTTGACCCAATTCTTTTCCCTCTTTCTTTAATTTCTTCTCTACGTATTCAAACCTCCTGAGGAATTTTTCATTAGCCCGTCTTAATGCAATCTCAGGGTTTACCCAAAGAAGACGGGACACATTTGCCACTGAAAACAAAATGTCCCCAATTTCCTGAATTATTCCCTCTCCATTTTTCTCTTCTATGACATTCTCTAATTCAGAAACCTCTTCCTTTACTTTTTGAAGAGCATCTAACGGCTGTTTCCAGTCAAATCCATAAGCGGAAACGCGAAGCCCTATCTGAAAAGCCGCAAAAAGAGCGGGACAATGTTTCCCCATGCCATCAAAGAGGAATTCTCTCTTTTTCTCATCTCTTTTCTGTCTATTCCATTCCTCCAGAACTTTTACAGAACTTATGATACGCTTTTGTCCGAATACATGCGGATGTCGGCGAATCATCTTTTGATTGATTCCTTCTAAAACATCTGAAATAGTAAATTTTTCTTTTTCTTTAAAAATCCTAGCAAGAAAGACTACTTCCATCAAGACATCTCCCAGTTCCTCAGCAAGAGATTGAGCATTCCCGGACATAAGAGCCTCAATCGCCTCGTAAACCTCCTCTAAAAAATAATTGGTTATTGATCTCTCATCCTGTTCTTTATCCCATGGACAGCCATGTTTTCCTCTTAGAGAATCCAATATTTGGATTAATTGTTTAAATTTTTTCCCTGCTTTTTCTGCGTCTTCCATTTTTAAGCTTCCTTGAATTATTTTATGTAATATTGTAATATTTTTTTCTGATTTACCAAAAATATATTAAACCAGTATTAATTTCAATCCTGAACTTTTTAAAAAATTCTTTTAAAGTTAGGTAATAAAAATGACAGACAAAGACAACAATCAAAAAATCATTCCTCCTATCGATTTTAGTTCTCTTGTTCTTCCTTTCTTTACTCAGGCCTTAATAGAGCTTGGACAAAAGAATGATCCCAAGGACAAAAAAGAGAAAAAAAACTTTGATCTAGCTAAAAGATTAATTGATCTACTCGACCTCTTGAAAGAGAGAACAAAAGGAAATTTAAAGCCCGAAGAGGAAAAATTTTTAAACTCATGTCTTCACCAACTCAAAATAGCCTACATGGAGAAAGCAAAAATAATCAAGTTGTAAATCAATGCAAGTCATTCACGGATCCGAAAACCTGCCTCCTCTTTCCAAGAGGTCAGTAGTTGCCATCGGGAATTTTGATGGCATCCACATGGGACATCAGAAAATACTTAAATTTCTCACGAGTAAGGCAAAAAAACTCGATCTTTTTTCCTTCATTCTGACTTTTTCCCCTCATCCTGAAAAAATCTTAGGAAAAGGCAGAATAAAAATGATTCAAACTCTTGAACAGAGGTTGAGGGAGATAAAAAAATTTGATGTTCAAATCGTTCTAGTTTTGACATTCGACAGGAAGTTTTCAAAACTCTCGAGTCAGGAGTTCATCCAGAAAATCGCCCTCAATACTCTTAAAGCAAGAGAAATTATAGTGGGAGAGAATTTTCATTTCGGCAGAAATCGTGAAGGCGATATCCATACTCTCCGTCATCTCTCGTCGAAACTCAATTTTAAGGTTTCTTCCATTCCGCCTGTCGTAATAAATAGAAACATAATAAGCAGCAGCCTTATCCGCAGACTTCTTCATGAAGGAAAAATAGAAAAAGCTAATGTTTTAATTGGTAGGCCTTACGAAATTGAGGGAACAGTCATAAAGGGAAAATCTAGAGGAAAAGCTTTAGGCTTCCCTACAGCCAACATCCAGACAGCCAATGATATTATCCCCTCTGGAGTTTTTATAACAACTGTGAAAATTGGCTCAGAAACTTTTCCCTCTCTCACAAACGTAGGATATTGCCCCACATTTAATCAGCAAGATACTAACATTGAATCCTATATTATGAATTTCAATACTATTCTCTACGGGGAAAAAATAAGAGTCCATTTCATAAAAAAAATCAGGGATGAGATTAAGTTTAACACCTCAGAAAAACTTGCACAGCAAATTAAGTTAGATCTGCAAAAGGCAAAGACATATTTTGATGTAAAATCTGTTAGACTGTTACTCGGTTAATCTGTTAGTCTGTTATTCGGTTAGACTGTTAGTCTGTTATTTTAATTAAAATATATAACTGACTAACTCACTAATTGAGATGCTCAAAAGTCTATAATTGTTTCTTGACTTTTGCTCTAATATATTGCATTTTCTTAAAGAAGTTACATGTATCCCTTTATGGAATACAAAGATTGTTTTTTAATCTAAAAACTCTGCAACTCTTTGACTTAGCCTGAGTTACAGAAATGCTGAGTTAAAATTTAAATAGATCAGGAGTCGGCCTATGGAAGAAAAAATTAAAGCCAGAGTTATGGATTCCCGCAAAATAAAAAGAGCAATCCAGCGAATGACAACTGAAATCATCGAACGCAACCGCAACTTAACTAATTTAGTTATCATCGGAATCAGGACAAGAGGCATTTATCTTGGGAAAAGGATATCAAAATTGATAAAAGAATTGGAAAACACAGATATTCCTGTTGGAGTTTTAGATATAACTCTTTACCGTGATGACTTTTCAGAGCTTGAAGCTCAACACATGGTAAAAAAGACAGAAATAGACTTTTCTGTTGGTAAAAAGGATGTCCTCCTCATCGATGACGTTCTTTTTACTGGAAGAACAATCCGTGCGGCTATGGACAGTCTGATTGATCTTGGTCGCCCTAATAGCATTCAACTTCTTGTCCTGATTGACCGCGGTCATCGTGAGCTGCCTATAAGGGCTGATTATGTAGGAAAAGTGCTTCCAACTTCAAAGCGGGAAATAGTTCATGTTCAATTTAAAGAAATCGATAAAAGCGATGAAGTTCTCATAACCGAGCCGGCTGAGATAAAATAGGAGAGAAATATTGCCCTTTAACCATAAGCATCTTCTGGGCACTCAATTCTTATCACCTTCTGATATTACAACCGTACTCGATACAGCCGAGTCCATGTTAGAAATTTCTACTAGAGAAGTAAAAAAAGTCCCTGCTTTAAGAGGAAAAACTATTATAAACCTCTTTTTCGAACCGAGCACGCGAACCAGAAGCTCTTTTGAGATGGCGGCAAAAAGATTGAGTGCAGATATTATAAACTTTAGTAAAGAGACCAGCAGCACAGTTAAAAAAGAGAGTCTTAAGGATACAGTTCTCAACCTTGAGGCGATGAACACAGATGCTTTAATCATCCGGCATTCTTCTTCAGGAGCTTTACACTTTATCAGCACCTTCTGTAAATCCCACATCATCAATGCCGGAGATGGCGCGCATGAACACCCCACTCAAGCCCTTCTTGATGCCTTTACCATAAGACAAGAAAAAAAAAGCATAGAAGGCCTGAGAATACTTATTGTAGGCGATATTCTTCACAGTCGTGTTGCTCGGTCTAATATCTTCCTTCTGAAAAAGTTAGGAGCTGAGGTTACTCTGGCAGGCCCTCCTCCTCTTGTCCCAGAAGAATTTAAAAAATTTGGTGTTGATATTGACTTCAACCTCGATAGAGCAATAAAAGGAGCTGATGTCGTCATGATGTTGAGAATTCAACTGGAAAGACAACAAAAAAATTTTTTCCCTTCCATTCGAGAATATCGAAATCTCTACAGTTTAACTACAAAAAGATTCCGATTGGCTAAAAAGAACGCCATTATTATGCATCCTGGCCCAATCAATAGAGGAGTAGAAATCTCAGCCGATTTAGCTGATTCAGCCAAATCTCTCATACTCAAACAGGTTGAAAACGGAATAGCGGTAAGGATGGCAGTTCTGTACCTTTTATTAGGAGGTAAAGAGCGTGAAATTACTGATTAAGAACGGGAGAGTCATCGATCCAGCTTCCGGAACAGATGATACGTTAGACATCTTGATTGAAAGAGGAAAAATTGTCGATATAAAAACTAAAATTGATGGAGATGGACCAAAAATTATTGATGCTTCAAGACTTGTTGTTGCTCCAGGTTTCATCGACATTCACACTCATCTTCGAGAACCAGGCCAGGAAGATAAAGAAACTATACACACTGGCTCTCTAGCAGCGGCCAAAGGAGGCTTCACTTCCATTGCCTGCATGCCTAATACAACCCCTGTCAATGATAATCGAGGCATTATTGAATACATCCTATCTGAGGCAAAGAAAAGCGCTGTGGTCAATATATTTCCTATTGGGGCTGTTACAAAAGGTCAAAAAGGCGAAGAACTCACAGACATGGCTGATATGGTTGATGCTGGGGCTGTCGCATTTTCCGATGACGGCTATCCAATCATGAACAACTATCTTATGCGCCGGACATTAGAATACTCCAAACTATTGAACATACTCATCATCGACCACTGCGAAGACAAAAATTTGAGCAGTGGAGGAGTAATGCATGAGGGGTATTATTCGTATCTATTGGGCTTAACAGGTATTCCCTCCTTCTCCGAGGAAATTATGGTGTCTCGTGATATCATACTAGCAGAAAAAACAGATGCGAGAATTCATATCGCTCATTTGAGTGTAAAAGGAGCTGCTGAGCTTGTTAGAGAAGCAAAGAAAAAAAAGCTTAAAGTCACAGCAGAAGTGACCCCTCATCATCTTTTTTTGACAGATGCTTCTCTCGAAAGTTTCGACACAAACCTAAAAGTAAATCCTCCTCTTAGAACCAAAGACGATGTTCAAGCTTTAATCGAGGCTGTAAAGAACGGGGTTGTTGATGTTTTTGTAACTGACCATGCTCCCCATACCCTTGATGATAAGGAAGTAGAATTAGATCAAGCACCGTTTGGTATAAATGGCTTGGAGACTGCTGTCTCTTTATTCCTTGATAAACTTGTCAATAAAAATATTATTTCGCTTCAAAAATTTATTGAGATGATATCCACAAATCCAGCCCTGATTCTAGGTCTCGAAAACAAGGGCAAAATTTGTATTGGCACAGATGCTGATTTGACTATCCTGAATCTTCATAAAGAAATTGTTGTCGATGTTAATAGATTCAAATCCAAAAGTCGGAACAATCCTTTTCATGGCTGGAAACTAAAAGGCGCTCCAGAAATGACAATAGTAGGAGGAAAAATCGTTTATCCCTTCTAATCTAATATTAGAGAAAATACCGAGACGTGAAATAATACTAACTCATGCTCTTCATTTTCATAGTTCGTTGGTAGCAAATCAGCCATGAGTAATTAGTAAGAGATTTACAATTCTAAATGCTACAAAAAAACCAAAAATAATTGAAGAACATCAAGAGATTCTTTAATGAAAACAGATCTTACTCAATTTGAAAGAAAAATAGACTATTTCTTCCGAAATAACAGCCTCCTACTCCAAGCTTTAACACACAGCTCTTACGCCTACGAAAACCAGCAAACGGATATTTCGGATAATGAAGTCTTAGAATTCCTTGGAGATTCAGTATTAGGCCTATTAATCGCTGATTTTCTCTGCACAACCTATCCAGAGCTTTCCGAGGGGGAGCTCTCCAAACTCAAATCTTCAGCAGCAAGCACTTCTTCTCTATGCTTCTTTGCAAGGAAGATAAAACTCGATAAAAATATTCTGCTTGGCAAAGGTGAAGAAAAAAGTGGGGGGAGGAAAAAAAAGACAATCTTAGCCGGAGCATTTGAAGCGTTGATTGCAGCTATTTATTTAGATGGAGGAATCGAAGAAACAAGAATTTTCCTCCTCAGTCATCTGAAATCTTCATTTAAAAGAATTAACGTTAAAAAATTCCTGATCAATAACTATAAATCTGCTCTACAAGAATATTTCCAGAAAGAAAATCTCCGGGCACCAGTTTATAAAATGATCACAACAAAAGGTCCAGACCATAAAAAAAGCTTTATTATAGAGGTTTTCTTAGAAAACAAATCTTTGGCCAAGGCAAAAGGTCATTCCAAGAAAGATGCCGAGCAAAGGGCAGCTCAAAAAGCTCTGAAAGGCCTTCTTGGGAAAAAAATCAAGGGCTTAACTTCAGATACATTTTTCTTGAAGAAAAAATCATGATCGAATCTTACACATTCGGTTGTATGGTTATTGATGGCCAGACTTATACATCCGATCTCATCATATTTCCTCACAAAATAGAATCCTCCTGGTGGAGAAAATCAGGCCACAAACTCTGTCTCAGGGATATAGAAGATATCCTCGAAGAAAAACCTGAAGCTCTTATTATTGGCGCCGGTTTTATGGGCCTAATGAAAGTGGAAGAAGAAGTCAAACAATACACTCAGTCAAAAGAAATAGATCTCATAATCGAAAAAACCAAAAAGGCCGTTCAAAGCTTTAACGAACTATCAACCAAAAAAAAGACTATAGGTGCCTTTCATTTGACTTGCTAAAAAGCTGCCTTTTCTTATGTGTCTGTATAACCATGGTGTATGGCTTAAATGATAAAGTGTTCAAGATGTAAAAAGAAAAAAGCCAAGAGATACTGTATAGCTCTAGGAGAGTCCTTGTGCAGTCTCTGCTGTGGATTACTTAGGGAAAAAGAAATTCACTGTCCTCCACAATGCCTTTATCTGGCAAAACATAAACCCTACCAGGAAAAAAGAACAATCACAAAAAAGCAAACTTCTTTGTCAACACCTTCCTCATTTGAAGAAGATATTTTAAATGATGAGAGAATGGCTTGGCTAGCTTATTCTATCGAAATTCCCTTAAAAGAATTCGGAGAAAAAAACGACTCATTTACAGATAAAGATGCCATTTTAGCTTTAGAATATGCCCGGGAAAAGATAGCAAAACACAAAGGACTTCTTCTCATGCCCGACGAATGGATAAAACCCCAGAATGATATTGGAGAATCCGTCTATCAAAATATTGAGAAATGCCAATATGAGCAAAGGATTATACTCTCAGGAAGTCCGCAAACATACAAAAAAGAGGAAAAAATCAACTGCCTGGATAGAGTTATCCTTTCTATCAAATATTACGCCAAGGAAAACTATGAAGGAAGGAATTATATTCAGCGACTTCTCGAGCGTTTTGAAAAAATTGATGAATTATCACGCCAGAAGAAAGTCTTTACTATCACTTAACTCCAAAACAAAATAGTTTTCGGTCATTGGGACTTCGGTGCTTATTTGGTACTTGGAAATTGTAATTTGGAATTTAGTCTTTAGGCCAGTCTAGTAAGTCTTGCTTCTTTAGTCTTTACTCATAAACACAGCGATAAAATTCAGCTCAGGAATATTGCTGCAGACAATCTTGATGATAGCTGCTATAGGGACTGCCAAAATCATCCCTGGGATTCCCCACAACCATCCCCAGAAAAAGAGAGAAAAAAGAACAACTAGAGGACTTAGCCCTAAGCCTTTGCCCATCACTCTCGGTTCAATGAGATTACCCATGATCATCTGAATAGAAATCAAGATAATAAGAATCCATAAAGCTTGCCACAGTGTTTCAAATTGAAACACAGCGATAGCTACAGGAAAAGCGGTAGCGATGATGGAACCAATATTAGGGATGTAATTCAGAAGGAATGTAAGGAAACCGAAAACAATAGCAAAATCTACACCAAAAAACAGGAGGATTATTGTAGTGAAAATTCCGGTGAATAAGCTGATTACAGTTTTAATGGCCAAATATCTTTGAATTTGATTATCAATATTCTGGAGAACATCGCTAATCTTCAAGGCTCTAGCATCACTAAATGAGTTTTTTATTTTCGCTTTTGCCCTTCCTCGGCCGGCCAAAATGAAAATAAGAAATATGAAAATCAAGAAAAGATTTGAGATAAAAGCGAAAAAAGGTCCAAGAGAGGAAAGAAGAAAGCTTCCTATCCTGCTCAAATCAAGTTGTTCAACCCAGTTAAAAGGTTCCCATTCAAGGCGCGAAAGCTTAAATTTTTCCTGAATAGATATTAAGATCGAGCTGATATTTTGTTCATATTTTGAAAATCCAGAGGCAAAAGTTTTCCCGCTAGAATAGAAAAGAGCTCCTAGAAGGTAAATTACTAAAAAACTTACTATGAGAATCAAAATAACAGAAACTGCCTTGGGGATTTTTAAACGGGTTAAAAAATCTAAGACTGGAGAGAGCATAAAGGAAAGAAAAATGGCTAAAAAAAATGGAAAAAGAACAGGTTTAGCAAGCCATAAAACTACACCTCCGATAAAAACAACAACAATAATGAGACAGGCTGTGATTACTTTATTTCCATTCATTGAATTATCTTAGTTTTAATCATTATAATCATATTTAAAACTGAAATCAAAAGCATAATTTCAGTTTGTCTGGTTTATCTGGTTCGTCCGGTTTGTCTGATCAGTTATTCAGTTAATCCGTTAGTCAGTTTGTCTGTTAAATATTTTAATTAAAATAACAGACTAACAGATTAACTGATAAACAGACCAACCGATTAGAAATGCTCCCCGTAAAAGGTGATAAACTTGATGTAAATATCACCCCTATAATCACCTGAAAAGACGATTGACCCTTTTCCTTTATTGTTTAAAATAAAGATTAAAATTACTTTAATAATCATGGAATTATAATGGAGTATAAAACCAGTCAAGAAAACGGACTCAAGAAAAAGCACAATGCTATGAAAGTTCTCATTGCTGAAGATGATTTAATCTCTTGCAAAGCCTTAGAGAAGAGTATTAAAGAATGGGGTTATAAAGTTGTCGTAGCAAGAGATGGTGAAGAAGCTTGGCAAATTGTAAAAAAAGATAAAATCCACTTGGCTATCTTAGACTGGATGATGCCAGGAATGAATGGACTTGAGCTTTCCAGGAAAATTCGTCAGAAATATCAAGATAAAAAGTCAAAATATGTTTATATTATTTTGCTCACAGGCATGGATAAGCAGGATGACATCATTCAAGGACTATCAACAGGTGCTGATGATTATATGACCAAACCTTTTAGCTTCAAAGAACTGAAAGTAAGGCTTCAGAATGGTGAGCGTATCATCAAACTTGAAGAAGAACGGATTAAACTAGCAAGTTACGATAGCCTGACGAAAATATGGAATCATAGTACAATTTTGGATTTTTTTGATGAAGAACTAGAGCGTGGGAGAAGAGAAAACCAGCCAACAGGAATTATCATGATTGACATTGATTATTTTAAGCAAATTAATGACTCCTATGGCCATCTGGTCGGAGATAGTGTGCTTCTTGAAGTGGCCAGTCGTCTAGAAAAAACTCTCAGAACATACGATAAGATTGGTCGCTATGGAGGAGATAAAATTGGTCGCTATGGAGGAGATGAAATGCTTGTCGTTATCCCCAACTGCAACGAGGTCAACGTCAAGCAAATCGGAGAACGCCTATGTCTTTCTGTAAGCCGAGATGAAGTATACACAGAGGCAGGCGATTTAAAAGTCACTATCAGCCTCGGCTGCGCTTCTTCGGAAACCTATCCTAATGCATCAGGAAAATATCTTGTTCAGGTCAGTGACAAAGCGCTTTATTTAGCTAAAAAGGAGGGACGAAATCGTATTGTTCTTGCGAATTCCCTCAAACAAAATGAATAAAAATCTGAATACTCATTTTATTCTCAGAGCATAGAATGCAACAAGAAAAAGATACAAAAGAAGAATTGTTAGAAGGTCTTGAAGTTCGCAGAGAAATCACAGAACGTAAAAAAACTGAGGAAGCCATTCAGAGAGAAACAGCCAAATTTTCAGCAATGATCTCTAGTATGGAAGAAGGTGTCATCTCTGTCGACAAAGAAGATCGCATTGTGGAAGTGAATGATTATTTCCTGAAGTTTGTTAACAGGAAGAGGCTAGAAACCATCGGAAAGACTCTCTGGGATTTCTATTTTGGTCTATCATTCGAAGAGCTAAAAAAAAATTTAGAAATTTTCAAAAATAACTCTCATTCTCCATCAATAATTACACAAAAATCCTTACATGGCATAGAGACAATTATTCGTCTTCAACCTATTTACCATAAAGAACAATATGATGGAATCATACTCAACCTGATAGATGTGACTGAACTAGTTTCCGCCAAAAAAATAGCTCAGACTGCTGACGGCGCCAAAAGTGAGTTCCTTGCCAACATGAGTCATGAAATTCGAACACCTATGAATGGTATCATAGGAATGACAGAATTGGCTCTCAAAACCGAACTGACCCCTGAACAGCGGGAATATCTTGAAGGAATAAAGTCGTCAGCTGAATCCATGATGGCCTTAATCAACGACATTCTTGACTTTTCCAAGATAGAAGCTAGAAAACTCGAGCTTGAGTCTACAAGTTTTAACCTGCAAGATTTTATTTATGATACAGTTTCTCCACTTGCTTTCCAAGCCCACAAGAAGAAGCTTGAAATCTTATGTGACATTCCACCTCACATATCTTACAATGTTGTAGGCGATTCTAAGCGTCTGCGCCAAGTCCTTAATAACCTCATCAGCAACTCCATTAAATTTACTGAAAAAGGTGAAGTAGTTGTCCATATAGAAGAAGAGTCAAAGACAGATGAAGATGTCTGTCTCTGCTTTACTGTAAGTGATACAGGAATAGGCATCCCTGCTTCCAAACGCCAAGTGATATTTGACGTCTTTGCCCAAGCAGATGGCTCCATGACCCGTAAATATGGCGGAACAGGGCTTGGTCTGGCAATATCATCTCAGTTAGTCGAGCTAATGGGTGGACGAATCTGGGTTGAGAGCGAAGAAGGAAAGGGGAGTAAATTTCATATTTCTATAAGTTTCGACTTGCAGAAGCATTCAGAACAGAAGCTAGGGCCTGCGGAACTTCTAGATTTCAAGGGTCTCCCGGTCCTGGTGGTGGATGATAACACAAGCAACAGACATATCCTCAAAGAAATGTTATTATACTGGAATTTGAAGCCTGCAGAAGCAGAGAGTGCTGGGGAAGCATTGTCTCTCATTGATCAAGCCAAAACATCAGGTACTCCTTTTTCCATAATCCTCCTTGACGCATTTATGCCTGGAATGGACAGCTTCATGCTCGCAGATTACATCAAACAAAATCCTGACATAGCCAAGTCCACAATTATGATGCTCACTTCTGGTACAAATCACAACGATGCTAATCCTTGGCAAAAACTGGGAATTTCAGCACACCTTACAAAGCCTATTAAGCTGTCCGAGCTTCATGATGCTATCAACCTAGTTCTTGGAATCTCTCCTAAAGAAGAACCTGAACCTCTATCAGACAGACAACCATCAAAAGCCGCCCATGGAGCCTATCGTATTCTTGTTGCTGAGGACAACATTGTTAACCGAAAATTGGCGTTTTTCATCCTTGAAAAGCAAGGACACCAAGTCACAGGAGCCTGTGATGGAAAAGAAGCATTAGAGGCTTTGGAAAGTGACATTTTTGATCTTATCCTGATGGATGTGCAGATGCCTAAAATGGATGGTTTCAAGGCCACTGCTGCCATTAGAGAAAAGGAGAAAAAAACCGGTGTTCATATCCCGATTATTGCAATGACTGCCCACGCTATGATAGGTGATCGGGAACGGTGTATAGAAGCCGGCATGGATGATTATATCTCTAAGCCACTTAAAGCTGACAGACTCTTGAATTTGATAGAGCACGTAGCCACCAAAAAAAAGAGGGCTCAAAGTGAATATTCAACACCAAAAAAAATTGAATTCTGAGGAATTGAGATGAAAATGATGAAGGTACTTATTGCAGAAGATGATTCCGTATCTTCCAAAATTTTAAAAAGAAATATGACAAAATGGGGGTATGAGGTTGTTATCACAAAAAATGGTGAAGAAGCCTGGCAAGTTATTCAAGACGACAAAAAAATAAGCCTGGCTATTCTTGACTGGATGATGCCTGAGATTGAAGGAGTTGAACTCTGCCGAAAAATTCGCCAAGAAAAGAAAGAAAAATATCTATATATAATCCTACTTACATCAAAAGACCGCCAAGAAGATATTATTGAAGGCTTTAATGCCGGAGCTGATGATTATATCACTAAACCTTTTAAATACCTTGAATTGAAAGCTCGCCTTAATACTGGTAAACGAATCATCGAGCTTACAAATGAGCTTGAAAGGCTGGCAAATAGAGACAGTTTGACAAAGCTCTGGAACCGAAGGAGTATTCTCCGAACCCTAGATAAAGAAATTAATCGTAGTCATAGAGAAAATAAACCTGTTGCTATTATCATGATCGATATCGATAATTTTAAAAAAATCAATGACACATACGGACATCTCTGCGGCGATTCTGTTTTGCAAGAGATATCTTCTCGTTTGAAAAAAAATACACGTGAATATGATGAAATTGGCCGATACGGCGGGGATGAACTGCTCATGATTCTTCCAAATTGCACTTTGTCCAATGTAAAAAAAATCGCAGAACGCCTTCGCCATTTTGTCTGTGACCGAAAAATAAAGACTGAAACAGGTCCTATGAGTGTTACAATCAGCATTGGTGCCGTCTCAACAGAAACCATTCCAGATATTTCTGATGAAGAACTAATAAAAGCTAGTGATAATGCACTATATAAAGCAAAAAATAAAGGACGGAATTGTATTGTTACCAATTGATGAGTTAGTAAGATAAGAGTTCAAAAAATGAGAAATGAACAAAATTCAAAAATCATTGATTATTCCTCTGCCCTGGAAAGAGTAGGCGGGGATGCATCCTTTCTTAAAGAACTCATTGATCTTTATATCGAAGATTTTGGAGAAAAATTCGTCCAGCTTCAAAAAGCTGTTGAACAAGAAAATCTTGATCAGGTTAAAGAGATTGGACATAGTTTAAAAGGCTCATCTGGAAATTTAAGCCTACCTTCACTTCAAGAAGCCTCTTATCAAATGGAAATGGCCGGAAAAGAAAAAAATATTGAGAAAGCAAAAAAAGCTTTAACTCTTTTAGACCAAGAGTTCAGACAATTAAATGAATTTCTGATAAAAAATAATTAGGAATCCGTTACCCACACAATTCGGATAGGAGCCAAATTTAAAAATAGCTACTTTAAATATTTCTCAAATTCTGAATCAATGCTTTCAAATACCTCTTCCCTACTTCTTTAAAGCCTTCCTCAATTTTCATCACTCCACAGATATAATTCCCAACTCTTGCTATATAAATATTGTGGTAGTAACGGTCTTCAAAACAATACCCCATAGGAATTTCCTGAATATTCTCCTTCTTCTTTGCATTCAGATATTGTCTTAACATTTGTTTTGTTTTTTCTTCACTCTCACCCTCAATCAGAAAACAGTCGAAATCAAGGTTTTCGAGCCGATAGTTAGCTAAATAGCCATCGTGTAGAAAATCATAGCCCATGAAATTGCGCAAAAAAAACTTTTCAGTGTTTGGAATCAGTCCTTCCTTAGGAAAGGCTTTTAAAAGAACAGGAAAAGCGTCTTTATCTTTAACCTTTTTCACGATTTCCTGAGCAAAGAGCTTCAGATAGTCATCAGAGTTCCCGTTACAGTCGAAACAAAGAAGCTTGATATAATATTTGCCGACTAGAAAGTTTAATGCCTCATCTTCTAAATATCCTTGGGTTCCTACAGAGATAAATTTATTATCAGGATAGCGCTCAACGCTGTAGATGCCGAAAGAATTCTTTCCATTCCCCATGTCATAGATTTCTACGGCAACATTGAATTCAGAATCTCTCCTTTCATATTGAGCAACGATCAACTCTTTGAAATCATAAGCGATGTATATCTCCGCAGCTCCGTTTATATACTCAAAAAGATTCTCAGGAAAATAATTTTGTGGCGATTCAGCAGGTTTCCACGAAGCTATATCAGGTAAAAGGAAGCCGAGGGCTGAATCATTTTTCCTCTCTGTAAGGATACTATTTACACATAAAAAAGAACCATAAAGAATAACCGCCAGAAATATTTTAACATTTTTTCCAGCCATTAAAATTTTCATTATGAATACTCCATTTTAATTTTCATTTATATTAGTCTTTAAAACCTTTTTTTACAATGCTTTGTTATCAGAATCTGCAATTCAGACAGTAGAGGGTATTTTGGGAAAAATCCACTAGAAGCGTTAGGAGCAAAGATCTTAATTTGAGATAAGAAGAGGGCCATGGATGACGAAAAGAACTTTAAAGAGGCATTCCCTCT
>Ga0209979_1000371_pt1 | contig 63376 bp, 55 predicted proteins | sample AnhtaG_FD_183114 | JGI IMG/M metagenome (GOLD analysis project Ga0209979, IMG submission 183114) | Deep subsurface microbial communities from Anholt, Denmark to uncover new lineages of life (NeLLi) - Anholt_01485 metaG (SPAdes) (version 2) | ecosystem: Environmental > Aquatic > Marine > Oceanic...
CCCATGCGACCCTTCGGCTTCCCTCAAGGCTACGGCTAATTCAGGGCACGCTCTATACAGGCATAAACCTTACCAATTCTACTTATACCAAATTAGCTATCCTCCCGTCAAGAAAAAACCAAGTTTTTTTTGCTGCGGTCTTTCTATATAGTATTAAATTTCATTGCAAAATCTGCTGATTACGAATAATCTAAGCGCAAATTTTTCAGGTTTATTCGCTGTTAGGAGTAATTTGCAGGTCCGGAATTCCAATGGGCCTGGTATTGTGGCCAGGCTGCCATAAGTCAATTACTTATTGAACTTTAATTATTCGAAAGGAGACACAAAATGGATTCAAATCGTACTGAAAGTAGCTTTTCCGCACCCCCGCACCAATTAGGCGGGAGCCTTTGCTCAATTGGTGCGGGGTTAGAAATCAGAAGTCAGAAGTCAAAAGTCAGCTCTGTCCTCTGTTTTCTGTTCTCTGTCCTCTGTTCTTTGTTCATCTGCTCGTCTATACAAGCCGACTGGCAGCCGGCTAAAGGTCCACTTATGACCCGATGGGCAAAACAGGTCTCGCCGAATAAAGCGCACCCCGAATATCCTCGTCCACAAATGGTTCGCAAGAACTGGCTGAATCTCAACGGATTGTGGGAATACGCTATTCGGCCTAAGGACGAAGGACAGCCGAAAAAGTTTGATGGTCAGATTCTTGTGCCGTTTCCGGTTGAGTCAGCTTTGTCCGGTGTGATGAAGCCGGTGGGCGAGAAAAGCCAACTATGGTACCGCCGCACATTTGAAATCCCCGGCAAATGGGCAGACCAGCGCATACTGCTGCATTTCGGCGCTGTCGATTGGGACGCAACAGTATGGGTCAATGGCAAACAGGTCGGCAGTCACCGGGGTGGGTACGACCCGTTTATCTTTGATATAACCAGTGCGCTGAATGATGCCGGGAATCAGGAAATTGTATTGAGTGTGTGGGACCCGACGAATACCGGCTATCAGCCGCGAGGCAAACAGGTAAAAAGGCCCGGCGGGATATGGTACACCGCAGTTACGGGAATCTGGCAAACGGTATGGGTGGAGCCGGTGCCTGAGGCATATATTAAATCGCTGAAGATAGTTACGGATATTGATAGTAAAGTGGTGCGTGTAACTGCAGTATGCCCGGATGAGGCAATCGGTTATCGTCTGGAGGCGGAGGCCAAGGATGGGTGGTTCACAAAAGCAAAGGGCAAAGGCGAAGCCGGGGAGGAAATTGTTTTGCAGTTCAAAAAGCCGAAGCTGTGGTCGCCTGATTCGCCGTTTCTGTATGAGCTGAAAGTAACGCTCAAAAACAATAAGGGCAAAACAGTCGATGCAGTGAGCAGCTACTTTGGTATGCGCAAAATCTCGTTGGGCAAAGACAAAGAAGGTATTACGCGGATTTTTTTGAATAACAAGCCTTTATTTCAATATGGGCCTTTGGACCAGGGCTGGTGGCCGGATGGGCTGTACACGGCGCCGACAGATGCAGCGCTGCGCTACGACATTGAGGTATTGAAAAAGCTGGGCTGCAATATGCTGCGCAAGCACGTCAAAGTCGAACCTGCTCGGCTGTATTATTGGTGCGACAAATTAGGGCTGTTAGTCTGGCAGGATATGCCTAACGGCGATAAGCACATCGGCGGCAGGGACCCCGACCTTGAGCGCAGCGATGAGTCAGCAAGGCAGTTTGAGCTGGAGCTAAAGCGCGTTATCGAGGCCTTCCGTAACCATCCCTGCATAGTAATGTGGGTGCCGTTTAACGAGGGCTGGGGACAGTATGATACGCCGCGAATTGTGAATTTGATTAAGGAGCTTGACCCGACGCGGCTGGTTAATAATACCAGCGGCTGGGCCGACCGCGGCGTTGGTGACGTGCACGATATTCACAGGTATCCCGGCCCGGCTGCGCCGCCGGTTGAAGAGAACCGCGCTGCGGTGCTCGGTGAGTTTGGCGGTCTGGGCCTGCCGGTCAAAGGGCATACCTGGCAGGATGAAAAGAACTGGGGATACCGCAGTTATAAAACTCGTGAGAAACTTACCGATGCGTACCTGGTCCTGCTCGAAAATTTGCGTTCGCTGATTGGTGGAGGCCTGTGTGCCGGCGTATATACGCAGACGACCGATGTGGAGATTGAGGTCAACGGGTTGATGACTTACGACCGCGCGATGATAAAGATGGATATCAAAAAAACCGCTGCGGCAAATCGGCGTTTGTATCTGCCGCCGCCGGTTGTTAAGACGATTGTCCCAACTTCGCAGAGACAAAAACAAAGCTGGCGATATACAACAAGCGAACCACGCATCGGCTGGTACCGAACAGGTTTCTTAGATTCGGCCTGGCAGGAAGGTAAAGGCGGTTTTGGGACAGAAGGGACGCCCGGTGCTGTTGTCGGCACAGTGTGGAATAGTTCGGGTATCTGGCTTCGCAGAACGTTTGAATTGGAGAGTACAAAACTTAGCCGGCCACAACTTTTAATCCATCATGATGAGGACGCCGAGGTCTATATCAATGGCCTGCTCGTTGCAAAGCTGGAGGGCTATACTTCGAGTTATACTCAAGTTAGACTTGACGAAAAGGCAAAAAAGGTGCTGAGGGTCGGCTCGAATTGTTTAGCCGTGCACTGCCGACAAACCGCAGGCGGCCAGTATATCGATGTCGGCCTGGTGAACGTGAAAGAACAGTCGGCAGAGTAATAGAGAGTCAGGTTTGACGTGCATAGCAGTTTCGGGTATTGTATGACTTGAATAAGATAAGATTTGGCGAATTAAGGCTATAGGAGATAAAAGCATGTTGAGTAGCATGCACGTTAAGAACTTTAAGAATTTACGAGGTGTTGAAATAGAGCTGGGTAAGTCTGTTGTGCTGATTGGGCCGAATAACTCGGGCAAAACAAATGCGTTGCAAGCTCTGACTCTTTGGGATATTGGTTTGAGACAATGGCAGGCAAAGCGAAGTGGCAAAGCATCACTTGGGAAACGCGCGGGAGTTAGCATAAGCCGCAGTGATCTGATTACAATACCGACTCCGGAAATGAATCATCTGTGGCCGGACTTGCGCATGCGCAGTATTAGAGGCAAAGGTAAGCAGATGAGGGCTCAGAATATACGAATCGAAATTATTGTGGAAGGTATAACCGAAGGGAAAAATTGGTCCTGTGGACTCGAATTCGACTATGCTAATGACGAATTCCTTTATTGTCGGCCCCTTCGTCTTGGTGAGAGCAAACCGCTGAAGAGGATGCCTATTCCGCCGGAAGTAAGCAAGATGCGTATCGCATTTCTTCCACCTATGTCAGGATTAAGCGGCCGTGAGTTTGTTAAACAACCTGGTGAAATTGGGGTGCTGATCGGGCAAGGGCAAACAGCGCAAGTACTGCGGAATTTGTGTCACCAAATTTATACAAAATCGAACCAGAATGGAAAATGGCAGGGATTGCAGGCACATTTAAGAGAGCTGTTCGGCGTTACTTTACTTGCTCCCAAGCTCTTTCCAGGAACGGCCGAAATAACAATGGCTTACAAAGAATTAGGCGGAAAGCAACTCGACATCTCTGCTTCTGGTCGTGGGCTTCAGCAAACGCTTTTACTCTTGGCCCATCTGTACGCAAATCCTCATACGGCATTGCTATTTGACGAGCCTGATGCTCATTTGGAAGTTTTCCGGCAGCGCCAAATCTATAAGTTAATAACAGACGTTGCTGAGCAACAAGGGTCTCAGATTATCGCCGCGAGTCATTCTGAAGTTGTTCTCAATGAAGCGGCTGATAAAGATATAGTGGTCGCATTTGTGGGCAAACCTCACCGAATTAACGACAGAGGTAGTCAAGTTCTAAAGGCGTTAAAAGAGATAGGATTTGACCAATACTATCATGCCGAACAGACTGGATGGGTGCTTTATCTTGAAGGGTCAACGGATTTGGCAATTCTCCAGACATTTGCAAAAATCCTCGGCCACGATGCAGAAAAAGTGCTCGAGATGCCCTTTGTGTGCTATGTTAGTAATATGCCCGGCGAAGTGAGGAAGCATTTTTGGGGCTTAAAGTATGCCAAAAAGAATTTGGTTGGGATAGCCATTTTTGATCGGTTGGATAAAGATATTCCAGAAGACCTTGGGGCGGAGGGTTATCAATGGCAGCGACGAGAAATCGAAAACTACTTCTGTACGAAAGAAGTCCTGATGGCTTATGCCCGCTATGATGTTCCGGACGACCTCTTCGGCATACCCGAAACTGTAGAGAGGGAAAACGCAATGAAAGAAAGTATTGAAGAGGTAAGCCAAGCACTGAAAACTTTGCGCAAACTCGACCCTTGGTCTTCTGATATCAAAGCCACAGACGAATTCCTGGATCCTCTTTTTGATAAGTATTTTGTTGAAAAATTGAAGTTGCCCAACTTTCTCTTGAAGAACGATTACCACATTCTGGCTGGCTTGCTTCCAAAGGAAAAAATTGACCCTGAAATCATCGAAAAATTAGATGCGATCGTAGCGGTAGAAAAGAAAGCTAAGCCAAAGAAAGATTGATATTACCGAATACAAATAATAGTAACAAACCTGTGTAGATAGAGTCTGTATCAAGCATATAATAGCTCCCAAATAAATTTGGGCGCTAAATATAAATATTTTTGAGATTGCCACTCTCGGCTTCGCCTCGTTCGCAATGACAGAGATGTGGATTCCTGCTTCCGCAGGAATGACAATATTACTTTGCGATGCTCTCAATGACAGAGAAGTTACTTTAGAGGCTGCGAAATGAATCGACGGGAATTTATTAAATTTGTTGCTGGTGGTGCAGCGGCGGTGGTGGTGACGAACTACGGCTGTTCGAGGGGCGAGAGTTCGAAAGGAACAGTTGAACGGCCGAATATCATTGTTATTATGGCGGATGATTTGGGGTACGGTGACGTTGGCTGTTATGGCAGCACAAAGATACAGACGCCAAATATTGATGCCCTGGCGAGAGGCGGGATGAAGTTTACGGATTATCATTCCAACTGTCCGGTGTGCAGTCCGACACGGGCGGCGCTGCTGACGGGACGTTACCAGCAGCGCAGTGGTATCGAGGGCGTTATATATGCAAAAGGGCCAACCCGGCAAACCGGAATAGCCTTAGAAGAAATAACCTTTGCCGAGGTTCTCAAAAAGTGCGGCTATGCGACGGGGATTTTCGGTAAGTGGCACTTAGGTTACAACGTGGAATTTAATCCGGCCAGGCAGGGATTCGACGAGTTTGTCGGCTATGTCAGCGGCAACGTAGATTATCACTCGCATATTGACGGGGCAGGCTTTGATGACTGGTGGAAGAATTGTGAGAAAGTACCCGAAGAAGGTTACTGCACCGATTTGATAACCAAACACGGGATAGAGTTTATAGAACGGCACAAGGAAGAGCCGTTCTGTTTGTATCTGCCGCACGAGGCGCCGCATTATCCTTACCAGGGCCGAGACGATCCGCCGGAACGTCTGAGTGGCGGCAGAAAGGGCAAAAAAGCCAAGGGCGAGGAGATTGCCCGTGCTTATAAGGAAATGGTTGAGGTGATGGATGAGGGTATTGGGCGGATTGTCGAAACAGTCAGACGTTTAGGGCTGGAGCGCAAGACATTTATCTTTTTCTGCTCGGACAACGGCGCTACCAAGAAAGGCTCCAACGGTGCGCTGTCCGGCTATAAAGGCAGCTTATGGGAAGGAGGGCACCGCGTTCCGGCTGTTGCCTATTGGCCGGGCAGGATAAAACCCGGGACAACTACTGATGAAACGGCTTTAGGGATGGATTTGTTCGCTACGATGGCCTCAATCGCCAGGGCAAAACTACCGGCAGATCTGAAACTCGATGGCATTGACCTGTTGCCGATGCTGACAGAAGGCAAAAGGACGCCTCAGCGGACACTGTTCTGGCGTTACAGAAAAGAAAAGGCCGTGCGGAAAGGACCTTGGAAACTACTGGTCCAGAATAACCAGTCAAAACTTTATAATCTCGATGAAGACCTTGCTGAGAAAAATAATCTTGCTAAGGCCAGGCCGGATATGGTCAAGAAACTTGAAGATGAGCTGTCGGCCTGGGAACAAGATGTATCGGCTGGTGTTAAGCTAAGGGCGTGAAAAGCTACTATGAGGTTGGGGACAAAAATTTGGGTGAAGATAGAAATAATGCTGGAGGTATAGATTATGGAAAGTAAATCGGTAAGTCGGCGTGATTTTATGAAGGGTTGTGCTGCGGGCGCCTCTGTCCTTATCGGTTCGGGATTAATTTCAAGAGAGGCGGAAGCGGCCGGGAATAAAAGACCTAATGTTGTTTTGATAGTAAGCGACGACCATGGGCTTGACGCTGTCGGTTGTTATGGTAATCCTGTTATCAAGACACCGAGTCTGGATGGTCTTGCGGCTGAGGGTGTGCGGTTTACAAATGCCTTTTGTACGACGGCCAGTTGCAGCGCCAGCCGGTCGGTGATTTTGACGGGTATGTACAATCACGCCAATGGCCAATACGGACATCAGCACAGTTATCATCACTTTATCTCGTTCCCCGATGTAAAGTCTTTTCCGGTGCTGCTGACTGAGGTGGGGTATCGGACAGGACGAATCGGTAAGTACCACGTTGCGCCTGATGAGGTCTATAAGTTTGATGTTGCGCTTAAGGGGAACAGCCGAAGTCCTGTCGAGATGGCGGATAACTGCCGGGACTTTGTCGGTAGTGATGGTGGCCGACCGTTTTTCCTTTATTTCTGTATGAGCGACCCGCATCGAGGGGGCGGCAAGGCCAATGAACTGCCGTATAAGCCGGACCGGTTCGGCAATCGTGCCAAAGGAGGCTATCCGGGTATAAAGGAAGTAAAATATGATCCCAGGGATGTGATAGTGCCGGCGTTCTTGCCTGATTCGCCGGAATGCCGTGCCGAATTAGCGCAGTACTATCAATCAGTTTCGCGCGTTGACCAGGGAGTTGGGCGATTGTTGAGCGTTCTGAAAGAAGCGGGGAAATATGATAACACGCTGATTATCTATATTTCAGATAACGGCGTTGCTTTTCCGGGGGCCAAGACGACTCTGTATGAACCGGGTATGAATTTGCCGTGCATTGTGCGCAGTCCATTACAGAAGAAAAAAGGTATTACCTGCGATGCGCTGATTAATTATGCGGACCTGGCGCCGACGATTATGGACTTTGCCGGTGCACTGTCTAATAAGAACACATTTCAGGGCCGGTCATTCAAGCCGGTGCTGGAACGGGAACACCCCAGGGGCTGGGATGTAACTTACGCTTCGCATACTTTTCACGAGATAACGATGTATTATCCGATGCGTGTGGTCCGTGAACGCAGGTATAAGCTAATCTGGAACATCGCGCATGGGCTGGATTATCCGTTTGCCAGCGATTTGTGGGAGGCATCGACGTGGCAGGCGACGATAGAACGCGGTGAGAAATATTACGGCAAGCGCACGGTCGAGGCGTATATACATCGGCCGAAATTCGAGCTTTACGATTTGGAGAACGACCCGGATGAGGTAAAGAACTTAGCCGGCAATCCAAAGTACAAGGGGATGCTTACAAGACTCAAGGCAAAATTGAAGGCATTTCAGAAGCGAACAAAAGACCCGTGGATAGTCAAATGGCAATATGAATAACACGAACAATTTCGTGACTCGTGACCTGTCGCTCGTGGCTCGCTGGTGAAGTTGTATGGCGTTTCTAATTGATTTTTGCATAATTGTTTTTATTATTCGTTCCGACAAGAATTGTGAGTTAGCGTTGACGGGTTAGAATATTTTGGGTATCGTACCGTTTGACGGATTGCAAAAAGCAATCCTGAGACGCAGGCGAAAATGCTTTTGCTGATGTCTTGCGTGTGGTGATGTTAAAAACGGTTCTCTAAGCAGACCTAATCCGGATGAAATTATTGATGTCAATAAAAAACTAAAATACGAACAAATCTGAGCCTGTTGTTACAGGAGTAAGAGTGACATGAAGGTCATTCTTTGAGATGAAAAATAGAGAAAGGAGATGGATTATGAAAACATTTGCGAGTTTTTTGGGAACAATGTTATTGATTTGCCTGGTTGCTCTGCCACCTTGCGCTGCCCGAGCGAGCATATCTGGAGAAGCTCGCGGCACGGCCGCACCAGCAGCAACGCTGGGGCCGTATACGATGACGCCCTTCCCTGCTGACCAAAGGCCACCTGGCCCGTATGAAACATCAGTTGTCTCGCCGTTGGGAGGGACGGTGGATTTCAGTATTCAATTGCTGCACCTTACCATTCCCACCTGGCCCAGCTGGAGTCATGGCTACACCGGGGACGTATACTGGACATCATTTAATGTCTTTTCGGTGGAGTTGACGCTGCCTGCGCAGACGGGGGCGTTCTATTTTTATGCTCAGCCGAGGCCGAATAGCGGAGTTAAAAAAATTACCGCGATTTCTAATGGCATAGAAGTCAGCCAGGACGTGGATTCGAATGAAGGTGCTTCATACTTTGGTTTTTATGCCGAAGATACGGACACTCTCTCGTCAATTAAGATCGCCTCAAGTATCGATTTTGCAGTGGGCGAGTTTGGTATTGCCAGCGCTCAGGTTACACCTGATGAGATTCAAGCTACCATTGATATAGACCCTGATACTCTTAATCTAAACAGCAAAGGTAAATGGATTACCTGCTATATAGAGCTGCCGGGAGACTACGATGTGGAAGATATCGATGTAAAAACGATAAAACTTAATGACCAGGTCCCGGCGGAATCACGTCCAACGGGTATCGGAGATTGCGACGATGACGGTATTGTTGAATTGATGGTCAAGTTCGACAGGTCTGCCGTACAAGAGATACTCGAAGCGGGAGATGAGGTCGAGGTAACGGTGACCGGAGAACTCAATGATGATACAAAATTTGAAGGCAGCGACGCGATTAGAGTTATAGACAAAGGTGGAAAGAAGTAAACAGAAAGTTTTTGAATCTTTTATTTTTACTGAGAAAACGCACACAATAAATGCACAAGTGAACTCATTTTGCGAATTAAGGGCTGGCTTGCCAGCCCTTTTTGGTTATCTAAATGACCTTTGAAAAGAAAATAGAATTATTGTTCTCACGGTGCACTTGAATACGCAAGATAGGCGGCTTTTTAAAATCCTTCAAAATCAATTCAAAGAAGACTTGAGCACGACAGGCGGCTCTGGTAGATTATTTGGAGTACAGCAGCGTTTGTGCCGCTGCAATGAGGATGGATTCCCGCTTTCGCGGGAATGACAGGGGTCTGGATGTGATGTGGATATGAAGGAAGGACAATTAAATGGCATTACTATTAGGATATGACGTTGGGAGCTCGTCGATAAAGGCGACGCTGATAGAAAGTCAGACGGGTAAGGTGTTGGCGAGTGCGACTTCGCCGGATAAGGAGTTAGAGATTATTGCAAAAGAGTCCGGCTGGGCTGAGCAGGAGCCTGCGGTCTGGTGGAAGCATGTCCAAGAAGCAACACGGCAGGTTGCTTCGAAAATCAGAAATTTGGAAGATGTGGAGGCGGTTGGGATTTCTTATCAGATGCATGGGCTGGTTTGTGTGGATAAGGACCAGAATGTGCTGAGGCCTTCGATAATCTGGTGCGACAGCAGAGCAGTGCAAATCGGTGAGCAGGCGGCAGAAGATATCGGAAAGGAAAAGTGCCTTAAGAGCCTGTTCAATCTGCCTGGTAACTTTACGGCGTCGAAATTGAAGTGGGTGATGGAAAATGAGCCGAAGGTCTATTCGAAGATTCATAAAATAATGCTGCCGGGCGATTATATTGCGATGAAGATGACGGGCGAGATAAAAACGACGCCATCCGGTTTGTCCGAAGGGATAATGTGGGATTTCGAGAAGGATGGATTAGCGGAATTCGTCTTGGAAAACTACGGAGTCTCTACGGAGTTAATAGCTGAGAGGGTTCCTACGTTTTCCGTCCAGGGTGAGCTGACAAAAGAAGCTGCCGGTGAATTAGGTCTTAAGGCAGGGACGAAGGTGAGCTATCGGGCGGGGGACCAGCCTAATAATGCGCTGTCGCTTAGTGTATTACAGCCGGGCGAAATTGCGGTTACGGCAGGGACGTCCGGTGTGGTCTATGGAATCAGTGATAAGAAAAACTACGACCAACTCTCGCGAGTTAATATATTCGTTCATGTCAATCATTCGGCGGACAAGCCACGATACGGTGTACTGTTGTGCCTTAACGGGACGGGGATTCTGAATAGCTGGCTGAAGCATAACTTTGTCGGTGGTGAGGAATTGGACTATGAGCAGATGAATGAACTTGCGGCGGAGGTTGCGGTCGGGTCTGACGGGCTGGTGATACTGCCCTACGGCAACGGGGCTGAGAGGACTTTGGAAAACAGAAATATCGGGGCATCCGTTCACGGCTGGAATTTTAATATACACAAGAAGGCGCATTTCCTGCGGGCGGCTCAGGAGGGAATTGTTTTTGCGCTGAATTACGGGCTTGGGATAATGCGCGATATGGGAATTGAGCTGGGAACCGTCAAGGCGGGAAATGCGAATATGTTTTTGAGTCCGCTGTTTGCGGAGGCCTTTGCTACGATTACCGGCGCGACTGTGGAATTATATAATACCGATGGCTCGCAGGGGGCCGCGAGGGGGGCGGGTATCGGTGCGGGTATTTACAAGGGGGCCGACGATGCCTTTGTGGGCTTAGAGCCGGTAAAAACAATTGAGCCGAATTCTGAATTATCATCGGCCTATCAAGAGGCGTATGGAAGATGGGAAGATGTTTTGAAAGAGCAATTGTCGGTTCAGAAGACAGAGGACGGAAGACAGAGGACGAAAGACAGAAAACAGAAGACAGAAGGCAGTAGAGAAGATAAGTGGAAAAATAAACAATCGATTGAAAAGGAGTAATTAAAAATGGCAGAAAAATCTTTACATAGTATATGCAGATGGACGTTTAATCCGGGTAAGGGTGGGTTTGTGCCGGGTGATATGCGGCCGGAATGGGGCGGTACGTTCGGGACGCCGGAGATGATTAAGCTTGTAGCGGATAAAATTGTTCCAAGGATGCCTGATAACGTCGAGCTGGGTATCGAGATGCATTATGACGCGGAGGTAGATGATGACAATGCCGCGGCGGTGGCGGATGCTTTGGTGGATTCGAAATTGTATCTGGCGATGATAACGCCTGGGGCGCATTGTCATTTTGGTTATGGTGGAGTTGCATCACTGGATCCGGATGAGCGAAAGGCCGCGGAAGAATTGGGCACAAAGACAGTTGACCTGGCTTACGGGACTTTGAAAAAGGCGTGGCATCCGGACGCGGACAAAGCACCATCGCTTATAATCTGGAACGGCTCGTTTGGTTATGACCTTGCCACTGTAGGCATAAGACAAATGTATCAGAATCTCAAGGAGAGCATCGCCGAGTTGTGTAAATATGAAGATGAAAAAGGCGGCAGTTTATATATAGGGTTTGAACCGAAGCCGAACGAAGGGCATCCGGCTATGCTAATCCCTACGGTGGCAAGTGCATTGTTGTTCTGGCGAAAAATCGAGGACGAGTTCGGGGTACCCAGAGAAAAGAAAGGTGTGAATAAAGAGTTCGGACACTCGGAGATGATAGGGCTTGACCACGTTGCAGATACGGTTGAAGAGCTGGATAACGATATGATGGTGCATATGCATCTTAACAGCCAGGGGTATAACGACGGTATTATTCATGGCGGTCCCGGCAAGTACGACATAGACCACGGTACGCGGGTCAATGGTATGAACATTGCCATTGCAGGACTTATCCAGGAGGCAGGCTTTAGCCGGTGGAAAGGCCACGATATGCAAACGCGGGCGTACGATAATGTTGAGCAGGGCATCGACCGCGTGGTTCGCAGTGTGCTTAGTTGGGAGGCCTGTGAAAAGGCAGCCAAAGAGCTTGACACCAATGCGCTGATGGACGTGCTGACCAAGCGCGAGACCGCCAAGGCCGAGGACATGATGAGGGCAGCGGTGGTCAATGCCCAGAAGCAGTTCGACGAGTTGTACAAGTCGTAATTGCACACTTCGGACGTCCAATATTACTGGTGGTTGAAGAAATTGATCGGAGTTCTTTGGAACTGCCAGAGGCAGACTCTCGTTTCAGAACTTGCCCGCTGATAGGGTAGTGCTTGTGTTCAAAACATTTGGAAATTCTCTGATTCGACTAAGGATGTCAAGGATATTAGTGACATTCTCCGCTTTGACAATGGCCATTTTGACAATGGCCATAATGTCGAAATCCCCGTACACCCAGTGAATGTGCTCGACATTTCTGTTTGACGAGAGGAATTTGAATAGGGGATCTTTTGTGTTTTCCAGAGGCGGCTTATCGAAACATGGTACGATCCATTCTTTGCCGTTCGCGCTCTTGAATGCTCTCGCAAAATGATCTGTGTCCAACTGTCTGAGTTGTACTGCCACGAATGCTGTTAGGGGCTGGTGAGAGATGCCTATAGCCTTAAGTATCCGCTTTACCCCGTCATCCCAGTTGGGAAACATGTCCACGCGCTGAAGCTCCCAAAGCTTCTCATGCGGGAGCGTACACTTATCAAGTCGGACTGGTATGATAAATGTATCAGAATCCGGATACTCCTTCAAAATCTTAATCGCTTCCCTGAGTTCGGTGTGAAGGAATCCCTTTCTCGTAACAGATCTAGTCGACAAGAGGGCTATGAAGAAGCGAGACTCCTGTATGGCACGCCTGACCGCGACTTCCCACTTCTGGCCTCCCAAAAGGCATTCCCTGTCGAGCCAAGACTCAAGTCCTGCATGCCGGAGATCATCGAAAAGCCGTTTGGCTGCCTGATAATCTTCGTGACCATAGCTTATAAATATGTTTCTATCCATTTTTGCTAGATGTAACCAGAATTCTTAACTCAACATACTGTTTCGCTGGTTCCGTATTGCATTTTAGCTGGCGCTTTAGCAGTTCGTCAAGAGTTTCCTGCAGAAAACTAAAAGCCGTAGTCGCGCTGTCATATTATGTGCGCTGCTTCGTCTATCACATTGAAAAGAAGGGGAAGATAGTGTAATATATTCATCTGTGGATAGAAGAGTCAGTAAGGCAAATGAAGTTGGCAGAAAAGAGTGCGTCGCAGCCCATGTATAAGAAGATAAATCAGTGAGAGTTTATCAGGCTTATTACAGGTGGAGCAGAAGGTATGGTGCTGTCTGGATGCACGAGTTCTATACAAGGCCGTTCGAGCAAGGAGAAGAGGCCCAACATTGTGCTGATAATGGTGGACGATATGGGATTTTCCGATATTGGCTGTTACGGCGGCGCGGGTCAATGGTATGAACATTGCCATTGCGGGGCTTATTCAGCAGGCGGGCTTTAGCCGATGGAAAGGTCACGACATGCAGGCACGGGCATACGATAATGCTGAGCAGGGTATCGACAGAGTGGTGAGAAGTGTGCTGAGCTGGGAGGCGTGCGAAAAAGCGGCGAAGGAGCTGGATACAGCCGGTCTGATGAAGGTATTAGCCAAACGAGAAACCGCCAAGGCTGAAGATATAATGCGAGCAGCGGTGGTCAACGCTCAGCATTATTTCGATGAAATGTATAGGTAATTAACTACAAGGTCAAAAACAGAATAGCTTTATGTTATTGACTTTTCAGATAATCAGCATTGCGTCGCCGTAGGAATAGAAACGGTATCGCTGCTCGATAGCGTGATTGTAGGCGGCGAGGATGTTGTTCAGGCCTGCAAATGCAGCAACCAGCGCGAGGAGGGTAGATTTGGGCAGATGAAAATTCGTTATCATAGCATCGGCGATTTTGAATTTATAGCCGGGCTTTATGAATAAACTTGTTGTGCCGCTTACGGCTTTGATTTGTGAGCCGGTTGCAATTGTCTCGAGGGTTCGGGTCGAGGTTGTGCCGACAGGGATTATTCGCCCACCTTTGCTTTTTGCTGTATTTATTATCCGGGCATTTTCCTCGTCAATACTGAATCGCTCCTGATGGATTTGGTGGTCTTCGAGATTTTCCGTGGTTACGGGTTTGAATGTGCCTGCTCCTACGTGCAGTGTTATGTACGCAAAGCAGATGCCGGTCTGTTTTAACTTCTCGATAAGGTGGTCTGTGAAGTGCAGTCCTGCGGTGGGGGCCGCTACGGCTCCGGTTTTACGCGCGTAAACCGTCTGGTACCGCAGTTTATCTATTTGGGCGAGGGCGGGGTCATCATCTCTTTTGATATATGGGGGCAGCGGTGGAAAGCCGATTTCGTCGAGAATAGTTTCAGTATCTTTCTCTGTTTGCAGTCTTAGCAGGCATCTGCCGTGGGATTGCTTTTCGAGCAGTACAGCTTTGCAAAAATCGGCTTTTTGTTTGTCTTTTAGAATGAGAAGGTCGCCGGGATTTAGTTTACGAGTGCCTTTTAGCATTACAATCCAGTTGTTATCAGAGTTTTGAGAGAGGAATAAACCTTCGAGTTTACCTCCGGTAGTGCGACGTGCAAAAAAACGAGCGGGCAAGACTTTCGTATCGTTGAGGACAAGGCAATCGCCGGGCGACAGAAAATTTCCAATATTGCTGAAACGGCCGTCGAGAATTTCACGGGTAGTGCGATTTAGAACCAGCAGTCGCGAGTCGCTTCTAACAGCAAGAGGGTGCTGTGCGATCAGCTCAGATGGTAAGTAATAATTTAGCTTTTCAGTTTTCATAATCAAACGTTATCAGACGGTCAGCAAAATGACAAAAAAATTTTTGCTGAATAACACACTAAATCAAAGGTTTAGGCAGCAGTATAAAGATTCCTGCAAAAGTGGTTCGATATGAGGGACGATACTAATACTAATAACACGAATAACACGAATCCAACTTACTTATGGGAATAGTTTTTCAGAGGTGAGGGTTATGTCTTCAAGAAAGTATTTTGACAGAGAAATAACTTCAATCACTGCTTTGGGCAGGATTGAGCTTACGCGACGAATCAGAGGTTTCAGAGGCCGATTTAAGTTGGATTTTACGGAAGATTACCTCAACAATATCAGCGTTGAAAGGTTGAGACATATCCTTTTGGCAGCGTTAATAAACGCAACGCCGCATAGTTAAGAAAATCACCAGAAAACAAAGCGCGGTCTTCAAACCCATCCTTCTTGTTGACTAATAACGAATACAAAAGGCAGACATTGTGTCCGCCTTTAATTTTAAATAGCCAGGTTGTCTGCTTCGCCGGAAGGCAACTAAGTACGCTTAGTACCACACGGTTGGCTCATAGCCCAGTCCTCCCCAGCAACCTTTCTGAATGTAGTGCAAATCCATCTTTCCCGCATCAGATGTCGGTGAGTAATGGTTTCCTGGGTGTCCCCGTTGGCGGTCCCTGCCCATCTTTATGGTATCGATGCCTCTCCACTTATGGTAGTCAGCATGGCCGTCCGCAAAAGACAATGTTACGCCATCTCCGTGTCGTACCGGTGGGTCGTCCCACCATTGCTCTTTTACGTAATGGACAGCGAAGCTGACAGAAGTTACCCAGCCCTCATCAATGAAAACGATTCTTAATGCGTGTGAACCCTGGATATCTGTTGTCCTTCTGAGGAATACACCCGGTTTTCCGGTACCGGTTTGCTCCTTGCCATTGACGGCATTCGTACCAGCATACGTCAGCATTTCTCCGCGAGTACCGGTTGGGCAGCGGTAAAGGTCTATGTCTTTGACATACTCCCAGAGCGAGCCGGCTTTGATAGCTTTTACTTGTTGTGCCTCCGGCATCTGCCCGCCGGACCCATAGTTATCAGCCCAACACTGGCCGACCCAGGGTATTTCATATGGCGGATTGCTGACACTGCCGCGGGTAACACCTGCTTGGGCGCTGACGATTTTACCGTCGTTTTCATCCGCATACAAAATCCATGCGAGTGTCAACTGCTTTAGATTGCTCAGGCAGGCGGCACGCTTGCCCTGCTCCCTGGCCCTTTGTAGTGCCGGCATTAATATCGCCATCAAGACTGCAATGATGGCAATCACCACCAGAAGCTCTATCAGGGTAAAGGCTTTTCGTTTGTCCATATTGATACTCCTTTTATATTTTTTGTTGGTTGATTTTTTGCGATGTTGTTTTATAAGCTCAGTATAATCTTTTGTGGGTTTTTGAGCAACTGTTTTTTAGAGTATTCCTTGCGCATAAAAAAGTCGGACATTGCGTCCGCCTGTAATCCCAAAGAAGCCAGGTTGTCCTTCCAGCCGAATAAAAATCTATAAGCCAAAGAATTATGCTTATCAATCAGTTGGAGTATAACCCAATTTCCCCCACGTGGCCTTCTGCATCTTTTGCAAATCAGCCAGGCCCTCGTTGGTAGTAGGCGCATAATGATGCGGCGGGTTTGCCATCTTGCCGACCTTTATCGTCTCTGCTCCTCTATACTTCCAGTAATCGCTGTGGCCATCAGCGAAAGAGACGTTCGTGCCGTCACCATGTCGGACAAACGGTGGGTCCCACCATTGGGGAATAACGTAATGAATAGCGTAACTATCCGGAGTTATCCGGCCTTCGTCAAGAAAAACGAGTCTATATGCCGGAGCGGGGACGGCAATCTCTGTTCTCCTCTTAACCATCAACACCGTTTTGCCCACTCTGGCCCCCTTGTTACCACTATAAGTTCCAGCTGCATCGAAACAACCATTCATACCATAAGATGTGGAGTACGTGCGCATCTCTCCACGAATACCGGTCGGGCACCGGTAAAGCTTTTCGTTTTTGCAGTATGTAAATAGCGCTCCGAGTCGGATAGCTTGTATTTGTATGTTTTGCGGTCGTTGTTCTCCCAGCATGTAATTAGTGGCGCAATCGTTGCCTACCCAATAGCGCTCGCCCCTATGAGGACCAGATGTGGGCACGGGTGCAGTGGGGGCGGCGGTAGGGGCCCAATGGGCTTCGCCGTTAACAATCCTGTCATCGTTATCATCTGCATACATAATCCATGAAAGTGTCAGCTGCTTTAGGTTGCTCAGGCAGGCGGCGCGTTTACCCTGCTCCCTGGCCCTGTTCAGCGCGGGCATCAGTATCGCCATCAATATGGCAATAATGGCAATTACCACCAGAAGCTCAATTAATGTAAAACCTCTTCGTTTGCCCATGATAGTGTTCCTTGCATATCTCCCCATAGGAGAAGGAAAGCAGGCCTAGCCAGACCCTCCGGGTGGGGGATTGCTAGGGGACTTGGACCAACGTTTTCCCGGATATTCCCAGAGTGTTTCCACTCCTTCCTGCTTCCCTTTCAGAACTACTTTACTTTTGATAATCATGTTTTATAAGTATGACAAAATCAGAACTTCTTTGCCTGCTTTCGTGCAGTGGTCATTCTTTTCAGTAGTCCTTAAAATTTCTCGTCCAATCCGGCCAGTTGGTCGCCCCACCGTCCGGCGGCAATCCCCAAAGCATATCACCTGGATGGCCCGCCGAAAATAAATAAGCACAAAAAGGTGCGGTCCTTAAGACTTGTCGAATAAGCTAATAACCCAGTCTGCCCCATATAGCCTTCTGCATTTTGTGCAAATCCTCGAAATCATCAGGGCTTACAGGCTGCATCTGGTGCAAAGGGTTTGCATCAAGGTAGGGAACAGCGGCGAGCTTGCCGGTCTCTATCGTTTTCTTGCCTCTGTACTTCCAATAATCAGCGTGCCCATCTGCAAAAGAGACGTTCGTCCCGTCACCGTGTCGGACAAAGGGTGGGTCCCACCAGCGCTCATTAACATAATGCACAGCATAACTATCCGGAGTTATCCGGCCTTCATCAAGAAAAACTATTCTGTATGCCGGGCCCGGAACGCTAATCTCCGTCCTCTTCTTAACCCACAATACGGTTCGTCCCACTCTTATCCCTACATTACTACTGGCGTTGCGAGTTCCTTCCCTGTAAAGACCATTCATAGAATCGCCTATGGTGTAGGTCCGCATCTCTCCGCGAACACCGGTCGGGCATCGGTAAAGCTTTTCATTCTTGCAATATGGAAATAAGGCGCCGGCTCTAATAGCATTTAGTTGGATGTGCATGTCTAAATGCTCGCCGAGCCAAAAATCTCCACAATCGTCTCCAGTCCACCATTGCTCACCCTTATGATGACCGCCTGTAGGTATTGGTGCCAGGCCATTTCCGCCGTTGTATGCTTCGCCGTTGACAATCCTGTCGTCGTTCTCATCAGCATACATAATCCACGTAAGTGCCAACTGCTTGAGATTGTTAAGACAAACCGCTCGCCTGCCCTGCTCCCTGGCCCGGTTCAGTGCCGGCATCAATATCGCCATCAGAATCGCGATAATAGCGATTACCACCAGAAGTTCTATTAGGGTAAATCCCTTTTGTTTGTCCATAATAATACTCCTTGCTGTATTTTTAGTTAGCTTACTTTTTATAATTCAGCATCTTTTTATGTGGTTGTTATTTTTAATAATCTTTATAATGTCTCATCCATTGTGGCCAGTCGCCTGGCTGGGCATTGCCGGCTGTTGTCCAGGGACCGCTCACATCGTAACCACGGCTCCACTTGAGCGTCCACAATTCCTTAAGCCCAATTTTTCTGACGGTCCAATCCGCAAAAAGGCAGTTTACAAACGCATTGTGCCGGTCAACGCAGACACGCTCCATTTCGTTAGTATTAGGTCTATCCGGCGGGCCGTCCATAGTTTGTGGAGGTTGGTCGTTTTCCCTTGGCCAGGAATCAACCCACCAACTACCTGTAAAGACCGGAACATTATTTGCACTTCTGACCTCGGAAGTACCCCAGTGCCAGTCGGCCGGTGTCCGGCCCCAGCCGTCGTCCCTGTTGCCGGACTGTCTGGACGCCTTGATATTTAATATCCAGCCATTCAGGCCGTAGCTGCCTACATCGTTGGCGGTTTCCCAGGCTACATTGGCCCAGGTGCCTTGCGGGATACCTCCCTGTGGGAGTGATTTTGTGGCCTGTGGGCAAAGCCACATCTTGTCACTAAAATCCTTGGTGTAGGGTCTCATGGTTTCCCGCCAGAATTCACCGGAACCCATGCCGCTGCGCGTTCCATTCAATTCGCCGGTAAAGAAATACGCGTCGTTGTCGCCGCAATACATCGCAAACATAAGGCCCCATTGATTCAGGTTGGCCATACAAGCAACAGTTCTTGCCTGTTGTTTAACCCGATTTAGTGCAGGCATCAGGATTGCCATTAGAAGCGCGATAATAGCGATTACCACCAGAAGTTCTATCAGGGTAAATCCTCTTCGCTTGTTCACAATAATACTCCTTCTGTATTTTTTCGTTAGCTTACGTTAAAATCTTTTACTTTTTTGCAATTGTATTTTATAGTTCGTCAAAATCGTAAATTTTTGTTAGTTTTTGTTCGACGGTTGTTTTTTAATAATCTTTAAGATACATCATCCGTCCACTCAGGCCACAAGCCACATTGCTACTGAGCAAGCCGCTGCTTACCCGGGTAGTGTGTGTCAAGCCACTCCAGGTCAACGTTAGGTGGATTGAACTGCTGTCCCTTACCAAAACCCATGGCTGCAGCTTCTCCTCGACTGGTACAGTAGATAACCGTCCGCTTGTCCGCCCATTTCTTGCGTTCTGCGTGACCATCCATGAAACTAAACGTGCAGGCATTGCTGTGAAAGATGCCCAGCGGATCCCACATACTGCCGATGCCTGGCTCATACGACCATCCAGCATGATTATGGTTGCCTGCAGAGCCGTCGTATATCTCCTCTACGAAAAGCATCTTGGTGGCCTGGCTTTTGAAGCTGAACAATTTCTTCTGATCGGAATTTTCTGTAGCCCGCATATAATCCGTGAGAGAGTAACTGCGGTAAATCAGAAATTCCGGTTCCCTGCCCAAGCTTGTCCCCCTTGTTATTCGATTGTCACCCGGGCAATGATAGGCACCCACATCTTTGATGTATTTGTATAGGGTTCCTTCCCTCAGTCCATTGTACCGCTGCCCGCGCGTAACGTGTCCGCTGCCCATAGGAGAAATGGTGCCTGCTGAGTAATCAAGGGGCGGCATGACCCACGGGGGCACACCATTGACTGCGTTGTGAAGCGCCCAGCCCCCACAAACAGTGCCATCGTTCTCGCTGGCATACATGATGTAGGCCAGGGCAAGGGTCTTCTGGTTCGAGGAGCATGAGATTCCCCGGGCCTGTTCACGCGCAACGTTGAGGGCGGGCATTAAGATCGCCATCAATAGCGCAATAATGGCGATTACCACCAAAAGCTCTATTAATGTAAATCCCGCCCCATTAGAAAAATTTCTTCTAACGGGGCCCGTTAGAAATCTTCCGCTTTCCCGGTCAGGAATCTCAATTTCTAACGGGGTAAATCCTTTTTGCCTGTTCATAATGGCACCTTTCGCTTTCCAACTGCTAAGATGCGCAAAAGCAGCTTTGTGTTTCGTTAATTTTGTTTTCCTGTGTTAATTTAGGCTGTTTTTCCAGACACAGTATTATACACCCAAATCTGATTTTCCGCAATAGCAAAATACTCAAACTCAGGTATTTTTTGAATAGGTCGCTGAACAAGACTAACCGATATAGGATATTATAAACGACGTAATAAAGCCTCATAAGTATTTATTAAGGACAGCCTTACAGCTCACAACCTATATATTAATGACCGGGAGCGTGAAAAACCACCTGAGTATTCGGATAAGTTTTGCTTGAAATGAAGTAACGCATCTGATGTAAAAAATAATAGTGAGGTCTATGCTTAGTAATCGAATTCACTGGGTTTCTTTGTCCAGCAGTTATTTTCTTAGTAGTCTTTGAAGCTTTTTATCCATTCCGGCCAGTCGCTCGACAGGGCGCCGCCGGCCATTGTCCACGGCCCGGTTTGATTATACTCTTTATGCCATTTGAGGGTCCAGAGCTCTTTGAGCCCCACTTTACGAGCCGAATAGTCTAAGAACAGACAACCGGCGAATCCGTCGTGTCGGTTGAGGCAATACCGTCCCATCTGCGCTTCGTCGTTCCATTGCTCTCCACTATAGCTCGGCGGCCTGTCTGTATCTAATACCCAGCCGTTATAGCGCTGAGCTTCCAGGAACAATGGCACGTATCCGGCCCCAGCCACCGTGGGCCCGCGCCAGAACCAAGCTACTCCCCCGCTGTGAGGTTCATTGCCTGGCTGCGGATCAACACACCAGCCGTTGATGCCGTAACTTCCCTTCATTTGCTTTTTCCAGTGCCCCTGGTTCATGTAGCCCCAGGCCATGGTCACACCGACACCTAAAGTGCTTCCTTCGGCACCCGAGTTTACCCCGAATTCATCCACCCACGGTTTTCTTGCGTTCGGGCAGCAAGTGAATTCATCATCCCACTTGTAGTAATCGCCAAGAGCGTAGACCCATCGATTGGCGTGAGGTGAGGCCGTAAAGCCCGCCATGAATCGGCCGTCGTAGTCGTCGGCGTACATCGCAAAAAATATGCCCCACTGCTTTAGCTTGCTTAGGCAGGCAACGCTCCTGGCCTGCTTCTTTACCCGCTGCATGGCCGGCATCAATATCGACATCAAGAGCGCAATGATGGCGATTACCACCAAAAGTTCTATTAGTGTAAACCCCTTTTGCTTGTGCATAATGTTACCCTTCCTTTTATTATTACTTTATTTGAAGATGCAATTTTTTTATAAGTTAGGTAAAATCAAGACGGTTCACATGTGATTGAAATACAAACAAGTTGTCCATTCACAGGCTTAACTATTATACCAAATAACGAAATCGCTATCAAGGCAAATTTGAGATAATAAAAGCTTTTTTAAACCTATGCCAACCTTTTATCGGGCATAAAGCAATATTTGGCAATGAATCTCGGGCAACTGGAGGGGGCCTGCGTGGGGGGAAGAAAGGCGACTGGCCAATTCGATTAACTTCGAATAACCGGGGTATATGAGAAACGTAAAAAAGGCTGGAGCGAGAAACTCCAGCCTTTGTGAGACAGTTTTTCATTTAGAGTATATACTGCAAAGTTATAAAAAATCTACCGTCTCACCAAAACCAAGATATAGAGAAGAAAAGAACTCTCAATACAGTTTCGATTATAAGCGCTGCACTGACTTTTGCAAGCATTTTTTTCAAAATTTGTTGTTTTTTTGAGATTTTTTTTTGGCAACTTACTGTTTGAATTTCATCTACCACGAAGGGAAGAACCCCCGGTAAAACCGGGGGCTAAATAGGGGGTATTATTCGCCGGCTATGGGGGCGACGCAATAGATGTAAACAAGTGGTTCGTTGCCGGTATTTTTAACGTCGTGGAGCGTCTGCGGGGGTATATAGGAGACCTTGCCCCGGCCAACTTGATAGCAGTCACCTTCACCAATCATCAATTCGCCTTGGCCGGAGAGAAAAACGAGCAGCTCCTCATGATTCTTTGTGCTATGTTGGCCACAGGCCTGGCCGGGGGGTAAATATACTCTGCCCGAGCGCATTCCGCAGGTTTGCGGTTTGCCATCGAGGAGCTTTTGATTTTCGGGATTTTCGTTCAAATCTATGACGAGAACTTTCTCTGACGATGCCATATAGTCTCCTTAAAAACAGTGCTTTTATTGCCAAATGAGCTTATTTAGTTCCTGTTGCGGAAAACAAAAATCGACGATGTCACCCCTACGGAAGCAGGGGTCCAGGGCGAAAAAGCTGGATTCCCGCTTCCGCGGGAATGACATAAAGAATCGGTCAGTTTGAGTAATTAAAAAATTTTTATTATTTTGTCAATTATATTCTTGACGTAGTAGCACGAATTTGATACTTTTATGCGCAAATGTAATGAGTCAATTGGTGACTTTTTGGAGGATGTAGTTATGAGAAGCATTATTGTCTTAACAACGGTTTTGAGCTTGGCGCCTGGGATTGCAGCGAAAGCCGACCCTACTGTCGCCGAGGTAACTCACTTGGAATTTCAGGCAGTGGATGCCAGCGGTGAACACGTGTATAACGCAACCGATAAGGTTGTTCTCGAAGGGATTTTGCTGCACAACCCGGCAGATATGTTAGACCCAACGCCTGATGATACTATAACGGAGACTTTTAACATTAGCGGGCAGTGGCAAATATACTTTCAGGGTGAAGGAGACGACCATGCAGGCACGGCTGTCTGGTTAGGGCAGCTTTATAACAATATGCCGTGGATTTCTCCCGACGGCGGGTATTCAAACGACGAGTTTATAGCGGAACTGAGCCGTCTGAACGCCGCCCAATTTAGTCCGGGAGACAGGATACGGGTTACGGGCTATTATCTGTCATACAAGGGTAAATTGAATATAAACGAGCAGCATAATAATGAACCCGAGCACGATTTTACCATTGAATTGGTAGAGCGAGGTGTCGGCTTGCCTCGGCCGGAAGTTGTTACGCTGGACGAGTTAAAAAACGGCGATGACGATTTCATTTTTGACCCTAACCGGCAAAGAGGCGGCGAGTATTATCAGTCCCGGCTGATAAAAATTGAAGATGTCTATTTCGTGGATGCAAACGACTGGGGCCCGCAAGGGGAGGTGGTGATAACCGATGGTACGAAGACGTTCGGCGTGAAATTGGGGCGCGGCAATGGTATTTATGCCGGCTCAAATAATCTGACCGAGCCTTTTGATGTCATTGGGATTATGGACCAGGAGAGCCCGGACTTAACCAGCGGTTACCGGTTATACGTGATGAACTATGACGGAAATGGTTCTGTTTTAGCCGGTCGTGAACACCGTCTGGCGGATAAGCCGGGTGATATTAATTTGGATGGTGTAGTTGACGTCGTTGATCTTGTCGAGTTGGTCGAGGACTGGCCTAAGTGAGAAACTGATGCGGAAAATTTGTAAAAATGGTGGTAAGTTGTGAAAAGTGGCTTTACTCTAATTGAGTTATTGGTGGTTATTTCCATCATTGCTTTGTTAATGGGGATTTTGCTACCTGTAATGGGGCAGGCGCGTCTTCAGGCAAAACTTGTTACGGTCAATGCTGAACTGCGTGAGATAGGGATGGCGCTTGAGGCCTATTCGTTTGATAATAACGACAAATATCCGCCAACCCGTGTGGACTGCATGCTTGGAGGCCACTTCTATCAGCTTCCCGTTGAACTGGTTGAGAGTAGATATCTGCCGGCGCCGGGCAGCGATACTTTTATGGCTGCCGGCATAGAAGACAGATTTAATCGAGGATACACATACAAGTACAGGTCGGTAGGGGAACTAATTTATAACAGAACCTTCGTCATTCAAGATGGGGCATATCTGTGGGTTCCGGATGGATTTCCCGACAATGAGAAGGAAGAAGGGGATACGCATAACAATCTGAAAGACTCACCGGTAAGCTGGGTTCTTTATAGTGAAGGGCCTAAATTTGATTTGAACAATATGAAAGAATTGAAATATCCTGTGCCGAAGCAAACCTGGTATAGTCCCGAGACTCATGATGGTGTTATAGTTCGGATGCGTTTGAAGAGCGGGGCACAAATAGGGTCGTTTGAGAAGTAGTAAATGAAGAACAAAGTGCTTAGTTACATATTAGTATTTTCGGTGGCGTGCGGCTTGCTTTCGGCAGGATGTGAAAACAAGCCCGGTGACGAGAGTCGTGCAGAGATTGCTGTTACCAATTCTTATTTGGGTTGTGTGGTGCGGGAGCTTTGCGGTGATGATACGGAGGTTCTGTGTTTAGCGCCGCCGGGTATGTGTCCGGGGCACTTTGATATTTCGCCGTTACAGGTCAAGCAGCTTTGTGATTGTAGGATGCTGCTGCTTTTCGATTTTCAAAAGCAGGTTGAGGGGACGTTGTCTCGGGTGAAAGAAAAAGGCCTGAAGACGGCCATAGTAAAGAAGGCTGGTGGCTTGTGTATTCCGGAAAGTTACCTTGCAATCTGCCGAGAGGTTAGTGATGCTCTTTCATCTGAATATCCCGAAATGAATGCCCTGTACCAACAGAGATTGGGAGTTATAGAAAAGGACCTGGAGCATTTGCGGGAGGAGCTTTTAGAAAAAGTACGTCAGGCCGGCATATCATCGGCCAAGGTTCTGGTATCCAATCATCAGGCTGATTTTGTGAGCTGGCTGGGTTTAGAGCCGATAGCGACGTTCGTAGGCAGTGACATTGAAACGGTCGCCGGCATTGAACACTGCATCAAAAAGGCAAAAGGGCAGGGTGTACGATTTGTCATAGCGAATAAGCAGGAAGGGACGGCGCTAGCGAAAGCGCTGGCTGAACGGCTGGGGGCAAAGGCGATTGTTTTCAGCAACTTTCCGGAGCTAAGTGGCGGTACGAGCGGTTTCGATGAACTACTTCGAGCGAACGTAGAGGAACTACTTCGAGCGAACGTAGAGGATTCGCTTGAGGTGGCGAGACAATGATGGGGGAATGTTTAAGTCTTTCTGACGTTGAGGTTCGTTGGAGCGGTCGAACCATACTTGCCGTTGAGGATATGCAAGTTCGGCAGGGAGAGTTTGTTGGTATCATCGGGACCAACGGGGCGGGTAAGACGACTTTGCTGAAGGTCTGCTGCGGTTTGATAAGGCCAAATCGGGGGACGGTCAAGCTTGACGGTCGTGATTTGGCTGAGCTTAGCGCCTGGCGTAAAGCGAATTTGCGAAAGCACATCGGCTATATTCCGCAGGCGGCGGAGTACAATGCTGAGCTGCCTTTTACGCTGCGCGAGCTGGTGGCAATGGGCAGAACGAGCGTCAAGGCCTTACTTAGTCGGCTGAACAAAGAGGATTATGAGATTGTTGATAACTGGATTGAGAGGCTGGGCTTGTCGGAGCGGCGGTCTCAAACGTTCAGAAGTCTTTCCGGGGGTGAGCAGCAAAAGGCCCTTATAGCGCGGGCGATGGCGCAGGACCCCGAGATACTTATGCTCGATGAGCCTTGCTCGAATCTTGATTTCAACTGGAAATATCAGATTACGGAAATCATCGAGCAGTTGCATCGTGAGACCAAAGTAACCGTCGTGATGGTCTCGCACGAGACGAGCCTGCTGCCTTCGGGCTGCAAGAGGGCGGTTCTTTTGCACGAAGGGAACGTTCTGGCTGACGGCGATATCGAGGAGGTCCTTGAGTCCGAGGTGCTTGAGAGGGCTTATCAGTGTCGGATTGAGATGCTGACGCTCGCAGGTCGAAGGTACACCGTTTATGGTAAATAGTAACTGGTAAATGGTAATTGGTAAATAGTAATAACCAATAACCAACAGTAAGAGCCGGGCGTGAGGTTGCTGGTTTATGGATTCGTTTTTTTACCTTGTGATGTTTGCGGGTGCTGTTGCCGGTGCGAGTACCGGGCTGTTGGGGGTCTATATTGTTGGTATGCGGATGCCTTTTATCGGGATTTGCATATCCCATTCGGCAATGGCAGGGACTATTTATTCGATTCTATTAGGCGTTAATCCGGTCTTGGGGCCTGTAGTTTTTTCGGCGATTAGCTCGATGAGTCTTGGCTTGGTCAGGCCTGGAAGGTCGAGATTGGATGCCAACGTGGCGTTGGCGATATTTTTCAATTTGATGCTCGGGCTTACATTTTTAGGAATAGGTTTGATGCACGGCAGCCGATCCGAGGTGCTCGGGCTGCTCTGGGGCAGTTTGCTCTTTGTGAGGAAGAGCAGTGTGGTGATTATTACGATTTCCGGTTTGGTTTTTGTGGTCTTTGCCGTTTTATTTAATAAAGAGCTGAAAGTGCTGCTGTTCAGTCGAACTATTGCCTCGGCGACGGGGGTGCATGAGAGCTTTGTTTACTGTCTTTTCTTAGCTCTGTGCGGTCTGGTATTAGCGGTTAATCTTCCCCTTGTTGGCGGGCTGATGATATTTAGTTTGATTACATGCCCTGCGGCGGCGGCGTATCAAATATGTACGGGGCACAGGTCGGTCATCTTTGCGGCGACGGTTTTCGGAATGGCCAGTGCAGTGGCTGGTTTTTTAGTTTCTTACTATCTTGACCTGCCGACCGGGGCTTGCATTGTAATTGTCAGTGCGGTTGTTTTTGCTGTCTCGGCCTCGTACAGAGCTCTAACAAAAAAAACTTCTTGATGCGGTAAGCAGCACGGATTTTGTATTCTTATGCGCATTAGTGTGATTTCAGTATTTTTTGCCGCTTTCAATATTAAGTAAGGTGATGTTTTGACCGATGTTTTGCGTGTAGAAAGGGGGTAAATATGAACCGGACAAGTGTTGTTTTCACAATAATGGTTTTGCTGAGTGCGGTGAGTCTTTCAGTAGCGGAGGTCTCCGAACAAATTGCGATAAATGACCTCCTCGGCCTTACCGAGAGCGGGATAGAGGTCGAGCTTGGTATTACGAGCATCTACCAGCAGAATGCTCATGGCGGCCTTAGTACACATCGCCAGGCCGGCAGACATACCGGCAGCTATGACCTGGAGATTTCAGCGGACCTTGAGAGGCTGCTGGGTTTTGAAGGCGGCGGGCTTTTCGTACACGTTGAAGGCGGCTGGCCGGACACCGCAGGTATTGACGGAGGCTCGGTAGGCAGTGTATTCGGTGTGAACGCTGATGCAATTGGGAACCGCACGATGGACGTTGTCGAGCTTTTCTATGAGGGTGCCATATTCGGGGATGCCGTTAATTTGATGGCAGGTAAGATAGACTTTACTGCGGTATTTGATTGCAGTGCTTATGCCGATGACGAATGCACTCAGTTTTTGAACGGTGCCTTCGTCGATAATCCGACGATTCCCTTTCCGGATTATAGTCTTGGCGTAGTGCTTTCCTGTAATCTGGCCAAGTCGTGGTATCTTATGGGTGGGATAGCTGACGCCCAGGCTGATGGCAGAGAGACCGGCTATCGGACAACATTCCACAAAGAAGATTATTTCCTCTATATGCTTGAGACCGGCGTAACGCCGGAGCTGGCTTCGGAAAATGGGTCTCTGGCGGGTGCTTATCGTGTGGGTCTGTGGAACGACCCGCAACCGAATACCAATTCCGACAGCAGTAAGAACTACCGTGACGACGTCGGCTTCTATGTTAGCTGTGACCAGATGATGACTAAAGAAAATGCCGACCCGGAGGACAGCCAGGGGCTTGGGGCGTTTTTGAGATATGGATACGCAAACAGCAAGAGAAATGATATAGCCAATTTCTGGAGCTTTGGCTTTCAGTATCAGGGCCTTATAGAAGGTCGTGACGATGACGTGCTCGGCTTAGGCTTTGCTCAGGGCATCTTCAGTAATGAGGCGTCCACAAGCTATACAAATGATTATGAAAATGCTGTTGAGCTTTATTACAGCGCTGCGATTACACCGTGGCTGGCTGTCCGAGTGTACAATATATTACTAATCCTTCTAATCCCGACAATGCTGAAACAGCCGACGACGCGGCGGTTTTGGGGATACGAGTACAAATGAGTTTTTGAATTTTCGGTAGTAAGTTTTAGACAACGGAATAATTGCGTTGACCGTTAAAAAGACAGGATTCCTGCTTTTGTAAAAATGACATAGAAAATCAATCAGTCTGAATATTTTAAAAATTTTCTTTTCTGTCAACTATATTCTTGATTTAGTAGCACAAGTTCGATATTTTTATGCGCAAGCTTTAACAATGAATAATAGTTCTTTTGAGGAGTGAGTTATGACAGCGGAACTGAGTGCTCTTGTTATCACCGCTGCTTCCATCGGCTTTTTGCACACTGTACTGGGCCCAGACCATTATCTGCCCTTTATTATGATGTCATGGGCACGAAAATGGTCACGAGCCAAAACTATCATCATAACCTTCTTGTGCGGCCTTGGTCATATAGCAAGTTCAGTGGTGCTGGGTCTGATAGGGGTCTCGATGGGCCTGGCGGTTAAAAAGCTGGAGCTCATCGAATCCTCCCGGGGCAACTTAGCAGCGTGGCTGCTTATCGCCTTCGGATTGGCATATTTGGTCTGGGGATTACGTCGGGCATATCGGAACCGGCCCCATATACATACTCACGTTCACCCCGTCCCGTCTTCGACGGGCGGGGTTCACACAGGCGAGACTGGGCACACCCACCCGCACGACCATCACCTGGAACACAGTCATATTCACAGCGGTAAAAGCGCTACAAGCATTACACCCTGGGCGCTGTTTGCTATTTTTGTTTTCGGGCCTTGTGAGCCTTTGATTCCCATTCTGATGTATCCGGCTGCGAAAAACAGCTTCTTTGGAGTGCTGCTTGTCGCCTTCGTGTTCGGCACAGCAACCATTGCTACTATGTTAGGAGCAGTTCTTCTTGCCAGTGCGGGAGTGAATTTTCTACCTTTTGCCAGGGTGCAACGCTTTGCTCACGTTATAGCGGGAGCAACTATACTTTTGTGCGGCTTGGCCATTCAGTTCCTGGGGCTGTAAAATAAAACAACAGACTTAGATGCGCACCAATAATTTGCTTAAGATAAGCCGGTTATAAGGTCATTATTTTGAATTTTCAGAATTGTTTTCAGTTTTACGATTGCTTTCAAACCTGCTGAAAACGTTGGTGCACGTGCCCATCTTGAGAGGGACTTAAATTAATTTGTGCCTTGCCTGAAAATGTTCTGAAATGCGCATTGCTATACTCGCTTGTCCATCCACAACTTTTTACTAAGCAACGATAAACTTTATGATGTCTATCCCAGTCTACGAATATGCTTCCACACGATGGACACTTTTCTGGTTTTAAGCAATCTGCCATTTCTTACCTCCTTGCACTGTAATTGTGTTTAACTCTTTAAATCCAATAACAAATTGACAGTAAGGTTTATTGGTAATCCTTGAAAAGTTTATAAAAAGCCTGAGCTTTAACTCCTTCGAACTTAGTTGGCTTGACACCAGCTGATTCAAGCATCTTTCTAGCTTCTTCCATGGGGTATGGTTCAACATATACGACTTTTCTGATTCCGTTGGCTATAATCTTTTTGGCACATAATAAACAGGGAAAGGTTGTTGTGTAAAGTGTTGTTTCTTTTAGAGGGAACCCACCTAAATAGGAAATTTGTAGCATCGCATTTTCTTCTGCGTGAAGTGACCTACAAAGGTCCAAGCCTTTCCCTAAAAGAAAATTTTCTCGAATATCAGACTTTGTTTTTGAATAATCGCATTCTTTCTGGGAACATTTTCCTTCTTTTAGTTTTTGACCACAGTTGGGGCAGTGTTTAATTCTATCAAACAGAGCCTTTTTCTTCTTATCTCTGTAACAAGTCTTGTATTCTATGGAACAATCAGTTTGTCCTTCAGGTACATTGTTACATCCGGCGGAAATCAAATAATAACCTCCCATTCTATCTTTGCTTTCATTTGTATATTGCAAGTCCTCTATCTCTTCTTTTACTATAATTGCGCCGACCTGTCTTTTTAGACAGCGCGACTGTAGGCTGGTGCAATAAGCATTGTTCATTAGAAGTTCCATATTATTGGGGTTGCGATATCCTGGTTTACGGATGACCATTAAATGTTGTCTTATTTTGTTCTTCAGTTTCTCCTTTTTTTCTTCTGAATCATTGAAATCTGTATCGTTATCGAACACTATATCTGACAGGTCAACACATTTCTGGACTTGCTAACCGTAGTAATGTATTTTGCTATCTCCATCCTTTATTATAAGTCCTTCATCTTTATCTCTCTCATCGTCCCTCAAGAATTGAGTGTAATCGTTGTTATATTGTTCCTCTTTGATTCTGTTCCAACGTATCAGCAGAGATGTATCAATAGAAATTAGGTATGCATTTGAATATTTCTTAAGTTCCTCTACCTCTAACGGATTTTTGATACTGTAAATAAGGATATCCTTTTTGCATTTCTCTCGCTCAAGCATAGCAATTGCTTTTCTTATGAGAATTCCGCCAGAATTTGCACTTTTAATATCTTCTCTTCGTAAGCGATTTCCAATATCTTGAAGCTTTTTTCTTTTATCCTTGGTTAAATCTACTTTTTTCTTTTTGGCTTCAACTTCCAGAATTTCTTTACTTATAGAAAAAACTCTGAACTTCTGTTCCTCGCCCAAGAACTTAGCTACCCAGGAGCATCCACTACCAACAGACCCGGTTAACGCGACTATAAGACGGTCTTTTTCTATTGAGAATTTACTTTCCTTTTTCATAATAATTTGCCCAATCTCTTATACCTCTATATTTGTGGAAGTCAATTTTATTTCTCGATTATTCAATGTTTTTCCCTTAAATTCTTTGCGGCCTGGCCATTCAATTCTTGGGGCTGTGACCACCAGCTAATCTACGCCCCAAAAGTTCTCTTTGCCCGAAATTGCTTGCAAGCTTGCGAAACAAGTCTTAAAATGCACCTTTCAAATCAATAAAATAGGGGAACAATATGTTAGCCAGACTACATAGCGTTACACTTGAAGGGATTGAAGGGATAATCTGTGAGGTTGAGGTAGATGTTGCGCGGGGCGGCTTTGAGAAATCTGTTATCGTAGGGCTGCCGGATGCCGCGGTGAAGGAAAGTATCGAGAGGGTCAAAAGCGCAATTGTTAACAGTGGCTATAAGCATCCCAAAACCCAATCGTTAATAAATCTGGCGCCGGCTGATGTGAAAAAGGCAGGCCCTGCATTCGATTTGCCTATCGCCCTGGGTATGCTCATTGGCCAGGGGTTCATGGTCGGTTCTGTGCTTAATGAGACCATTATCGTCGGCGAATTAGCTCTGGACGGCAGGGTCAGGTCGGTCAACGGCGTATTGAGTATGGCAATGACGGCGGCGTCAAATGGCTTTAGCCGAATGATAGTCCCCTTGGAAAACGCCAGAGAAGCTGCGGTGGTTGCCGACATTGATGTTTTTGCTGTCGGCTCGCTCGCCCAGGCGGCAGGTTTTCTTTCGGGGCAGCTTCCGTTGGAGACAACTACTGTTGATGTTGAGGAACTTTTTAACGTATCATCAAATTACGAAGTTGATTTTGCCGATGTTAAGGGGCAAGAAAACGTCAAGCGGGCCCTGACGGTTGCGGCAGCCGGCGGTCATAACATAATGATGATAGGTCCACCCGGGGCAGGAAAGACGATGCTGGCCCAAAGATTGGCGACGATTCTGCCGCCTTTGAGTCTGGAAGAATCGCTCGAGACCACCTGTGTGTATTCCTCGGTAGGTTTGTTGGGTAAAAACAAGGCATTGTTAGCGACTCGCCCGGTTCGAATGCCGCATCACTCAGCGAGCGGGCCGGCCCTGATTGGCGGCGGTACGACGCCTCGGCCGGGGGAATTGTCGCTGGCTCATTTCGGGATATTGTTTTTAGATGAATTTGTCGAATTTCCACGACACGTTCTTGAGATGATTCGTCAGCCGTTGGAGGATGGTTTTGTCATTGTCTCACGTGCGAAAAAAACCATAAGATTCCCTGCACAATTTATGCTTGTAGCGGCGATGAATCCCTGTCCGTGCGGTTATTTCGGGAGTGATGCGAGAAGATGTAAGTGCACTCCGGGGCAGATAGGGCGGTACCTGTCAAAGGTATCCGGGCCTTTGGTGGACAGGATTGATATTCATATTGATGTGCCTGCGATAAGTTTCAGTAAGCTGCGTTCGAAGTCAAGCCGGCTGGACTCGGCTGCAATGAGGCAGGATGTTCTCAGAGCCGGGGGCGTTCAAGCCAAGCGATTCGGTGACGGTGAGATTATGACAAACGCAAGGATGAGTCATAAACAAGTGGAGAAATTCTGTAAGCTCGATTCAGCAAGCGAACTTATCCTGAAACAGGCGATGATAGAATTCGGGCTAAGCGCCCGTGCTCACGATAAGATTTGCAAGGTCGCCCGCACGATAGCGGATTTAGCTTCTGTTGAGCAGATTCAGCCGGAACACATTGCCGAGGCTGTCAGTTACCGAAGATTAGACCGAAAATTATAAGTGTGTTTAGTAACTGTTTCAAAATATGTAGTTGAACGTTTTGGCCATAGTCCGTTGTGGCTCAATCCATTGACCGGGCATAGTAAATTAAGCCCCGAAAAAAGTCCTGCAATTCTTGGGGCAGTTGTGAACGCTAAGTGGCATTGCAAGGCAGCTTGCATTGAGATATAGTGAATATTACGAATGCAACGTTTTTTTTTGATGACCGTACCAACCAGCTTCGCAAGATCGTAATTCATTATTCACCTGCTGCAAAATTCACCAGGTGAATTTACGCTGAGTTTTAAAACAACGAACTGAGTCCTACTCGGGGAGTTTGTGGCCGGCAGCGATTTAATTGCAACTTACGCCCAATCGTCGTTTGCTGAATGATTTTCAAGAACAGATTCTATCCATCCACTCACGCAGGCTGATGCCTGCTTGTGAAGCGCGTTCGAGCAGATTCTTGTGGCGAACGAGGCCGCCGGGATTGCCGGCTATCGGACAATATGTAAGGTTGTGCCACAAACAGGCGGCGAGCCATTCTTTCACAGGAGTTCTTTCTTCACCAAGATAGGCGTAAACGCGAAGTATTTCGTTTTGTGGTTCGAACCCAAGGTCTATGTGCCCTAAATCCAGAAGTAAAAACTGCATCGGCAAGCCTAAGAGCCACTTATCGAGTCCCAGCACATAACCGAACAGCAGCCGTCCGAGTCTTTCCCTCTCTGAGCCGACCTTGCGGCTTGGGACGCCCAATTTACCGGTTCCAATACCATGAATCCAGCTTTCGATGTAACGAAATGTATTATGGTGACAATCGGACAAAGTGTGCACGCCGGAGGCAATGGCACAACAGGTTTTATATAACTCTTTTTTTCGGGAATCCTCAAGGCTTTCAAGGTTTTCCTGATATTCCGGCTTCCACTGCGGATAGATCTGCGGCAGGGCAGCTTTCTTTAATATTTCCATATCGAGATTAGCTCCCTGCCCGCCCTCTTCAAAAAGTTCCTTGACATGCCTTTCGCCCTCCTGCAGTTTTGAAATATCATCGAATTGAGAATAAGGCACCGTATCGCTGGTCTTGGAAAAGTATTCAATAGTAAGAAGCATCCGCTCCATCATAAGCTTTTGGACTTCCGTCAGCTCTGTTGCCGGACCAAGCCACGCATAAGTGCGGCTAATGAATCCTGCAGCGCCGGGAAATTCCCTGATAAAATCTTCCTTAAGCCTGCCAGCCAGATAACCTTTCAATATGGTATTTATTGTTCTCATGCTTTCCATATGAGACGGCTGGGTGGTTTTCTGTTCCCACCACATACCGGAGCACCAGCAGCCGTTGCGAAATGAGGGCTCATCCAGTTTCCCCCTGCCGATGGCGTTCAACAATTCGTCAACAGTAACCGGAAATCCGCTATCACACGGCACAAGGCTCGCAATATGAGCGCGAATCCGGCGAATGCTGTCATCCAGCTCTCCTAATTTGCTCTGCATGTTGTTGATGTATTTAACTTCCTCATCCCAGTCCTTTTCCTGACCGGGAAACGTCCAGGAAACAACCGACCATTTTCTTATCTGGTTACCCGCCTCATCTGCAGTAACGGTTGTAATTATTTCCACTCTTTCGCCTTTGGATGAAGATTTCTTACCGGTGTATATCGCCTCTAAACCCGGAGACACCATATCGTACGGCACCAATCGCTCTTTCTTTTTTTTCATTATTCAGCCTCTGGATATATCGAAGCAGCGTGCTAAAACAGCACACGTATCGATACCGTTTGTGCCAATGAACACCCGTCATTGCACGGCTTGTTCAATTGCCTCTGCTTTAATTTGGGAACGGGACTTTCGCCGCAGTTTTAAGGCTCTAAATGCGGGCTTCCAATAGTGCCTGCCTATACCAGTTTCATCTTACGAAGATTCTTGAGACAGCGTTCAACGCACTCCAAAGGCGGATAGGCGTAGCTCTCCTGCTCGACGATATACCATTCGGTTCCACCAACTGCTCTGCAGAGGGCAAAGAAGGCTTTCCAGGAGACATCACCTTCCCCTATAAGGGCTTTCTTGTTAGTCTTGCTGAACTCCTTCACGTGCACGGTGATCGCCCGCCCCGGATACCGGTAAAGGTAAGGTAGAGGATCCACCCCGCCGTGTATCGCATTGCCCACATCAAGCTGCATAATCACATCTTGCTTGGTGTTACCATAGAAAGTGTCCCAGGGAAGCTCCCCGTCCATCGCCGTGAATTCGTGACTGTGGTTGTGATAACCGACTAACATTCCATGCGGCTTGACTTTCTCGGCCAGCTCGTTGAAGAGCTTTGCCGTATCGAGCCAGGCCTGGTGTGAGCTCCTGTACTTCCCAGGTAATCCGGGGACGACGAGGTACTTGTTGCCCAACGTTTGATTGAACTCTATAGTTCGGGCCAGGTTGTCCCCGAGCAACGTGTCGAGACCAGTATGGGTGCCGCAGCACACAAGACCGTTGTCATTGAGCATTTTGCGCAGCACTTTGGCCGCCCGGTCGTAATATCCGGCAAACTCAACGCCCATATAACCCATCTTCGCCACGGCGGCTATCACACCCGGCAGGTCACGCTTGCAGTCTTCGCGCACCGAATAGAGCTGAAGCCCGATCTGAACTCGATCCCTACTCTTTGTTCTTGCTTGCCTCTTCTGGCTCCTGGTTGCCGCATCCGCACCTGAGGCCAAAACGGCCGCCACAACCATGCTTTTTGACAGCAAACCACGTCTCGAAACTGAGCCTGTATCGTTCGATAACATCTGAACCTCCTTCTGTAAACTTACGCCAATAAAACCGGCATTTCCCGTTAGTACGTCCTCAGTCACATTCTGAGGCACATCTTCTCCACATTATAATAAACCCGGCACAGAAGTCCAGGAAATCCTGATATATCTGGTGACTAGCACGTGCTGCTTTGAAAAGAAAGTTATTGCCCCGGGTGCGGGTCTAAAGTACAATAGGCCCTTAGAGTATTGGAATATTATGTTCAAGAATTTTTTTGGTGCCGGTTCAGTTTGTTATTGGAGACAATATTAACTTTGATAGCATATAGATGATTCGAAGTCGGCAAACTGAGGGGCGCTTCAAACGACATGCCAAATCGTCTTTATTTGGCGTGGCGTTTGACCGACCCGGCAGCAGAGGCGAAGCTTTTTAGTAACAGAGAAAGCAATCTCCCTCCCTCGAAAGAGGGTGGGAGGGAGATTGCGGTCGTGTGAATCAGAGAAGATGTTTAGCAGCAGAAGGCAGTTTCGGTAAGGCGTCAGCCTTTTAGTCACCCGTTTGGTTCCGGCTCGCCCGGGTTAGGTGTTTGTGATTAAATTCTCATTTTTTTTGCAAGCCTTATATGCAAAAACGTGCAAGACAGAGGTTTGAGTTTAAACCAGATCTTTGACATATATTCGAACAAAGAGGATAGGTGTTCATGAAAAAGAAAAGCCAACTCTTTGCAATTATCATCTGTCTGCTGGCAATGTCATTTATCTTGTCGGCGGAAAGACCTCAGCGCGAACCTCAAGAGCGGCAAGCCAGGCAGGTCCTTAATGCCACGGGCCTCAAAGGCGGCCTGGTTGTGCATATCGGCTGCGGCGACGGAAAACTGACGGCTGCGCTGTGTGCGAATGATAGTTACATTGTTCAGGGCCTGGATGCTAACGCGGAGAATGTCGAAAAAGCCCGTGAGCACATTCGCTCCCTTGGTCTCTATGGCAAGGTGTCGGCTCAGTTGTTTTCGGGCGACCGCCTGCCATACGCCGACAATCTAATCAATCTCATAGTGTCCGAGGACCTCGGTAAAGTCCCTATGGATGAACTGATGCGGGTGCTTGCACCAAATGGCGTGGCGTATATCGGCAAAGAAGGCAACCGGACGAAAACTATCAAGCCGTGGCCGAAGGAAATAGATGAGTGGACTCATTGGCTGCACGATGCGACGGGCAACGCCGTTGCCCAGGATATGCTCGTTGGACCACCTCGGCATCTGCAGTGGGTAGCCGGTCCTCTTTGGTCGCGACACCATGACACGGTCCCGAGCGTCAGCGCTATGGTCTCTTCAGGTGGGCGACTATTCTATATCTCTGACGAGGCACCGGCCGGCGTCGATGGGACGTTGCCGGACCGATGGTTCCTTGTGTGTGGCTCGAGACGGATTCAATGGTGTCTTGCTGTGGAAACGTGCCATGCCCGAATGGGGATGGAGACAGTGGAGCGCTACCTGGCACGGGCGCTTCAACCAGCCCTCACATCTTCCGGGTCGCTTGGTTGCTGTTGGGGACACCATCTATGTTACACTCGGCTTTAACGCGCCGCTGACTGCGCTTGATGCTGCCACAGGAAAACTTGTCAGGACGTACGAGGGAACTGACAATACAGATGAGATACTGTATCACGAAGGATTGCTGGTTCTCGCTCTCAACAATGAAACCCGCAAGCCCGCTAAGGACAAGAGAACGCCAATCAACAAGAGCATCTGCGTAATTGAAGCTGAAACTGGGAAGATGCTCTGGAAGAAGGGCAATTACCAGGGGCTCTGTTCAAAGGCCGATTCGGTTGAGCCGTTCGGTCCTCTTGGTATGGTTGTTGCAGGCGGACGCATCTTTCTAATGGATAACGATTCGGTCATAAGCCTCGTTTTGAAAACCGGTCACGAGCTCTGGCGCGTGCCTCGACCCAATGTCCCTGAGTTTGTTGCCCTGTTCGGAATGCGTATGAACGACCTGTGCGTGCTGGTTTGCCATAACGACATTGTGTTGTACGCCCAGCCGGAAATGCAGATTCGCGACCCATGGCACTCTATCCCGGGAACACTATATGCCTTCTCCGCGAAGACCGGAAAGCTGTTATGGAAGCATCGATACGGGGGCTGGTCGCACTTCTACCAGCCTGACATCTTTGTTATAGACAACCTGGTATGGATTCACGAGCACGTGGATGCCCAGGAGGGACAAGGCAAGACTTTGAAAAAGCACCAGCTCATCCCGAAGCAGGACACGCTGGATTACGCTGTTCTCGGTCTTGACCCTGCGACCGGCGAAGTCAAGAGGAGGTTCTCAACACGAGAGACGTTCAACGTCGGCCACCATCATCGCTGCTACAGGAACAAGGCCACGGCACGTTTCCTTTTGACCTCACGACGCGGCGTGGAGTTTCTGGACACTAAATCAGGGGAAAACCAGTTGCATCATTGGGCTCGCGGCGGGTGCCTTTATGGTATCGTTCCATGCAACGGCCTGCTGTATCTCACACCGCATCCCTGTGACTGCTACATTGCCACGAAGCTCAACGGGTTCTTTGCGCTGGCCCCTGAGCATACAGACCGACAGTACCCACAGGTTGTCTCGGACGAGGACAGACTCGAACACGGCCCGGCATACAGGAAAATCAAAAATTGGAAATCGAAGGTCGAAAATTCAAATGACTGGCCGACTTATCGGCACGACCCACAGCGGACCGGCTCGACCAAATCGGCCGTGCCAACCGACCTGCAGCATCTCTGGGAGGTGGAAATCGGAGGTAAGCTTACCCCTGGAGTGGTGGCTGATGGGAAGCTCTTCGTGGCTTCGGTGGACACTCACACTATTCACGCCATCAATGCAGATAACGGCAAAACACTCTGGACGTACACTGCCGCAGGACGAGTAGATTCGCCTCCCACGATTTATAGGGGACTGGTGCTCTTCGGTTCCAGGGACGGCTGGGTCTATTGTCTTACCGCCTCCGACGGGAAGCTGGCCTGGCGTTTCTTCGCGGCGCCACGGGAGCGGTTGGTAGGGGCTTTCGGTCAGCTCGAATCGGCTTGGCCGGTCAATGGAAGTGTGCTGGTCAAAGACGGAGTCGCCTACGTAGCGGCCGGAAGGTCGTCCTACCTGGATCAAGGAGTATTCCTTTATCTACTGGACCCCGAGACGGGTAAGGTGGCCGGGAAAAAGGTGGTCTATAGCCCTGACCCCGAGACAGACAGGATGCCACCCGGCGATCATCGCACTATACCCGGCGTGCTCGCTGATATTCTCGTAAGCGACGGTGATTCCGTCTATATGCGGCAGATGAAGGTCTTTGACGGCGAAGGCGGGGACGCCCCGCATATTCTCTCAACGGCTGGGTTTTTGGATGATTCGTGGTTCAATCGCACACAATGGTCCGTCGCAAGCATTGGACAAGGCCAGATTCTGGTATTTGACAACGAGTCGGCCTATGGTGTCCAGGCCTATCCGAACGTGAGCAGGAGGAATGTCTTCCAGCCCGGCAAACGGGGGTACCTGCTTTTCGCAAGCGAGCTAAAAACATCGTCCGGCCGCAGACCGGTTGACGGTCGCGGCACGTCGGGTAAACGAAGGCAGATGAGGGCCAAATGGTCCCTGCGTGTTCCAGTTCGGGTCATGGCGTTGGTCCTCGCCGATAAGACCGTCTTTGCCGCTGGAACTCCGGACATTGTCGCTCCGAGCGATCCCCTAAGTGCCTTTGAAGGACGCATGGGGGCAGTGCTGTGTGCTTTCGCCGCATCCGACGGCAGGAAGTTAGCCGAGTACAAGCTGGATTCACCCCCAATCTTCGACGGTATGATTGCCGCCAATGGGCGGCTATATATATCCACTCGAGATGGTCGCTTGGTATGTATGGGTAAGTAAACTTGAACAGAAAGGAGATTTGATTATGACTGCAAGAACAAAAACAAAGTGGATTAGCACAACGGTTATTCTGGTATTGGCATTGGTGATTGGCGTCCCTGTCGCCGGCACCGAACAGCGTTCCTCCGCCGCGGAGCGTGAGCAAGCGAGGAAAATCCTGGATGCCAGTAATGTGCAGGGAGGTCTCATCGTCCACATCGGCTGCGGGGATGGGAAGCTCACTGCCGCGTTGCGCGCAAATGACAGCTATCTTGTCCACGGCCTGGACATAGATATAAAGAATATCGAAAAGGCCCGCAAGCACATCCAATCGCTTAAGCTCTACGGGAAGGTTTCAGTTGACCGATTGAGTGGCAGCCGTCTTCCATACATCGACAACCTCGTAAACCTCGTTGTCTCGGAGCAGCTCGGCAGAGTTACTATGAGTGAGGTCATGCGAGTCCTGGCTCCCAATGGTGTGGCCTACATTAAGAAGGCTGGACGGTGGGCCAAGACCGTCAAGCCGCGCCCCAAAGAGATCGACGAATGGACGCACTATCTGCACGATGCAACCGGCAACGCAGTCTCGCATGACCAGGTAGTTGACCCGCCTGCTCATCTGCAATGGGTGGGAAGCCCAAGATGGTCACGGCATCACGACCGTATGGCGAGTATGAGTGCGCTGGTATCAGCCAATGGCCGTATCTTTTACATCTTTGACGAGGGCTCGACAGCTATCATCCAATTGCCGCAGGAGCGAACCCTCATTGCGCGGGACGCGTTCAATGGCACTATTCTGTGGAAACGACCGATTTCGTCGTGGCATACTCATTTGTGGCCTTTCAAAAGTGGGCCGGCCCACCTGCCCCGCCGCTTAGTGGCCGTTGGGGACACGGTATATGTTACGCTTGGTTTTCAGGCACCGCTGACCGCGCTTGAGGCGGCAACAGGAAAGACTATCCGGACATATAAAAACACGGACGCCACCGAAGAAATTATCGCTTCTGACGGTGTGCTGTTCCTGATGGCCAACGATGCTCCAATGAACTATAACGAATACAAACCCGCGGTCAACAATATCGGCCAAGCCAAGGCCCGTGTGGCAAAAGAGTGGCCGTGGGACGAGCGACCAAGACGCATTATGGCGATTAAGGCAGAGACAGACCAGGTTCTCTGGAGCAAAAGGAGCCGGGTCGTCCCCCTGACACTGGCGGCTGACCTAAAACGAGTGCTCTTCCACGATGGCGAAAAGATTATATGCCTCAATCGCACCAACGGCGAGCAGCTTTGGGCTTCAAAGCCGGTCTCAAGACGTCCTTCCATCCCGACAAACTTTGGGCCGACACTGGTCGTGTACAAAGACGTTGTCTTGTTTTCAGGTGGTGACAGGTCAATGTCGGCGTTGTCTGCTGATACCGGTATAACACTTTGGACATCCGACCACCCTCGTTCCGGCCACAATTCTCCTGAAGACCTTCTTGTCGTTGGTGGGCTTGTCTGGTCGGGGGCAATAGCAGCCGGCAAAGATTCAGGTGTTTTCACCGGACGAGATTTGTACACCGGTCAGGTCAAAAACCAGTTTCCGCCCGACGTCGATACTTATTGGTTCCATCATCGATGCTACCGGGCAAAGGCAACAGACCGCTGGCTGCTGCCGTCCAGAACCGGCATCGAATTCGTTGACTTCGAGAATAAGCACTGGACGACCCATCACTGGGTTCGAGGCGGCTGTCTCTACGGTATTATGCCATGCAATGGCTTAGTCTATACACCGCCGCATTCCTGCGGCTGTTATCTTGATGCCAAGCTGTACGGATTCAACGCCCTGGCGCCTGAGTCCGAAACCAGAAAGCTCCCGAGAAAGGTATCTGATGCCAATAGACTCAAACGCGGCCCGGCATATGGAAAAATCGGAAGTCGAAAATCGACAATCGAAAATCCAAGTGATTGGCCTACTTATCGCCACGATGCCGAACGCAGCGGCTTCACAAACCAACCTGTCCCCATTAAGTTGAAACGCGCCTGGGAAACTAATCTGAGCGGTAAGCTCAGCAGTGTCGTAGTCGCCGGGAACAGGGTTTACGTGGCCTCGATAGATACCCACACAGTACATTCCCTCGATGCAAAGAACGGCAAAACACTTTGGAGCTACACGGCCGGAGGACGGGTTGACTCGCCGCCGACTATCTATCAGGGACGTATTCTGTTCGGCTCTGCCGATGGCTGGGTCTATTGCCTGCGCGCCTCCGATGGCGAGCTGGCCTGGCGTTTCCGAGCAGCGCCGGCAGACCTGCGATTGATGTCATTCGAGCAATTGGAATCCGCCTGGCCGGTCCACGGCAGTGTGCTTGTGCAGGGTGATATTGCCTACTGTGTCGCCGGAAGGTCAATGTTCCTCGACGGTGGCCTGCGTTTGCTACGGCTCGACCCAAAAACGGGCCGAAAAATATCCGAGAACATCCTCGACGACCGCGACCCGAAGACCGGCGAGAATCTGCAAGTCCACGTCAAAGGCCTGAATATGCCACCTGCACTTGCGGACATCCTATCAAGTGACGGCAAGTACCTTTACATGCGCACACAGCGTTTTGACCTTAACGGCATACGCCGGTATATCGCCCCGACCGATGTTACCGACCAGTTGGGCGAAGGACGGCATCTGTTCTGTTCGACGGGTATGCTGGACGGCTCGTGGTTCCACCGCTCATACTGGATATTCGGCAAGAGCATTGCTTCGGGCGCCGGCGGCTGGCCCCGGGCCGGTCGAGTTACTCCTGCCGGCCGATTGCTGGTTGTGGATGATTCCAACGTCTATGGTTACGGCCGCAAGCTGGAATACTACAAATGGACGACACCTATGGAATATCACCTTTTTGCCAGTGACAGAGAGCCTGAAATCGTTAAGAAAGCGGCCCGAAAGCAAACAGCCAAACTAACACCTCGGCAGCAGAGACAGCAGAAAAAGAAACAGCGCAGCGCTGCCCCCACCACCAGGCCGCTCTATTATTGGTCGCGCGAAGCGCCGCTTTACGTCCGTGCTATGGTCCTGGCGGATAAAACCCTCTTCATCGCAGGCCCACCGGACATAATCGACGAAGAACAGATATTCAAAAATCCCGATGCTGCTGGGATTGCAAGGAAGCTTCGCGAACAAACTTCGGCCCTTGACGGACAAAAGGGCGCTTTGCTGCATGTGGTTTCGGCCTCGGACGGCAAAAAACTGGCGGAATACAGACTCGAAACCGTACCGGTTTGGGACGGCATGGCCGCCGCCAACGGAAGATTATACCTTTCAATGAAAAACGGCCGAGTACTGTGTCTGGAAGGTAAGTAGTATTCTGTAACACCTAATTTGATGGGTGGATGGGTGGCAGCCTCAAGCGCAGCTTGGGGATGGCTTGGAGTCAGAAACGTAATGAAGAATTCCACGACAACACGAAGGCAGTTTTTGAAAACAAGTGCCGCGATAGCAACTGTGGCACTCGGACACGGAACAGGTGCGAGCATTTTGGCACAGCAACGATTATCACCTCGGTTGCAAAGCTCTAAAGTCAAAGATTCTCAACGCAAGCCAAACGTGCTGTTCATCGTTGTCGATGACCTGAATAATTCCCTCGGATGTTACGGCCATTCTGTGGTCAAATCCCCCAGCATTGACCGGTTGGCTGCGCGTGGTATTCGTTTTGACCGCGCTTACTGTCAATTCACGATTTGCAATCCGAGTCGCACATCGTTTCTGACCGGACTGAGGCCGGATTCGACCGGCATTTTAAACAACACCACTCCTTTGGTGTCGAAGCTGCCGGATGCCGTAACTCTACCACAGTTGTTCCGCAAAAACGGATACTTCACAACTCGCGTAGGAAAAGTTTTTCATTCAGCTAAGAATATGGATGACCCTCAGGCGTGGGACGTAACATCTGACCCTAAAGGAACACCACTGGGCAAAAAGGGGCAAGGGAGGAACCTTACCGGCGGCCGAGTCAAATGGTGTCGATGGCTTGCTGCCCAGGGGGATGACGAGGACCAGCCTGATGGTCAAGTTGCCGCAGAAGCCGTACGCCTGCTGGAAGAGCATCGCCGTGGCCCGTTCTTCATTGCGGTTGGATTTCACAAGCCGCACGACCCGTTTATTGCGCCGAAACGATATTTCGACCTTTATCCGCTCGAGCGTTTAAGGCCACCGAAAGACCCGCCTGACCGCTCTGCCGAGCTTCCCCAGGCAATCGCAAGTGGTTGGAAAGCGGAATTCGACCGTTTCACCGACCGGGAACGACGTGAGTTTATGCGTGCCTATTATGCTGGGATTTCTTTTATGGACGCACAGGTTGGGAAAATAATCGCAGCTCTGGACCGCCTGGAGCTTTGGCACAATACTACGGTGGTGTTTTTCGGCGACCATGGTTATCATCTTGGGGAGCGCGGCTGGTGGAACAAGAACACTTTATTTGAGCTGTCGGCGCGGGCCCCTCTTATTATGGTAACGCCGGAAATCAAGACTGTGGGTAAGGATTGCTCGCGGATTGTGGAATTTGTGGATATATATCCCACACTGGCCGACTTATGCGAACTGCCGCCGCCTGTGAATCTGGAAGGGACCAGCTTTAAGTCGTTACTCGACAACCCGAAGCTGCCTTGGAAAAAGACGGCGTTCACGCAGGTACAACGCGGCAGGATAGCCGGCCGTTCCGTGCGAACCGAGCGTTGGCGCTACACAGAGTGGGACCATGGCAAGCAGGGCGTAGAATTGTATGACCACAATATCGATTCGGGGGAATACTACAACCTTGCTCGTGACCCTCAGCACACCCAGACCATTGCTAAGCTAAGGAAACTGCTGCGACAGTCTATGGGATAGCGCAAAATGTATCATACAGGAAGGGAGAAAATAATATGACTCAAAATATAACACGCAGGAGCTTCCTAAAACGCTCGGCGATTGGTGCCCTTGGTGCGGCTGGTACTCCGATGCCGATAGCTTCATTGTATGCCAGGGACAACATCCGTAACAAACGACCTAATATTGTTATGTATATCTCTGACGATCATGGGATTGATTTTCTGGGTTGCTACGGAAACAAAGACATCCGGACTCCTAACATTGATGCCCTTGCAAAAGAGGGAATGCTGTTTTCAAACATGTTTGCCGCCTCACCGACATGTGCGCCCTCCCGTTCCGTATTGTGGACGGGACTTCATTCCGCACGTAATGGCTGCATGGGAAATCACACTGTCTGCCGGGATGATATTACGTCACTGCCTACTTATATGGGCCGTTTAGGCTATCGGGTTGTACTGGCAAACAAATATCATACCAAGCCAAGGGAAGTCTTCTGTTTCGAATACATTGATGCCAGGTTGCCACGTAACCCTGACAATCACAGAGTATATCGCAGGGAAGGCCTAAACATCAGGGCCGTCGACGAGTTTCTTGCAGAACATTCCAAAGACCGGCCCGACACGCCTTTATGCCTGATTCTTGCCGACAATAGCCCGCATGTAACCTGGGAGCCTAACAAAACCTACGACCCGGCAAAATTGCGATTACCTCCATATATTGTTGACACAGAACTAACCCGTAGGGCAATGGCCAATTATTATCAGGATATTACCACGATGGACAAACGGGTCGGCGAAGTCAGAGCCTTATTAAAGAAACACGGTTTTGAGGACAATACGCTTTTTATTTACACAACAGATCAGGGCTCTGAGTGGCCGCATTCAAAATGGACGGTATATGATACCGGCATTCATGTGCCCTTTATCACTGTCTGGCCGGGAAAAATCAAACCTCGGTCAATCTGTGATGCTATGATTTCATTTGTCGATATTACACCTACCTTTATTGATATCGCGGGCGGACAGCGGCCCGAAAGTTTAGATGGAAAAAGTTTTTTGGATGTATTGTTAGGCAAAACCAAAACCTTCCGGGAATGTATTTATGCCAGCCATACACGTGACGGCAATATGAATGTCTTTCCTCAGCGCGGCGTTCGGGATACCCGCTATAAGTATATCCTGAATCTTCGTCCTGAGAACACCTGGACGACGCATTTTACAAAAGTGCCGGGCATCCCCGAAAGTCATAAGCAAGTCTGGGACACCTGGGTCGAAAAAGCCAGAACCGACCCCCAGGCTGCCAAACTGCTCGATATTATCGAGCATCACCCTGCCAAGGAATTATATGATTTACGAGCGGATCCTTATGAGCTTAACAATATTGCCGGCAAGCCCGAGGCCAGGTCTGTCCTCAAAAGAATGCAGAGGCGACTAAAGATATGGATGACCTCGCAAAATGACCCGGCTATTAAGGACAGCCTAACGAATTCCGCCAAAGGCGAAAGGCGGTAGCTATCAGCTCATTTATTGAGCTTTGCGTTATTAATGGAATACAGGGTGGCACCCTCAAACCCTGGCCTGAGTTCGTCGAAGGCTTGTTTGGGGGTGGTCTTGCCGGTAAAGCCTGCCTCTCTCGTCTCGCCGAAGGCCCAGACCGTAGCTGGGTCTGTAAATTTTTAGTTTCTTTTATTTTGCAAAGACCAATAATTCCAGTGCTAAAGTTCATTTGTTTGGCCGTTAATATGTCTCTACTTTCTTAACACCTTCTAATAGTTTCTCTCCATTAAATGTATCCTGTGGGTACTCATTCTCTTCGAGCACTTTGACGTCGATATTCCAGTTGGCACCTCCTCTGCTTGTACCTCTTTCGGGATCGGGATATGTAATCAGAACTTGTTTGGTCGCATACCATTGGCCTTGTGGCAGACGTGTGAAACCAGAATATTCATATTCTCTTTTCTTCTCCCATTTCCCAGACCTTTCTTTCCACCATATCCACCGAACGCAGAGATAATCATGCTCAGGGTCAATATAGAAATCTCTACGAATATCGCCGCGGTCGATTCTTAGATCGATATACTTACTAAGTTCTTCAGGTACATCCTCAATTCGTTCAAATCTACGCGCATCGATCGCATCGCGATTTGCATACGGCCGAACCGCATCGCGATTTACATATGGCCACATATCTCCATGAGGCTTGCTGCTGCTAAAAAACGACTCCGGTCTTGAGACCCGGACACTCGGCTCATCTTGATCCTCAAAAACTCTTGGCAACGGACCAGTTCTGTAGTAATCTCTGTTTCCATCGGAGATATCGATATGAACGGGAACTTGTGATTTGATCCACTCCAAAACCTCTTGCACATTCGCGGGTAACTCGAGGTGATATTCCGGATAGTCGAGGTTGAAGTAACGCTCAAAGTGAATCTTTTTCCCATCCCGCCAATAAATATCAACCTCTGATTCTCTATCATTTGCCCATCTGACCAGACGGTAGTGAGGGGGAAATCTGTCAAGAGCATTCTTTCCAGCTTTGATCACCTCCATAATAAACGGGTCGGCAGTTCGATCATAATGCTTCACAATTGGCACGTTGCCCGGCACACCTAGGTCATAAACACTCGCAGGTCCACTCTCCGGGAAATCAAACTCACCAGTTATGAACTCTCGATTCTGTTTCTCTCGATAAGAAAGCGACAGGCGCTCCCAAACCTTAACCGGCAATCGCGTCTCCGGGTCAGCCCAAATCTGCTTAACCAGTAATCGTCTTCCTACTGCGTCATTGTAATAACGGTCAAACCGAACAAGCCGCGTGCCATCGACTTGCTCGATGGCCCTCTCAACTTCCGAATGACCTTTGCTCCCAGTTTCAGCCCGTTGCTCCCAATGCTCAACAATAACCTCCCAAGCTGTCTGTGGCTCCCACGGAGGAATTACACCATCCTCATAGGTTGTTGGCCTGTCTTCAGATATATGCTCGCCCCACTCCGGTACATAGCTCTGCCTGATGTTCAACACCCGGTCTACAAAAACACAACGACCATCCCAATCTTTGTAATAACGCTTTCCCTCCTTCAAATCATACCATAGTTCGGTGTCATTATTATATTTCAAATGTACCCAAGTCTGTGCAAGGAATGCTTCCTGCACATCCGCCCAGGCAACATTTGTAACATCAATTGGAACGCCGAATTGCTGTATCACTATCATCACTGCAATCACAATCACTGCTGCAGCGGCTATTTTTGTAATTGGACTTTTCATAATTGCACTCAAAATCACCTTGACGGTTTTTCTTGACCTTATATATGTCTGAGGCGACACCAGATCGTGTTTATCGAGCTGCTTAACAAGGTTGTGTTGCAGGGTTTCACTTCTATCGGCGATTGCTTGAAAAGCCGATCGAATCGTTTCCTCCTCGTCCACCAGGGCATGATAGAGAGATCGACAGGTTTCGCAGGTATCGATATGTTTCTTAAGCTCATCGGCAGCCCGATGCTCTAACTCACCAAGCGCAAAAGCTGTAATCGCTTCCCTGCGTTTGTGACAATCATTTTGCTTATTCATGTCGTTCCCTCAGATAGTATCTCATGCAACCGAAGCCGCGCACGGACCAGTCGGCTGCGCACCGCATCTTCGCTGATTCCCAGTGTTTCGGCTACACTGGCACAATTGTGACCATTTAGATAATACAGGGTTATCGGTTCGCGGTATCCCTCCGGTAGTTGAGAGATAGCTTCATACAAACGTTCTATATGCTCATTGACCTGTTTTTTGGGGGCAAGGACATCATCCGGTATCGCCCGAACCGATGAGCGGTTGCGATAGTAATCAATACACATCCGTCGAGCGATTTGCAGCAGCCATGGGCGGGCACGACCGGGGTCCCTCAGAGTGTCAAGTTTCGTGACTGCTTTTAAGAAAACCTCTTGCATAATGTCCTCACTATCGTGAAAGTTTTTCGTCCGGGCAATACACAAGCCCAGCACCGCCGATGCGTACTTAAGCACAAGCATCTGAGGCGTCAAAGTTTCTCCCGTACCCGCCGCACTTGTTTCTTTGTTTTTGTTCAGCAGCTCAGCTTCAGTCAATTAACATCCCCTTTCACTAACAATGACGGAAAAAATCCAAAACTGTGACAGGTATTGTAAGACTTTTGAAAAATTTTTATGCCCTATTCTACCCCAAAGCTCATAAAAAAAGCCGAGCCAAACCAGCCCGGTAAGCGATAGTCTTGCAAAAATGGTCAAAACAGCATATAAATTAAGCCGTTATGGCGAAAGATATAAAGAAACAAATCGAGCAGTTGCGGGACGAGATTCGAGGGCACGATTACCTCTATTATGTATTCGGTCAGCCGAAAATCAGCGACCAGCAATACGATAAGCTCTTCGCCAGGCTCAAGGCGTTAGAAGAGGTGAACCCACAATTTATTACACCCGATTCACCTACCCAGCGCGTTTCCGAACAGCCCATCGAAGGTTTTGCCAACGTCAGGCACGCAGTACCGATGTTGAGTATAGATAATACTTATAACGCCGATGAGCTAAAGGCCTTTGACGAGAGGGTGCGCAAACAGCTTGGCAGTAGAGACTATGATTATGTGGTCGAGCTGAAAATCGACGGGCTTGCTATAAGCCTTCGCTATGAGGATGGTATTCTCGTTACGGCTGCTACCCGCGGTGACGGCGAAATGGGTGATGACGTTACCGCTAATGTGCGCACAATAAAAGCTGTGCCGCTCGTACTATTAGACGGCGGCAAAATTCCTGCCGTGCTCGAAGTTCGCGGCGAAGTCTATATGCCCACGAGTGCTTTTATCGAGCTGAACAAACTTCGCGCAGAAGCCGGTGAGCCGGCCTTTGCCAATCCCCGAAATGCCGCGGCAGGCTCCCTGAAGCTGCTGGATGCAAAAACTACCGCTGCGAGGAACCTTTCGTTCTTTGCCTACGCGACCGGCCAGGTTACAGAGCCGTTAGCGGAAAATCACTATCAAACATTACAGAGATTCAAAAAACTCGGTCTGCCCGTTAATCCCAATATCAAAAAAGCCAAAGACATCAACGAAGTAATAGATATTTGTCTTGGCTGGAGTGAAAAACGGTCGAAGCTGGATTACCTGATCGACGGGATGGTGATAAAGATTAACCGCTTCGAGCAGCAGGATGTATTAGGCGCCACAGGCAGGGCGCCTCGATGGTGCATTTCGTATAAGTTCGCCGCTGAGCAGGCTGAGACTATCGTCGAATCAATTGATGTTCAGGTCGGCAAGAGCGGTATTTTGACGCCGGTGGCAAATCTCAAACCGGTGCAATTATCAGGCACGACCGTTAAGCGGGCAAGCCTGCATAACTTCGATGAATTGAATCGGCTTGGTGTTCGTTGCGGTGACACTGTAGTTATAGAAAAGGCCGGTGAAATAATACCGCAGGTGGTGAAAGTAAAGAAAGAGTTAAGACCATCCGGTACAAAACCCTTTAAGGTCCCTCAAAAGTGTCCGAATTGCGGCTCGGCGGTAGCTAAGGACAAAGATGGCGTTTATATCCGATGCCTCAATCCGAATTGTCAGGGGCAATTGAAAGAGCGGCTGAAATATTTTGCCGGCCGGGGACAGATGGACATCGAAAATCTCGGGACAGCCCTGATTGAGCAATTAGTTGAGGCCGGGCTGGTAAAGAATTTCGCAGACCTTTACAAGTTGCAGAAATCGGACTTGATTGAATTGGAGCGAATGGCTGAAAAAAGCGCCGGCAATGTGATAGATGCGATAGAGGCGAGCAAGACCCGGCCATTATGGCGATTTGTTACGGCCTTGGGCATCCGCCATATCGGGGGCCAATCCGCTCAGATTTTAGCTGAATATTTTGGCTCCCTTGATGCTATTATGAACGCAACACAAAAAGACCTTGCCCAGATAGACCAAATCGGCCCGACAATGGCAGAAAGCGTGTGTGAATATTTTCGTGACCCGAGGAATCGGGCAATAATTGACCAAATGTTATTTGCTGGAGTAAAGCCCCGGCAGCCAAGAGCACAACGCTCAAGTAAATTAGCAGGAAAGACAATTGTTGTTACAGGTAGTTTGGAAAATTTCACGCGCCAACAAATAGAACGAACGATCAGGCAGGCAGGGGCGAAAACATCATCGAGTGTAAGTAAGAAAACCGATTTTGTGCTGACCGGCGAAAATCCGGGAAGCAAACTCGACAAAGCACTGAAACTTGGCGTTAAAGTGATAAACGAAAAACAATTTTTGGAGTTATTGTGAATCAAGACGAAAGACTGATGCAGGTGGCGCTGAGGTTAGCGCGGCGGGGTATCGGTTCTGTTGAGCCGAATCCTGCGGTCGGGGCGGTTATCGTAAAAGCCAATCAGATTGTCGGCAAAGGCTGGCATAAAAAGTTCGGCGACTCCCACGCAGAAATAAATGCACTGGAAGATTGCAAGACATTAGGCGTCAATCCTCGCAGCGCTGTGATGTACGTTACGCTTGAGCCGTGCTCTCACGAGGGTAAGACCGGCCCGTGTACGCAGGCCATAATTGCAGCGGGGTTAGCCAAGGTTTTCGTCGCAACGATTGACCCGTCGGAACACGCCGGCGGTAAAGGCATCGAGCAACTACGCAGTGCGGGAATCGAAGTGCAGACCGGCATCTGTGAGACTGAAGCGAGAATACTAAACGCCCCTTTTATCAAATTTGCCGCCACCGGCAGGTGCTGGGTAACTTTGAAATGGGCGCAAAGCATCGACGGCAAAGTGGCATGGGCGCAAAAAAGCGATGAGCGACAATGGATTTCCGGCGAACAAAGTAGAAAAGATGTGCACAAATTACGCAGACGTGCGCAGGCGATATTAGTGGGCGTAAATACCGTAATCGCCGATGACCCACTACTAACGGCCAGGCCAAGCAAAGGCAAAAAAGCCGCAAGAATCGTATTAGACAGCCACCTGAGGATTCCCCTAAATTGTAAGCTGATTAAGACGGCCCGAAAAAGCCCTGTGCTAATCTACACGAGAGAAGACACTGTCCGGGCGAATCCGGAAATTGCAGAAAAGATTACCAAAAAGGGAGTTGAGGTGCTTATTTGGCCGGATACGCAAGGCCGGTCTAACCTGTATTTTCTGCTCGATGAGTTGAGTAAACGCGGCATCGCTCACTTACTTGTCGAAGGCGGGCCGAGGGTATTGACCTCATTCCTGAAGGAGGGGCTTGCCGATGAGATTGTTGTTTATATCGCCCCGAAAATATTAGGGGCAAAGGGCAGCGTTGATATAACCGGGCCGATGGCTGAATTAACACAAGCTATCGGCTTGCATCACGTTGAAATCAAACTTTTCGGCGATGACATTCGCCTGACCGGCTTAACGGCAAAAGCGCTTAGCGAAATTTCGGTCTCACTCTCCGAATAGTGCTTCGTCACGGATGTATTGACGGATGTCATTCCTGCGAAAGCAGGAATCCAGATGTGTCGAAGGTCTGGATTCCGCATCAAGTGCGGAATGACAATTTCATCAAATCACGAGTGACAGAGCAATAGTTTCATGGTTCACGTAATTTGGGAATGTGGTGAATGGATAAAAGAGAGGTGGTTAAATTAGCGATTGAGGGACGCAAGGTCCCATACATTCCCTGGCAGTGTGGCTTTACCGTGGAAGCGGCTGAGAAGCTGCGGAATCATTTTGGCCGGGATGATTTAGACCGGGTCTTAGATAACCATTTTGTCAAGTTAGGCAGTGATATAGGTTTTTTTACTGCTATCGGCAACGACCATTTTCGTGATGTTTTTGGAGTGGTGTGGGACCGCAGCATTGACAAGGATATAGGTAATGTTGAGGGCTGTGTTTTGCCGGAGCCTACACTTGCCGGATATGAGTTTCCCAACCCGCTGGACAGGCGGTTTTTTGAGGATATTCCAGAGATGCTATCCAGATATGGGGATTGTTTCCGGGTCTTTAAGATTGGATTTTCACTATACGAGCGGGCCTGGACGATGCGGGGGATGGAGAACCTGATGATGGATTTTCTGGACAACCCGGCATTCGTTCACGAATTGTTGCGAACGATAGCCGACTATAACATCGCCCAGATTACCGAGGCCTTGAAGTATGATATAGACGCGGTCTATTTCGGCGATGACTGGGGCCAGCAGAGGGGCCTGCAGATGGGGCCGCGGCTGTGGGCGGAGTTTATCCGGCCGGAGTTGAAACGGATGTACTCGGTGGTTCGGGAGGCGGGCAAGTACGTTACTATCCATTCGTGCGGCAAGGTGGATGAGCTTTTTGATGATTTGATTGAGATAGGGCTTAATTGCTTTAATCCCTTTCAGCCGGAGGTTATGGACGTCTTTGACCTTATGAAAAGGTACAAGGGACGGCTTGCATTTCACGGGGGGCTGTCCACGCAGCGGACCCTGCCATACGGCTCGGTAGAAGATGTTAAGAGCGCAACAGCCAGACTATTGGAAGCAGGCAAAGACGGCGGCTATATCTTCGCACCGGCCCACGCCGTCGAGGGCGATGTCCCGCTGGAGAATATGCTGGCCTTTATAGATGTCCTCCACGCCCAGAGCGGTTACAAACGACAATAATTTTGTAACATAGCGTATAGTGTCTTTTATTCCCGAAAAAGCAAGTGCGTGAATAAGGAGCTTAATCTAAATTGCTATCTGCGGGACCTCCCGCCTAATAAGGACACTATAAGCACTAAAAATGCTAAAACAGCAACACCCCAACACCATTGTCGCCATTGTGATTTAAACAAACCCAGAACGAAGAAAAGAATCAGAAAGATAACGCCAACTGTGAGACCGTACCTATGAGGATGCCTTTTGAACCAACCTCTTCTCCCCCGGCGTTTAGAAGGAGCAATATCTTGCTCTGTTCTTGCTGATCTCTGCAGATACCTCAATCGCTTGACCAAAGAAGTGTATTTTGATGTAAGACTCTCTCTTTCATCAAAGCAAAGATGGCGATTGCCTTTCCCTTCTGATAGCATATTAAACAACCTTTGGATGTATTCTTCCACATCACGAAGAAGGATGTTTCGTTCATTTGTGTCAAGTGACGGTATTTTAGCAAGTTCCTCTTCAAAACACTCATAGAGCGCATCTGTCATTTGCCTTGCTTGTATATAGAGATCTGACTCAGCTTGACAATTACCTCGGCATTTCTTGAGAGCATCATGTATGGTCTGAAAGTTACAAGGTCTGGCCCCGAGACCTTTAAGCGGGAGTGTATAGTTGGTTGGTTTGCTATTATCCATTTACATCTGTCCTTTATCAGTAAGTCCCAAATGAATGAGCCTAGATTTCAGTCTTTTCCATAGTCTAAAGCATATCGAGAAACGGCTCTTTTAGCAATAATTTGCCCAGTTTTTCCTTGATTTACAACCGTAGAAGTTGTATATTCACGCATAGTGAGAATCGGCATGATTCTGAACCTTGAGTGAGCACGATGTAGCGGTATCCTTTTATTGCGCCGGAGTCTTTTGGGGTTATATACAAAACGAAACGGGGGAATATATGGAATGGATTGTTTGGACGGTTTTTGTAGTTTACACGGTCGTAATGTTCCTTACTTGGTTAATTAAAAAACCGAACTATAAAAAAGGTCATTTTTATGATACTAAGTATGTTATTACTCTTTTTGCTATCCCGAAACAGACCATTGCAGCCGCTATCATCTTAACGTTTTTCATTTTCGTAGATTTAAACAAACTGCACCTGTTATGGATATACCCTGTAATTTACTTTTTTATTGCTGTCAGAATAGCTAAATGGGTTATAAGAAAAGATGCGGAAAGACTCAATAAGAAAATAGAAAACAACAACTGAAAAATGAGGATTAGAAGATGTAAAAGCAAATCTTGTTTTGGCAGTGATGATTTTACTGCTCGGCTGTAATTTTTGGTCATGGACGGTAGATTTCTCGTCTGTGGCCGATTTTGAATATATCAATCAGCGAATCTTTATCTTCTATAGAATAGACTATTCTGTAATCGCCCTGTCGAATGCGATATTGCTCCTGTCCTGAGAGTTTTTGCGAGCCGTGAGGTCTCGGATTTTCGGCAAGTGATTGAATGCGTTTAATGATTCTTCGCAGGTCTTTCTTCGGAATGTCTTCCAGCTCTTTTGCAGCGGATTTTTTGATAGTTATTCTATATTTTGCCATTTTTTCTGAGCTTCTTCAAAACATCCTCAAATGGCAGGCTTGGCTCTTTCTTGCGCTGCTCGAAAGCCGACAGGTCAATGGAATCCTCCGCTAAAGAGAGTTTAATCGCCTCCTGAACCAGCTCCGACATAGAGTGTTCCGTTTCCGCCGCTTTTATGCGTAATGCGTGATGCAAATCAGAGTCCAGGTAAATTGTAGTTCTTTTTGTATTATTCTTCATATTATCACCTCGTTAATGGTATCATAACATTATAACGTCTTGACGTCAAGATGCCGTTAATATATTTCTCAGGATTTGGTTCTTCTCCAAAAAAGTTGGTTGAAAACAGCCTCTACTGAGGCTGGGATTTATCGCTTTGGAGGCGCCAGCATAATCATAAGTGGGCGGCTCTCAAAGCGATACCCCCTTATGCTGTATGCCGCCATAGTGGCGCTCGCCTCGCTCCAGCGTTGCCCTACTCTCCACCATGGCAGACAAATTATACCAAAGTATGCTGTTGCCCACAAAGCGTTAAATCCAAAGAAGTTAGGCCGATTTTGACGAAATTAGAAAGTAAGCTAAAGTGAGCTAATGATTTAGGCTATCAGGCAATCAAGTAACCAGGTAACCAGGTAGTGGCTATCAGGGTACCAGTTTATCAGGATAGCTGTACAGCATAAATTTGTCTTTTCCTGATTTCCTGATTCACTGATAACCTGCATCCTGATGTCCTGATCTACTGATACCCGTATTTTAGGCACTTTTAACTTTAGGCACTTCAAATTTTAGAACTTTAACACTCCGAACTTTTTCCTTGATTCGCAGTATCAAAAAGTGTATAATTATAATACTTTAGCGGCCTTTTAAGCGCTGAAAGGAGAAGGGTGCGCAATTCCTTTTAGCCGGCTTTTTATAGGTCCTACAACGGCATCAACTTTTGGGTTAACTTGGTGAAAAGTTGTACCGATATAATAACGGAAATTGTGCGGCATTAAAGCGAGGGTTGAAAAACCATCTATGATGGTTTTCTGCCCGTTTTTTTGCCTGGTGGTGCGAAAGGGGATATACGATGAAAAAAATCCTGAATGTCCTGAACGTCTCGCTTTTTTTACTGGTGTTCGGTTTGTTTGTTTCTTCCGGCTGCGAGAGCTTGCAGAGCTTCCTTCCGTGGGCCAAGCAGGCGGAACCAGAACCACAGCAGCCCGAAAAGTTTTTTTGGGATAGTAAACACGAACCTATAGCTATAGCTCCAATAACAAGTGTGCCTCCTCCGGTAGAGGGGGCTGTTTTTACCGAGCATAAGCTGGTAGCTTTCACTGAGACCGGCTCGTACGAAATCTCAAGGACCTATCCGTGGCCGGAATGCGGGGTTGTTCGGTTGGACAAGACAATGCCGAAGGAAGTTGAGCTAAACAGGCCGTTCGATTACTTCATCAAGGTTACAAATCTAACGGATACGATGCTGACCGATATTGTGATAACCGAAGAGCTTTCAGATAATTTCGAATTCACAAACGCAAATCCGGTACCGAAAGAAGATATAGACAAACTTGTGTGGGAAATAAAGTCGCTTGGGCCCAAAGCTACCAAGCACATTACAGTTTCCGGCGTAGCTACCCGCGTCGATTCCCTTGAAAACAATACAATTGTTATTACCCCCGTCGTTTCGGCCAGTGCCCCCATAAGAATTGTCCAGCCCAAATTAGAGCTGACAAGGACCACGCCGGCTGAGGCTTTGCTGTGTGAGCCTCTTCCTGTGGTATTCGTGGTGACCAATACAGGAACGGGCTCGGCGCAAAACGTCAAAATCGTGGACACACTTCCTGCAGGGCTGCGGACAACTGACGGCAAGAACAAATTAGTATTTGATGTAGGCACACTGGCGGAAGGCCAGTCGCAGCAATTCTCGGCTGAGCTGCGGGCCACCAAGACTGGTAAATATTTCAGCAAGGCGGTGGCAAGCTCGACTTCTGCTCCAACTGCCGAATCGGAAGAAACTATGACGACTGTAGGTCTGCCTGTGCTAACAATCATGAACAACGGTCCCAATTGGCAGTACATCGGCCGACCAATAACATACGAAATAACGGTTGCCAATAAATCAGATGTACCTGCGAAAAATACCGTCATAGAAGACAGCATTCCGGAAGGGGCAACCTCAGTAGAGGCAAGTAAAGGTGCAAAGCTTTCCGGTTCAAAGCTGGTCTGGGAGCTCGGTACTCTTGCACCGGATACTTCCAAAAAGGTACATGTAACCTACACGCCGACTGAAGCAGGCATGCTAACGAATAGCGCAATTGCAACTGCATACTGCTCGGAGCCTGTAAGTGCTTTGGTGAGGACCACGGTGACCGGAATTTCTGCGGTATTGATGGAAGTCGTTGACATCGATGACCCGGTAAAAATAGGCGACCGCACGACATACGTGATCAGTGTGACGAACCAAGGCTCTGCCACTGCCACAAACGTCAGTATTGTTTGTATTTTGGAAGATAATGTTCAATATGTTTCGTCAGCGGGCGCAACTGCCGGCTCGATAAAGGGACAGATGGTGAAGTTTTCCCCGTTAAGAAGTCTTGCGCCTAAGGCCAAAGCGGCCTGGCGCGTGGTCGTCGCTGCCGTAAGGCCGGGAGATGTACGCTTCAAAGTCGTTCTGAATGTTGACCAGCTTACCCGTCCCGTTGAAGAAACAGAGGCTACGCATCTGTACGAGTAATTGCCGGCACGTTTTACCGCTTAATTGCAACACAGCTTGGAATCCCAGGGATTAATATTGTTGGGATGTGCGCTATCCACCTCCGCGTGTACCGGCTTTTTTCTTTTCTGTTTCTGTTTTCTGTGTTAGACTATCTGTACTTTTGTTAAGGAAAGAACTTCACAGAAAGGATGCAATGAACCAGCCGAATACACCAGCTTATCAAGACAGAACGAAAGTTGCTGGCGAATACGAAACGGCAACCCTTTACGACAAACTATGTGTGGCGGGGATGAGATTTCATTTTATCGGGGCAGGCGGTATCGGGATGAGCGGTCTGGCACAGCTTCTGATTAAAAATAAAGCGATTGTAGCCGGGTCTGACCAAACACTAAGTGATGTTATATACGGTCTTCGGCAGATGGGAGCTGATATAAAAATTGGTCACCGTGCCAGGAACCTTGGCCTGGGAACGGATGCGGTTGTTATCTCGGCGGCGATAAAAGAAGATAATCCGGAATTGAAACTGGCGCGGGAACGAGGACACAAAGTCTATAAGTACGCCCAAATGTTGGGGGAGTTAATGGGCCGATACGAGGGTATCGCTGTAAGCGGGACCCACGGCAAAAGCACAACGAGCGGATGGCTTATCTATGTGCTAAAACAAGCCGGTCTCGAACCAAATTTTATCATCGGGGCCAGAGTCAGTCAGTTGGGCTGCTCTTCGGGCGTGGCAGATAGTAAATATTTCGTGGCTGAGGCCTGCGAATACGACAGGAGCTTTCTGAGCTTGAAGCCGAAAATCGCCTGCATACTGAATATCGAACAGGACCATCTGGATTACTATAAGAATGAAGACGAAATAGTGGAAGCGTTTGGCGAATTCGCTCTGGGGACTAAGCCGGAAGGCGTGGTGATTGCCAACGGCCAAGATGCAAATGTGGCGAAGATTATCAGGCAGCCGACATCTGAGCTGCGCTGTGAGACTTTTGGGCTTGATAAAAATTGCAATTTCTACGCTAAGAACATTGTGCTGAATGAGGGGCTTTATGCTTTTGACGTTTATCATAATGGCAAATTGTTGGGAGGGACAAAAATTTCGTTACCGGGCAGGCACAATATCCTAAACGCATTAGCGGTTGTGGCTATGGCGGTTAATGCAGGGCTGGAGCCAGGGCGGGTATTCGAGCTGCTGCCGGGCTTTACCGGCATCGAGCGTCGGTTGATGTTAAAAGGGCAGTTCGGCGAAATCACTATTCTCGACGACTACGCTCACCACCCGACGGAGATAAGGGCATCATTGCAGGCGATACGGCAGAGGTATCGGCCGAGACGAATCTGGTGTATTTTTCAGCCGCACCAGTACAGCAGAACAAGATTTTTGCTTGATGATTTCGCTGAAAGCTTTAAGCTTGCCGATATAACTATTGTACCGGAGATTTATTTCGTCCGTGATTCGGCCTCGGCCAAAAAAGAGATTAACGCACAGATACTTGTCGGAAGAATGCGAGCCAATGGGACTGAGGCGTTATTTGTCGATGGCTTCGGGGCCATTTGCGATTACTTAGAAAGCAATGTAACAGCCGGCGACGTTGTAGTTACTATGGGCGCAGGCGATATTTGGAAGGTAGCAGATGGATTCATTCAGCGACTTAGAGGAAATAGTTGAGACTGATTATCCGCTGGCGAAGCGGACGTGGTACGGGCTTGGTGGGGCGGCTGATTATTTTATCAGGCCGAAAACAGTCGAACAGCTCAAAGAGGTGGTCCGGCGGTGCGGCGAAAACAATATCCGGATTTACGTGATGGGGTTCGGCTCCAATCTGCTAATCAGTGATGATGGCCTGCGGGCGGCGGTGATAAAGCTTGAGGCAGAGCAGCTCGCACAAATAGAGTTTGAGGGTGAGGAGGTTACCGCCTGGGCGGGGGCGGAATTGAGCAAGCTGGTTTTAACATGTGTGGAAAAGGGACTGTCGGGTATCGAGGCCCTGACAGGGATACCGGGTTCTGTCGGCGGAGCTGTGAAAATGAATGCGGGAGGCAACTTCGGAGATTTTGGGGCAGTGGTAGAAAGCGTTAGGCTGATGGACAGCGAGGGCAATGTTTTTGAAAAGAGTAAACCGGAGCTGGTATTCGACTACCGCCGAACAAATATCACGGCAAAATTCATTCTAAACGCCCGGTTGAAACTTAATGCGGCTGACTCAGAGCAAATCATGCGGACGGTACAAGAAAACTGGATTTATAAAAAGAATAATCAGCCGCTGAATACGAAGAATTCCGGCTGCATTTTTAAGAACCCAAGAGATGTTTCGGCTGGCGCTTTGATTGACAGGGCCGGTCTAAAAGGGCTGCAAATCGGCGGGGCTGTGGTCAGTGAGAAACATGCAAATTTCATAATCGCCGAGAAAGGGTGTAAAAGCCGTGACGTAATGAGACTAATAGAAGCCATAAAACAGAGGGTTAAAGAAAGGTTCGACACCGAGCTGGAACTTGAAATTGAAGTATGGGATTAAGGAACTGAAAAAACAGTGAGCAGTAAATTAAAAGTGGCTGTCCTTACGGGGGGTATCGGGTCCGAGCGCGAGATAAGTATCCAAAGCGGTGAGTGTGTTTCAGAAGCGTTAAGAGAGGCTGGCTTTAATGTAGTAACAGCTGATGTTCAGCCGGACAATCTTGATATTTTAGAAGATAGCAGCGTTGATGTGTTCTTTCCCGCACTGCACGGCGAATTCGGCGAAGACGGGCAGCTCCAACAAATACTCCACGATAAGTCCCTTGTTTATACAGGAAGCGGGCCAACAGCAAGCAAATTGGCGTTTGATAAAATGGCGAGCAAAAAGCTCTTTGCCAAAGCCGGTGTGGCTACACCTGCGGCGATTGAGTTTAATGCCGAGACTGATATCGAGCAACTTGAAAAACGATTGCAGTACCTTGCAGACGAATATGTTGTAAAGCCCATAAAGCAGGGGAGCAGCGTTGGTGTCAGGATTATCACCGACAGGCAGGAAGCTATCGGTGCCGCCCAGAAAACCTTAGATGAGTTCGGCGATTGTATGATTGAGAAATTCATCCCGGGTAAAGAAATAACAGTCAGCATATTAGAAGATGAGGCGCTTCCAATTGTTGAGATTATAAGTCAAACCGGCTTTTACGATTACCAGGCAAAATATATTGATGAGCAAACGGAGTATCTGTTCGATACGATTAGGGACCCTGCTCTGAGGGCACAAATCGAACAGGCATCGATGGATTGTTTCTATGTGCTCGGCTGTCGGCACTTTGCAAGAGTTGATTTTATGCTGAGCGATGAGGAAATTGCCTACGTACTGGAGCTTAATACAATTCCTGGCTTTACAACGCATTCACTCTTGCCCAAGGCAGCGGCGAAGGCGGGACTGACGATGAGCGATTTGTGCTCGAAAATCGTTGAGTCAGCATATTCGCCGCTGCTAAAGTGTAAAGTGCCTAAAGTGTAAAGTGCCTAAAGTTAAAATGAATGAATAATGAATATTCAACAAAGAATATCGAATGTCCACCGCAAGGTGTCCTGTGGAGAACTAATCTATTTTCCTTCATCATTTCCAGTACCAATTTCCCTGGATAAATTAAATTGGTGCTGGATTTGATATTGGATATTCTTTTTTGTAACTTTAGCTCACTTTAGTTCACTTTAGGCACTTTCTAATTTCCTGATACGAGATTATGGCAGCGAGAAGGAAAAGAAAAAAAAGCAAGACGAAAAGAATATCATTTAAGCGTAGCTCGCTACGTAGCACGAGAAGAAAGAAGAAAAGACAAGCCAGCCGAGTCGGTCCGAGTTTGATAAGAATTTTAAAAGTATCGGCAGTGGCCTGTATTGTAGTGTCCGCAGCAGCCTGCATTTTGGTGGGGATAGTGGTCGGTTTTTCCTTCTTAGAAAGATACGTAAAAGAAACTTCTGTCGTTTCGGAGCAGACAATCCGTCTGGAATTGGCGAATGTCCCAGCCTGGGTGACTGACCAGCTCAAAGAAAAAGTTTATGTTGCTGCGAGAGGTGATGGTAACGATTTAAGTCTTGTGCAGCAGAATATCGCCAGAGAGGTTGTATGGCTGGATGAGGTAACAGTGCAGACCACGCACGATGTGCTGCGCATCGAAGGGCGGTGGCGAAGACCTGTGGGGCTGGTCAAGTCAGGTCTGCGCCAATTTTACGTGGACGCCGAGCAGGTGGTGCTCGATTTTGTGGAGATGCCGCATCTGCCGATAGTAAAGATAACAGGACTGCCGCTGATAACAAGAACGCCGCCATTAGGTGAAGTCTGGCAGCGCGATGGCCTCGCGGCGGCCATAGAAATAATAAAGCGACTCGACCAGATGGACAGACTTGTTACGCCAGATAAGCCGCTGCTCTACGAAATCGACAGGGTCGATGTAAGTAATTTCAACGGCAAAGAAAATACTCAGCACCCGCACATTGTTCTGTACGCGAAGGACAATACACAGATTATATGGGGAGCTGAGGTGGGCAAATGGCAACAGCATCTGGAATCCACAGATGAGGAGAAATTGGCGAAGCTTTACAGCCATTACAAAGAGTACGGAACACTATCAGGCGAAGCAAAATACATCAATCTGAAAGACCCGCAGGACAATATCCCACTGCCGATTGATAAATATTAGGCGCCTGCAAGAGAGTTTAATGCGTCGGGCAAGTGAGTATAGCAATAGGGAATTTGGAATTCTGTGCAGAGGGATTTAAGTTTCTCCAGGGCTGATTCGCTCAATTTGCTCTGGAAATCCGCATCGGCTTTGCAATAAAAGATTCTGCAACTCGCGAAACGATATTCATAGACTGTGCACTTGCCGTCGATGTTGTAAGGGCATCGATTTGTCGGCATTGGCTTGATGTTTTCGGCGCCGAGATTTGCGGTCAGATACATCAATTCCGGCGGGGTAACAAATAAACGGTGGTCGAATCCCTGGTCGAGGCCAGGGACAGGCCCCTGCTCGGCGTCAGGGGCAGGCCTATCGAAATCACAACATTTACCACAGGCATTGCATTGGCCGGCTAAATCAGCATTTTCGCAAATCTGCGCATCCAACCAATCGTAAATTTCAGCTACTTTTTCTAAAAGCATCCAATAAAACCGATATGTCACCCTGAGCGAAGCGAAGGGTCTCTTTGCCCCCGTAACGACGAGATTCTTCACCCTTCGGCTACGCTCAGGGCAAGCTTTTTTCGTTCAGAATGACAACAATAGCACACAAAGAGTTTTGCTAAACGTTTTAGGAGACGGTTGTTCGTTCCGCATCCTGCCACCATTTTTTCTTCCTTTTGATTTTTTCTACTTCTTCGCATGTGTAGAGCCTGCCGTGATTGATGCCGGGGCATTTTTGGGCAGCCTTGTTCCAGGCATCGGGATTGGTTAAATTGTCAGACCAAAACGGCCAGGTCCTGCACTGGCTCGGGCGAACAGGATAAATCAAACATCTTTTTTGCTCTCCGTGTAATCCGTGGTTAAGGAATATGCAGTCTCTGGTAGTACGATGTTCAATAATCGTTGTCCGCAGGCCCACACGCTTTAAGAACTTACGCCGTAAGTGCCCCGCAGATATTTTCAGAAAATCTGCGATGAACTCAATCTCCGGCTTAGTGACCCAGATATAACCTTCACTCGGCCCGGAGCAGCACCGCCCACACTGCATGCACCCAAAATGCAGACCAGCAATATACCACGGCATACTATTACCATCAATCATCCGACAAATCTGATTTCAGCCACTCTGCAACTTGGTCTACAAATCCTCGGGCACTTTCAAATGTATGGCGGGCATTATCTTCTGATATTGAAAAGTTAGACTCATAGTCACCTAATTGTCTCTTGTCAAAAATAATATTCAGGTCTCTACCCAGCCGTTTTTCAAAAATCCCTGTTTTCACAAAATACCGACCAAAAGCAGAAATAACAGCTTTGTGTGAAGCAAAAGTCATCTTCTTTTTAAGCAACGCTGCCTGAGCCGAATAAAACATCGCATAATATGACCGCGAAACAGCAGAGTCATAATCACCGTCCTGAATCAATAACTCCGCACTTCTCAAATATCTGCGGGCTTTTTCGATAAGCGCTTGAATCTGGCTCATACGGTTATACCTTCCCTACGGACATTTATAAGAAAGGGACTTTCGATTTTATCGAAATTACTCTCGGAGACCGGATATACCGCTATCAGAACATTATGCTCAAGATTCAAATCTGTAAATATATCGGCCATTCGGTCGATCTCTTTGCAGGGATCAACCGCCCCTGCCAGCACAACGGCCAGATCGATGTCCGAATGTTCATCATTGGC
>Ga0209979_1000372_pt1 | contig 63331 bp, 60 predicted proteins | sample AnhtaG_FD_183114 | JGI IMG/M metagenome (GOLD analysis project Ga0209979, IMG submission 183114) | Deep subsurface microbial communities from Anholt, Denmark to uncover new lineages of life (NeLLi) - Anholt_01485 metaG (SPAdes) (version 2) | ecosystem: Environmental > Aquatic > Marine > Oceanic...
CCCGGTGCCGCTCTCGCCCGTAATCAACACAGTGGCATTGCTCTTGGCAACGACCTTGATCACCTCGATTACCTGCTGCATCTTGGGGCTCTTGGCGATGATATTCTCAAATCGGTAGCGCTCCTCTAATCTCTGGTGCAGGGAAATGTTCTCCTCGAGTAGCCCTTGATGCTCCACCACTCTCTCAATCAACAGCTCTGCCCTTTCCGGGCAGAAGGGCTTCTCGATGTAGTCATAAGCACCTTCCCTCATCGCAGTAATAGCCGTGGGGATACTGCCATAGGCGGTGATGATGATCACCTCAATGCTAGGGGATATTTCCTTGGCCCTCTTCAGCAGTTCAATCCCGTCCATTCCAGGCATCACCAAATCAACAATAGCAATGCCTGGCTTCTCCTTTTGGATAATCTCCAGGGCCTGGGGACCATTCTTCGCGGTAAGCACCTGGTGACCAACATCGCTGAGCCAGTCACGGAGCGATTCGCGGATAACAGCTTCATCATCAACAACAAGGATTTTGGCTCTCTTCTTCATGGTGCAGTGGTAGATACATGGTAAAAGTAGTACCCTCTCCCTCCTTACTCTTCACTTCTATTCTACCATGATGGCGCTGGATAATTCCATCCGAGGGGCCGTGACTATGCTTAATCTAAGCCTGGCTTCTTCTTCTTAACAAAATGCACCGATGCATACCGACAAAATCTTTGGCTGCCAGGCAACTGCTTAAGTTTCTCAACCTCATCTTCACCAATAACTGCTATTGTCCCAAATCTATCTTGTAGGTCCTGCGCAAATGCGCATGAGCCACATTCATAGTCGCGATCGCAGAGCCGATAAGAAACAGCACCCAGTGATAACCAGAGATGTTCCTCACCTATTTTTTCTCTTTCTAGCTCTCCCAGTGCTCCAGTGATTATCTTTTCCAGGTCTTCAACCTTAAAAGGTTTGGGCAAATAGTCGAGGAGTCCCAACCTTTTTGCCTTTTCCAACGTTTCTTTTGAAGGGTAGGCAGTAATGATTACCCCTTTAGTTTCGGGTTTAAGCTCCGTAGCTTCCTCGAATACTTGCAAACCATCAATGCCCGGCAGCTTTAAATCAAGAACAATAACACCAAACTCTTCCTTTTTGATTTTCTCTAGAGCTTCCTCTCCATCTTCTGCAACATCAACATCATATCCATCCTCTGTAAGCCAGTCCCGCAGAGCTTCTCTCACCACCGTCTCGTCTTCTACGAGCAGAATCTTCCTTTTCTTTACTTCCACTGTTCTCCTCCTCCTTCTTCATGGTACAGGGGTAGATAGATAGTAAAGGTAGTACCCTCTCCCTCCTTACTTTGCACTTCTATTCTTCCCTGATGGCGCTGGATAATTCCATAAGCCACAGCTAAACCCAGGCCTACCCCCTTTCCCTTCCCCTTAGTAGTGAAGAAGGGCGTGAACAGCTTGCGCATATTCTCCGCAGGAATGCCACAACCGGTGTCCTGAACCTCTATCTTGAGCTGCCCATCTTTATCGGCTGAGGTACGCAGGGTTAGCCTGCCTCCTTCAGGCATTGCCTGAATAGCATTCAGAACAAGATTGGTACAAACCTGCTGAAGCTGGTCAAAATCAGCCATGGGCTCAGGCAAGGAGGGGTCAAGTTCTTCTATTACCTGGATATGCTGTAGCTCAGCCGAATGAGCAGCGAGGTCAAGAGCTCGGTTAACGACATCGTTAAGGTTCACCTCCCTGAGAGTTGGGGGCGACTGTCGAGCGAAATCCAAGAGGTTTCGGATTAACCTGGTGCTGCGGGTGAGCTCTGAGTCCATTTTCGATAGGTAGTCAAGGGCAATCTCTTTGGAGATATTGTCCCTGTTTATCTTTTTGGTCAGCAATTGGGTATAGACGAGGACACCAGCCAGAGGATTATTAACCTCGTGAGCAATAGAGGCTGCCATCTGACCTAGAGAGGTCAGTTTCTCAGCTTGAATTAAGTCTTCTTGGGTAGCCCTCAACTTATCCAGCACATATGGCCAGCACATTTCAACCTCAGCCAAGCGCTGACAGACAGCAATAGCCAGCTCCCGACAGGAGCTATAGCCACAGGCACCACAGTTGAACTGGTCTTCAGGGTTTGCCCTATTCATCTGTTTCAAGACACTTTGGACATCTATATCGCTGGGAGTAGCTAGCCCGACACTTTGAGTGGTAAATTTGCGACTCAGGTCAGTGCCAGCATATTGCTGAATGTCCCTTTCAGTTTGAGTTGGGTTTGCCTCACTTGCAGTATAATTGGCGACGAGTTCCTTGCGCCTAAAGCCACTTAGCTCGTTATCGATAACTGGTCCATCAACGCAGCCGTGGCAAAAATATAGGTTGATAAATCTGGCAGTGATATCGCCTTGAGCAAATTCTCGAAGGATTTTGACCACATAATCCCTACCATGGGCGCTGATGACATCGTTTTGTATAATATCATCGGAGAGTCCCATTACCTTAAGTAACCCCCCCGATATGGAAAACAGGCGGCCAAGGTTGGGGCTGGGACCTGAGAATTCCCCCACCTCCTCAGATTCAGGGCTAATCCCTTTGGCAGCGAACATCTCCTTCAGCTCGGCAAAGGTCAGGACGGCATCCACCACCCCGGCAACCTTCTCATCCCTGCTCTCGACCTTCTTGGCGACGCAAGGACCGATGAAGACCACCTTAGCCTCCGGATCATACTGCCGTTTGACTAGCCTTCCCGTGGCAATCATAGGTGAGACGATAGGTGCCAGATTCCTGATTAGCTGAGGATGGTATTTCTCAATGTAGGTTACTACCGCCGGGCAGTTAGACGAGAGGACAAACCTATCTTTGTTCTTGCTCAGAAGCTGGGCGTACTCTCGGCCGACAAGCTCAGCACCAAAGGAGTCCTCCATGACCTCACTGAAGCCCAGTTTTTTCAAGGCGGTTACAAGCTGTCCCGAGCCAGCCTCGGGCAGAGCAGCCGGGAAGGAGGAGGAAAGGATAGCAATCACCGAGGGATATTGCCCCAAGAGTTGCCAAACCACTCCTATGTCGCTCTCCACTCGCTTTGCCCTTGTGGCGCACACCTGAAGACAGGTGCCGCAGGCGATGCAACGCTCCTTCATCACCTGTGCTAAGCCCTCCTGTACCTTGATTGCCTTGCATGGGCAACCACGGATACAAGCATAGCATCCTTTACACTTCTCTCGCTCAGTGTAAACAATACTCATCTCGTCTTCCTATCCCGACACGATGCCGTTTTCCCTGAGCTGCAGGAAATTTAAGTTCCTTCCTCAAGTTTGCTACCGAGCGCCGGGAGATTGCCACGCCAAATTTCTCCCAGAGCCTGGTCCGGATCGCCTCGTCAGAGGAAAGCTCCTTATCAGTTTCAAGAAGCTGCCTCAGCAGTTCTCCCCTAAACTTCTTCGGTCTGGGGAAGAAGTGTTTAAGGGGAATTTCTTGACCCCAGGGGGTGTCTATGCTTTTGCCGCTGATGGCGCGACTTATTGAGCTGGGAGCAAGCCCAATCCTCTCGGCTAGCGCTTTTTGGCTGAAGGGCAAAAGAGACTTCAAATCACCAGACTCTAGGTACAGTGCCTGCTTCTCCATAATACTTTGCAGTATTTGAGTTAGTGTGTCCTTACGGCTATTAATTAGTTCCAGCTTTTTGAATAACTGCCTGGCTTCCTTAGCCTCAGCTTCGGTGAAGGCACCAGCCGCCGTTAACTGTTCAAGTCTTTCATAATCAATCGAATACCGACCTCGGGCTAAGGAAGCTGAATAGTAGCCGATAACAAAGCCCTTACCGTCCTTCTCCACTGAGGCGACCTTGGAGTAGCGAACGCCACCTGAGGTGACATCGGAGGGATGATAAAACTCACTCATAATAGAGAACTCATCAATAAGGTTATTTATCTTCTGAACCTCTGAAACCTCCAGGTCGCACTCTGTGGCAATTTCTTCAAGGGCCATCCCTGATTCAGGGAATAAGAAATACCGTTTAAATTTCTCCAGCCCCAATTTCTGTATTTGACGAACGACATGCTCCTTGTTCAATAAAAGGGATTCGACATCAAGAGAACCTTTATCGGCTACCATCTCTTCTTTAAGTTGATAGAAACTGGAGGAAATGTCGGTTCTGGGGAATCTCTGGTAGCGGATTAGCTTTTCTCTGCGATATAGCTTCTTGAAAAGGGGGCTCTGCTCCATCTCAGTGATGAGCCGATGGAACTCATCCTCAGGCATTTCCAGCAGATTAGCCTGTTCCATTCGGAGGATTTGTCTTAGTTCCTGCCGGGTTTGCAGTGATTGTGTTTGAGCGATTTCTAAAGTAGCCATTGTCTCTCTATAGCGGAGCGCTATACCGTCTGATTGGCCAGTTTGAGATGATACCTGGTATACCTCTCCAGATTCTGCACCTTCCTTTTGTTTACTCTTTCTCGCAAGAGAGAACTATTCTAGAGCATGTCTGCCTTAGCTATCTCTTGATATAGGCGCATCACCTCGATGACCTGATCCCCCTCGATTTTGGCGGCGGCAGAGCCAAAGCGGACCAACACATAATCTCCGGCCTTTACCTCCGGAACCAGCAGCACGCTTATCTCCTGCCTGGTGCCACCAACCTCGATTCGAGCCCGGCTGTTTCCGTTGACTTCAAGGACTCCGTATGGCATTGCTACACACATTTCCATATCCTGATGGACTTCAGTCCAGCTCTAGCGTGACCTGGGCAAGTTCCTTGGCACCCACAAGTTCAATCTCGATCCGCGCCCCTTCAGCGATAGTTCCCTTAGCCATTGCCTCCAGGCAAAACTGTAGCGACTCAGATTCCGTAAAGGTCTCGTCTCCTATCTTCACGCTAATCGCGTTGATGCGCTTCCCTTCGTACTTCTCGGCTTCGATGAGCGCCGCCTGCAAAATGCTTTGAGACATCGACAAGCTATGCATTGTGGGATCCATCTAGCTCCTGAAGAATCATGTTGACACAGACAGGGATCGCCCGTCTCACCTCGGGCGTACATTCCTCGCTGAAGGTGCTCACATCTGCCACCTCGATGGCAAAGATAACGATTTGTTGGGGCAAAGCCAGGCCCAGCCTGCTGCCAAGCTCGATGGCAGTAGCGAAGCCAACACCATGGGGTGAGGTAGCGTGCCGGGTGGCATCGAACACCTCTGGGGTAAGGAGATAAACCTGGCCTACCTGCCCTCCCACGGTCTGAATGGCGTCAATGATGATGGCCCTATCATAGCCTACCAACATGTCCAGTAAGCTCAGGCCGGCCATGCTGGTTTCCTCAACTGTTACCTCTGGCTGGGCAAGCCTACCTTTGAGTTCTTCAGCAACACGAAGGCCTACGCCATCATCACTGAGGATCGGGTTTCCCAGCCCCAAGATCAGTGTCTTCATTTCTCCTTCCTGTTATGAAACCGAAGCCACTTTTATCCCGAGTGGCTCTGAGTGCGTGTGGTGGGTCAGCCTTTCCACGACCTCTCCGTTACTGTCATAGATAACCAGTTCCAGTGGCATCTGCCCTGGCAGCGTGTGGGTAGCACAGGCCATGCACGGATCATAGGCGCGAAATGCCATCTCAACCATATTCAAAAGCCCCTCGGTCACCACCTTTCCCTTATGAATCAAACCCTGCGCCGCTTTTTTGATTGACATGTTCATGGCTGCACTGTTGTGCGCTGTGGCCACGATCATGTTCGCCTTCGTTATCAGCCCTTTCTCATCGGTTTGGTAGTGGTGAAAGAGAGTGCCCCGGGGTGCCTCCACCACTCCTACCCCCTCGTCTGGAGTAGCTGTCGGGATGATTCGGACATTTGGATCCGTGATCTCGTCATCCTGACATAGCTCAAGCAGCCGCTCGGCAGCATATAGTAATTCAACCAGCCTCGCCCAGTGGAAGGCCAGCGTGGCGTGAACTGGCTTGCCTCCAAGGGTCTGGTACATCCTCTCATACGCTTCTTGAGCGAGGGGGGTCGCCATGCCGTCGGCCACGTTGAGCCGGGCCAGTGAATTCACCCGATAGACCCCACTTTCCTTGCCCTCTGCCAGTCCCTTCCAGCCGACCTTTTTCAAGAAGGGAAACTTTAAATAAGACCAGGGCTCGGTATGCTCTGCTATATACTCCAGATAGTCGTCCGGCTTGAATCTGGCGATCTCTTTCCCGTCCGGGTCAACTACCCGGATCTCACCATCATAGAAGTTTACTTTGTTCTGGGCATCCACGAGGCCCATGTAGTAGCTCTTCATAGTGTAGATGTCGCCTACGATCAAATTGACGTACTCTTTGTTGGCCAATACTAGGTCGTCGAACAGCTTCAGCGAGAATTTGCCAAACTCGACCAGGCTCTTAGCCTTCTCTTCGAAGTCACGCCTTTCCTCCTCGGTGAGCGCTTTACTCATCCCTCCTGGCAGGCCGCAGACGGGATGGGTTGCCTTGCCCCCGATGGTTGCCTGGATGTCCTGGGCATAAGCCCGGTGCTTGATCACTTCCCCACCGACCTCAAGCCCCACCTTAGCAATAACCCCTAGGATATTCCTCTGAGCGGGATCGCTGGTGGGGCCTAAAACAAAGTCGGGAGCAGCCAGCGCATAAAAGTGAGCGATGTGGGAGTGGATCATGTGGGCGCAATAGAATAATTCCCTCAGCTTCTTGGCTACCGAAGGAGGATCTACATGGTACACGGCATCGGTGGCCTTAACCGAGGCCATGTGATGGGCTCCGGGACAGACGCCACAGATTCGGGTGGTTATCCGGGGCATCTCCTCGACCGGTCTTCCCTCGCAGAACTTCTCAAAGCCACGGAGTTCCGGTATCTGAAGGTAGGCATCCTCGACATCGCCCTCGTCGTTCAAGAAGATCTCTATCTTGCCATGCCCTTCCAGTCTAGTTATAGGATCGATCGTAACCTTTTTCATTCTGTGCCCTCCTCTAGGCCCGTTAGAGCCGTTTCCTCTTTAACATCGAGTCCGCCAGCCCGAATCGGTAAAAGGTGCCTGCCGGGTCAACTATCTCTTCGACCATTCTGGCGATCTCTTCCTCGCTATTGGTTTGATAAATGGAGGCAATGGCGCTAACCAGTTTGGCCCCCTGATCCAAAACCCCCGGCGGTGGTCCGAAACAGCCGCGGCAGGGCATGTTGGCTTTGATACACCTCAGCCCACAACCACCCCTGGTAGCAGGACCACAGCATATTATCCCCTGCTCAAGGAGGCACCGCTCAGGGTCGGGGATGATCTCATGGGGTCGCCATATCTTGGTGATCTTCTTATCCTCTTTCTTCCGGTCGCACTCATCGCAGAGCGCCTTGTCCGAGGCGATCACCGAACCCACCGGAGGCAACTGACCGGTAGCAAGAGCATCCACTACCTTCAAGATGAGGTCCACTGGTGGCGGGCAGCCAGGCATGAAGTACTCCACATCCACTACCTGGGCCAGAGTCAGCACCGTGTCATAGAACTCTGGCAATTCCAGTTCACCTCCGTCGACCTGGGTCACGGTCTCGGGAAAGGTTCTGCCCGGATTATCATTTGAAGGCGCCTCCACATAGGCACGCTCGAATATCTCGGCTCGGTCTGTGAAATTGCCCAGCGCCGGTATGCCGCCGAAGCAGGCACAGGAGCCGAAAACCACCATCGTCTTGGATTTAGCGCGAAGCAATCTGGCAATCTTCTCCTGCTCCGAATTCCTTACTGCACCGTTGAAGAGGCATACGTCAATGCTCTTGTCCTCCATAGCTTCAATGTGGTGGTATTTGAAGTCCAGCGCCACTGGCCAGAGCACTATATCCGCCATCTCAGCCACATCGAGTATCTTCTCGTTGATGTCGAGGACGGCAACATCGCAGCCACCGCAGCTAGCAGCCCAGTATAGAGCCAATTTCAGCTTAGCCATTCTCCCCCCCGTTATTACGGCTAAAAGGTCCTAGTTCCCTTATTTGCTCCGTCATCTCGTTAACAATGGAAGCAAATCGATCTCCTTCAGAAGCGGAAACCCATTCCAACCTCACCCGCTCCTCCTCGATCCCCAGCTGGGTAAGCATCTTCTTTAGCAGGGGAATGCGCTGAGCTGCCTTGTGGTTCCCTTCTGCGTAGTGGCAGTCACCGGGGTGGCAGCCGCAGATGAGAACCCCGTCGGCCCCCCTTTGGAGGGCCCAGAGCACAAAGGTGGGATCCACCCTCCCGCTGCACATTACCCGCACTACCCTCACATTGGGGGCGTATTTTATTCGTGAGGTACCCGCCAGATCGGCTCCTGCATAGGAGCACCAATTACATAACAGACCCACAATCTTTGGTTCAAAGCTCATACCAGCACCTCCTTGATCTCTGCCATGATCTGCTCGGTGGTGAAGTGTTTAATGGCAATGGCCTCAGTAGGGCAGGCAGCACTACATACGCCACATCGCTTGCACTTAAGATCATCTATTACTGATAGCAGCCCTTCATTATATTTGACTAGTTTGGTGGCATCATAGTTACATACGGCGACACAAATTCCACACCCACTACACATATCTTGATTGACTTCGATTTGCGGTATCTCAGGCTGAAGTCCCAGTGCCACACATGCTTTACAGCTTTTACATGGGCCACAGCAGAGACACCTTCTAGCTTCTGTCACTGCTTCTTCCAGGGTGAAACCTTTTTCAAACAATTCAAAGTTCAGCCTCTCTTCCAGCAGTACCCATTCCGATTCAGGCTGAGGCTTGTAGTCCATAAGCTTCGGGATAGCAGTTGCTTCGTACTCTTTTTCCCTGCCTGCCTTCAGGTCCTCGCCTTTGAGGTAGCGGTCTATAGACTTTGCTGCTTTCATTCCGTCTCTCATCGCTTCCGCAGCAAAACCTAGCCGCCTTACGTCGCCTCCGATGAAAACCCCTTCTTTGTGATTGCTCATGAGCGTAAGCTGGTCGATATCAAGCCTGCCTCGCCCATCCAGCAAGCCTTCCTGCTGGAAGAATGCCCGCTCCGGACCCTGCCCTATAGTAACCAGCAGCACATCACCTTCAATGTATGTGACATCGCTTCGATCAAACTTAGGATTGAATCCGTTTTCATCAAAGACCGATGTGCATCGGGGACACTTTATTTTCTTGAATCTTCCGCCATCTCCGATTATCCTCTCCACACCCCGGCAATAGTTTATTTTTATGCCTTCTTCTTTAGCGCCTTCTATCTCTTCTATATCGGCTGGGATCCCGTCCTTGGAAGATTTATTTTCACACTCGAGACAGAGAATGTAAACATCTCCACCGAGCCGCCGGGCAGTTCTTGCCACGTCAAAGGCCACATTGCCACCGCCCACTACTATCACCCTCTTATCCCGAAAGAGCTGGCGAAGGAGCTGCTGAGAAAGCTTACCTTGGTTCATGTCGATGAGGAGATATAACCCGAAGGCGACCCCGTCCAGGTCTGCTCCGGCTACTAGTTGCCCATCAAAGGTAAGGGGCCTGGGGGAATGAGTACCAGTGGCAATGAACATAGCTCGGCAACCTTCATTTTTAAGGTCATCCAGCGTTTTTCCACCATTGCCCATTTTTGTTCCGAATTTGACATCAATATGGGCAATCCTTACCAGATTATTTAAAGTGGTATCTATAATATCTGTGGGGAGACGATATTGAGGGATGTATCTCAGCGCACCCCCTAACTGTAAATTCCTTTCCAGAATAGTCACTTGATAGCCGTTTTTACTCAGCACGTAAGCACACATCAATCCCCCAGGTCCCCCTCCAATCACGGCAACCTTTTCTTTGGTAGGATAGGGAAGCGGCAACTTGGTTTCCAGATATGGCAGATAATAATCAGTGAGGAATCGTTTAAGCATCTTTCTTCTTATTGCCCCAGTCTGGTCTTTGTAATTGCACTCTCTCTCACAAAGTCCACAAATGTAGCTGCATACTGTGAATAGAGGATTCTTCTGATAAATTTCATCACCTATGTTTAATATCTGGCTATGAGCCTCCTGAGCATCCAGAGGAAGAAGGACAATCATAGCGTTAGTACGCTGAATTTCCTCTCCGATGGGACAAGCTATCTGACAAGGAGGCAAGTATACCTTGCCGGTGGCCTCATCAACCACTTCCTCAACCCGTGCCCCCTCTTCTTCCTCCTTTACCTCCTCTACTACAGGCAGTTCAGCTATAGCTGTCTCAGCAGCAGCCTTAGGCCTTATCGCTACCTGAACCGGTCCCAGAGTCTTCTGAATTAATTTCTCAAGCTCATTAAGGTCGAAGGGTTTAGGCAAATAATCAATAGCACCCTCCTTCATCGCCTCTACTGCTGTCTGTACCGAAGGATAAGCGGTAATAATGATTCCCTTAAGCTGTGGTCTTTGTGCCCTGGCCTCCTTTAATACTTCAATCCCATCCTTTCCCGGCAACCTCAGGTCAAGGATTACAAGACCAAAGTCCTCCTCAGCAATAGTTTTTAACGCTTTCTCTCCCTCCTCGGCAGTCTCCACCTGGTAACCACTATCGTTTAGCCAATCCCGGAGAGACTCCCTCATAATAGGCTCGTCATCTACTACCAATATCGGTTTCATCTTTTCATCCCCTTCGGCAAAATCCTGCTCAGATCGGCAGATTGTTTTACACCAGCACCCCCTCGATCTCTGCCATAATCTGCTCGGTGGTGAAGTGTTTACCGGTGATGGCTCCGCTGGGGCAGGTGGCAACACAGACGCCACAACCCTTGCAAAGGGCCTCGTTGATAGAGGAAACCTCCTTCTCCTCGTCAAAGGAGATCGCGTTATAGGGGCAGAGGCCATTACATATCTTGCAGCCGGCACAAAGCTTCTCATCGATGACCGCCGTAATGGCCTCAATCTCGACCCTGCCTTTGCTGATCATAGCCAGCGCCCGTGCTGCTGCTGCTGAGGCCTGAGCCACTGTGTCAGGGATGTCCTTTGGACCCTGGCAGCAACCGGTAACGAAGACACCATCGGTCATGGTCGCCACCGGATCCAGCTTAGGATGTTTCTCCAGGAAGAAGCCGTCCGCGCTCCTAGAGAGGGAGAAGGTCCTGGCCACCTGCTCAGCATCGGAGCAGGGCTCCAGAGCGGTGCTCAGGATGACCATATCGACGGGGATGCGCCGCTGACGGCCGATCAAGGTATCTTCACACACCACAACAAGCTTGCCCTTCTCATCAGGCGTCTCTGCCAAATCGGTCACCTCAGCGGCACGCCCCCTTACGAAGTTGACCCACTCTTCCTGAAGCCGGTTGTAGAACTCTTCATATCCCTTGCCGAAGCAGCGGAGGTCAATATATAGCTGATAGATGTCCGCTTGAGGGACTTTCTCCCGTAGCAGGTGAGAATATTTCAGCGAATACATGCAACAAACCCGCGAGCAGTACTTATGGTAGTTCTGGTCGCGGCTCCCCACACAGTGCAGAATAGCCACACTTTGTGGCTCTCGGCCATCGGCGAGGAGAACCTTGCCGACAGTTGGCCCTGAGGCATTGGACATCCTTTCAAACTGGAGGCCAGTGATGACATTATCATAACGCCCGTAGCCATATTGATGAATGACCGAAGGATCGAATTGCTGGAAGCCAGTGGCCACAATTATGTTGCCTACTTCAACCTCAACAAACTCGTCCTGCATTTCATGATCGATCGCCTGAGCCTCACAAAGCTTTGCGCACTCCAGGCATTCCGAACATGCTGCACAGCTCAAGCAACGCTTAGCCTCCTCGATAGCTGTTTTTTCGTCAAGGCCTAGCTCAACCTCAGTAAAGGAGCCTGCCCGTTTTTTGAGATCGAGCATTGGCATGACAGTCCTGGCCCTTTCTTGTACACCTTCCTTTGATACTTCTTTGACCCTGATAATTTCCTTTGGTCTCCCCTCGCGCAAGTCGGCTCCGCTGAGATAGCAGTGGATACTGATTGCTGCCTCCTTGCCTACGGCGATAGCGGCAATCACATCAGCTGGGCCAGAAACCACATCGCCGCCAGCAAAGACACCTTCAATGTTTGTTTGGAGAGTGACCGGGTCGACGGAGAGGGTCCCCCAGTCAGTGTAGGCCAGTTCTTTGGGCAGCGCCGCCTTGTCCACCGCCTGACCGATGGCGATGATCACGTTGTCGGCATCTAGCATGAATTCTGAGCCTTTGATGGGTATTGGTCGCCGCCGGCCGCTGGCATCGGGCTCACCCAGCTCCATCCGAATGCATTCTATACCTGTTAGTCGACCGTCCGTGGTCAGAACCCTGACTGGTGCCGCCAAGAGATGAATCTTTACCCCTTCCCGCTCCGCCTCCTCGATCTCAGATGCCACAGCAGGCATTTCGGCTCGAGAGCGACGATAGACGATAGCCACATCCTTTGCCCCGAGGCGCAAGGCCACCCTGGCGGCGTCAACAGCAGCGTTACCGCCGCCAATAACCACCACCCCGTCTCCCAAACTCACCTTCGCCCCTGAATTCATCTGCTTCAGGAAGTCAAGGGCATGGATTACCCCCTCCGTTTCTTCACCGGGAATCCCCATCTTCTGGCTCATGCCTGCACCAGTGCCCAGGAAGATGGCCTTATATCCCTGATCGAAGACCTGCCCGAGGTCTTTTACCAGGTTATTGGTTTTGATCTCCACCCCCATTTCCCTTATGTAATTGATCTCATTATCCAATACCTTCGCAGGCAAACGATACTCAGGGATGCCATAACGCAGCAGGCCACCACTCTCGGCGAGAGCTTCGAAGACGGTCACCGGGTAGCCCTCCCTAACCAGATCATAAGCACAAGCCAGGCTGGCGGGCCCGGAACCGATGATGGCCACCTTGTCTTCCTTTGTCCTTTCAATGGGGGTCGCCTTCTCTCTGCCTACCTTCAGCTCGTAATCGGCCATAAAGCGCTTGAGGGCCCGGATGGACACGGGTTCATCAACCTTTCCCCGCTCACAGTCCATCTCGCAGGGGTGATTGCACACCCGGCCACAAATCGCTGTAAAGGGCATGGTTCTTCTAACCACCTCCAGGGCCTCCTTGAACTTGCCCTGTGAGATAAGGGCAATATATCCCTGGGCATTGACGCCGGCGGGACAGGCAACCCGGCAGGGTGGGTAGCCTCGTTTATCTACGACATATTTATTGGGTACTGCCTGGGGGAAGGGGATGTAGATAGCCTTGCGCTTGCTCAAACCCTCTTCAAATTCGCTTTTCACCTCAACCGGGCAACCTTTAGCGCACTCGCCACAGCCGGTACACCTGTCCTCACGGACATAACGTGCCTTCCTCCTTATTTTGACCTTGAAGTTGCCCACATAGCCAGAGACATCCACTACTTCGCTATAGCTCATAAGCTGGATATAAGGGTGCTGCCCCACAGTGGTCATCTTAGGCGTCAGAATACAAGCAGCGCAATCCAGGGTGGGGAAGGTCTTATCAAACTGGGCCATGTGCCCACCAATGCTGGGTTCCCTTTCCACCAGGTAAACCTGGTGCTCAGAATCGGCGATCTCCAGGGCTGCCTGAATCCCGGCAATACCTCCACCCACAACCAGAACATTGGGGTTAACCGGGATTTCCTTCGTTTCCAGAGGCTCCTGGTAGTAAGCACGCCTTACCGCCGCGCTGACCAAGGCTTTAGCCTTCTCCGTCGTCATGTCACCATCCCTATGCACCCAGGAGCAATGCTCTCGGATGTTGGCCATCTGAAAAAGGTACTGATTCAGCCCTGCGTCCTGACAGGCACGGCGAAATGTAGGCTCATGCATCCGCGGCGAGCAGGAGGCTACCACCACCCGGTTAATTTCCAACCCCCTAATATCCTCCTTGATGAGGTTCTGCCCCGGCTCAGAGCACATATACCGATAGTCTCGAGCCGCCACCACCGAGTTCAGCCCCTGGGCAAACTCGACTACTTGGTCAACATCCACCGTGCCTGAGATGTTGGTTCCGCAGTGACAAATATAGACGCCGATTCTTCGTTCCACCCTATCCTCCTAGAAAGTTCTCCTGAGAGAGATTGGTTTTGATTATCCCTTTCGCTGTCCCCACGCTGCCTTTCTCCGTCATGCTATGATGCTCGTAGCATTCGACCCAACTGATAGATTCCCAATAAAAGGACTCCTACGCTACCTATTAGAGGCAAAAGAATTATGTATGCCAACCCGATCAATGGCCCTCCAACCATTAGCAATACCCTAAGTCCGAAATGCTGGCCATCTTCAGCGCCACCCACCCTTGGTGCTCTCTGTTGTCCGGTTTCCCTTACAAACACCTCGCCAAAACCTCCTCAGGAGAGACTATGCACTTCTCCAAACCCAAGGCCCTGCTATCAATTCCAAAGGCCACACCTATCAGCTGAGTGAAGAATAAAACAGGGAGGTTGAAGTTGGCTTTGAACTTCTTATTAACCCTGCCCTGATAGACATCCAGATTTGTTTGGCACAGTGGGCAGACGGTAACAATGCACTCAGCCCCATTGCTTGAAGCGCTGTCGAGGAGTTTATGAATCAACCCCAGGGCAAGGTCCTCTTCGGAAATGATCAGAGACCCCCCACAGCAGCGAGCCTTCAGAGGAAAGGGGGTAGCCTTTGCTCCCAGGCTCTCTACCAGGCGGTCCAGGGATTGGGGAGATTCCGGGTGATCAAAGCCTAGTTGAGGCCGCACTACCTGGCAGCCATAGTAAGGGGCTACTTTCAGTCGACCAAGATCCCTTTTGACTTTGGATGCGATTTCGTCATAGCCAATGTCATTCGCAAAAACATCAAGGAGGTGCCGAACCCTAGCAGTTCTATGATACTCGAGGTCCCCGGCTGCCAGGGCCTCGTCTACCTTAGCTCTCAGCCCAGGGTACTCCTTTAGGGATGAATTGGTTCTGCTCAGGATGACATAGCAGGCGCTACAGGGAGTTACCAGATCTAGCCCTCTTTTTTCAGCCAGAGCCAGGTTGCGAGCGGAGGCGCAAAAGGAAGTCAGTTCGTCCACGGAGGTGGAAGGTGTAGACCCACAACAGTTCCAATCCTCAAGCTCGATGAGTTCCACGTCCAAAGCCTTAGCGACGGCCTGGGCAGATCGGTCATATGCCTTGGCACTCCCGTGGGAGGCGGAGCAGCCAGGGAAGTAAGCGTAATACCTCATGACATCCCTCCCAGGAGCTGAGCCCTCTCGAGAATGGTCCTGAGCTGCCGCTCTCCCTCTGGCCTCAACCTTCTGGCTTTGACAGACATGCGCCCATGCTTGAGCAAACTGAGCGCTAGTGGAATCATCCTCAAGGCGCGTAGGGGGTTAGTAAGAAGATAGAACCAGGTCATGAATCCAATCTCCGGGACGCTGCCGATGCTGTAAACGAAGTCAGTGAAGCTTCTATGCATGACAGGCGTGCGCGTTCGTACATTGCTCAACCGGTGACGGACAGCCAGGCATTCAAGGACGTGCATGAGGTCGGTTTGCTTGATCCCCCTGGGGCAGCGCACGGTGCAAAGGTAGCAAGACAGGCAAAGCCACATAGAGTTGCTGGATAGCACCTCCTCGCGCATGCCAGCCCTCGCCATGGCAATGAGCTCCCGGGGTGTATGGTCCATTCTGTTAGCGTTGGGGCAGGATGCGGTGCAGGTGCCGCACTGAATACATAGGCGGATGCCTTCGCCTCCGGGAATAGCGCAGATCTCTTCCGCGAATTTCTCCATCAAGCCCTCCTTTTCACAGACGGCATCTTCTCCGTTACCAGTTTAGCCCCCAAGAGCGATCGTCAAAGTAGGAGCCTGTCCGAGTAGAACACCTTGTGGTGAAGCAGTGGGTGCCTCCCCGGTGGAGACAGGGCAGGATGTTATTGGCCTCTGCCTCCTTCGTCTTAGGGACTGCCTATTTCTTGTGCGGTTGTAGTTAGGCAGCGCCGCGCTCCCGAGCGACAGGCTCCCGAACCCGGAGGAGCCCAGCCTTCCTCTTCTGCTCCAGTGACTCCCGGAGGGCTATCAAGGCAGCCTCCCGGCAGAGGGCGTAAGTGCGCGAGCTCATCAAGCCCTGGGTCCTTTGGGCTACGCCCGCTCTCTCCTTCTTCTGTGCCTCTGCAGCGTCCAAAAGCAATGCCATAATCTTTGTGTCCGGGTTCCCCTCAGCACCAAACTCTGGCCGGTAAGAGGTTACATTGACAAAGGCGCAGGTTTGGCCGCAAGCGGGGCATTCGTGAGGCGGCACATTGATGTCCAGGTCTAGTTTCACCAGGTATCCACAGCCGCAGCACATGAAATACGCCAGCGTTGTCACCTCCTTAGTGATATCAGCGCCTTGTGCCTTTTTCTCCATCGAATCCTCCTTTCTCCGCCGAACTCTCCACCAGCATCAACTGCGAGCTTTAGCAGAGAGGATTATTACCTCACACCTTCCTTCGGCCGCTCTTGTGGCATTGTGTCTGTGGCAACGGGACGTTCCTCAGACAGTGCCTCCTCGATCATTTGTACCATTGCCTGCTTAAGCATTTGTTTCAGCCTTCTCTCGGAGGCTCTTTTCTGCCGTATATCACGAATGACCTGATACAGGCCGCTAACGTTCAAGTACCACACAAACGCCACTACGAGGAAAAGGATGGCGGGTATCGACAATCCTAAAGCCAGCGCAACCTTCCACCCGAAACCAGCAAGGAAGAACCAGATCAGCAAGCCGTAGAGGCCTACCGGCATAGCAACGGGCAGAACGATCCGCATTGCCCTGCCAATAGCCAAGACGCTGGACTTGACTCGCCTGTCAATGGTCGCTAGATCTCTGGTCTTTCCCCTCTCATGGTCACGGGCAGCCCGCCTCTTCCACGCCTTCGGAATAGCTGCATAGATACTGCCAACGTCCCGGTACCGCACGTACGCTACCGGGAAGAGGATGATAAGTATCACTAGTAACAGAGCCAATATAAACAGCCACTCCATATCAATGCCTCCTTTCGACAGTCGCCACCTGTTTCCGGTAAGTGACCTCAGTGCCCAGGAGTTCCTCCTCCTCACCGTGCTCCTCAGCGACCGCTCTCATCCCCTGTTCACGGGCAGTCCCTCTCTTCCGCGCCTCCTGAATAGCCGCAAGATGCCGCCAATGTTCAGGTACCACAGCAACGCCACCGGCAAGAGGATGACGGGCATCGCCAACACCAGCGCTACCATGAACTCCCACTGCATCGCCCACACCTTCTTCCCAACCCTTGCCTTGGCTCAAAAGCCTTGAGTCAACCTATTGGGTAGTTGGACGTAAGAGGTGGAACTAAGCCGAAGAGAGTTTTCTGCTATGCTTGCCATCCCTCCTACCTCCAGTACCACATTACCTCCCCGCTGGCAAAACTAACTTCCGCCGTAACACCTGTTTCGGGTCGCCGAAAAACACCTAATGAGCTAACAATCGTCCAGCACTTATACCTAGCCGGAGTAAGCATTTATGCCTAGGCGGAACAGTGGAGCATTAAGCGAATATTCTTGCTCGAGGCTACATTCCTGCTTGAGCCTAGCGAAGCAGATGTATGATATAATGACAGTGGGTAAGGGGATGCGATTTGGGCAAGATCAAGATTCTAATTGCTGACGACCATGCAGTGGTGCGGGAGGGCACCCGCCGGATTCTGGAGCAGGAACAGGATCTGGAGGTGGTAGCTGAGGCTGGCGACGGGGAGGAGGCGGTGAAGCTGGCTACCAGCTTCAAACCGGATGTTGCCATAATCGACATCGCCATGCCCAAGCTCGACGGCATCGAAGCTACCAGGCAGATCAAGGCGCTTTCCCCCACCACAACCGTGCTGATACTTACCGCTTATGATGATGACCAGTTTATCTTTAGCCTGCTGGAAGCAGGGGCCGCCGGCTACCTGTTGAAGAGCGTGCGTGGACGCGAACTAATTGATGCCCTTCGAGCAGTACATGCTGGCGAGTCGGTGCTTCATCCCTCGGTTGCTCGCAAGGTTCTAAACCGTTTTGTGCCCGTTGCTGGCAAGCCCAGGAAACGAGAGCCGTTCGAGGTGCTCAGCGAGCGAGAGATGGAGGTGTTAAGGCTGGCGACCAGAGGCTTGAGCAATCAGGATATTGCCAATGAGCTTTGCCTCAGTATACGCACGGTTCAGGGTCACCTGGGACATATCTTCAACAAGCTAGAGGTCAGCTCTCGAACTGAGGCTGTGGTGCACGCCCTGAAAGAAGGTTGGGTCACTCTCCATGATGTGCCCTGAGGATTGCCACTTCAGGATGCCCGAGGTGTAGAGGTGGTACAACGACTATCGATAAGGCGGCTGGCAAGGGTTATTCGCAGGCCGGGTTTTTGGCTTCTCGTAGCCGTATTTGTTCTCATTACAGTTGCCCACTATGGGGAGGCCTTGGGGCACCCAGCCTTCCTCACCAACCTTACTGCCAACCTCGGCCTCGATCGGCACGCCTTAGAGAGGATTCTTTATCTGGCACCGATAATCTGGGCTGGTTTCCTATTTGGGCAGAGAGGAGCGATTGTCGCTTCGTTAGCTGCTCTTGCCTGTATGCTCCCCCGCGCTATCTTCATCTCGCCATACCCTAGGGATGCCCTGCTTGAGGTAAGCGCCGTTTTCATTGTTGGCAATCTGGTGGCTTTTGCGTTCCAATCGCTACGAAAGGAGCGGGAGCGCCGCCTCCAGCTTGCTGCTCTCAACCAGACCTCAAGCGTCGTCTCCCAGTCTCTAGAGTTGGGCCAGGTCTTGAATAGCAGCATTGACAGCGTCATAGGTATGATGAAAGTTGATGCTGCCCTGGTATTTCTTGCGGATGAACAAGCTGGCGAACTCGCCCTTACTGCTCATCAAGGCGTATCACAGCAATTTGTCCAGGGCGTGGGCAGGCTCAAACTGGGTGAAGGCTTTAACGGCAGGGTGGCTGAGACTGGGGAACCGCTGTTTGTAGAGGATGCCTCTCAAGACCCTTGCCTTACCAAAATGGCAGTAAGGGAGGAAGGGATACGATCCCAGCTCATCGTGCCCCTGAAATCCAAAGGAAAAGTTATGGGCACCCTTTGTGTGGCCATGCACAGCCACCGCCAGTTTAATCAAGATGAAGTGGAATTGCTCACCGCCATCGGCAATCAGATTGGCGTTGCCGTAGAGAATGCGCACCTATATGAAAAGGAGCGGGAAGTCGGAGAGCAACTGCGAGCATCTGAACAAAGGTATCGAGAGCTATTTGAGAACGCCTATGATGCTATCTGGCTTCATGATTTGGAAGATAACATCATTGCAGCTAACAAAGCGTGTGTGGGGCTTACAGGATATACTCTGGAGGAGTTATGGGGCATAAAGTCAGGCGATCTGATCGCAGAGGGCTGTATACACAGTGTCAAGGGTGTAGAAGATTCGCTCCCCAGAGGGGAAGCAATAGGCGACCTTTTAGAAACGACGCTGGTTAAGAAAGATAAGTCTGAGGCATCTATTCAGTTATCCACCAGCCCTGTTTTCAGCAATGGCCAACTTGTAGCCTTTCAGCATATCGCCAGGGATGTGACCGAAGAAAAACGAATGAAGGAGAACCTGCGCTTCTATTTACGGCAGGTTACCAGGGCTCAGGAGGAGGAAAGAAAGCGCATTGCCCGGGAGCTTCACGACGAAACCATCCAGGCTCTTGTTGTCCTCTCTCGTCAGTTAGATGACCTCACCTCTAGCGGCAAGGGGCTGTCGAAAGACAAGAAGATCCTCTTGGAGAACCTGCGGCAGCAGACCAACAATATAATGGAAGGTGTGCGGCGCTTGGGCCAGGATCTGCGACCGGCCGCACTGGATCGCCTGGGCCTGCTGCCAGCGCTGGAATGGCTGGCCTCAGATGTCGCAAAACACTCAAGGATAACTGTAGAGGTCAAGGTGCATGGCGCTGAACGACGATTCTCTGCTGAGGTAGAGCTGGTACTATTCCGTATCGCTCAGGAGGCATTAAGAAATGTTTGGCGGCATTCTCAGGCAACCAGTGCTGAGGTTATAGTAGAGTTCGACGAGAGGAAAATCAGGATAACCGTCAAGGACAATGGTAAAGGCTTTGACCTTCCAGAAACGATCGGCGATCTAATCAAGGATGGCAGGCTTGGGTTGGCTGGGATGCAGGAGCGGATCCAGTTGCTGAGCGGCAGCTTGGAGATAGAGTCCAAGCCTGGTAAGGGCACCAGCATAACGATTGAGACACCAGTATAACCTACTGAAGACGGGATGGATCATCCTATTACCCACTTATAACCACCTCGCTCATAAGAGGCACCGAGTATCGGATTCAATGGCGTGGGCATCACGAACGATTCAGACCTCGCAGCTGATCCCAGATACCGCTGCCAGCCGAGCTTCCGCTACATACGTACTGATCATCGGGGTAGAGCGAATAGAACGCAGCCGCTGAGAGAGAACACTATTCATCGGATTGTGAGCCAACAATACGCCCTAATGTTGAACAAGTGGAATTGGCTATTTGTTCTCCGCAACAAAAGGTACCAGTCCAATGAAAGTCCGCCTCTCACGCCAAGCGGGAGGGAAGAGCGGATAATGGGCAGGTATGTCGATACTGCTCAGGCCAGCCATGCTGGTCTCCATAACTGTTACCTCTTGTTGATCAAGCCTACCTCTGAGTTCTCCTGCAACGCGAAAGCCTACCCCGTCATCGCTGAGGATCGGGTTGCCCAGCCCTAAGATCAGTGTCTTCATTCGCCCAACCTTTTATGACACTACGTCCACTCTTATCCCGAGTGGCTCGGGGTGGAGGTGACGGCTCAGCCTTCTAACCTCATTCCCCTTGATGTCGCGAATGATGACCTCAAGAGGCATTTGCCCAGGCAGAGTGTGGGTGGCGCAAGCGAGGCAGGGATCATAAGCTCTGAATGCCATCTCCACCATGTTCAGAAGGCCCTGGTCAACCTTCCAGTTTTTGATGAGGCTCTGGGCTGCCTTTTTAATCGACATACACATCGGTCCATTGTTCTGACCAGTGGCCACGATGAGATTCACCTTCTTTATGATTCCTTCTTCATCCGTCCAATAATGATGGAATAATGTCCCCCGGGGTGCTTCTACACAGCCAACCCCTTCCTCGGGGGTGCCTGTAGGGATGGCTCTGACGTCCTTGCTGGTGACATCCTTGTCTGTGGCTAATTCCAGCAACCTCTCTGAAGCATACATAGTCTCCACAATTCGTGCCCAGTTAAATGCCAGTGTAGCATGTGATGGCTTGCCCCCCAATACATCGTACATTTTGTCATATGCCTCTTGGGCCAAGGGGGTAGCCATACCATCGGCTACATTCAATCGGGCTAAGCAGTTTACCCTGTAGATCCCGCTATCTTCGCCATCAACCAACCCCTTCCATCCTATACCCTTTAGATAAGGGAACTTAAGATAAGACCAAGGCTCAACATGCTCTGCTATATAATTTAAATAGTCCTTTGGCTTGAACTTAGCATATTCCTTGCCCTTCAGGTCTACCACCCTTATGTCGCCATCATAGAAGTTCACCTTATTATTCTGATCCACCATTCCCATATAATAAGTCTCATGAGAGTAGGTGTCACTTAGGATCAGGTCTATATAATCCTTGTTCCTCAGGATTACGTTGTCCACCAACTCCAGGGAAAACTTGGAGAACTCCACCAAGGACTTAGCCATCTCCTCTATTTCTTTTCGCTCCTCTTCCGTTATCGGCTTAGACATCCCGCCAGGGAGACCGCAAACTGGATGGGTTGCTTTGCCACCAATCGTCTCCTGAATCCTCTGGGCATAGCTCCGAGCAGTAATAACCTTCCTCCCAATATCTAAACCTACTGCCTCTATAACGCCAAGGATATTTCTCTTTGAGGGATCAGCAGCAGGTCCTAGAACAAAGTCAGGGCCTGCCAGGGCATAGAAGTGAGCAATGTGCGAGTGGATCACGTGAGCGCAATAAAAAAGTTCCCTTAGCTTCTTTGCCGGCTCCGGTGGGTCTACACCAAAGACGGCATCCACTGCCTTAGAGGAAGCCATATGGTGAGCGCCAGGGCAGACGCCGCAGATTCTGGGAGTTATCCTAGGCATCTCCTCCACAGGTCTCCCCTGGCAAAACCTTTCAAAACCGCGCAGTTCCACTACTTGAAAGTAAGCATTATCCACATTGCCTTCATCATTTAGAAATATGTCGATCTTGGCTTCCCCCTCAAGTCTGGTTATAGGCTCGATGGTGATCCTCTTGGCTTTAGGCTGCTGAGCTTGCGTCATCTTACTTTTCACTGCCTTCTTTTATTCTTCTGTTAATCAAGGCCACAGGCAGGGTGAATCTATAGAAAGTACCCACGGGGTCCTTAATTTGATCCAAGAGTTTCTCCACTTCATCCTCCGAAAGGTCCTTCTCGTTCTCTACCCCTAGGATTGAGGCTATGGCGGAGATCATCTTAGCCCCCTGATCCTTGACCTCGGCTGTAGGCCCCATACACCCTCTACAGGGCATAAGGGCGTTGATGCATCTTGCGCCACACCCTCCTCTGGTAGCAGGCCCCGTACATAGTATCCCCTGTTCTAAGAGGCACCTTTTAGGGTCGGGGATGATTTCATGGGGTCTATAAATCCTTGAGATCATCTTGTTTTCTTTTGTAAGGGGACACTCATCACAGAGGGTCTTATCAGATGCGATCACCGTGCCTTTAGGTGGAAGTTCGCCTGTTTCCATGAAATTGGCTATTATCGGGAGCAATCTACCGATCAGCTCCGCTGCCGGGGGACACCCCGGCAGGTAGTAATCGACATCCACAATTTGGGGCAATGCCTTCCCATCGTTATAGAGTTCTGGCAGAGTGAGGTCATGACCGTCTTGCGTTATCTCTGTCCTGGGAGTGGTAAACTCTGGATTTACAGTAGACGGGGTTTCTTTGTACACAGTTTCAAATATCTCTTCTCTACTCGTGAGGTTGCAAAGTCCAGGGATGCCTCCAAAGCAAGAGCATGAACCAAAGGCGATCATGACCTTTGCCCTTTCCCTTAAGAGGTGGGCAATATGTTCCTGCCCAGAGGTCCTTATGGTGCCGTGCTGAAGGCTGATGTCGATTTCATTCTTGCCTATCTTTTCCAAGTCGGGGAGCTTAAAATCCATAGCCGTTGGCCAGAAGACAATTTCTACTAGAGAGGCCAAATCGAGGACCTTCTCATTAAGGTCCAATATGGCAATATCACACCCCGAGCAGGTGGAACCGAGCCCTATGGCTAGCTTTATCTTTTTATCCATGTTGAGCACCCCTTTGATTTAGCGGGCTCGGTCCCAGTTCCTCTACTTCTTTTATGAAATCGGTAACCACCTGAGCGAACCTCTGTCCTTCTGCTGCCGAGACCCATTCCAGTCTAATCCGCTGAGGACTTACCCCCAGTTGAGAGAGCAATCTTTTCGCCAGGCTGACCTTTCTCCTGGTCTTGTAGTTTCCAGACTGGTAATGGCAGTCGCCCGGGTGACAGCCTCCTATGAAAACCCCATCTGCGCCCTTCTGAAAAGCCTCCAAGATATATAGAGGGTCGATAGTTCCTGAGCACATCACCCTTATCATCCTGAGGTTGGACGGATACTGAATTCGGCTTATCCCGGCCAGGTCGGCACCGGCATAGGCGCACCAATTGCAGCAGAACCCTATGATCTTGGGCTCAAACCCATCCATATTATACCCCCAAAGCAGCGCCAATCATAGATGATACCTGATCCCTCCTGAAACCTCGCTGTTGGGCCGCCCCAGAGGGGCAGGCGGAGCAACAGGTTCCACAGCCCTTACAGAGGGCCTCGTTGACTTTGGCCACTTTCTCTTTCCTATCAACCTGTATCGCCTTATAGGGGCAAAGCACCTCACAGATGCCGCATCCACTACAAATGTCCTCGTTCACCGAGCAGACTATCCCCTCAGCGGTAATGGAATCCTTCACTAGGATTGTGGTAGCTCGGGAAGCGGCTGCTTTGGCTTGAGAGATGCTCTCCTCTATGGACTTTGGTGCATGGGCCAGGCCGCATACAAAAACACCCTCAGTAGCGAAATCAACAGGGCGGAGCTTTACGTGGGCTTCCACGAAGAACCCATCCTCATTCAGAGGTACTTTATAAAACTGGGCTAATTCCCTGAGTTCGGCCGAGGGGATTGTGGCAACACCCAGGGCCAGTATATCCGCTTTGATAATAAATTCTTCACCCATGACTGGATCATAAACCTTCACCCTTAGCAGATACTGCCCGTTCTCCTTCACAGTCCTGACCTCAGGCTTATGATCCAGATCGTAGCGGAGGAATATCACCCCTCTGCGGCGAGCCTCCTGATAGTAATCCTCTTTAAATCCATATGTCCTCATATCTCTATATAGTATATAGATATTCATTTCAGGCTTTATCTCTTTTAGCTTTAGGGCATTCTTTATAGATTGGCTACAACACACCCGGCTACAGTAGGGCCTCTCGCCGTTACGAGAACCAACACACTGGATCATCACCAGGCTGTTACAGTTGGCGAACTGCGGATTGCCCTTAGCGATTTCCTCCTCCAGCTTGAGGGAGGTGAGTACCCGGGGGTCTTTGCCATAAAGATACTCTCCATTAGGTTTGTACTCCTGACCGCCTGTAGCTATGATAACCGCCCCGTGTTCAATCTTCTCAACATGTGGCCCGCGGTACCTCATCAACTCCGTGGTGAAGTTTCCTACATAACCAGAGGCATCCACGATATAAGCATTAGTATATACTTCAATTAAGCGATGGTTTTTGACTTTTTTGATAAGGTCAGCTACATATGCTTGAACATCTCCGCCCTCCAAGGTGTAATGTATCCTCCTTGCCACCCCACCGAGCTCGCTATTCCTCTCCACCAGATGAACCTTAACCCCCTGCTCCGCAAGGTTCAAGGCGCTCACCATTCCCGATATTCCACCACCGATAACCAAGGCAGCATGGTTAACATCCAGGGACAACTGTTTCAGTGGCTGAGTCAGCCTTGCTTTGGCTACTGCCATTCTCACCAGGTCCTTTGCCTTCTCGGTGGCCTTCTCCGGCTCACGCATATGAACCCAGGAACACTGATCCCTGATGTTGGCCATCTCAAAGAGATACTTATTCAAGCCCGCCTCTCTAATAGTCTCCTGAAACAAAGGCTCATGAGTTCTGGGCGAGCATGAGGCTACTATCACCCGGTTGAGATTATGTTCCTCGATCATTTGCTTGATTTTCTCTTGAGTGTCCTGGGAGCAGCTATAGAGGTTGGCATCGGCGAAGACCACATTGGGCAGCGTAGCTGCATACTCCCTCACCTCGGGGACATTCACCACGCCACCGATATTGATCCCACAGTGGCAAACGAAGACGCCGATCCTCGGTTCCTGACCGGCGACGTCTTTCTCTGGCGGATACACCTTCTCCTTGACCAATGTCTTCCGAACTGGGGCAAGCAAAGCGGAGACGCTTCCCGCTGCCCCACTGGCCTGCATAACTGTCTCGGGGATATCCTTCGGTCCGCTGAAGGCGCCGCAGACGAATATGCCAGGTTTTGAGGTCTCTACCGGGGAAAAGCTCTTGGTATGGCAGAATCCGTAGGGGTTTAGCTGAATCCCCAGCTTCTTTGCCAGGCTGACCATCTCTGGGGAGGTCTGGAAGCCAACAGAAAGGACGACCAAATTAAAGTCCTCTATCCTCACCCCGCCATCCTCTGTGGCGAATTTGACCGCTAGGTCTCCGGTGCCATCCTTCCCATCAATATCATATACCTTTGCTCTAATGAACTCGACGTGACTCTCCTCCTTAGCACGCTCATAATATCTATCGAAATCCTTACCATAAGTCCTGAGGTCCATGAGGAAAATAGTAACATCAAGGGGGACAGTGCTATGCTCCTTAGCGATAATAGCCTCTTTAATGGCATAGGTGCAGCATACCGATGAGCAGTAGGGGTTTCTGGCATCCCTGGAGCCAACACATTGAATAAAGGCCATCTTCCGTGGTGGAGTTAAATCTGAAGGCCTTAGCAGAGTTCCCTGAAACGGCCCTGAGGCGCTCAATATGCGCTCAAATTCAAGACTGGTTACCACATCAGGAAATCTCCTATACCCCAGCTCATATTGAACTGAGGGGTCAAAGAGTTTGTAGCCGGTGGCGAGGAGGATAGAGCCGACATTGAGCTCTAGAAACTCGTCTTGCATCTTGTGGTCAATGGCTTCGGCTTTGCAGGCAGCGACGCACTGGAGACACTCGGAGCAAATCCCGCAGTTAAGACACCTCTTTGCTTCCTGTAGAGCCATCTCCTCAGTGAAGCCTAGCTCAACCTCATTGAAGCTGCTTCGCCTCCCTTCCGACTCAATGGTTGGCATTTGCACCCGAGGCTTCCTCGGCTCTCCCAGAGGGAGATCCCTCAAATCGGGAGGTTTGACCTCATCCTCTATCCCCCTTCCCTCCTTCAAATCCTCGCCTTTGAGATATCTGATGATGGAAACTGCTGCCCTGTTTCCCGCTGCCACTGCTTCAATAGCTATCCCAGGTCCAGTTTGGACATCTCCCCCGGCGAAAACACCAGCTCGGCTGGTGGCAAGGGTAACAGGGTCGACATCTATCAAGCCCCTTCTGTTGAGCGTTATTCCTGAGCCTTCGAGGAAGGAAAGGTCAGGGGCTTGACCAATAGCCGGGATAACCATATCGGCTTCTATATCGAACTCTGAGCCTGGAATGGGTATTGGTCTCCTCCTCCCTGTGGCATCAGGTGCACCCAGCTCCATCTGTATGCACCTGATGCCCACTACCTTTCCATCCTTAGCCAGAACCTTGTCTGGAGCAACCAAATACTGTATTTCAACCCCTTCGGTTAAAGCTGCCTCTATTTCCTCATCGCTTGCTGGCATCTCTGCCCTAGACCGGCGATAGAGGATAAAAGCCTTCTGAGCACCTAAGCGAAGTGCACTCCTGGCGGCATCAATAGCTACATTGCCGCCGCCAATTATGGCAACCTTCCTCCCAAGTCTCACTTCGTTCCCTAAGTTCACTTCCCTCAAGAACGCCACGCCATGAACCACACCATCAGCATGCTCACCCGGGATACCAAGCTCCAAGCTCCTGTGGGCACCGACCCCGATAAATGCCGCTTTATACCCTTGAGCGAAGAGACCATCCAGGGTTAAGTCCTTGCCTATAGGGGTGTTGGTTCTTATCTCGATGCCCATGTGCTTAATGGCTTCGACCTCTGCCTCCAATACCCTCTTAGGTAGGCGATATTCAGGTATTCCCACATATAGCATCCCACCAACAACAGGCAATGCCTCAAACACGGTCACCCCATATCCTCCCTTTGCCAGTTGGTAAGCAGCAGCCAGACCCGCGGGGCCGGAACCAATAATGGCAACCCTGTCATCTTTCCCCCCACTCCTCACCTGGGGGGGTAACTCATCCTTAACCTGGTCCGCTATGAACCGCTTGATGTTTGCGATAGCCAGAGGCTCATCGAGGAGTGCTCTGTTGCATTTGGATTCGCAGGGGTGGGGGCAGATTCTCCCCAATACCCCTGGCAGGGGAAGGTTATCCTTGATCAGTTCTAAAGCCTCTCTATACTTCCCCTTAGAAGTAAGAGCCATGTATCCCTGGACATTTACATGTGCTGGGCAGGCTCTCACGCATGGAGGTCTTTCCTTCTTGTCGATGTTGAAAATGAGGGGAACTGCCTGGGGATAGGGTATGAATATCGCTTTTCTCTTGGTTAACCCCTGATCAAATTCACTACCGACCTCCACAGGGCAAACTTGAGCGCATTCACCACAGCCGGTGCATTTCCCGGCATCGATAAATCTTGCCTTTTTCTTGACCAAGACTTTAAAATTTCCAGGGTCTCCTGTGACTTCCTCCAACTCAGCATTGGTTATAAGCTCAATATTAAGGTGCCTTCCTGCCTCAACCAGCTTAGGGGAAAGGATACACATGGAACAATCGTTAGTGGGAAAAGTCTTGTCAAGCTGAGCCATTATGCCACCGATGGAAGGAGACTTTTCCAGCAGGTAAACATAGTATCCAGACTCAGCCAGATCAAGCGCTGCTTGAATCCCCCCTATACCGCCGCCTACTACGAGCACAGCCCCCACTTGGTTGTTTTTTGATTTCAATTGCCCTGATTTCATAAACTTCGCTCCAGCTATTGCCGCTCAATTTCAGGAAACAGGCGCCTTGGCTCTCTCCACCTCCTGCGAGGCTTCAGCCAGCAATTCTGCTGGATCTATACTGACATCCTCTGACTTCCTTCCCAGGATGGACAGTGCCATGCGGTGTCGCAGTTTCTGAGAAAGGTTATCAATCATCTTTATTCTATCGGCGAGGGATGGGTGAACGTAGCCTTCCTTCACTGCCATAGCCCTTAGAGCACCCATGACATCGGTGAATTTGACATTCTGAGGGCAGTGGGCATAGCAGGTATAACATAGAGAGCAAAGCCAAATGAAGTCGGAGGAGAGGACCTGCTCCCTCATCCCGAGTAGCACCATGCGAATGATCTTCCTCGGGTTGTAATTCTCATCAATCTCCGAAACAGGGCAGCCAGCGGTGCAAAGCCCGCAGGAAAAGCAAAGTTTGATATTCTCACCCCCAGGCTGCTCGGTAACCTCATACTTAAATTTAGAGTCTAAGTCGTTTAATACTATAGTCCCCATTTTTGCCTCCCTTAACTTTTAAGTTCTCCCGCTCCGCTTCTGCTCACGGCTATATCCTAATTGCGCATTCCTCCATGCCCGAATGCCAATTCCTGGCCTGCGGCAGGCATTTATAAACCCGCTTCTCATTCCACCTTTATGCCTTGCCTAGTTAAGATTTCCTCTATTTTCTCTACACGCTGCAACACCACTTCTACTCGCTCCAATACCTCAGCGGGCTCAATCACCTTTCGTGCCGCCCTCTCAAGAAGTTTTTCTATTCTCCCCAATAGAGCGGAGGGCTCGATGGGTCTCGCTACATAGTCTTCAGCGTCCATCTGCATGCCCTCGTCAATCCTCCATCCTTTCTGAGTATGCTCCTCACGCCGGGCATCCACCACCAGCAGGGGAATGCTATTGGTCCTCGGGTTATCTTTCAGTTCCCTATGGAGCTCGAATGCATCCCCCCGCGGCGCTAAAGTGCCCACCATAATCAGGTCAGGTGTTTCCCTCCTTGCCCTATCGAGGCCCGCTTTCCTAGTAGCAGCGGTAATTACCTCATATGGCTTGGTCTCGGCAGCACTTTTCACCGCTTCAATAAACTGCGGGTCGTCGTCTACCACCATGATTTTTATTTTTAACCGTCTGTTCATTTCTTCTCCCCCTCTCCGAGCTTCTGAGCTTGGAACCTGTTTTGCTTTTAGAACCCAGCAGCCTCCAAGATGTCAGGTACTACCTCCTCCCTGCCAATGGCCATAATGTGAACCCCATCGCAAATAGCTTCCTCCTTAATTTGCCTGATAAGGCGGCCGGCAATCTCAATTCCCTTTTGAAGGGCCTTGCCTTTCTCAGCACCTGCCAGCTCATCAATTAAATCTTGAGGAACAAAAATGCCGGGGACGTTTTCGTTCATATGCCTTGCCATCTTCGCCCCAGCAAGAAGCACTATACCGGCTAAAATCTTGATGTTTTTATCTAGCCCCCGGGCATACTCCATAAACTTTTTGAAGTTATCCAGATCGTATACCGCTTGTGTCTGAAAGAACTCAGCTCCTGCCTCAACCTTCTTTTCAAACTTAATAAGCTGAGGCTCAATAGGGTTTGCCTCCGGAGTAACGGTAGCCCCGACGCAAAACTCCACTGCTCCTTGCAAGTCGTTTCCTCCCAGATCCTTACCTGATTCCATGGTGCGCACCATGTGAAGTAACTGGACCGAATCAAGATCAAAGACAGCCTTGGCATCCTTGTGGTCACCTACAGTGATGGAATCGCCAGTGAGGCAAAGGACATTTCTTATTCCCCTGGTGTAAGCCAAAAGGAGGTCGGCCTGGAGTGCCAGACAGTTGCGGTCGCGGCAGGTCATCTGCAGAATTGGCTCTCCGCCGTGCTCTTTGATAAGGAGGACTGTTCCCAGCGAAGGGAAGCGCATCACCGAGCTCTGGTTGTCGGTTACATTGAGCGCATCCACCTTATCCTTAAGAAGATCAATGTGGTGGATCATTTTCTCAAGATCAGTTCCCTTTGGAGGGCCGACCTCGCTCGTCACCACAAACTTTCCAGAGTTAAGAGTTTCCTTAAATGGTCTAGCCATTGGTCGTCCCCCCTTCACGCTTGTAAGGCTTCGATTTTCCCCGGCCTTGTCACTGCCTGGAAGTTCCTCCGCGGATAATACTTTCGCATTAGATCAAGCCTCCCTTGAGCCTTAAGCCTTTGATAGATGAGGGTCCAAGCGCAGTCCTTCTCCGGGTCTACCTCGCATTTCCCGTTGTTTGTGCCCCCGCAGGGCCCGTTAAGCAGCCCCTTGGCGCACCTCACAATAGGGCAAATACCCCCTGTTTTGTCTAGAAAGCAATCGCCACAGGCTGCGCAGGTTTCGACCCAGACCCCTTCCCCTTGGGGCATTCCCACAAACTTGGTATTCAGTGCCGGGTAGACCGGAATTTCCTGGAATATCTCAGCAATGGTTTGCACCCCGGCCCCACACCCTAGGGACAAAACCGCCTCTACTCGCTTCACCTCGTCTTTCAGGCCTTCCACCAATTCCCTCTCACATTGCCTCTCAATAGTAGCTTCTGAGGTCACGAGTTCGTTTCCATCTTTTCTGGAGGCAAGCCTGAGCTGAGAGGAGAGGACAGCTACCTCCTTTTCTCCCCCGGCCCAGCAAACGGTGACGCAGGTGCCACAGCCCACTACCAGTATTTTCTTATACTCGGCTATCATCTGTTTGATGGCTTCCAAAGGTTTTCTTTCTGCCACTATCATTTCATCGCTCCTCTCAAACCCGTGGTTTCACTGGACTTGGCCCTAGCCCTTTTATCCTTTCATTCATCTCACTAGCTATTTGAGCAAACTTGGGACCCTGATTCTGGGCCAAGGTTAGCATCTCAACGCGCTCGCCATCTATCCCGCTCTCTTCCAATAAGGTATTTGCCTTCTGAACTCTACTCTTAGCCCTGATATTGCCAGAGATATGGCGGCAGGCTTCTTCATGGCAGCCCAAAACCAATATCCCATCGGCACCCTTTTCAAAAGCCTTCAGGATGTGGAGCACGTCAACCCTTCCGGCGCAAGGAACTCGAATAACCCTGATATTTTCTGGGTAAGGAATTCTCAGATAACCTGCACTATCCGCTGCCGGGTAGGCGGAGTGAGCGCAACAGAAGGCAACAATGTCGGGTAAAAAAGCTCCTTCTGTGTTCATAAATATGCTCCCACTAGCTCAAGCTCGGCCAGTATCTGGTCATCGCTCCAGTCTTTGAACCTTATAGCTTTAGCCGGGCAGACCGCAGTGCAAATACCGCATCCTTGGCAGGCAAGGTCTACAATCTGGGCAACCCGTTTTTCATGATCTACCTGGACCTCTCTAATCGCATTATGGGGGCAAGCGCGGATACAGGTTAAGCAAAAGCGACACTTACTGGGATCAATCATTACATTCTCTGCTTCAATAGTTACTCTTCCCTGGGCCAAGAGTCGATAAGCACTCAATGCTACATTGCTTGCCTCTGTTAGCGCCCGTATCAGGTCCAAATCGGCATGGCAGTTCCCGGCAAAGAAAATCCCCTCTCTATTTGAAAAAGTGGGGTAAAGATGAATGTTGTTATCTTGGTAGAAACCCTGTGGATCAAGGCCAATATCTAAGATAGACCTTAGTGTCTCAGAATCGCTAGGAGGTATGACCATCTCTTCTACTACCAAAAGGTCACAGGAGAGGGCCATTTGCTCCCCTGGCATTAAAACATCTTCTACCTGAATATGTATCTCACCATCCTCCTCGGAGATTTTCGGTGGCTTATCGAATTTAAGGAAGATTACCCCCCTATTTCGACAATCATGGTAAAGCTTCTCCAGCCCAGCACCGTCGACCTTCAAATTCTTGCACAATATGCAAACTTCGCTTCCAAATTTCTCCTTTACGCCTAGTGCATTCCTTAAAGCAGATAAAGTCGAAATCCGCGAGTGTTCATCCGAGACATCTGTGATGAAGCCCACATTCCTGGGTATTTTTTTGATCTCAGCGGGGGATTTAAGCATCTCCTCCAGTTGAGATAGAGTGACGATGCTAGTCGACGTTTCGAATCCATAAAGTTGGCTTGCGAACTGCGCATCGTAGCCTGTGGCGAGGATAACAGCCCCGAAATTTCGGACGAATTCCTCATCTCCTCTCTTTATTCTTGCCACGAAGTTTCCTGCTTGTCCGCGTACATCTATGAGTTCAGCAGAGGTCAGAACGTCTATGTTCGGGCTCTCAGTAACTTGCTTCAATTTTGAGGCGAGCACTTCTTCTGGGGTTATCTGAAGTGGATAGAGGCTGGCAAACAGATTCAGCTTACCACCTAGGGCAGCCTCTTTCTCTATCAAGGTTGTCTTCAGATTCAGGTGGGAAAGCTCAATGGCTGCCTCGGTCCCCACTATGCCGCCGCCAACTATTAAAACATCCTGATTTACCGGGATTTCCGCCTTCTCCACAGGTTCCAAGAGCCTCGCTCTATTTATAGCTAGCACTATTTGCACCATTGCCTTTTCGGCAGCCTTCTCCTTATGCGGGTGTGTCCAGAAGCATTGCTCCCTAATATTTGCCATGGAGAGAAGATGTGGATTCACTCCAGCCCTTTGGAGCACGTTCATGAAAGTATGTTCATGAAGCTCCGGTGAACAGGCGGCGACGACTACCCTATTTATGCCTCTATCTCTGATGTCCTTTTGCATTGCCTCTTGCGCTTTTATCAGACATAAATCATGGCTTATAGCCACATACTCGATGTCATCAAGCCTTTCCAGTTTCGCTTTAATAGCCGAAAAATCGATGGTCTTTGACATAGTATTGCCGCAATCGCAGAGGAAAACGCCTAATCTTAAGCTGTTATCCATTTAATCGCCCCTTGCCGTTAGGGTTTGGATCGCCCTAGATGCAGCCTGGACACCGTGAGCTATCGATTCAGGTATATCCCTTGCCCCCTGGCAGGTTCCAGCTAAGAATATCCCCTCGACATTGGTTGCAGTGCCATCCAGGGGGTCCTGAGTGTCAAAAAATCCATAATCCCCCAAATTGATACCCAAAACTTTTGCTAAATCCCAGGAGTCTTTTCGAGGGGTAATACCTACCGATAAAACCACCAGGTCGTGAGTCTCTTTGGCAACTTTTCCTTCGACGGGGTCCTCATATCTAACCTCTAGCTCGTCAGGGGAAATCTCAGAGACCTCCACCGGTACCCCGTGGACAAACCGAATGGCTCCCTTACATTTCTCGTAGAATTCGCCGAAGCCCTTCCCCGCGGTCTGAAGATCAATATAGAATATGGTTACCCTTGCTTCAGGATTTTGATATTGTAAAAGCCTGGCGAATCTCATGGCGTATTTGCAGCAAACCTGAGAGCAATAACCATTGCCGATATACTCATCCCGTGAGCCTACACACTGGATGAAGGCAACATTTTGGGGGGCTTTCCCGTTTGAAGGCAAGCTAATTGAGCCCTCAGCGTTAAATCTTCTCTCCAGATCAAGGCCGGTGAGTACATTAGGATACCTGCCATATCCCAGTAATCCCTTTTGCCTGGCGTCAAAGGCATCGAAACCAGTGGCAACGATTACTGCGCTAACCTTTAGTCTCCTCTTTTTAGGTTTCTGTTCAAAGTCGACAGCCCCTGTGGGACACATGTCTCGGCAAATATTACACTTGGCCCCTTTAAAGCGAAGGCACTGATTTTTGTCGATTATATATGTGCGAGGCACTGCCGCAGGCGCTGGTAGATAAATTCCTTTTGAAGGTTCAGAGGGGCAAGATTCTGTACAAATTCCGCAGGCAATGCATCTTTCGGGATCGACAAACGTGGGCTTTTGAACCAGCTCAACGCTGAAATCGCAAACCTCACCGCTTATCCCCACAAGTTCTGAATTAACCAGGAGTGAAATCTGGGGATTAGCTGCTACCTCCAGCATCTTCTCGGGCACCAGACAAACCGAGCATTTACTACACGTTTCAGTTGCCTTGCAGCAAAATGAAGCGGCGTACCCTCCGATTGTTGGCTCCTTTTCTACCAGATAGACCTCGAAGCCATTATCAGCCATCTCCAGTACTGAGGCTATCCCAGCTATGCCTCCGCCGACAACTAAAACACTTCTATTATTCGACTTCAGAGTCTTACCTCCACTTGTTGCTGAGCCAGTCCTTGTCCCCTTTGTTCAATGTGATAAGAGCAAACTATTTCATTAGCGACGCTTCTATTTTCTCTAGACGTTTTGAAATCCCCTCCATATGCTCTAATACCTCGCTGAGGTCTATCGGTCTTCTCCGGGCTGCCCTTTCCAGAATCCCCTCCACCAGCTTCACCAGCTCGGCGGGCTCTATTGGTCTGGAGACGTAATCCTCGGCATCCATCTGCATCCCCTCATCTCTCCTCCAACCCTTCCGCGAATGTTCCTCGCGTCGAACATCCACCACCAGCATAGGGATGCCCTGAGTCCCAGGGCTATCCCTAAGCTCCCTATGGAGTTCGAAGGCATCTCCTCGGGGTTCCAGAGCGCCCACAATGACCAGGGCCGGCGCTTCTCTTCTTGCCTTCTCTAACCCACTCTTCCTATCAGAGGCAAAGATCGCTTGATAGGAAGAAGCCTCAAGTGCACTTCTGGCCTGCTCTACAAAATCGGGCTCGTTATCCACCACCAGGATCTTGGTCGACTTCTCCATCTCCTCACCCCTCCTTTTGGCGCTTTTACGGTTCCATGTTTAGTTTACCTGGCCACCTCGTGGGCGATAAGCGCCTAATTGCGTAAGCTATTTGAGGGAGGACACGAAAACTCACAACGTGATATAATTGATTCTAGAGGGTGAAAAGATGGGAAAGATCAGAATCCTTCTGGCCGAGGACCATATAGTGGTGCGGCAGGGGATCCGGGGGATTATCGAGAGTGAGGATGATATGGAGATAGTAGGGGAGGCAGGGGATGGCGAGGAGGCTGTCCAGCTGGTAACCCAGGTGGAGCCGGATATAGTCCTGATGGACATCGCTATGCCTAGGGTAAACGGCATTGAAGCCACACGGCGCATAAAAGAATCTTACCCTTCCGTGGCTGTCCTTATTCTGACAGCCTATGACAGCGAGGAATTCATCTTTGCCCTTGTGGAGGCGGGGGCGGCAGGATATTTGCTGAAGAATGTGCAAGGCCGTGAGTTGCTCAATAGTATCCGTGCCGTGTATGATGGTGAGTCTGTGCTTCACCCGGTGATTGCTGAGAAGATCTTCAGCCACCTTCAACTTGAAGAGCGAAGGCCAGTCAGGCCGGAGAGGAGCAAGATATTGAGCCCGCGAGAACTGGAGGTGCTCGAGTTAAGCACAGGTGGATTGAGCAATAAGGAGGTCGCCAAGGAGCTTTCCGTGGGGATACGCACCATCCAGACTCACTGGAGGAATATCTTCAATAAGCTAGGGGTCAGCTCCCGAACCGAGGCGATAATATACGGACTGCGGAAGGGTTGGATTATCTTGGCGCAAAGTAGGGAGTGATGGGACGCAGAATCATGAGCCACGCCATCAAGCTTCTACGCAATCCCCATTTCTGGATTATCTTGGTGATATTCCTTATCTGTATCACCCTTCACTACCCCCAACAAGTGCCCTTTTTGAAGGAGCTGGGTCTAAGTTCTCTCTTTGGTTTGTCCCGCCACTCTATCGAGCGGATATTCTTTTTGTTCCCTATAGCCTATGCCGGGCTTGTCTTCGGGATAAGAGGCGGTGTAGTTACCTTGTTGGCAGCCTTTGCTACTATGTTGCCTCGCGCCATCTTCGTTTCCGCATATTCTGCGGATGCTTTGTTTGAGACCTGCACTATCATCGCCGCTGGAGGTTTAGCCAACTGGTGGCTCGAGGCTCGTCGCAGGGAGACTGGGCGCCGTGAGCAGGCTTTGCTGAAACTTGAAGCAGTGCGACGGGAGCTTCAATCTTACATACATGTCATCAAGGAGAACGAAAGGCGCCTCTCCGCTCTGCGTACCATTTCCACGGCAGTTAATCGATCCCTGCTACTGGAGGAGATAGCTGATGCTGCTGCCAATGAGATCATGGAGACAATGGATGTAGACGTAATGTTGCTCTATCTCTTGGAAGAGGGAGCCGCGGAGCTGGAGCTTAAATTTTATCGAGGGGTTTCTGAAGAGTTTGCTCGCGGGGTGGATAGGTTGAGATTAGGGGAGGGGTTGAACGGATGGGTAGCCCAGACAGGGGAGCCTCTATTTGTCGAGGATTTCCCGTTAGACCCCAGGCTAACACGCGAGGTGGTGATACAGGAGGGGATAAAATCTCAATTTATTGCTCCTTTGAAATCCGGAGACAAAGTGGTGGGCACACTTTGCATTGGAGCGCACGTTTTAAGGCAACTTTCTTTGGAGGAAAAGGAACTGCTAAGCCTCATTGGCATTGAGCTCGGCGTTGCCATTGAAAAAGCCCACCTTTATCAGGGGGTCCAGCTGGCTATGAGAAGATTTCGGGAGTTGTTTGAAAAGGCTCACGATGCCATCTGGGTTCAGGATCTTGAGGGAAAAATCACCGCTGCCAACCAGGCAGCAGCTATACTTACAGGATACAACTTGGATGAATTGATCGGCAGAGATGTAGCCCAGTTCCTTAGTCCACAAGGACTCGATTTGGCAAGAGAAATTCGGCAAAAACTATTGCTTGGGGAAACCATAAGACAACCCTATGAGCAGCGGATAATAAGAAAGGATAGGGAAGAGGCAATCATCATGCTAACAACCAGCTTGCTGGGCGAGAGAGGGAAGCAGGTGGCTTTTCAGCACATTGCCCGGGATATGACCCAGGAGAGGCAGCTGCAGGAGGACCTTCGCCTCTACATCCAACAAGTAACCAGGGCGCATGAGGAGGAGCGTAACCGTATCTCTAGGGAACTCCACGATGATACTGTTCAGGCGATGGTTGCTATCTCTCACCGCTTGGACAGCCTTGCCTCCGGAGGCAAGGCGATTCCAGTGCAGGTGCTAAGGTCTGTGAAAGACCTGCGGAGGGATGTCGATGGTATATTGGTGGGGATACGTCGCTTCACCCAGGATTTGCGTCCCCCTACCTTGGACTATCTGGGGCTTCTCCCTGCCTTGAGAGAGCTGGTCTCCCAGATAGGAAAAGAATTCGGCTTAGATGCGAATCTAAAGGTGAACGGAATAGAACAGCGTTTCACCAAGGAAGAGGAACTGCTGATATATCGCATCATTCAGGAAGCCTTAAGGAATGTGTGGAGGCATTCTGAAGCGACCAAAGTTGATGTTGCCATAGAATTTGACGATGAAAAAACCACTGTGACAGTAAATGATAACGGTAAAGGCTTCGAGCAGCACGACGGTCATGAGTTAGTCAGAACTAGAAAGCTAGGGCTTATTGGAATGGCGGAGCGGGCACGTCTTCTCAGAGGCGCTTTGACCATTCGCTCAGAATTGGATAGTGGGACAACGATAATCCTTGATATTCCAAGTAAAAACGCATTGCCCACCATCTGAGCCATTAGGTGTAGACCGTTCCATTTATTAAATTAAGTCAGCCCCAAGTGACTATCCGGAGCACATTACATCGGATTGTGATCCAACAATACGCCCAAATGTTTAGCCTTATGCTATAGCGAGCCGAATTGCAAATGCCATCTTTGACCTGGTTATTGGGGCTACCTGTCTCATCGCCGAATACAATGGCATAGCCCGCTCCGCGCACGTGGTAGATAAGCTCACCGAGATGTCTTATCTCACCGAGACAGTATGGGGGCTAGCACTGGGAGCAGCTATATCCGGGAAGCCCACACCCAGCGGAGCTTATATCCCTGACCCGCTGCTGACCAACTGCGCCAAGCTTCAGTCCACCCGAGCTTTCTACGAGATTATCAAGAGCGCTATTGACATCACCGGCGGGATAATTGTGAGCCTCCCCTCCGGGGAGGATTTCCGCCATCCCGAGGCGGGCAAATGGATGGAAAAATACCTTAAAGGAGCGGCGGAGTTCCCCACCGAGCACCGGTTGCGGGTGGTGCGCTTCCTCCAGGCAATGACCGGGGGGCCGCTTGCAGCGGCGCTGCATCATTCCGGAGGACCGATGCAGAATCAGAAGATCGTCATCTTCCGCGAGACTGATTTCGAAGCCAAGAAGAAGCGGGTCAAGGTGCTCACCGGGATCGAGAAAGAGGGATAGCTGTTTCAAATCTCGAATGTCGGCAGTCTGTGGGCATAGCACGCTTGGCCGCAGGTGCCTGGGGAAGGAGTCGAGCCTTTAAAACATGAAGGTTCGCTTCAGATACGACACCAGGACAGGGGCAAAACTTTTGGCTTATGCCCCTTCGGTTGTTCAGGAACTATTCGTGGTGACCAACGCCAGTCTGCGCCTGTTCTTTTTATGGAGGTGCTTGCCGTCTCTCCCCTTACTCTCCTTCAAAAGATACCAGCGATACAAATCCACCGGCTGAGGGTTTTATTTCTAACACTGCTTCCTTTGCTATTGTTTTTTCACTCAGCAACTGAAAACAGAAGCGTAACGCTTCCTCGGTGATGTGACTATCCTCACCCAAATCAACTTGAATTCTTGTTATCTTGTTGATTCGGTTCTCCTTCGCTTGGGAGCAAACCTTTTCTAATAATTCCTCAGCAATATGCCATTCGTGCATTGGAGTCAAAAGTAGTTTTTTACTATATATTCACAAACCTTGGGAACGGCATCTTGGAGTTTTCTTGACAGCCCGGGTTTCACGGTTTCAGGTACAGATTCTGGCTGTGCGGCAAGCAAGATCACCTCTACATGGCATAAATCTTTCAGTTCTTTCAATAGATTTGAGGTGGGCAGCTGGTGGAGGGAAAAATCGTCGATTTTCTTTTGCGGAAGACTTTCAACGGGTACAGTAAAAAATTCGCCGGGTTTCCTCCGGCAGTCTAAAGCGTCAATAATAACTATTCTCTTTGGTCTTCTCTGGGAAAGGGCAATAGTAAAGAGTATCTCCCTCGCCCCAGTCCCTACATCAAGAATAGAAACATCTTTCGGAGCCCGGCAGTGCTTTTCCAGATAATCGATCACCGCCGGGCCAAAACCATCGTCACCAAGTAGTGTGTTGCCACAGCCCAATATAAGGGTCGCCTTCTGATAATAATCAGGTGCGTAATCCATATCCTAAGTAGTCAAGGTATCAACTGTTTCTCCAGAGGCATTCTGTATGTCAATCTTCACCGCAAGTCGGCCATCAAGGCTATGGCTGGCACAGGAAAGACAAGGGTCGTAGGCACGGATCGCCATCTCCACCATGTTGAGGAGCGCCTGGTCATATACCCCATTTTTAATCAAATCCGTAGCCGCCCTTTTGACCGACATGTTTATTGGGGCATTGTTTTGTACCGTGGCGACGAGTAAGTTGACAGCTGTGAGAAGACCCTTCTCATCAGTTGTATAATCGTGGAACAATGTACCCCTTGGCGCCTCGACACAACCAACACCTCTGGCAGCGCGTGGTGTCACCGGCAGCCTCGTCTCGGTGCTGGTAATCTGAGGGTCATTAAGCAATTCAACTACATGCTCTGCGTTGTACAGCAATTCTATTAGTCTCGCCCAATGGTAGAGCAATGTCAATTGCGCCGGTCGTCCAAAATTCGATCTGAACTCTTCCAGCTCTTTCTGTGCCAGGGGGGTGGCCATTTTATCACAGACATTGATCCTGGCCAGGGTATTTACCCGGTATATGCCGACCGGATTGTCAAGGTCCATAGAGAATTGCCCCCACTTCTTATTGTAGGGGAACTTGGCATATGACCACGGTTCAACATCCTCGGCGATGTAGTCCAGATAGTCTGCCGGCGCGAACTCTTCATACTGGCCGTCTGCTGTCATCATTCTTAGTTTGCCATCGTAGAGGTTGAGTGCACCATCAGCGTCCACTGTACCGAGAAAACCAGTTTTGATCACTCCTAAGGTTTTGACAGCATCAAGGTAGTTCGGGAAGATATTCTTCTTGGCATAGTCGATTGAGAACTTGGCCAATTCCAGGGCTTCATTCGCCATTTCCTGAAGTTTCTTCTTTTCATCCTCAGTCAATGGTTTGCTGTATCCACCAGGCACTGCAGCCACTGGATGGATCGCTTTGCCAGACAAAATTTCAAGCATCCTGGCACACATATGCCTCACCCGAACCACCTGTTTAGCCACTTCAGGTAGCTTGCCGACGATCCCGATCACGTTGCGCACAGAATAGTCGGCATCAGGTCCCATTACGAAGTCAGCCCCCGCCAGGAAGTAGAAATGCAGGATATGCTCTTCCATGTAGGCGATACTGTTGGCTAAGTCCCTCAGTTTCCTACCCGCCGGTGGTGGCTCAACTCCAAAGACTGCATCGCACGCTTTTGCCGAAGCCAGGTGATGCGACCAGGGACAGACACCGCAGATACGTGACGTAATCCTCGGCATTTCCTCTACCGGTCTTCCGACACAGAACCTCTCAAAGCCTCGCAGTTCGACAACACTTACCCTGGTATCGGCAACATTCCCCTGGTCATCGAGCTGAATAGTTATCTTAGCACTACCTTCAATTCGTGTCACCGGTTGGATGACGATCTGCTTCATGTTTGGCCTCCTTCTCTAAACCTTGCTTATCTACCTTGCCGGTAGAGGTCGTAGGCGACCCACTACACCTATGAACCTGTTAAAAGTAGCCATTCTGTCTTCTATCTCTCGGGGATCTAGCCCGATGGAGGAGAGGGCACCCATCATGTCGACCATGGGATTGGCCCCAGCCCGTATCGGGCCGAAGCAGCCACGGCAAGGCATATATGCCCTTATGCACCGAGGGGTTTTTTCTGTGCCACCGCAACCAGCCTTGGTCGCCGGCCCCTGGCATAAAATCCCCTGCTCCATTATACAGCGCATATTATCATAGCGCCCGGGAGTGAATTCAGCGTCTTGCAAGGGCCTTATTAGTTTGGTAACTGCCTTCTTCTCCCTTATCACCGGGCAGTCATCACAAACACTGCGTTCAGGCAAGCTAAAGGTCTTACCCTCTAGGAGGGAAGTTAGAGCCTCGGCTATCCACTCCGGGACAGGTGGGCAACCAGGTAGACTTACATCAACCTTAATAACCTCACTCAATGCATACACGCGATCTGTAAACGGCGGAATATCAACCGTGGGGTTATCGGCTGGGTCTGTGCTTTTGGTTTCCCGATAAACTGTATCGAATATTTGGTCAACAGTATACATGTTCGCCAGCGCCGGGATACCACCAAAATTGGCACAGGAGCCTAAGGCGATTATCGTTTTGCATTTCTTTCTCATCTCTTCCGCTAATTGCTTGTTCTCTTCATTTCGTATGCTGCCGCTTATTATCCCCACATCCGCCTCTGGGATTTCTAACGTCGTTTTTTCTCCTGTTTGCCCATAGTATTTATGGTCCATCAGGACAGGTATATGGACAAACTCAAGTTTTGGCAACAAATCCAGCAATGGTTCTCCTATGTCCAAGATTGATACCTCACAGCCACCACATATGGCGAACCACTCTTCAGCTACACGTACCATACTTGTTTCCCTCCTTTTTATGTTGGACTTCCTTCAACTACCACTTCCTTGACCACCCTCCGGGTGAACAAGAAGTATTCTCCACCCTCCTCAACCAACTCAACTTCAAATCCGTCGTCTTCATATTTTTGACCGATTTCCCTCCTTTCCTTTTCATCAGTGTAGACCCTTCCATCCCACATAAATTTCTTTCCGTTGAATATTCGCGCTAGCTCCATCTAATTCTCCCCCATCAGGTTTTATAAGGGCTTGGACCCAACTGCCTGATTTCCCCCACCATTTCAGTTACTACCTGAGCGAATCTCCCCCCTTCGGAGGCAGAGACCCATTCTAACCTGAACCTTTCTTCCTCAATACCGAAATCTTGCAGCATAAGTTTAATCGCATCCGCCCGTGCTTCCGCTTTCAAGTTGCCCTCCAGGTAATGGCAGTCGCCAGGGTGACAGCCGCACATCAGAACCCCGTCGGCGCCTTTGGTCAAAGCATCGATGACCACGTTCGGGTGCACCATCCCCGAACACATTACCCGGATTACGCGTATATTGGGCGGATACTGCATTCTCGAGACACCAGCCAAATCTGCCCCGGCGTATGAACACCAGTTACAGCAAAAACCTATAATTAGAGGTTCAAAGTTATTTCCCGTCATTTTTCACCTCTTATCCTATCATACCCCAAGCGCCGCATCTACCATTGCTGCTATTTGGTCAGGTCTAAAGTTACGAACAAAGATGCCTTTCTTGGGACAAGTGGCCTGACATACCCCGCAGCCGCGGCATTTGGCTGGGTCTGATTCCACTGTTTTCTTGACGGCACCATCTTTCATATACTCAATCAGGGTAATTGCCTCAAAGGGACAGGGGTCAATACAGTAGGCGCAACCATCACAGTTTTCTTCCACCACTTCTGAAATAGCTGCTTCAAGTTGAATCTGCTGTTTGGAGAGTATCGTCGATGCTCTTGCCGCAGCGGCGCTCGCTTGAGCAATACTTTCATTGACTAACTTTGGACTATGAGCCAGACCGCAAAGGAAGATGCCGTCGCTGGCAAAGTCCACCGGACGTAGCTTCATATGTGCTTCCAGGAAGAAACCATCTTCGTTGAGCGGGAGCTTAAGTTTTTGGGCGAGGTCTTTATTCCCGTCTCTAGGGACAGTGGCTGCGGACAGGACTAAGAGATCAGAGTTGATATTAATCTTGGCGTCCAGGATAGGGTCGTGCACCGATACTTTTAGCCGACCATTATCTGGCGAGACCTCCGGTTTCTTATCGACTTCATACCTGATAAACCTCACCCCTTTATCTCTGGCTTCGGTATAGTAGGCTTCATTAAATCCATAGGCACGCAAATCTCGGTAGAGTACAAACACATTGGTATCAGGGCTTTTTTCTTTAATCCTTAAGGCATTCTTAATCGCCTCGGAACAGCAAATCCGGCTACAATAGACCCGTGGTTCCTCACGTGAGCCCGTACACTGGATCATGACAACCGCTTTTGCCCCAATATTACCATTGGCTAATTTCTCTTCCAGTTCCAGTTGTGTCATAACCCTTTCATCTTGACCATAGAGATATTCAGTGGGCTCATACTCCTGTGCCCCGGTGGCTACGATGACGACCCCGTGATTGATTTCATGAACATCCCCATTAGATTTGAATTCTGTTCTAAAATTCCCGACCGAACCCTCAAAGTTTAGTATCTCCGACCCGGTATAAATATGAATCTTGGGATGGTTTTGAACCTCTTCAATCAGCGACTCCAGTTTTGCCTGCGGGCTCTCACCGTTCAAAAGAAATTTCACTCGTCTTAGATTGCCACCCAACAGGTGGTCTTTTTCAAGGAGATAGGTTTCAAATCCTTGTTCAGCTAACTCAAGTGCGGCTGTCATACCAGATATACCACCGCCGATGACAAGGGCATCATGATTGACATCGACAAACTTTGGATACAACGGTTCCAGTAGCCTTGACTTGGCAACAGCCATCCTTACCAGGTCTTTGGCTTTCTTTGTCGCCTCCTCAGGTTGGTGCATATGGACCCAAGAGCATTGGTCACGAATATTAGCCATCTCAAACAGATAAGGATTAAGCCCGGCTTCTCGCAAGGTATCTTGGAATAAAGGCTCGTGTGTCCTTGGTGTGCAGGAGGCAACAACCAGGCGATTCAGGTTATATTCTTCTATTACCTGCTTGATTCTTTCTCCGGTGTCAGTTGAGCAGGTATAAAGATTGCTCTCCGCATAGACCACATTGGGCAATGTCTCGGCATATTCCACAACCTCAGGGACATTGACCACACCAGCAATGTTCTTCCCGCAATGACAGACAAAAACCCCAATTCGTGCTTCTTCACCTTTTACATCTTTCTCAGGCGGGTATGTTTTTTGTGTGAGCAATTTACCCTTCTCTGTGGAAAGGAGGGAAAGTGCTTTTGCCGCCGCGGCGCTTCCTTCGATGACAGTCTCCGGGATGTCCTTAGGTCCGGTAAATAGACCACAGGCATATACACCTTGTTGAGAGGTCTCAACCGGACTGAACTGCCCAGTTTGACAGAAACCAAATTCGTTTAGGTCAATGTCAAATTTTTCGGCTAGTTCTCCAGCTCCAGAGGGGGGTCTTAATCCGCAGGAAAGGATTACAAGACTGAACTCCCCAGCAACTATTTCCCCATCTTCATTCTGATATTGAATGTTCAGGTCTTTTGACCCTGGTGCTTCTTTTATTGAAGAGGGCTGGCACCGAATATATCTTATTCCCAATTTCTTGGCTTGCTCATAATAAGCCTCAAAACCCTTCCCGAAAGCACGGAGGTCGGTGAAGAATATGGTTATATCGGTTTCAGGGTGATGTTCCTTTACGATTATCGCTTCCTTAGTGGCATACATACAACATACTGAGGAACAATAATTTGCTTCCACCTCTCGGGAGCCAACGCACTGAATAAAGGCAATCTTTTGCGGGAGCTTTCCGTCTGATGGTCTTAAGATTTCCCCACCAAATGGACCTGAAGCGCTTAATATTCGCTCAAACTCAAGGCTAGTAATAACATTAGGATAGCGATTATAGCCGAACTCCCCTTTAACATTGGCATCAAAGACTTCATATCCTGGCGAAAGAATGATTGCACCCACATTCAAATCAATTCTTTCCTCTTTCTGCTCATAATCAATTGCATCTGCTTCACAAAACTCCTTACATATTTCGCACCTGTCACGAAGGAGATGGACACAATATCGTTCATCGATTGTCGCCCGGTTCGGGATAGCCTGAGCATAAGGAATGTAGATAGCGGGTCTAGGGATTAATCCCACATTATATTCAGATGGGATAGGAACAGGTTTATTTTTGCCAACCTCAGAAAGCTTGATTCTTCCGGTGGGGCATATAAAGCTACAGGCACCACAGGTTTGACATATTTCGCTGGGGACTTCAAAAGGTGGCTTTACCTCTCGTTTTGAACCACGATTTACAAAACCGACTGCTCCTATACCCATCCTTTCCTGGCACATTCTGACACAAAGGCCACAGAGGGTGCAGTCCTTATTTTTCTTTCTAATCCGAGTTTCTTTAACCCCTAACTCATCAGCTAATTTTTGTATCTCCTCTGAATCGGGGCATCTAGCCAGTAGCAATTCGATCATTATCTTCCGGTCCTTAATAACCCTCTCGGAATGTGTCTCCACCACCATCCCCTCTTCAGCCTTATAGAGACAGGATGCCTGAATCATTTTCCTGCCGTCCTGGGTTATTTCCACCAGGCAAAGCCGACAGGCTCCGTAGGGGGACAATGCTTTATGATAGCAAAGGGTAGGTATCTTGATGCCAGCCTGTTGAGCCGCTTCAAGTATGGTTGTGCCTTCTTCTACCTGGGTATCTTGCCCATCAATGGTTAAGGTTATCATTGTTCGACTTCCTCATTATTTGATTGTCTTTCCTCTTTTTGTTCCTTAGTGCTCGCACTTATCAGCAAAGATTATTCTACATCAGTAGATGGTCCTCGTATGCGACTTTTCTCTTATTTTGCTGTCTCCCTAATCCTTGCTCTCACCTCTTTTGTATCCAAACGATATTCGAGTTCACCCTTTTTGTGTTCGTATATAAAGTCTACTTCCGGATTACCAACGATTAAAGTTGTAAGAGTTGCTTCCATATTGCCCACGGGCTTGCGGTCAATATGACTATAACCAAAGGTAGCTTTAACCCTTGTACCCCCGCCGGCCTGTGACTCTATCTCAATATTTCCCCCACTTTCCCTCGCTGCCTGGCTCAGCAGAGAAAGACCTAAACCCACCTTCCGTGTCGTTCTGGTGGTAAAGAATGGGTCCAGAGCCTTTTTGACCGTTTCCTCATCCATTCCCTGACCATTGTCTCTTATCTCAATGGTAAGCAAATCTTTTTCTATGTCTTCAACAACCTTTATCTCAATGGTCGAAGCCTTGGCTCTAATTGAATTCTCCACTATATCTAAGATGTGTAAGGACAAATCCTCCATGGTATTAGATCATTACCTTCCTGCCATCTTCACCAAACAAAGCCTTTCTTATCTCCTTAACGTTTGCCTCTTCTATCAAGAAGCCGGTAAAACTTTTACCCACATCTTCTAAAGCGTGGGCATCAGAAAAGGTGACCAGCGGGAAATCCAAAGCTTCGCCAAACTCAAGCTGTGCCTTCTCCAGAGACAACCTTGGTGATACCTCTAGACCGTCTAGACTTAGCCCGTCGGGGATAAAACCGAGCTGACCGATGATACTAAAACTCTCTCGATCAACATGGGAGGCAATGGCTAAGCCACCTAAAGAGTGGATTCTCTCTACAACCTGGTGAAGCGGAAGCACTGTTGCTCCAATCAAAAGCCTTTTATTAAAACTCAACACCTCATCATCCTCATTAACCACTATCTGTTCCCCGAAGACCCTTTCGTCGTTTATGCCGGGGAGATTCTCATAAATGAGGTCCGCAAGTTCAAACAAGTCTTTGTCCTCATCAAAGAAGGCTAGGATATGGACCTCTTCCCGTGATGTGACCTCAATTCCTCCAATCACCGCCAATCCCTCTTTTTCTCCCACCTTCTTGGCACAAGCTACATTCTCGGCCGAATTATGGTCACAAATCCCAATCATATCTAACCCTCTCAATTTCGCTTGTTCAACTATTCTCCTTGGCGACATCTTGGACTCACAACAGGGCGATAGGCAGGTGTGAATATGTAAATCTGCCTCAAACCTCCCCAGCATTACGCCGTTCCAGGAATGCCCAGCTTATAAAGTCTGCCGACTATCTCAAAAGTAGGAAGCTTAGTCAACATAATTGGGATATTCTCTTCTTCTGCCTTTCTCAAAGCCTCCTCTTCTGGTTCTCTTCCATTAACAATGATAATTCCAGCTAACTCTTTCAAACTGGCCACAGCTACTATGTTCTGATGGATTTGCAGGGTAACCCAAATACTATCCTTCTTAGAGTTGGCCATCACATCACTCAGGAGATCGCTGGCATAACCTGCACTTACCTGCTTATCAAGGTTATCGGCTGCACATCTAACCTCCAAACTTAGCTCCTTTACTATCTCCCGAAGTTTCATCGATTTCCTCTTCCCTTTATGTAAATAGTAGCCTTCAGGTCTGTTCCCTTCCCCACCTGCGATGTCAAATCCATCTTATCAGCACATTTTTGAATGTTAGGGAGTCCCATTCCAGCCCCAAAGCCCAATTCCTGTACCCACTCCGGGGCCGTGGAGAAACCAGGCTGCATCGCTTGCTCAATGTCGGGGATACCAGGTCCGGCGTCGCTTGCTTCAATTTCGATATATTCCGGCTGTACTGATGCTGAGATCTGGCCTCCGTTAGCGAAGATAACAATATTCATCTCTGCTTCATAGGTTGCGATTGCCACTCGCCGAACTATTTGAGGATGAAAACCTAATCGCAACAATGTCTTTTTGAGCCCACTGGCAGCTTCTCCAGCCCGATTGAAGTCCTGACCCACTATATTGTATTGGAAGTGGAGCCTTGTCTTATCAGCAACGATGTCCTCAAAGATATGACTTGCCCGGTAGCGGTGAATCTCTTCCTCGTGGTAGTCAATCTGCAGCTTCTTAAACAGTCCCTCAATAATGTCGCCCTTGGTAAGAATACCTACTAACTTTCCTTGGTCACGCTCGATCACAGGGAGGCGGCCGAAACCATATCGATCAAACTTCCTGACGGCATGAATGACCGGCTCATCAGCATAAAGGGTTTCCACTTTCTTGGTCATCTTCTCCTCTACAGAAGCATCCATTTCCCCATCCACCAGGCACTTAACCAAATCTTCAATGCTGACAATACCAACCAATTGGCTACCTTCTACCACCGGAGCTCCCGCGATACGCCTGATACGCAATATCTCCCTTAAGTCGTTTATTGTGTCCTTTGGGCTAACGGTAACAACATCCGTGGTCATTACATCTCTAACCTTTAGCTCATAGGTTAGTTCCTGAACCTTAGTAATTTCCTTATCTTGAGCCACTCGAACATCCGCTTTGGCATTATTCTTTGTATTCAGAGCAACCGATAAGCCCATTCTTGTACAACTGGCCGCAGCTTTCAAACATGGGTAGATGTGTCACCAATAACGGGAGACCTTTGCTTTTGGCTAATCTAATAGTCTCCTCATCCGGCTTTTTGCCACGGACAAAGCATATTGCTGCGATGTCAGCCATCTCCGCTGTGCGAACAACTTGTGGATTTGTCAACCCGGTCAGAAGAAGAGAGTCTGATTTGATAAAGGCCAAAACATCGCTCATCAGGTCACAGCCACAACCCATTCTTACTTCCATCTGTAGGGTATCAGCGCCTGTAATCACCTCTGCTTTGAGGATTTCTTTTACCTCTTCGAGGGTCATTCAGCTATCCCCTTCTTTCTTCCACTGCCTCCAGGTCACACCTTAAACACCGCTTGGCTTCTTCAACCGCCATTTCTGTGGTAAAGCCCAATTCAACTTGTTTAGAACTCCTCAGTCTTTCCTCTATTGACAAAGAAGGCATTACAGGTCTTTCAAGCTTTTCTACTTCCTCTTCGGTTAATTCTATTGGTTCAACCCGCATTATGGGTCTAGTTACCTCATATTTCCTTGTTAGGCTTTCGCCTGTTAGATATTTGTGGATAGACTCAGCTGCTATTTTCCCTTGTGCCATTGCCTCTGATACAGTTTTGGGACCAGTTACAACATCACCACCAGCAAATATTCCTTCTTTGCCTGTATAAAGAGTTTCTTGGTCTACTTCAATGGTGCTCCATTTAGTCGTCTCCAGATCAAACCCGTTACCCAAGAAGGAAACATCGGGCTCCTGGCCGATTGCGGGGATTAATGTGTCAAGGGGAACTGTGTACTGAGATCCTTCGACGGGAATAGGTCGACGTCTGCCACTGTCATCAACATCTCCGAGTTCCATACGGATACACTCAATACCTTCTATTCTTCCATTTGTCGATAAGACTTTAACTGGTGCGGTTAGAAAGTGAATATCGAGTCCCTCTTTAATTGCTTCATCTACCTCAGTTTCTTGCGCTGGCATCTCAGCTCTTGTTCTTCTATAAAAAATCTCTACATCTTTACCTAAGCGCTTGGCAACCCTTGCTGCGTCTATGGCTGCGTTCCCACCCCCGACAACTACTACTTTCTCCCCAACCTTTACCTCTTTACCAAGATTAATGTCTCTCAAAAACTCTACTGCGTCTATAACTCCATCAAGCTCTTCGCCTGGGATATTCATCTTTAGCCCTTTGTGAGCTCCCGTACCAATAAATATCGCCTTGTATCCTTCATTGTTTAGATCAGAGATTTGAATATCCTTTCCAACGGAGGTATTTGTCCTAATTTCGACCCCCATCCGCTCTAAAGCTTCGATTTCAAGATTCAAAACACGCTTTGGCAATCTGTAGTCCGGTATACCTACGGCAAGCATTCCCCCGGGCACGGGTAGTTTTTCAAAAATAGTCACTTGGTAACCATATTTCCTAAGGAAATAGGCACATGTTAAGCCCGAAGGTCCAGAACCAATGATTGCGACCTTCTCGGGATAGATTGTCTCTGGTTTTTCAACCGGTATCCCTTTGTCCAATTCAAGGTCGGCAGCAAAGCGTTTCAATGCCCGAATGGCTATTGGCTCGCCTGCTTCCCCTGAACGACATTTAGCTTCACAGGGATGATGACATACACGACCACAAATACTTGGCAGGGGATTCTTCTCCCTGATCACTTTGATAGCCTGTTCAAATTCTCCCTGTGCGATAAGACCTATGTAACAAGGGGCATCCTGTGATAATGGACAGGTGTGTTGACAAGGCGAGGAGATTATGCCCTTGCATACTACGGCGGGACATCTCTTGTACTTGATATGAGCTTCGTATTCATCTTCGAAGTGCCGCACAGTGGAAAGCACGGGATTAGGGAGAGTCTGGCCCAATCCACACATAGAGGCGTCTTTGACTGCATTTCCCAACTCTTCAAGAAATACTATGTCTCCTTCCTCCCCCTCCCCATTGCATATCCTTTCCAGGACTTCAAGGAGTGCTTCTGATCCCTCCCGACAGGAGGTGCATTTTCCACAGGATTCATCGTTTGTAAAGTTGAGGAAATACCTGGCAATATCAACGATACAAGTATCTTCGTCCAAGACAATCATTCCCCCGGAACCCATTATCGAACCTGCCTCAGCCAACCGTTCGTAATCAATGGGAAGATCGAGCAGGTCTGCCGGGATACAGCCTCCAGAAGGACCCCCTGTCTGAACGGCCTTAAACTTCTTTCCATCAGGAATCCCACCGCCAATGTCGTAGATAATCTCTCTCAAGGTTATACCCATAGGCACTTCAACTAAGCCAGTATTGTTTATTTTCCCCACCAAAGAGAATACCTTTGTCCCCTTGCTCTTCTCTGTTCCAATACTGGCAAACCAATCTGCGCCTCTTTCGATTATGCTTGGCACAGTGGCCCAGGTTTCAACATTATTGATATTGGTTGGTTTATCCCAGATTCCTGATTGAGCAGGAAAGGGGGGTCTTTGTCTTGGCTCAGGGGGTCTTCCTTCAATAGAGGCAATTAAAGCAGTCTCCTCGCCGCATACAAATGCCCCCGCCCCTCTCTGAATTCTAATATCAAAGTTAAAACTACTCTCAAGTATGTTTTCCCCAAGCAATCCATATTCTCTTGCCTGTGCAATGGCCATCTCCAATCTCTTCAAGGCAAGTGGGTATTCATTTCTGATATATACGTAACCTTCGTGTGCCCCTATGGCATAGGCTCCAATAATCATTCCTTCCAATACTGAATGCGGATCAGACTCGATGATACTTCGATCCATAAAGGCACCAGGATCACCTTCATCAGCATTGCATACCACATACTTAGGTTCACCATCAGCCTTTCGGCAAAACTCCCATTTGCGCCCTGTGGGAAAGCCTGCCCCTCCCCTACCACGGAGTCCCGAATCCTTTATTGCTTTTATTACTTCTTCCGAAGCCATTGATGTTACAGCCTTGGCCAAAGCCCGGTAGCCATCCCGGGCAATATATTCATCAATCTTCTCTGGATCTATTAGCCCCCTATTTCTAAGAGCAATCAAAGTTTGGCGAGCGAAAAAGCCAATGTCTGACAAGATTGGAATCGGTTTTTTCTCCTCGGGTGGGAAATACATAAGCTTTGAAACAGGGCGTCCTTTTAAGAAGTGTTCTTCTACTAGATATGGGATATCTTCTTCTGTCAGATTTTGATAGAATATTCCATCGGGCTTGACTACCATAAGGGGACCGACGGCACAAAAGCCATTACATCCGGTCATCACTACCAGAATCTCATCTTGCAAGCCTCGTTTACCGATTTCTTTTTGCAAGGCTTCCTTTATCTTGAAGGATTTGTTCGAGACACACCCTGTTCCTGCACAGAGCATTAGATGGGTCCTATAGCGCTCCACTTGTATCCTCCCCTAGTCCATCACCAAATTTCAACCCAGCCTCTCACTGCCTATCGCTAAGGCATATTCCATAACTACCCTGCCGCCAAGGACATGCTCCGAAAAGATGGTGCGAGTCTTCTCCGGAGTCAGGCTAATGTACTTGACTGGTGCCTCTCCTTTTAATTCCACCGTAGCCATAGGTTCCTTGCTACACAGCCCAGCACATCCCGAAGTTGTGAGTATGATATCCTTGACATCCCTTTGTTCAACCTCAACCAATAAGGTATTCATTATCTCCCTCGCCCCAGCGGCTATGCCGCAAGTCCCCATATGCACAGTTATCTTTGCCCTGCCAGCGCCCTCACGTAGAAGAGTCGCTCTTCTTACTCTCTCACTTATCTTGTCTAAATCCTCCACCTTTATTCTGGGCATCGCCTACCCCCTAGCTGACCTTGATCTCTCTATATTGTTCAATAATCTTGGGAACTGTTGCTGAAGTTATTTTGCCGTATAAATCTTCACCCACGGTCATTACCGGGGATAAGCCGCAACAGCCGAGGCAAAAGACTGTCTCCAGAGTAAAATTCATGTCTTCAGTGGTCTCACCTGTTCTTAGACCCAGTTGTTTTTCCAGAGCATCAACAATCCTGGGTGCTCCTTTGACATGGCAGGTTGTACCTAAACAGACAGTTATTTTGTGCCTTCCTATTGGCTTCAGGCTAAAGGCCTTATAGAAGGTGGCTGCCCTGTAGATTAAGCTTAAAGGGATGTCCAGTTCTGCAGACATATACCTCAAGGCATTTTCTGGCAGATAGTTGAAGGCAGCATTAATCTCCTGCAACACGGGCACTAATGCTCCCTTCTCGCATTTATATTCCCCAATTATCTTCTCCATCTTTTCCAGGTCTTCTGGCTCGAGTTTTATCTCGACCTTCCCGTCAGGGGGAATATATATCTGATTTCTCACCGGGCAATTGGCGACACAGGTGCCGCAGCCGGTACATTTGTCTTCATTTACGTAGCGAGGTCTTTTCCTTAAAGTCACGGTAAAGTTGCCTGGTTGACCCTCAAGACTCTGCACATCGGCTAGCGTGATTATCTCAATATCTTTGTGCCGCCCGATCTGAACCAGCCGCGGTGCCATGCTGCACATAGCACAATCGTTTGTGGGGAAGGTCTTGTCCAGTTGAGACATTACCCCACCAATGGACGGATTGGTATCCACCAAATAGACTTTAATCCCTGACTCAGCCAGATCGAGGGCGGCCTGCATCCCACCAATGCCACCACCCACTACCAGTGCTGCGCCTACTTTGTTATCGGACATTTCACCCTCTCCAATAGGTCTTCGCTATCAACCAAATGTCTTTTCAGTAGGAGTTTCTCCGCCGGTATATCAAAAGCAAGTCCCATCAACTGAGTGAAGTAGAAGATGGGTAAATGGTAAGTCACTTGATACTTTTGCTCGATCTCCTCTTGTCGTGTATCCAGATTCACATGGCACATCGGACAGGCAACAGCAATGGCATCAGCACCTACAGATTTAGCCCCTTCCAGAATATCACGGCTTAATTTCAAAACTATCTCGGTCCTGGTCAAAGCAAAGGAAGCGCCGCAGCAGTCAGTCTTATATGACCAGTCCAAAGTAGACACACCCACAGCCTGTAATATCTTGTCCATACTCTGTGGATATTCACAAACATCAAATCCCGTTACCTTAGGTGGTCGTGTTAAAAGACAACCGTAATAACAGACCACTTTTAACCCAGAGAGATCGTTCTTCACTAGCTCAGTAAGCGTGCTTAATCCCGCACTGTTCGAGAGGATATCCAGGGGATGATAGACTTTGACCCCATCCCTAAATTTGTGCTCAATTATCCCTTCCACCTCCGCTGCCAATCGAGGCTCGGTATCTATTTCATGCAGAGCAATCTTAAATCGGGAAAAACAGGCAGCACAGGGAACAATAACTTCTCTAAAACCGCTTTTCTCTATTTCTGCCAAGTTCTTTAGCGGGAGGGCCAGGGATAGTAATTTTGATGTACTATGTGCCGGTGTTGAACCACAACAAATCCAGTTCTTCACTTCCTCCAGTTCTATGCCAACTTTCTCACAGACGGCGCGCAAAGACCTGTCGTATTCCTTGGCGGTTGAATGAAGCGAACAACCGGGGTAATAAGCGTATTTCACACCTTCTCCCGCTCTTTGACTTTAGCGAATATTCTTCTTGTCGTTGCAGACCCTTGAAAACTCGGTAACAGCTTGAGCTTCCCTTTCTTGAGCATTTTTATTCCCAAACCTATGTCCTTGGTGAACTGACCAGTTGATCGCTTCAGCATGCCGATGAGACCCAGTTCATACATCCGACCAAAAAAACGAATATTGGCAAGACCGGTGCGGTTGAAAGCAGCAACCTCGGATACCTTCGGTTTTATTCCGGCGCGCAGAGCCATAATCCTTAATGCATCCATTACCTTAACCAGGTCTAATTCTTGCGGGCAACGTGTGGTACAGGTCTCGCATGAGGCACAAAGCCATATTGTGTCGCTGTTTAACACCAGCTCCTTTAGCCCCAAACGGATAGCATGTATCAGTTGAGTGGGTGGATAGTCCATGGCATAGGAGACAGGACAACCACTGGTGCATTTTTTACATTGATAGCATGCATTTACATCTAGCCCGCTGGTCTCTTTAACAGTCTCGGCAAACTCGGAAACGGTATCCGATGGTATGTCAAATTCCACGATCCTGACCTCTAAGTTGATTCCACTACTCCTTTGGACAGGATGCGTACTAGAGTCCCCACGCACAGCTTAGCTCACCGCCTGTCCTGCTCGTCACAGCATAAGCGGGACAATGGTAATGGCCCCGATCACGGGCAACAGAATTATGTAGACCAGCCCACGCAGCGGTGCCACTATCATTAAAGGTGGCGCCCGCATTTTCAGGTAGCGAGCCGTAATGCTCAATAGCCACATCCTCCACCACCTGCCCCTCCATCAGCCACCAGTCAGTCATCTAGGTTCACCAAGTGCTTACGGATAGCGTACTTAATAAGTCCAGTACGATTGTGGACACCCAGCTTTCTAATAATACTTGTCCTGTGCCCCAGAGCTGTCTTAACCCCCATGTTTCTGAAGTTTCACTATGCTCTCCGTGTCTAAGGTGGAATCAGATGCTTAGGATTCAAAACTGCCCTGCTGGGGCAAAATACGCTATTTTAGCCCTAAACCTCCGGCTAAGATATGAACACTATATAATAATTATACATCAGGGATAAGGTCAAGTCAAATTGTGATTTTAGAAAGGGGCTCTTAAGGAACATTATAGGCGCTAACGTAGCAGTGCTACAAACTAAGCAACACCGAGCCCGCCCGTCCACCAACTTGCCAAGGCGAGACCGAAAGTGGATGTTGGGCATCTGTTTTGTGGGCAAAGCAGCCAAAGCGTAGAGATTGGAAGGCTTACTGGCAGCGGAGGGCCAACTGAAACCTATCAGGGGGTAGTGATGCGAGAGAGAAAATACCTGTGCCCCAAATGGGCTGGGATTCTCTTGAGAAAAGCTCCCCCCTACTTGACAAGGGGGCGTAGGGACATGTTCGGCGCACTGTTGGTAGCTCCCTGCGACGACGAAGCGGACCTGGGAGTGATTTTTTTGGATTGCGATGGATACCTTGACATGTGCGGGCATGGCAGCTTGGGAGTGATGACAATGGCTGTTGAAATCGGAATGGTGGAGTCGGTGGAACCGATCACCAAGGTTAATCTGGATACTCCTGCGGGGTTAGTAAGGGGCGAGGTGGTGGTGAGGAACGGGTCTATTGAATCGGCTACCCTTCGTAACGTCCCTTCCTTCCTCTATGAATCGACATCCCTCAGGGTGCCGGAGATAGGTGAAGTGCCGCTAGATATCGCCTTCGGTGGGAACTTCTACGCCCTGGTGAGCGCAGAGCACATCGGGGTGGAGATAAGTATAACAAATAGTGCCGAGCTGATCAGGGCCGGACTCATGGTAAAGGAAACAGTGAACAGAGAGATCAAGATCAAACACCCGGAAAGGCCCGAGATCAACCAAGTTATGGGTACTCATATCTATGGAAAACCCACACACCCAGAGGCACATGTAAGAAACTTCACGGTGTTCGGAGACGGCTCCGTAGGCCGTTCACCTTGCGGCACAGGTACATCAGCACACATAGCGATGTTATACGCCAAAGGGCAACTCAAACTAAACGAGCTCTCGGTTCATGAAAGTATTATCGGTACAACCTTCAGTGCTAGGGCTTCGCAGGAAGTAGTGGTAGGGGATTACGAAGCGATCACTCCCGAGATCTCGGGCAGGGCGTATATTACAGGAATATGCACCTGGACAATTGACCCGGCCGATCCCGTAAAACACGGCTTTCTACTAAGGGGGTAGGTAGCGCGCCGCGAAGGGATGGCAGGCTTTTACACCGAAAGTAGCCAACGGGTGAAATCTAACCCGGAACGCTGGGAACAGATACGTAGTGGCAAATGTGGCCTCAGTGACCCCAATTTTCCCCGCTCTTGATGGATTTGGCTATCTGGATGCCTCTTTCTAGCGCAGTTTGATTGGCCTGGAGGCCGTCTTTGGGGGAATGTTTTCTCACGGCGCCAACAAGGGCTCTTCGGGAAACTAGCTTTGTCAGTTCAGCCACGAAGCCCAGGGCTACCATATTCGCACTGATGCTACTACCTGTGACCTGCTGCGCTATATCGGCGAAGGGAAGGGGTATGCTTCTGCCACCCTCTACCAGGGACCTTTTTGCTTGGGAGCTGTCGACAACGAGAAAGCCGTCACTGGCAAGCTGGTGATGGTATCGGTCGAAGGCCGCTTCGCAGAAAATCACAAGCACGTCGGCATCCAGCACTTGAGGATAATCGATCTTCTCGTTGCTTATGACCACATCGGCTCGACTTGGTCCGCCTCGCTGCTGAGCACCGTAGAAGTGGGTCATGACAGCATTCTTGCCATCGCGAACCGCTGCTTCGGCGAGTATGATCCCGGCTAATCCTAGCCCCTGCCCACCCTGCCCAGCCAGTCTTACCTCCCAGCGCCTTCTCTTCAAGCTCCCCCCCGCTTCTTGCTTGCCGCAATCAGCTTGCGATAGCTTTCCACATACCCGGTCAGGTCGCGATCCACGAGCACACCCCGAACTATCTTTCCCGATGCAACCTTGCCTGGGGCAGCCGTCGTGTTATCGCGGAACCATTTCAGCATTTCCACGGCGTCGCCCATTTCATTGAGCCCCCCGTAGAAGAGAGGGCAATTGCTCAGAACCTCGATTACTGAGAACCCCTTCTTATCTATGCCTCTGGCAATAAGCCTATCAAGTTCAATGGCGTGATAGGTCGTGCTCCGAGCTACGAAGGATGCTCCCGCTGCCTCAGCGATCTTGGCTATGTCAAAGGCTTGCTCTATTTGGCCGTAGGGGGCTGTTGTAGCTTTGGCCCCAAGGGGAGTGGTAGGCGACAGCTGGCCTCCAGTCATACCATAGATGCTATTGTTTACCACTATTGCTGTTAACTCGATGTTGCGCCTGGCAGCGTGGATGAAATGGTTTCCACCTATGGCCAGGGCGTCTCCATCGCCCATGACCACCATCACCTTCATATCGGGCCTTGCCAGCTTCAGGCCGGTGGCGAAGGGCAAAGCCCGCCCGTGGGTGGTATGCATGGTATTGAAGTCCACATACACGGGCATGCGCCCGGTGCAGCCAATGCCGGAGACCATGGCCACTTCATCCTTGGACAGACCGAGCGCCCGCACCGCCCTGATGATGGCCCCGAGAACAATGCCAATGCCGCAACCGGCGCACCAAACGCTGGGAAATTTCTTGTGCGCTCTCAAGTATTCGTGCTCGGGGACAGTGGGTTCCATCATCGTTCAACCTCCAACGCCGCCATTATTTGGGCCGGAGTAACCATTGCGCCATCGGCGCGATTCACGCCCACTACATTTGCCCTTCCCTTGGCCACCCTCTCTACCTCCAGCAGAATCTGTCCCCGGTTCATTTCCGCCACTATTATCCTCTTCACAGAGGAGGCAACACGCTCAATCGCCTTGTCATGGAAGGGCCAAAGCGTGACCAGTCTGAGTAGCCCCACCGCCCTGTTTTCTTCGCGCGCCAGCTTCATTGCGTGACGAGCCGACCTTGCCGTTGACCCATAGGCGATGATGGCTATCTCAGCATCCTCCATCTCTTCCTCCTCTATGCGCGCTATCTGCTCCACCTTGCCCTCGATCTTGCCAAACAGCCTCTGCTGCCAGGTGTCTATTTCATCCAAGCGCTCGGTGGGGAAACCGGACTTGTCATGGAATAGGCCGGTTACGTGATAGCGGTAGCCCTGGCCGAAAGACACTAGCGGGGGCACATCGCCCAGCGCATCATCGTAAGGGAAATACCATTCGGGAGGAACCTCGGGATGCAGGCGGCCTAGCACCTCAACCTGGGCAAGGGGCAGCTCAACGCTCTCCCACATACGGGCGAGCACTTCGTCAGAGAGGAGGATCACCGGGGTGCGGTATTGCTCTGAAAGATTGAAGGCATGGATGGTCAGTTCATAAGCTTCTTGCACCGAGCCTGGACAGAGGACGATAATGGGATGGTCTCCATGAGTACCCCAGCGAGCCTGCATAACATCGCCCTGGGCTGGGCTGCCAGGCCTGCCTGTGCTGGGACCGGCGCGCTGCACGTCGATTATGACGCACGGGATCTCCGCAGCCGCGGCGTAGCCTATGTTTTCCTGCATCAATGAAAACCCGGGGCCGCTGGTGGCTGTAGCTGCTTTGAGCCCGCCCACTGAGGCTCCGATGACAGCAGCTAGGCTCGCTATCTCGTCCTCCATCTGGATAAAGATTGCACCCCTCTTGGGTAGAGCCCTCGACAGGAAGTTGGCAATCTCATTGGCTGGCGTTATCGGATAGCTGGCGAAGAAGCCAAGGCCGGCTGCGAGAGCCCCCTCAGCGATGGCCAGGTTGCCCTGCATCAGCCTAGCCTTTTTCGGCCTGCGTGCTGCGGTGGCTGAATTGCCCATTTCACTCAGTATCTCGTTTCCTTTTTCTCGCTTGGGATCTGTACTTTCTGCGCCGTTGGGGAACCATAATAGCAAAATCGGGGCACAGAACCTCACATAGTCCACAGGAATTGCACCGCTCTGGCCTGAGGAGCTGGGGGTCATTTGCCCCGTCCAGGGCTATAGCCTGCTTGGGACAAAAGGCGGTGCAGATACCGCAGCGCTTGCACCAGGCGTGATAAAAGATCACTTTGTCAGCCTCTTCTTCACGCAAGACGGAATGTGCTTCTTGTCCCCGTCTTTTTGGATTGGCCACTGCCCTTTCACCCCCTGCGCCTACAATCCCCTTTAGATATGATACCACATTGCTATTCTGTTGCGAAGAGGGTGTCCTTCGCCCGATTCCTCGAAGCCCTGGTAGAGCTTTTCTTTGGCCACCTTCTTTGCGAAGCCCACCTGGCCAAAGGCGAGCCCAACCTGTGACCACCAGAAGGAGGAAAACCGTGGATTTGCTATGGGTCGCGACTTGTGTTATGTTAAAATGGTATATGAAAGAATCCTTATCCATAGCGGTGTTAATTGGGGCGAAAACCGGGTATCTAGGATGCCGGTTTTAGATTCAAAGAGAGGATCAACTATGATCATTGTAGGAGAGAAGATCAACACCAGTCGGAAGAGTATCGAAGAAGCCGTTACGAAACGGGATGCCGCGTTTATCACCAGAGTGGCCCAGGATCAAGCCGAAGCTGGGGCCCATTACATTGATGTAAACGCCGGAACCTTTCTGGACCAAGAGGCTGATTGCCTCTGCTGGCTGGTGGAGACGGTACAGAACGAAGTGGATCTGCCCTTGTGCTTGGACAGTCCCAATCCCAAGGCCTTGTCCCAAGCGATCAAACGCCACAAAGGCGAACCAATGATCAATTCCATTTCACTGGAAGAAGACCGCTTTCAATCCCTTCTGCCTGTAATCACTTCTCAGCCTTGTCATGTGGTCGCCCTCTGCATGGCTCAAACGTCGATGCCCACCACCGTGGAAGAAAGAGTCCAGGTCGGTTCGGAACTTATCAAGAAGCTCACAGATGAAGGGATTCCTCTCGAAAAGATCTATGTCGACCCGCTGGTGCAGCCTGTTGCTGTGGACACTCGCATGGGAATCGCCACTCTCGGAGCCATCAACAAAATCATGAACGATTTTCCGGGCGTGAATACCATCTGTGGCCTTTCCAACATCTCCTTCGGTCTTCCCGAACGCCGCCTAATCAATCGCAACTTTCTGGCTCTTTGTATGTCCTATGGTCTGTCTGCCGCCATTTTGGACCCCACCGACAAGCAGCTCATGGCAACCCTCCTTGCCGTTGAGATGCTCCTCGGCCGGGATGAATACTGCGAAAACTTTATTGACGCCTACCAAAATGGCCGCCTTATCTAATTTTGCTGTTTGGATTTGAATGAACCAAGCTTGAGGGGGTTGAAGGTGAGTGACTTTAAGGCGTTGACTGAATCTGTGATCAAGGGAGACATCAAGACGGCTTTGGCGGAGACTCAGAGCGCCCTGGATGCTGGCAGCAATGCTCGGGACATTCTCGATAACGGGCTCATTGCCGCCATGGATGAGGTGAGCGAGAGGTTTACAAAGGGGCTGATATTCGTCCCCCAGATGTTGCGCTCCGCCAAGACCATGCAACAGTGCATGAAACTGCTCGAGCCGCTCTTTCAGGAAGGTGATGTCACCTCCAAGGGAAAGGTGTTGATTGGGACAGTCAAGGGCGACTTGCACGACATCGGCAAGAACCTGGTTTCCATGATGATGGAGGGCGCAGGATTCACCATCACGGACCTGGGAGTAGACGTCCCTCCCGAAAAGTTTGTGCAAAAGGCGCAGGAAGTAGAACCGGACATCGTGGCCATGTCGGCGTTGCTCTCCACCACCATGCCCGCCATGCCCCAGACCATCGAGGCTCTACAGAAAGCTGGGATCAGGGATAAGGTCAAGGTGATGATTGGTGGTGCACCCGTTACTGAAAAGTATGCCCAGGAGATCGAGGCCGACTCTTATGCATCCGATGCCGGCTCTGCCGTGAGCAAAGCCAAGAAGTTACTTGGCGTTTCTTGAAGAACTTTTCCATCATAAAGGAGTGAACCATGAAACCGATGGAGATCCCCACCTTTCAACCTCGGCTCAGAGTCTTGAACCGTGAACAGGCGTTAGCAATCCACACGGCCGCTTTAGAGATCCTTGAGAAGACAGGATTCAGGATGGAGCACCGCGGCGCTCTGGAAATGCTCGCCGCTGCCGGGTGCCAGATTTCCGGTGATCGGGTTAGGCTACCCGCTTACCTTGTTGAAGAGGCCTTGAGGTCAGCTCCCAGGCAGATCGCCCTTTATGACCAGAAGGGCAACAAAACGATGCCTCTGGTCAACGGCAACCCTTTCTATGGCACAGGTTCGGACGCCACTTTCACTTTGGATTTGGAAACCGGTCAACGTCGCCGGGTTGTCTTAAAAGATGCCGCCAATTTTGCCAAGCTGGTGGACGGGCTTGAGAACATGGCTTTTGCCATGTCTATGGCCAACCCTGAAGATGTCCCTGTCGAAGATATCTACGTTTATGTTTTTGCCGAGATGGTCAAAAACACCAATAAACCCATTGTGTTCATCGCAGACAGTGGCAGAGACATTGCCAAAATCTACGACATCGCCTGCCTGGTGGTGGGGGGTGAGGAAGAGCTCCAGAAGAAGCCGTTTGTGCTCAATTACTCAGAGGCCATCAGCCCCTTGCGCTTTCCCGAAAACGTTATGGAAAAACTCATTTTCTGTGCCCAAAGGAGGATACCCATCTGCCTCCCCTCTGGATGCAACGCCGGAGGCGGAGCCCCGGTCACACTTGCCGGAGCCCTGGCTTTAGGGATCGCCGAAAACCTGGTAGGACTGGTTGTACATCAGTTGGCCGGCAAAGGATCCCCTTTCCTGTTTGGCCCCAATGTCAGCGTTCTGGACATGAAGTCCACCGTGGTCTCGTACGGTTGCCCCGAATGGAGTCTCGCCCAGGCCGCGCTTGCCGACATGCGCGATGAAATCTATGGCCTGCCCATCTGGGCCTTTGCCGGAGCTTCAGATGCCAAAGTCATGGATGCCCAGGCAGGAGCCGAAGCCATGTTTTCCATCATCAATGCCATGCTTTCTCGATCCAACTTGATCCACGATGTGGGTTTTTTGGAATATGGGAGCACCTCTTCGCTTGAGATGGTGACGATGGCCGACGAACTGGTGGCCATGAGCCGGTTTTTTGCCGCGGGAATTCCTGTCAATGAGGAAACCCTGGCCCTCGAGGTAATAGAAAGGGTGGCAAGCGGGGGTTCGGGTTCCATCTTTCTCATGGATGATCACACCTTTGAACATTTCATGGAGGCCCAGTTTCTGCCCAAGCTTTTGGACCGCTCCCGCTACGACTCCTGGGAAGAGGCCGGAGCCATGGACCTCTACAAGCGTTGCAATATCGAGGCCAAGAGGATACTTTCGGAACATCATGTGGAACCCAAACCTGACGAAGTGCTCAAAGGAATTGATCAAATTCTCCAAGGGCGCTGACAGGGAGTTCAACCATGGGAACGAGTTTGCCATTCTACAGACCGCTTACACCTGAAGATGTGAAGCAGATCGACGAGAACGGGCGCCGGATACTGGAGCGCATCGGGATCAAAATTCGTGGCGGTAACGGCATGACCTTTCTCGACACGCTGAAAGCGGCGGGAGCAGAGGTCGATTATGAAAATCAGATGGTCCGCTTTAGCGGGGACTTTCTCGATGAAGTCTTGGGTCGGGCCCCCTCCCGCTTTATCCTCTATTCTCGAGACGGCCAAAATGACCTACACTTAGGGGAAGGCAAGGTCTACTTCGCTAACGGAGGACGGGTATTTCGCATTCTCGATATGCGAACAGGCGGCTACCGTCTCACCCTGCTCAGAGATGTGGCCCACACCGCCACCCTGGTGGATCACCTGGACTACATTCGTTTTTATATCATCGCCTGCCAGGCCCACGACATAAAACCCATAAACTATCATTTGCTAGACTTCTATTACGCTCTCAACCATACCACGAAACACGTGATGGGTGGCTGTGACGATCTGCATGGCGCTGAGCAGATGTGGAAACTGGCAAGTATCGTTGCCGGAGGGGAAGACAGGCTTAGAGAAAAGCCCTTCGTTTCGGTGATCACCAACCCGATAAGCCCCCTCACCATTGAGGCCAAAACATTAAATATTCTCAATTTTTGCACCACCCATGGCATCCCCGTCACGTGCGCGCCAGTACCTATCGCCGGAGCCACCTCGCCCGCCACCTTGGCCGGGACCCTTTCCCAAATGCATGCTGAATCGTTGGCCGGAGTGGCTATCACCCAGGTGCTCGCTCCGGGAGCCAAGGTGCTTTATGGCGCGGTGCCCACGACTATGGACTTGCGAACCATGGAATTGACCATGGGCTCAGTGGAGATGGGGATGATGAACGCTTCTGCAGTCCAACTGGCGAAGCTCTACAACTTGCCCATTTACGCCTCGGGCGCCATCACCGAGGCTAAAAGACCCGACATCCAGGCTGGCTTTGAAAAAGGTGTTTCCAATTTGACGGTGGCCATGACCGGCGCCGACTGCATTCGCCTGACGGCCGGAATGATGGATTCGGGCAACTCTATCTCCTATGAACAGTTTGTCATCGACAATGAAATCATCGGGATGACCCACAGGATACTGGAGGGAATCAAGGTGAACGAAGAGACTCTGGGCTTCG
>Ga0209979_1000373_pt1 | contig 63134 bp, 54 predicted proteins | sample AnhtaG_FD_183114 | JGI IMG/M metagenome (GOLD analysis project Ga0209979, IMG submission 183114) | Deep subsurface microbial communities from Anholt, Denmark to uncover new lineages of life (NeLLi) - Anholt_01485 metaG (SPAdes) (version 2) | ecosystem: Environmental > Aquatic > Marine > Oceanic...
GTTTTCTTACTGCATAGGGACGCTGCCATTGCCTCTTCCTCGCTGAGATATGGTTTGGCAGTGCTTCCATTAATACACCTCTCTCTTTTAGCCTGTGTAGTATTCTGCCGACCGTAGAGGCAGAGCAGTCAAAGCTATCATGATGCAATAGAACTACCAGTTTATCTTTGCCCCATCTGGGATATTCCTCTCTTAATCTGAGCACAGCCTCAACCAGCTCCACTGAATAAGTAGGCTGCCTTACATGCCTGGGACGATGGGAGCGATCCTCCAAACTCTCTATATGCTTGGGGTTGTAGCGCCTTTTCCAGCGGTAGAAAGTTTGAGGAGAGATATCGAAGTGGCGGCAGGTAAGTCTGGCATTGTGGTCGTGGGAATTGTAGTAATCAAACCACTTGAGTCTTCGTGTGGCTTCCTTTGATAACCTGGGGATGTTTGCCAGGCGTTTATATCCTGGCATTGAGCAATAAGCATTCATAGCACAGCTATTATAACGTCCTTTCATGACTCATGTATGTGTCACCCATCTGTCTGAACTAGATCAAAATTAGTTCCTTTCAATAGATTCTAAAAGGCTCTCTTGCCTGCATTTTCAGAATAAACTACCTGAACAGTCTCCCCAGTGAGTCTCGATACTTATTCTCTCTGTTCATTTTATCTCGAGATTTCTTCGGGTAAACGAACTTTCCCGATGTCTGGTACGGAAACTCCTATTGCTTGAATGGCATGAGGGCAAGTAATATAACAACAAACGCTATCGGCATCAGAACCGGAGGGATATTGGAACCCAAATTACTCAAATATTCATGGATATTGCCGCTTCGCTCATCTGTGCAAATTTTCGCTGTTTGAGGTATATTGGTTATTACTGTTTGTTACGCTGGGGCAACTGCGATGCCTGACTTTAGAATAGTTTCCGATTTTCATCTTACCGGCGACCAGCCGCAGGCCGTGGACAAGCTGGTTGCGGGTTTGAACAAAGGTCACCGAGAACAGACGCTGCTTGGAGTCACTGGCAGTGGCAAAACCTTCAACATGGCCAATATCATCGAGAGAACACAGAGGCCAACTCTGGTCATTTGCCACAACAAAACTTTGGCCGCTCAGCTAGCAACCGAGTTCAAGGAATTTCTTCCCGAAAATGCTGTGGAGTATTTTGTAAGCTACTATGACTATTACCAGCCGGAGGCTTATATCCCCAGCACCGACCTCTATATTGAGAAAGAAACTGCTATAAATGAGGAGATTGACAAACTACGGCATGCCGCTACCATGTCCCTCTTCACCCGCCGAGATGTAATCATTGTCGCTTCGGTCTCCTGTATTTATAGCCTGGGTGCGCCTGAAGAATATCGGAGCTTTGCCCTTACTATTGAAAGGGACAAATCCCGCTTTAACCGGGACAAGCGAGACAAACTGGTCCGCCGTTTGGTAGATATGCAATACGAAAGAAATGACTATGATTTCACCAGAGGCAAATTCCGCATCCGAGGCGATACCCTGGAAATTCAGCCAGCATATCAGGAAACAGCCCTCAGAATCGAATTCTGGGGGGACGAGATTGAGCGTATTGTGGAAGTTGACCCTCTAACTGGTGAAGTGCTGACTCATCATGACCAAGTAAATATTTACCCCGCAAAGCACTTTGTTACCTCTCACGAAAAGTTGCTGGCGGCAATCGAGGATATTAAAGTCGAGCTAGAGGAAAGATTAAAGGAGTTAAGAAGCCAAGGCAAGTTACTGGAAGCCCAGAGGCTTGAGACACGGACTAATTACGATATTGAAATGCTTCAGGAAGTGGGATACTGCACCGGGGTGGAAAATTACTCCCGACATCTCCAGCGGCGGCCACCGGGAAGCACACCCTGGGCCTTGCTGGATTACTTCCCCGATGACTTCCTGTTGTTCATTGATGAATCACATATGGCCCTGCCTCAGATAAGGGGTATGTACCACGGTGATATTTCTCGAAAGCAGACACTGGTTGATTACGGCTTTCGCCTCCCTTCAGCCCTGGATAACCGTCCATTGAATTTTGAGGAGTTTGACAAGCACATCAACCAGATTATTTACGTCACTGCTACACCCAAGCCCTATGAATATGAACGCAGCCAGCAGGTAGCGGAGCAACTAATCCGCCCCACCGGTCTATTGGAGCCTACCGTTGAGATTAAGCCGGTTAAGGGGCAAATCGATGACCTTATTTATCAGATAAAAAGCAGAGTAGCCAAGAGAGAGCGCTGTTTAGTAACTACCTTGACCAAGCGAATGGCAGAGGAACTAAGCGACTACTTGAGGGAGATGGAGATTAAAACTCATTACTTACATTCAGAGGTAGAGACTTTAGAGCGAGTAGAGATTCTCCGCGACCTCCGCCTCGGCGTCTATGACGTGGTAGTGGGCATCAATCTCCTTCGTGAGGGATTGGACTTGCCTGAGGTGAGCCTGGTAGCCATACTCGATGCCGATAAAGAAGGCTACCTCAGGTCAAAGGAAGCGCTAATTCAGACCATGGGACGTGCTGCCAGGCATATTAATGCCCATGTTATAATGTATGCTGACACTATTACTCAATCCATGCAAAAGGCGATAGAGGAAACCAGCCGCCGCCGTCAGATTCAAGAGGCTTATAATAAGGAGCACGGTATCACTCCCCAGGGAATCAAAAAGGCAATTAAGGATATCACCGAGAGAGTTCAAGCAGTAGCCGAAACAAGAGCTCCTTATAGGGTTACTCCTATTTCTAAAGAGGAAATAAGCCAGCTCATCAAGCAACTGGAGTCCCAGATGAAAGCAGCGGCTAAGAATCTGGAGTTTGAAAAAGCTGCTATGATTCGCGACCGCATTATCGAATTAAGAAAAGATGAGGAACTAGTTTCACCTATGATAAAACTATAATCGGGCAGTCGTTCCACCAGGAATCGAATCTACTTGAGACTACTCCCGTAACAGTTTAGCTTTTACAAAATCGCAATAGTTCAATTTTCCCCACAACCCCCACTAAAAAATTAGGGGCTCTTCATTCGCCTCTCCCCTCTCAAGATTAAGAGGGGAAATCCTGGAAAAACTGACCTATTATCTCCCCCTTTGTCCTGCCGATTGGAGAAAGCGTCCCATCCCGTCTCGCGTTCCATTATAGTTTGGGAATGGTTAATGTGGCAACCTCATTCCACTGGCAGCCAGTCAGAATAGAGGATTGTGAACACAGTGCCAGTGCTTTGCATCAGATATCCGACCGACAAGAGCCGCCGAACAGACCAGGACTAAAGTAGCAGGATAACCGGTACAAATGGGTGATTGACACTTCACCAAACGTGAGTCATAGTATGGTATAGCTGGGTAGTTTTAGGAGAAGAAGATATGCCAGTTGTTATTAATGACGAGACCTATTACAGGACGGCCGAGGTTTGCCGGGCGGTTGGCATCAGCAGAAACACACTTTTCAGGTGGTTAAAAGAAGGGATATTTTCCGACGTCGAGTATCGGGATTGGCGGGGTTGGAGACTATTCACCCCGGCTCAGATGGACATCATGAGAGCCAGGACCAGCCAGGTTACAGAAATAAGCCGGAGAAGCTAAGCAGGTGGACACATGAGATCAGTGGTCACACAAACAGAGATAGAAGACTTATTCGAGATTCTGGATAGCAACTTACCAGTTGGGGTTTGCATCATACAGGATGAAAAGTTTCGCTATATCAACCCTAACTTCTTGATTTACGCTGGTTATAGAGAAGACGAATTACTGGGCAAGGATTTTTTAACGATTGTTATTCCTGAAGATAGGGAGATGGCCAGAGAAAATGCCACAAAGATGCTGAAGGAAGAACTTGCTTCGCCATACCAATTCAGGGTGGCTTGTAAGGACGGTAGCAGTAAGTGGGTAATGGGAGCAGTTCGCTCCGTCCAGTACCATGGGAGAGAAGCAATTCTGGCAATCTACATGGATATCACAGAGCGCAAGCAGGCAGAAGAGAAATATAAAATACTTGCCGACCATTCTGCTGACATTATCTACAGACTAAGGTTAACGGACGAGCATTTTAGTTATGTAAGTCTGCTCGTTGAGCACATGTTGGGCTATACGGTCCAAGAGGCACTAGCTCTACAGCCAAAAGATGTACTTACCCCAGAATCATATGAACTACAAAAGAGGCAGATGCTCGAGGACCTTGAGAATGGTGTATCGCAACGTACTCTGCAGCTTGATGCTGTTCACAAAGATGGGCATATTATCCCGGTTGAAATACATGCGAACTTTATCAGCGGCGAGACCGGGCAGCCAGTAGAAATCGTTGGTGTTGTGCGCGACATCACCGACCGGAAGAAGGCGGAAGAGGGAATTAGAGTATTCTCTGATACTATTGCTTCGTCCATCAATGCTGTTGCCATAGCTGACCTTGAAGGTAATCTAACCCATGTAAACAAGTCCTTTCTCAGAATGTGGGGCTACGATGATGAGAAGGAGATTCTAGGGAAGAATGCTGTAGAATTCTGGCAGGTAGCAGAAGAAGCTGTGGGAGTAATGCAAAAAGCACTCAATAAGGAAGGCTGGGTAGATGAACTAGTCGCCAAGAGAAAAGACGGCTCCATCTTTGATGTCCTGCTGTCAGCAAGCGTGGTTAGAGATGAAGCTGGCAGACCTATTTGCAGGTCGGGCTCTTTTGTTGACATCACCGAGCGCAAGCAGACTGAGGAGGCACTGCGACAAAGTGAGGAAAACTATAGAGCTTTGTTCGATAGCGCAGTCATCGGCACAATTGTTCTGGACGCTGAAACTATGAAAGTATTGATAGCTAATCAAGCCGCTGCCAAAATATTTGGATTTAGCTCTGTAGGGGAAGCTCTTGAATCAGATCCGTTTGACTTCATCTTTCCAGAGGACAAGGAGAGAGTTTCTGAGCTTGCTGAGAAAGCTTTGTTTGAACAAAACGCGCAGCTGACTTACGATCTTAGGATATTGACCAAGGATGGCAGAAAAATATGGATAAGTGCGACGGGTGCGAGGATTGTGCGTCAGGGCAGATTGGCAGGTTTAATTTCTTTTACAGACATCACCGAGAAAAAGCAACAAAATGAGAAGTTTATGCTGGCTGACCGGCTGGCTTCCATTGGCGAACTGGCAGCAGGTGCCGCCCACGAACTCAACAACCCTCTCACGAGCGTCATCGGTTTCTCCCAGTTGCTCATGGACAAGGATATCCCCGACGACATCCGTGAGGATCTGGAGATTATCTACAGCGAGGCTCAGCGCGCCGCTGGTGTAACGAAGAATCTGCTTGCCTTCGCCCGAAAGCACAGGCCCGTGAAGCAGCTTAACCAGATAAATAGCATTATTGAAGACGTGCTGAAACTACGTACCTACGAGCACAAAATAAAAGGCATTGAGGTTGAGAAACAGCTTGCCTCTGACCTTCCAGAAAGCATGGTTGACCATTTTCAGATGCAGCAGGTTTTCTTCAACATCGTTATCAACGCCGAATATTTTATGACTGAGGCGCATGACAGAGGGACCCTGACCATTACCACCGAAAATCATAACGGTACCATAAGGATTTCATTTGCTGATGACGGCCCGGGTATCCCACTGGAAAATTTGAGCCATATATTCAACCCTTTCTTCACCACCAAACAAACAGGTAAGGGAACCGGTCTTGGCCTGAGCATCTGCCACGGAGTAGTATCCGAGCACGGCGGGCAGATATATGCCAAGAGTCGGCCGGGTGAAGGAACTACCATTTTTGTCAAACTGCCCATTAACGGGCACCGATAATGTTGAGGATATGCTATGAAACAGGCCAACGCCAACGGGAAAAGCATTCTAGTGCCAGGAACATTACTTATCGTCGATGATGAAACTGGAATCAGGAAACTCCTTCGCCAGAAATTATCACGGGAAGGCTACCGGTGCAAGGAAGCGGCTACCGCTGAGAAAGCTCTGGAGGTTCTAGCAACCAATTCGATTGATCTGGTTATTCTGGATATAAAGATGCCCGACAAGTCAGGAACCGAGCTACTCCCTGAGATAAAGATGGGCTACCCTGACACAGCAGTCGTCATGGCTACGGTCATTTCTAAGGTTAATGTTGCCACTCAATGCCTGAAGCAGGGCGCCGATGACTACATCTGCAAGCCTTTTAACCTGGACGAAGTTACCCTGAGCATCCAGAGGGCTCTTGAGAGAAGATCTCTGCGCCTCAAGATCAAGGAGTACCAGCAATACCTGGAGGATAAAGTTGAAGAGCAGACGCTAGAGATTAGAAAGCTTTTCCTTGGTGCCATCGAGGCACTAGCATCTGCCCTCGAAGCTAAGGACAGGTATACTGGTGGACATTCCCGCCGGGTAACCGAGATAGCGCTGGCTTTAGGCACTGAACTTGGCTTATCCGCAAAGGATATGGAAGACTTGCGATGGGGAAGTTTACTCCACGACGTCGGGAAGATTGCAGTTGACCCGCGTATCCAGAATAAGCCCGACAGCCTGACATCGGAAGAGTACGAGCAACTTATGACTCATACTCACGTCGGCGCCGACATTGTGCGGCCAGTGGTTAATGAGAGCATAACTGAGGTTATTGAGCATCACCACGACCATTATGACGGCTACGGGGTTCATCAGGTTGTAGCAGGCACAGACATACCGCTGGGAGCCAGAATCCTCGCTGTAGCCGATGCTTATGATGCCCTGACATCCGACCGACCGTATCGGACAGCAATGTCGACAGAAGAGGCTCTGGATGAAATCAAACGTTGCATGAGGACTCAATTCGATCCTGTAATAGTCAATGTTTTTCTCGGAATGATGAGTCGAAAATCGAAGGGGCGCGCTCGACCCTACCGAGCTCGGAACGCAGTAACTACCAAGCTTAATGTTGATTAAACATTATTAGATTACTGGGTGATTAGAATGGAAGTGAATGAACTCCTCAAGTTAATGGTAAACAAAGGTGCTTCAGATTTGCACCTCACGGTGCCAAGCCCACCGGTGCTCCGTATTGATGGTGAGCTTATACCACAAGAAGATTTTCCGCCGCTAACCGCCAAAGATATTGAAATCGTCCTGGAACAGGTGTCTACCGAGGAACAGAGGGCGGTTTTTGATAGAGAATGGGAGCTGGATTTTGCCTATAGTGTTCCCGGGTTAGCCCGATTCCGGGTTAGCGTATTGCGACAGAGAGGTGTCCTGAGCCTTACCTTCCGGTCTGTACCATTTTATATCCCGTCTATTGATGAATGGGGACTACCCCAAATTTTCAAGGAACTTATACTTAAGCCGCGAGGACTTATTCTGGTAACTGGTCCTTCTGGTAGTGGTAAGTCAACTACTCTAGCAGCGATGCTCAGGCATCTTAATGATAATACAAAACGAAGTGTTATTACTATTGAGGACCCTATTGAATTTGTATTCCGCAACAAAAAATGCCTCATCCGGCAAAGAGACCTGGGGGATGACACCAAATCATTCGCCACCGCAGCAATACACGCTCTCCGCCATGATGCGGACGTTGTTGTCATCGGGGAAATGCGTGACCTGAACACCATAAGTACAGCTATCACAGCTGCTGAGACCGGGCACCTGGTGCTAGGTACGCTACATACCGTCGACGCTCCCCAGTCTATTGACCGCATGATTGACGTATTCCCTTATGGTCAGCAACAGCAAATTAGAATACAATTGTCACAAGTAATAGAGGCGATAATATCCCAAGCTCTCCTCCCCCGCATTGATGGAGGGCGAATATCCGCCTTTGAAATAATGCTGGCCAGCTATACGATCAGAAAATATATTCGTGACGGGAAGGTCTTCGAGATACCTGTTACCATTGAGGTGAGTACACCAGAGGGGATGCAGACTCTAGACCAGGCGTTGGCTGATTTGGTAAAGAGGAAGATAGTCACGCCAGAGGACGCCTTAATGAAAAGTAGTGACCAGGTAAAATTGCAGAAGCTTCTTCAATCCCAGGATGAAGCAAACGTGCTTCAAGGCACTGTCGGTAACTTAATAGAAAGATAGGAGATGATTAAATGGACAAACAAAAAATACTAATAGCCGATGATGAACCAGGGGTAAGATTATTGGTAAACAGGCTATTGGAAGAAGAGTATATCGTACTCGAGGCAGCCGACGGAGAAGAGGCAATAGACATCGCAAAAGGTCAGCAGCCAGCTCTCGTTCTGATGGACCTTATGATGCCAAAGATGGATGGTTATGCTGCTTGTTCCAGAATCAAGTCCGATCAGGTAACTAAGGGAATCAAGGTGGTTATACTCACTGGCATAGGCCATGAACTAAATAAAAAGTATGCCGAGGAGATGGGTGCCGACGGATACATAACTAAGCCGTTCACCCGCGAGTCCCTGCTGGAGGAAATGAGACGACTACTGGTATCAAGCCAGCAATAATATGTGAATAAACGACTTTTGAGTAATCAGCAATAGGAAAGTCCGGATATGTGGGATGGTAAAAGTGATAACTCATCAATTAGGCCCTTCTGTGGTCTATGGCTAGGGACGGATAATAGATGGAGGTAATTGAAAAATCATGAGCCAAACATTGAAAATGGACCAACAGAATGCCAAGTCGGAAGTGATGGCACGTGAGATCAAGCAATCGAAGGAACTATTCCGGATATTGTTCTATCGCTCACCAATCGGCACCTACATTATTCAGGACGGATGTTTCCGACTTATCAATCGCCAACTCTCCTATATTTTAGGTTACGAGGAAGATGAACTGCTAGGGAGGCCTGCTCTAAGTTTTGTCCTTCCAGAGGATAGAGAGGCTGTTCGTGAAAAAGCTGTAAGCATGCTGAAGGGGGAATGTTCTCTAGGATACGAATTCAGGGTTATTAATAAGCAGGCAAAAATCAAATGGCTGATGGAGACAGTTGTTCCCATTTACTACCGGCGGAAACGAGCAATCCTGGGGAGCCTTATAGATGTGACTGCGCGCAAGCAGATGGAGGAAAGATTGAAGCAGATGACAGACGAGATGCAGCGTTCTAACACTGAGCTGGAACAATTTGCCTATGTGATTTCACACGATCTGCAAGAGCCGCTGCGCATGGTTTCGAGCTATACTCAACTACTGTCCAAGCGCTACAGGAATAAGCTGGATGATGATGCAGATGAATTTATTGCCTATGCTGTGGATGGTGCCAAGAGGATGCAGACGTTACTTCACGACCTTCTAGAGTATTCCCGTGTAGGCACTCGTGGGAAACCCTTTAGCCTGGTCAACTGCGAACACATCGTTGAACAAGCGATGGCCAATCTGAAGATAGCGATTGAAGAATATGGCGCGTCGGTAAATTATGATGTCCTGCCCACGATAATGGGTGATGAGGGGCAGCTGGTACGGTTGTTTCAGAATCTGATAGGCAACGCCATTAAGTTTCGTGGGGAGGAAGCACCGCAAGTCCACATTTCGGCTCAGAGGAGGAATAATACAGTGACTTTCTCCGTTAAGGATAATGGCATCGGCATTGATCCTGAGCATAGCCAGAGTATCTTTGATATTTTCAGACGCTTACATACTAGTGAGGAGTATCCGGGAACTGGTATGGGCTTAGCGATCTGTAAGAAGATCGTAGAGCGACATGGTGGGCATATCTCGGTACAATCGCAACCTGGACAAGGTTCAACATTCTATTTCAGTGTCGACATGGCTGGAGGTGAAGCTGAATGAAAAGTAAGACAGCCAAACGACCTATTGAGATTCTTATCGTTGACGATAACCCGGGAGACGTTCGCCTTACATCGGAAGCTCTTAAAGATGGCAAGGTACAGAACAGACTACATACTGCGCACGATGGTGTGGAGGCTATTGCCTTCCTACGCAGAAAAGGAGAGTATGCCGATGCCCCCCTCCCCGACCTCATTCTGCTTGACCTGAATATGCCCCGAATGAATGGTGTGCAGCTACTAGCGGAGGTTAAAGAAGACTCTGCGCTGAAACACATCCCGGTAGTCATACTTACAGGCTCAAGAGAAATAGAGGACATTGCCAAGACCAACCACATGCAGGCGGATCGCTATGTCACCAAGCCAATAGACCTAGAACAGTTTACTAGGGCGGTGAAGTCAATCATTGATTTTTGGTTAACCACCGTAAAAAGACAAACGGAGGGAAGGTAGTTGGCCGATAAACGTATCAGTATCTTATTAGTTGAGGATAACTCTGGCGATAGACGCCTGATCAGTGAGATGCTATCAGAGGCTAGCGCCGATGCAATCGGTGTGACCTTCGATGTGCAATATGCTGACCGGCTACAGGCAGCAATGGAGTACTTGAGTCAGAATAGAGTTGAAGTGATTCTTTTAGACCTCGGCCTCCCCGATAGCCAAGGGCTGGAAACACTCAAGAAGACTTACGCTCAAGTGTCAGAAACGCCAATAGTGGTGCTAACCGGCCTCAATGATGAAATGATAGGTGCCAAAGCGGTCAACGAAGGAGCCCAGGATTATCTAATCAAGGGGCAAGTAGATACAAACTTACTGAGGCGTACCATACGCTATGCCATCGAGCGCAAGCAGGCCGAGGAAAAAGAACGACGACTTCAGCTACAACTGGATCTCTCCAACCGCCTGGCTTCACTAGGATTGATGGTGGAAGGCATCGCCCACGAAATAAACAATCCCCTGACCAGTGTCATCGGTTTTGCTCAAATGTTGATGTTTGAAGATATTCCCGAGAATACTAAGGAAGATGTTAAGACGATCGGTGATAATGCCCAGCGGGTAGCTGACATTATGAAGAATCTGCTTACATTTGCCAAGCAGCAGAAGCTGGAGCGAACGTATATCAATGTTAACGAAATAATGGAAGCTACTCTGAAGACGCGAGCCTATCCACTAGAGGGTAGTAACATAACAGTGACTACCCAGCTTGACCCTGCACTGCCTTCGACCATGGCTGATGCCACTCTACTGCAACAAGCATTTCTTAATTTGGTCATCAACGCTGAGACAGCGATGAAACTGGCTCATGGCAAAGGCAGCCTCCTGATTAAGACAGAGTTGATAAGCGACACTATTCAGATATCATTTACCGACGATGGTCCAGGGATCACCGAAGCGAACCTGGTCCACCTGTTTGATCCCTTCTTCAGCACCCGAGGTGTTGGCCAGGGGGCGGGTCTCGGCTTGAGCGTCTGTTACGGAATTATTACTGAGCACAATGGCCAGATATATGCCAAAAGCCAGCCTGGCAAGGGATCTGTCTTTACCATAGAACTACCTGTAGTCGCTGAAGAGAAGAATGTAGTAGCAGCCTAACTCGTTGCCCATCGAACTGAGAAACTTCCTTCCTCTTTTGCAGCTTGGTAAAACATGCTCAATTTGCGCCAAATCTTTGTGGCGGTCATGGATTACCTGCTTTTTTACCTCTTTTGGTAGATCCGTTTGATAACATACACATCTAGACCAAACAGAATTCAAAGATAGCTATAATTGTGTCAAGGCAGGAACTAAAGTAATAAACTAACTTCCCATTACCGTTTCTTCATTATTATGTCAAGCGGAACAACTGTAACTTCAGCATCTTGACACATAAGCTGACTCACGGTGATAATTGCGATGTTATGATAGGTAGCTTAAATGAAGATGTCGAGCTATTAAGGCAAAGCCTTAATAGCTTACCTCAACCACAGGTAAAGCCCCCACTCATAGTGGTCAGCGGCCTGCCAGGCACGGGCAAGTCTTTTTTCTGCCACAAGCTGGCGGAAAGGCTGACTGTTCCCATCCTAGCAAGCGATACTTTACGAAAAACCCTGTTTCCCTACCCCCAATATAAGGAAAGTGAAAATAAGCGACTCTTCTCTGCGTGCCATGCTCTTATCGAGGAACTTTTAAGAAAGGGAATACCTGTCATCTTCGATGCCACAAACCTGTTGGAGCACCATCGAGAATATCTCTACCGCGCTGCAGAAAGAACAGAGGCGAAGCTCATCCTAGTCTGGGTTGAAGCTCCCACCGAAGTGGTACGGCAACGCCTTCTCGCCCGAGAAAAAGCAGACATACCTCAAGATGACTCAGAAGCTGACTGGAAAGTATATACTAAAATGAAGCCTCGAAGGGAAAAATTTTCTCGCAATCATTTTGTTGTCGATACCTCACAGGATATTACTGCGGTAATCGACAAGATTGCGCGAGCAACAAAGAGATGAGAACCAAATTTCCTTTATTAACCTCTTCAATTCTTCATCCAAATAAAGTAAAATAAATGTTCTAAAATCTGCACATCCCAGGAGGCGAATCATGGAGATTAAAGTTATAGTTGGAGACATAGCTCAAATCGAAGCTGATGCCATTGTGGTAAATCTTTTTGAAGGTGTGCCACAGCCGGGCGGTGCTACCGCTGCTGTGGATAAGGCTTTGGATGGAGCTATTAGTTCTCTAATCAGTCGAGGTGAGATCAAGGGCAAGTTTGGCGAAGTTAACATTATCCATACTTTTGGAAAGCCCCTGCAAGTCGGGGCAGGGATAGTAGCTATTGCCGGACTGGGCAAGTCCCAGGATTTTAATACGGACAAAATTCGCGGGGTAGCGGGAGAATTTTGTCGGGCGTTGCGTAAATTGAATTGCCACAAGATAGCTACGATACTTCACGGTGCTGGCACAGGTGGCATTGAGCCTGAAGCTTCAGCTCAGGCAATAGCTGAGGGTGCGCTTCTCGGGCTTTATAGCTTCAACAAATACAAAAAGCCTGAATATGAGGACATCGAAGAAATGCTGATAGTGGTAAGGGAATCGCATAAAATCCCCATCCTGGAGCAGGCTATCCGCAAGGAAAGCGTGGCGGCTGAAGCTACCAACCTGGCTCGGGATATGATTAATGAACCGGCTAATTACATGACGCCCAGCCGGCTGGCTGAAGCAGCTGAAGAAATAGCTAACAAATATAATCTGGAGTTTCAAGTCTTTGACTCAGAGGATATGGAGGCGATGGGCATGGGAGCACTCCTGGGTGTAGCGAAAGGAAGCAGTCAGCCCCCCAAGCTAATAACCCTCAGCTATAAAGGAGATGAACGCTCCGAAAAAGCCCTCGGCTTTCTGGGCAAGGGCATAACTTTTGACTCTGGAGGAATCTCCATTAAGCCCTCGGAAGGAATGGCTGAGATGAAGGATGACATGGCGGGTGCTGCTGCCGTCATGACAGCACTTGTAGCCATTGCTCGATTAAAACCACAGATTAATGCCACCGCCATTATTCCGGCTACCGAGAATTTGCCCAGTGGCACCGCCTTGAAACCGGGGGATATACTGAAGGCGATGAATGGCAAGACCATAGAAGTGATAAACACCGATGCCGAAGGAAGGCTCATTCTGGCTGATGCACTGAGTTATGCTCAGAGGCTTGGTTTATCTCCCCTGATAGATTTGGCTACTTTGACCGGGGCTTGCTGTGTTGCTTTGGGCACCCTCTACAGCGGCATCTTTAGCAACAACCAAGACCTGGCAGACAAAGTTCTCAAAGCTGCGGAAAGAATCGGGGAGAGAATGTGGCAAATGCCCATGCCTGAGGAGTACAAGGAGCAACTCAAGAGTGAAATTGCCGATGTTAAGAATACCGGCCACAAGTATGGCGGAGCCATCACCGCTGCCTTGTTCCTGGCGGAATTTGTTAATAATACCCCCTGGGTCCATATCGATATCGCTGGTACGGCTAATTCCGACAAGGAGAGCGGCTATATAGTAAAAGGGGCTACCGGAATCGGGGTCAGAACCTTAGTCGAATTAGCTTCGAGTGAAGCAAAGAATCAGGAGGCTACATGAAGATAAAGTGGTTAGGACATGCTTGCTTTTTGATTACCTCTAGGGATGGTATAAGAATAATTTCCGACCCTTATGCTGTGGGCGGAGGTATTAATTATTCTCCCATCAAGGAAACTGCTGATGTCGTTGTGGTGAGCCATGACCATGACGACCACAGCAACGTTTCGGCAGTGAAAGGAACGCCAGAGGTAGTTAAAGGTAGCGGTACAAAAACTGCCAGGGGTATTCAGTTCAGGGGCATCGCCACTTATCATGATACTTCACAGGGTGCACAAAGAGGATCTAACACTGTCTTTTGTTTTACCGTAGATGATATAAAGCTTTGTCACCTGGGCGATTTAGGACATGTGCTCAGTCCAGGGCAGGTCAATGAAATCGGTGCCATAGATATAGTGTTTGTCCCTGTAGGTGGCTTTTATACCATTGATGCACCTGTGGCCAGCCAGGTATGTAACCAATTAAAGCCGAAGGTGGCGATTCCCATGCATTTTAAGACGCCCGGTTGTGCCTATCCTATAGCCGGTGTGGAGGATTTCCTCAAGGGCAAGAAAGATGTGAGAAGGGTGGAGGATAGTGAAGCGGACTTCGAACAAGAAAGGCTTCCGGCTGCTACTGAAATCGTGCTCCTGCAACCGGCTTTGTCCCGAGATTAAATCGAGATTGAAATTTGGCCGCTGATACGAAGTCAATGATTGTCAAAGATTCTGATTTTGTGTTTACTCCTCCCCCACAACTCTCCTGGGCAAGACGAGTTTTGATCAAACCCTGTGCTGGTTATCCCTTGCCGTACCCTGTAACTACAAGCCCCAAACTACTGAATACTATTATCAAAGGTATCAGGAAAGTTAGTAATGCCGATATCCTCATTGCTGACGGGACTCCTAGCGGTGAATCGATTTACCCAATATATCAAGCTTTAGGCTATAACTTTCATCACGTTCTCATGCTCGATATCAGGGATTCCATTTTTATAGAGGTGCAGAATCCTTTAACTAAATTCTATGCTGTTGAGAGTTTTTGGGTGCCCAATGTGGTGTTGCGCAGCGACTTCTTGATCAGTATTACCCCCTTTAATGTTTGTAGTAGCTCTGGTCGTTTCAGTGTAGCAAACCTGTTGAGTCTGTTGCCGGTGAGTAGATATCAAAGGAGCAAATCAGGGGGTTGGGGAGCTCTGTATGAATTAGGTATCGAGCAAGTCCTTGCTGACCTCTATTTCACCTTGCCTTTTGATTTGGGCATTATCGAAGCCCGTCAAAAGTTTTTCTACACTGATGACCCCACGAAGGGAGAAGTGGAAGACTACGGGAAAATCCTGGCTGGCGAACCTCACGAAATTGACATTGAGGCTTCTCAAATAGCTGGAGTTGACTGTGAGCACTTAAAACTGATTAGCGAAGGCAGGGTTCAACTTGAGGGCTAAATGAGTTCCCCCGCTAATCTAAATCCTAAATTCTAATTTTTAAACCCTAAACAAATCCCAAATCCTAATCCCAAAATCCAAAACCTTGTTGTTTTGGTCATTGGAGTTTTGAATTTTGATATTGTCTAGTATTTGGAGTTTAGCGCTTAGGATTTCTCTTATTATCTTATGCTAAAATCGTCGAACCCCTGTGAATAGTCTGCCCACTTTACTTCCACCCTCTCAACCCGAGCTCCTGGTGGACCTACCTTAAGCTGTTCCAGTAGTTTATTCAACTGCCGTTTCTCTCCTTCTGCTTGAACTTCTACGGCATCGCTGCTGGCAAGGTTGCGAACATAGCCTTTCAAACCTAGTTTCTTGGCTACATTTCGGACGAAGTAACGAAAGAAAACGCCTTGCACGCGACCGTAAACTATGGCGGAAAGATGTGCCCCATCAGCCATTTTGTTGTTCTTCATTATCATCGTTACACCCAGCTATCTTCATCATCCTGAACTAGCCTTTGTCATTCTTCACCTCGACAAGTCGAGGCGAAGAGTCTCTATGGGAAGAGCCTTGTCCAGGCGACTTAGCCCTGCTTCCCGGGCTAAGAATAATGCTACACGGAATTCTGTGGACGATATTCGCCGCCCTAAACTTAGGATTTGAAAAGCCTTGTGACAGGGATGGTATTGAGCCATGATATTAACATAGGTGCTGGGAGAAATTTCTTTACTGAGAAACTCCACTATCCCTTTTGTTCCTGCTAACCCATGGGGTAAAACCAGGTGGCGAACCAGCAGCCCTCGTTGGGCTACCCCCTCCTCGTTTATCTCCAGGTCGCCTACCTGCCTATGCATTTCTTTGATTGCCGCTTTATTTATCTCAGGATAGTTTTCAATGCCCGACAATTCTCTAGCAGTTTCCTCATCGTCGTATTTCATGTCGGGCATATAAATATCGATAATGTCATCAAGTATCCTCAAGGTCTCCACCGAGTCATAGCCACCGCTGTTGTATACCAAGGGAAGATACAAGCCTGATTCCACTGCCAGCTCCAGTGATTCCAGGATTTGAGGAACTACGTGGGTTGGGGACACCAGGTTTATGTTGTGGCATCCCTGAGCTTGAAGGGAAAGCATCATACAAGCCAGCTCTTCTTTGCTCACTTTCTGACCCTCACCTAGCTGGCTAATAGAAGAATTCTGGCAGAACAGGCATCTAAGGTTACAATTAGTGAAAAAAATAGTACCGGAACCATATCTGCCCACCAACGGGGCTTCCTCGCCGAAGTGAGGCCCGTAGCTGGACACAATTGCTTCGCGGGGCGTGCGACACTTGCCTACATCGCCAGCCAGACGATCCACACCACAACTGCGAGGGCATACGGAGCAACTTTCAAGCAAAGATACAGCCGCTTTTATCCGTTCCCTCAGCTTGCCACTATGGTAAAGTTTCAGGTAGGCTGCCACCCTAATTTATTCCTCGTACTCCTCAACGGCCTTCCTCTTTTTCTTGATTACCTCCGTCTCCACCTGTGATACAAGTTCCGCAATCTGTTTACTTTTCTGTGTCCCCTTCTTGGGCTTCTTTGGCTCCCTCCGTCTATAATCTCGTCTACCCATGGCTGCACCTCAATTTTTCCCAGGCCGATCTTGCTGCCTGGTTCTCAGCGGCTTTCTTACTCTTTCCTGTCCCGTTACCCACTACCTCCCCCTCTACCAGAATTTCAACGGTAAATTGCTTGCTGTGGTCAGGACCAGCAGTTTCCATCAGACGGTAAACTGGCGTTAGCCTCTTCTGTCCCTGGACGAGCTCCTGCACCAATGCCTTGTAATTTGGTGTCCTCTTCCCAGCTTTTATTTTATCCAATCTCGGCTTGAGCTGTCTGAAAATAAATCTCCTGGCTCTAGCCAGCCCTTGCTCTAAATATATGGCACCGACCAATGCTTCCATAGCGTTTGCTAAGTTGCTTGGCCTTGTCCTACCTCCATTTGCTTCCTCACCCTGTCCTAACAATAGCCAATCACCAAGCTTGAGAGAAAAAGCTATTTCAGCCAAGGTATCACGGCAAACTAGAGAAGCACGAATCTCAGTCAGGTTTCCCTCGGGAAGCTCGGGAAACTCTTCATACAGCTTTTCCGCTACAATGAAGTTCAGTATAGCGTCACCCAGAAATTCTAAGCGTTCGTTGCTAGACCCAGCGAAGCCGGGATTTTCATTAAGATAAGACGGGTGCACGAAAGCCAGCTCCAGTAAAGATTCCTGGCGGAAAGATATTCCTAAGTGCGTCTGGCAATCATTCCAATCAACCATTATCTGAATTAAGTATAGCAACAAAGCCTAGCTAGCTCAACCTGTAATTTCCCGGCATGAGATGGTGATAGCGATACGGGAGGGAATCTGTAGATGGCGAGGTTATTTACATTTCAAGCCAATCAGATATTGGTTTGTATATTAACAGATTGGTAAGAGCGACAAAGCCAATCGTCTGGCTCTGTTATTTTGCCTTGACGCAAGTGGCATAGTGGCCTGGACTTACCTCGACAAGCGGAGGGTCCTGTTCACGGCATTTTTGTTCTGCGTATGGACACCGCGGGTAGAATCTACAACTGGTGTAAACATCAGACGGAATCAGCGGCACATATCCTATGATGGGAAGCTCTTTCACTTTGACTCTCGGGTCAGGGACTGGCACAGCAGCAATCAATGCTTGAGAATAAGGATGCAATGGCGTCTTCAGGAGCTCTTCCGTGGGAGCAATTTCTACAATCTTACCCAGGTACATGATGGCAATCCTCTCACAAATATATCGTGCCGTAGCCAGGTCATGAGTTATATAGATAATCGAAATGCCAAATTTCTCCCTCAAGTGCGCCAATAATTCTAAAACACCCATCCTTACCGAAACATCCAGCATTGAAATAGGTTCATCGGCAATCACAAGCTTGGGTTGAAGTATTAGTATCCTGCCTATTCCAACTCTCTGACGTTGACCTCCACTCAGCAAAATAGGATATCTTCCCCAGAATTCCTCGGCTGGCTTTAACCCTACTTCCTCAAATGTGTTCTTTATCATTGCGTCCTCTTCGGCTTTGCCATCGGCTAACCTGTGAATCCTGACTGACTGCCGCAGTATGTCAGAGGCTGTTCTCCGGGGGTTAAGAGAACCATGAGGGTCTTGAAATATCATTTGCATTTTCCGCCGCAGTCTCCTCATTGCTTTCCTGTTCAGAGAGGTAACATCAGTGCCATCATAGTATATCTTGCCTTCGGTAGGTTCAATCAGCCTGAGTATCGTCTTGCCCAGGGTTGATTTTCCACAACCACTCTCTCCAACAATACCCAGGATGTCACCCTCACCCACGCTGAAGCTGACATCATCAACTGCTCGAACATATTCCACTTTTCTCGAAAGAAGAAACTTAACCAAACCCTTTCTCACAGGGAAATATGTCTTCAGGTTTTCTACCCTCAATAAGGCTTGGTCTTTCATAAATACATCCTACTTATACAAATGACATGCCACGATATGCCCATCTTTTGCCACCATCGTTGGTTCTGCCTCCAGGCAAATATCCATGGCGGCGGGACAGCGCGGTTGGAAATAACAGCCAACAGGGGGATTGAGAAGCCCGGGGGGAGCACCAGGGATGCTTATTAGCTTGCCTTTCTCCCCTTTTATGCTGGGATAAGCTTCTATCAGCAATTTGCTGTAAGGATGGGCAGGATTCTTATACAAGGAAATGGCGTCCGCCTGCTCCACAATCTTACCGGCATACATAACAGCTACCTTACTGCAAGTCTCAGCGACAACAGAGAGGTCATGAGTTATAAGTATTATGGGCAGCCCTAACTTCTCCCTCAAATCATTTATAAGGTTTAATAATTGCCTCTGCACTATCACGTCAAGTCCGGTCACCGGCTCATCCAGAATTAACAGCCTCGGGTTGCAGACAGTAGCTATGGCAATTCCCACCCTTTGTTTCATCCCTCCACTGAATTCATGTGGATAGCTCTTAGCCCTGTCGCCACTTATGCCCACCAGTTCTAATTGCTTCCTGGCTCTTTCCCAGGCCTCTTCCTTCGTTACTTGTTCGTGTTGATGTATCACCTCAGTTATCTGCTGCCCCACATTCATTACGGGATTAAGAGCATTCTGAGCTGCCTGGAAAACCATGGCTATACCCTGCCCCCTGAGAAGCCTCACCTCTTCCGCGCTCATGGTAAGAATGTCCCTGCCCTCAAAGATTATCTTCCCTCCCACTATCCGCCCCGGAGGCGCCGCAAATCTCATGATGGCAAAGACTGCAGTTGTCTTACCGCATCCCGATTCCCCTATCAGTCCCAATGTTTCATCTTTATCCACACTGAAGCTGACATCATCTACAGCCTTCACTGCACCCGCTCGAGTGAAGTAGTATACCTTCAGATTTTCAACGTCAATTAACGCCATCTCTGATTATAACCCCCGCGCTTCCCTGTACCCTGGCTTCATTATATCACTCACCGCAGTCCCCAGAAAAGTAAAGGCGAGTATTGTGGCACAGATACATGCTATCGGGGGTATCACCCACCAGGGAGCCATGCTCATAAGGCCTGAGTCATAGGCAAAATGAAGCATTATCCCCCAGCTCATGGTTGAGACATCGCCCAGGCCAAGAAAGGCCAGCACTGCCTCGGCATAAATTGCATTGGTAACCATCAAAACAGCTTCAGCAAACATCAAGGGCACCACATTGGGCATGATTTCACTAAACATCAATAAGTTGTCGCTTGCTCCCACGCTTCTCGATGCTTCCACAAAGGCCCTTTCTTTAAGAGATAAAACCTGAGACCTGATCACCCTGGCGGTGAACGGCCAATATGTAATACTTATCACCAAGATTATATTCCATATACTTGGCCCCAGCACCGCTGCCAGAGCAATCATCAGTGGTAAATACGGCAGCATCATAAAGAAGTCCACAATCCTCATAAGCACTTCATCAATTTTCCCTCCAAAATAGCCTGACACCAATCCTACCAGACTACCAAAAGCCGTTGTAACTGCTGCTGCTACGAATCCAACGAGCAACGCAATCCTGGCGCCATATATGGTCTGGCTCCAGATATCTCTGGCCAGGTGGTCGGTGCCAAACCAGAATTGAGAGGAGGGAGGCTGAAGTATATTCTGAAGCACTCCCGTTCTCATCGGGTCTACCGTGCGCATGTAGGGGCCAAATATGACCATAATGCCAAGTATCACAAATATTGCTACCCCCGCTTTTCCCATGTTATGTGTCAGGAGCAGTTTCAAGAATTCCCTCAAGCCTTGCAATCTTTTGAGAAGCCAGGACATCTTATTGCCCACCTCCCACACTTACCCTCGGGTCTATTTTGCCGTATATCAGGTCAACCGCTAAATTAGCCAGTACAACTATTACAGCAAATATCAGGAACAAGCCTTGAAGAACAGGATAATCACGGGCCATAACAGATGCATACACTAGCCTACCCATGCCAGGCCACATAAACACCGTTTCCGCCTCAATCACTCCGGATATGGCGAAAGCCACATTTATCCCGGTAATCGTGACCACAGGTAAGATTGCATTTCTCAAGGCATGCCTGAGTAGAACAGCGGATTCTTTTATCCCTTTTGCCCTGGCTGAGATTATATAATCCTGGTCCAGGACGTCCTGCATGGAATTTCGCGTTACTATAATATATTCCCCAGCATACCAGATTATTATCGCACATGTCGGCAGAAACATATGCCAGAGGACATCTTTCCAGTATGCCCATCCAGTCAGTCCTGCTCCGATTGTATACATCCCGCCCAGGGGAAAAATTCCCAGGTAAAAAGCAAAAATCAGCAGAACTATTATGCCTATGACGAATATTGGAATCGAATACAATGTCAGGGACACGGTAATTATAATTGAATCAAGTCTTGTTCCCGTCTTCCATCCCGCAATGGCACCGAGCAGGGTGCCCACAACAAGGGCTATAACAAGGGCCGTTAGAACCAATAGGAATGTTTGCGGCATCTTGTCAGCAATCACCTCTAAGACAGGTGCTCTTCGTGCGAATGAGTACCCTAAGTCTCCATGAAGAAATAGCTGCCGTAAATAAGCAACGAATTGGTCCCACAAACTACCGGCCAGCCCAAATTTCTCATACATTTCCTGTATCTTATGCGCGCTTACCCTGGGGTCATGGAACATCAGACGCACCGGGTCGCCGGGTATTATACGGAAGAGAACGAAGTTAAAACATACAATAGCAAAAACGGTGATGGCGGCAGCGGAAACTTTCCTAATGGCAAATCCTGCAAATCCTTTTAGAGCCACTTTATATCATCACCATTTCTAATTGTTGGGGAGAACAGGCTCTCCTCGTTTAGCTACAATATTATCTGTGCTCTTTTATGTATCTTTATACCCCACTCTCTCATCGCCTTAAAGTATATCATCCTTTCCTCTTTATCAAAAACGTCTGGCGGAAATATACCTGTATGTTTTACCTGTCCTCTTAACATCATTAATGAGAATATAGCTCCTGACACTGCGGTAGCATGGGATACATCACTGGCACCGGGAATTCTTTGGCAGGCTGTTGCACAATCAGGACCCTCGGCCCACAGTTGATAATGCAAATCCTTCCCCGCTTTTCTGCCATCAACATCCACCGTAAGTATCAGCCTGCTCCTGAGCTTTCCGCTTTTCACCAGCTCTATCAGTTCTTTCGCTTTGGGTGTCGGAGGTAACAACTTTAAGAAAACACTCCTGGGAGCTATTTTCTTACCCTCAACCTCAATGGGGTCTTCGCTCATCAATCCCAGGTCCACAATAGATTTCCAGAGCATAAGCTCAGGTTCACCCATCTTGAAATCTACATATTTTACTGGCTTCCCAATGAATTTTGGGATTACCAGTGGCTCTTCATGGTTATGATAATACACCTTCCCTTTACAACCTATGGGAGGAGGAAAATCATATTCCTCTTCCCCACTAAAAGGAGGCACTTTCTTGTAGCCATTATCCCATACCACAGCTGGTGAGCTAAGGTCCTCCAGATAAGTTTGTGGCTGCCACAACACTATTGGCTTTTCAGATTCGGTGATAGCATAATCCTTTATTCTTATACTGTCGACTTCATCTAACTCATCGGCAGCCTCTTTGGCCATCACATTTGTGGTGCCGGCATCGGAACCAGCTAAGATCAGCCCCTTAACAGAAGCCTCCTCCCATTTTTTGGCGTACTTTAGCTCTTCGACAGGCATATTCTCGTCCCCACCCGGAAAGCTCCCGCTGGTTGCCAAATCCAGGTAGTTTACTCTTGCTTCATAACAAGCTTCCATTATATTATCGTTAAAGTCGGTCAGTGTAGCATTTACTACCAGGTCAAATTTCCCGCCCTTCATCAGCTTTATCATGCCATTTGTATCACTGGCATCCACCCTCTCTGTCTTGAGTTTCTTGCTCTGATTCGTTTCTACAATGTCCTTCATTCTGTTCGGGTCAATATCACCCAGGACTATCTCTGACACATCGTCAGACTTTGCGAATACCCAGCTTATTACAGCTCCTTGTGCTCCAGCTCCTACTATTAACGCTTTCATTTCTATCCCTCCTGTTCTTTATTTACCCTTCTCTAAAATGCGGAATTTAACACGTCTCACGCTACATGTCAAATTTTGCCTCGGCTCTCTGCAAAATACGGCATATCTCCCTGTCGACATCTTCAGGCAGGGGCGTCGGTTTATGCGTCGCCAGGATTTCCTTCACCTTCTCATGCGCCAGCTCGCCCAGCGACTTGATGCCTTTCTTCTCCCATGTCTCCAGACTTTCCACATCCAGCCTGGGCATCCACCTCTCCCTGAAATGCTTCAGGGTATGCTTTTCACCCAGAAAATGCCCGCCAGGTCCAGCTTTATCAATTACATCCACAGCCAGAGTGTCTTCATTCACCTCAATACCCTGCGCAAACCTTAAAGCATAATCCACAATCTCATTATCAATCACCATCGCCTCCGGAGACGTGGTTCCTCCCAACCCCCCCAGACCAAGAACGATGTCGGGAACAGGCTCAGTCGACAGGTGTGTTAGCAGCGCCTCAACCGTATGATGGCTGGATTGCCGGGACAGAAGCTTGGAAGCACCATAAAAAACCGGTCTCTCATGCGGTAAGCCGTAATAGCGGGCTAACTGGCCCAGGCCCAGCTGCATCAGTCGACTCTCCGGGGACCTGATGCTTTCCCCGGTATGGAAATTCACGGTGCCAGCACCTGCACAGTAGACTACCGGCGCACCGGGACTGGCTAGCTCCTGGATAACCAGACCACCCAGAACGTCAGCATTGGAAATAATCATCGTCCCCGCCGGCGTCGCAGGTCCCGTCGTTCCCGACAGGGGCAGCGGGTATAACACAACCGGAATACCTGCCTTGCCCAGCTCTATCGCTCCCTCCGTTATTCCCTTGTCGTATGTCAGCGGGGAGAACGGACACTGCACCGCCGAGTAAATGGGCCTCTCCCTGAGCCGCTTACTGTCGCCAACTATTGCGGTGGCGATTTCAATCTCATATTGGGCAGACCTGGCATTCAGCGCCTCGTCCTCGACATGCTTCTCCGTGTTCCTCAGACCGGTGCATATACCCACCAGGTCCTGCATGGGACCTGGCACCTCTGTTGGAGTCCCCATGAGCCAGGTAAGCTGCACATGGTCCAGGTAATCGGCTATCACCGCACCATTAGCAATATCTTCAGCCGTGGAATATCTGCGCCGCCCGGTTTCCCAGTCCAGTATAAAGGGTGGGTCCCCCGTCGGACAGAAATGCGGCTCCTGCTTGTTCAGCACAAAGTCATATCTGGGATTCCTGGCACCATATGTTATGGTCTTGGGAGCCATCTTCAATGCCTCCTCAACCAGCTGTCTGGGAAGAGTGACTCGGTTCGTCCCGTAATCCACCTTCGCCCCCGCTTTCCTCAAGATGTCGAGAGCCGGCTTGCTCATCACCTTAATGCCCGTCTTCTCCAACACCTGTAATGAGGCATTGTGAATGGCTTCTATTTCACTCTCCGATAAAAAAGTCGTCCTCGGTTTGCTCATTCGCTCTAACCTCCTTGAAATTAATTCTGGCCGGTTTGAGACTGGCGGGAATCCTCTCCCGCCAGCTCTACTTTTACTCTCCCCCGATATCCCTCTCAGCATCTGCAATAATCCGATTCATCTCCTTATCCACAGCCTCTTCGATAATAGGAGCTCTGTGTGTGGCAAGTATCTCCCTCACTTTTGTCTGCGCCCTTTCAATAAAGGAACCCTTCGCCGCGGGGTCAAGAATGAAGGTGTCGGAGAGCTCTCTGCTCCATATCTCTTTTTTGAAGTGCTCCAATGTGTGCTTCGTATCCAGAAAATGCCCGCCAGGGCCTACCTTATGAATAACATCCAGCGCTAACGTATCATCATTTACCTCAAATCGGCGCAGATACGCACGCGCATGTTCATAAGTTTCTGCATCAAGCACTAACTTATCCAGCGCAGCACTCAGCGCCGAGTCAACACTTCCAAACGAAGCGGCAATGTCCGTGCGAGCCATCCAATTCAGAGCCATGCTCAAAATACTACTCTCAACATCTGCCATAGTATCTGGCCTAGGCTCAGGAGATGCCGGTTCCGAAAGCCTGTCTGCCGGCGAAATATCAGCTACAAAATCGGGAATCTTATAGAACCTAGCCATCTGTGCACAGCCGGCACCGATTAGCGGGTATTCAGGCGCCTCGTAATTGATGGAGCCGGTCTTCATGTTGGCCGGTGCTGCCTCCGAGCAATAAATCATCGGCGCACCGGGATTGGCACACTCGATAATAACCAGGGAGGCCAGCTCCTCAGCATTTGCCATCGCCAGAATCCCGGCCATGGTTGCCGGAGCGGTGGTGCCGCCCAAGACCATGGTCATGGGTGCGTTGGGAATTCCCGCTCTCGCCAGCACAATCATCGCCTCTAATGACCCTTTTTCAAACGTCAGTGGAGCCACCGGACAATTAACCATGGAAAAAAGAGGTCTTTTCCTGAGCTCTTCTTCACCTCCCACAACAGCAGATGCCAGCCTGACTTGCCACTGAGCCATTTTCTCCGTTATACTGTCACCCTGGAAGTGCTTGCGATTGTTTCTCAGGGCAATGACCAGTGAGTGAAAATCCTGGAGTGGTGGTGGCAGGTCGTTGGGAATTACAACGGGCCAGAAGAAATCAACCGTATCGAGGTAATCACACACCAGAGCAAAATCTTTCAGGTCGTATGATGTCGACCGCCTTCTCTCCCCGGTTTCAAAATCGTCCACAAACGGTGAAGTGCCAGTTGTGGCCATAAAGGGGAACTCCTCTGCGGGAATCTTCAGGTCGCATTTTGGATCCCTTGCCCCCAGGGTTATCTCTCGCGGCGCTCTCCTGACCGCTTCTTCTATCATAGGCTTCGGAATCTTTACAATGTCACCATCTATCTCGGCACCATCCTCAGCAAGCAGCTTTCTCACCTTCTCACTGAGAATCCTGATTCCGGTCTCTTTTAGAATCCGCAGGCTCGCCTCATGAATCTGCTCTATTTCACTATCAGATAAAAATGTTAAAACTCCCCTCATTTTCTTGGTACCTCCTTTTTTTTAGTCGCCCCTGCTCCATCAGGCTTCGTCATGAACGTTCGACCGCGTTCACGCCGAAGGTTTATATGAACAGCCCTTCGTTTTCTGTTATTGCTCCACCCCCTTTGCCGAGGCGGAGCCTGTCCCTAATCGCAGGTTAGAAATCCCTCTCAGCATCTTCAATAATCCGCTTCATCTCCTTATCCACAGCCTCTTCGATAAGAGGAGGTCTGTGTGTGGCAAGTATCTCCCTCACTTTTGTCTGCGCCCTTTCAATAAAGGAACCCTTCGCCGCGGGGTCGAGAATGAAGGTGTTGGAGAGCTCTCTGCTCCATATCTCTTTTTTGAAGTGCTCCAATGTGTGCTTCGCATCCAGGAAGTGACCACCAGGGCCTACCTTGTGAATAACATCCAGCGCTAACGTATCATCATTTACCTCAAATCGGCGCAAATAAGCACGCGCATGTTCATAAGTTTCAGCATGAAGTACCAACTTGTCCAGCGCAGCGCTCATCGACAGGTCGACGTCGCCAAACGAAGCGGAAATATCCGTGCGAGCCATCAAATTCAGAGCCATACTCAAAATACTACTCTCAACATCTGCCATAGTATCTGCTCTAGGTCCGGGAGATGCCGGCTCTGAAAGCCTGTCTCCCGGCGAAATATCGGCCACAAAATTGGGAAACTTATAGAACCTCGCCATCTGTGCGCAACCGGCACAGATCAACAGGTATTCAGGCGCATCGTAATTGATGGAGCCGGTCTTCATGTTGGCCGGCGATGCCTCCGAGCAATAAATCATCGGCGCACCGGGATTGGCACACTCAATAATAACCAGGGAGGCCAGCTCCTCAGCATTTGCCATCGCCAGAATCCCGGCCATGGTTACCGGAGCGGTGGTGCCGCCCAAGACCATGGTCATTGGTGCGATGGGAATCCCAGCCCTCGCCAGCACAATCATCGCCTCTGATGACCCCTTTTCAAATGTTAGTGGAGCCACCGGACAATTAATAGTGGAAAAAATGGGCTTCCTCCTGAGCTCTGCCTCACCCCCTACAATGGCAGATGCCAGCCTGACTTGCCACCGAGCTGTTTTCTCCGTCACACAGGAACACTGAATATGCTTGCGGTTGTTTCTCAGGGCAATGACCAGTGAGTGAAAATCCTGAATAGGTGCTGGCAGGTCGTTGGGAATTACAATTGGCCAGAAGAAATCAACCGTATCGAGGTAATCACTCACCAGAGCAAAATTTTTCAGGTCGGATGATGTTGAATACCTTCTCTTCCCGGTCTCAAAGTCGTCCACAAACGGTGAAAAGCCGCTCGTAGCCATAAAGGGAAACTCCTCCGCGGGAATCTTCAGGTCGCATTTCGGATCCCTTGCCCCCAGGGTTATCTCCCGCGGCGCTCTCCTGACCGCCTCTTCTACCATAGGCTTCGGAATCTTTACAATGTCACCATCTATCTCGGCACCATCCTCAGCAAGCAGCTTTCTCACCTTCTCGCTGAGAATCCTGATTCCGGTCTCCTTTAGAATCCGCAGGCTCGCCTCATGAATTCGCTCTACTTCACTATCGGATAAAAATGTTAAAACTGCCCTCATTTTCTCAGTACCTCCTTTTTTGTAGTCGCTCCTTAGTTCATCAGGCTTCGCCATGAACGTTCGACCGCGTTCACGCCGAAGGTTTATATAAACAGCCCTTCGTTTTCTGTTATTGCTCCACCCCTTTTGCCGAGGCGGAGCCCATCCCGAACCACAGGTGACAAATCCCCTTCACCCCAATGGCCTGGAGAAAAGTCCACTGAGGCTGGCGGGGATCCTCTCCCGCCAGCTTTATTTTTGCTCTCCCCCGATATCTCTCTCAGCATCTGCAATAATCTGCCTCATCTCTTTATCCACACCCTCTTCGATAAGAGGAGCTTTATGTGTGGCAAGTATCTCTCTCACTTTTGCCTGCGCTTTCTCAATAAAGGAACCCTTCGCCGCCGGGTCAAGAATGAAGGTGTCGGAGAGTTCTCTGCTCCATATCTCTTTTTTGAAGTGCTCTAATGTGTGCTTCGCATCCAGGAAGTGACCGCCAGGGCCAACTGTGTGAATAACATCCAGCGCTAACGTATCATCATTTACCTCAAATCGGCGCAAATAAGCACGCGCATGTTCATAAGTTTCTGCATCAAGTACTAACCTGTCCAGCGCAGCACTTATTGCCAAGTCAACGCCTCCAAACCAAGCAGTCATGTCCGTGCGAGCCATCCAACTCAGAGCCATTCTCAGCATACTACTCTCAACATCTGCCTTAGTATCTGGTCTAGGTCCAGGAGATACCGGCTCCGAAAGCCTATCTGCCGGCGAAATATCGTCTACAAAATTGGGAATCTTGTAGAACCTCGCCATCTGTGCACAGCCAGCACCAAGCAACGGATATTCAGGCGCATCGTAATTGATGGCGCCGGTCTTCATGTTGGCCGGTGCTGCCTCCGAGCAATAAATCATCGGAGCACCGGGATTGGCACACTCCATAATAACCAGGGAGGCCAGTTCCTCAGCATTTGCCATCGCCAGAATACCGGCCATAGTTGCCGGAGCAGTGGTGCCGCCCAAGACCATGGTCATGGGTGCGATGGGAATCCCTGCCCTCGCCAGCACAACCATCGCTTCTGCTGACCCCTTTTCAAACATCAGTGGAGCCACCGGACAATTAACCATGGAAAAAATAGGCCTCCTCCTGAGCTCTGCCTCACCCCCTACCACGGCGGATGCCAGCCTGATTTGCCACTGAGCTGTTTTCTCTGTTATACTGCCACCCTGGAAGTGCTTGCGGTTGTTTCTCACTGCAATAGCTGCCTTGTGAAGCTCCTGGAACGGTGGCGGCAGGTCGTTGGGAATTACAGAGGGCGAGAAGAAATCAACCGTATCGAGGTAATCACACACCAAGGCAAAATCTTTCAGGTCGGATGCAGTTGAATACCTCCTCTCCCCGGTCTCGAAATCGTCCACAAACGGTGAAAGGCCACTCGCCGACATAAAGGGAAACTCCTCTGCGGGAATCTTCAGGTCGCACTTCGGATCCCTCGCCCCCAGGATTATCTCCCGAGGCGCTCTCTTGACCGCTTCTTCTATCATAGGCTTCGGAATCTTTACAATGTCACCATCTATCTCGGCACCATCCTCAGCAAGCAACTTTCTCACCTTCTCACTAAGAACCTTGACTCCGGTCTTCTTTAGAATCCGCAGGCTCGCCTCATGAATCTGCTCTATTTCACTATCAGATAAAAATGTTAAAATTGCCCTCATTTGCCTGGCACCTCCTTCTTTTTTGTAGTCTGCCCTGCTCTATCAGGCTTCTTCGTGAGCGTTCGACCGAGCTCACACCGAAGGCTCAGCCCAATAACCCCTCGCTTTTTATTACTGCCAGCCCCGATTTGTCGGGGCGAGGAAACTCGCTCCCCGCAACAATAAAAGGACGAATAAAACTGGCGGGGATACTCTCCCGCCAGCTTTACTTTTACTCTTCCCCGATATCCCTCTCAGCATCTGCAATAATCCGCCTCATCTCCTTATCCACAGCCTCTTCGATAAGGGGAGCTTTATGTACGGCAAGTATCTCCCTCACTTTTGCCTGCGCTTTCTCAATAAAGGAACCCTTCGCCGCGGGGTCAAGAATGAAGGTGTCGGAGAGTTCTCTGCTCCATATCTCTTTTTTGAAGTGCGCCAATGTGTGCTTCGTATCCAGAAAGTGACCCCCAGGGCCAACTTTGTGAATAACATCCAGCGCTAACGTATCATCATTTACCTCAAATCGGCGCAAATAAGCACGCACATGTTCATAAGTTTCTGCATCAAGTACTAACCTGTCCAGCCCAGCACTCATCGCCGAGTCAACACTTCCAAACGAAGCGGCAATGTCCGTGCGGGTCATCCAACTCAGAGCCATACTCAAAATACTACTCTCAACATCTGCCATAGTATCTGCTTTGAGTCCGGGAGATGCCGGCTCCGAAAGCCTGTCTGCCGGCGAAATATCAGCTACAAAATCGGGAATCTTATAGAACCTCGCCATCTGGGCGCAGCCGGCACCGAGCAACGGGTATTCAGGCGCCTCGTAATTGATGGAGCCGGTCTTCATGTTGGCCGGCGCTGCCTCCGAGCAATAAATCATCGGGGCACCGGGATTGGCATACTCCATAATAACCAGGGAGGCCAGTTCCTCAGCATTTCCCACCGCCAGAATCCCGGCCATGGTTACCGGAGCAGTGGTACCGCCCAAGACCATGGTCATGGGTGCGATGGGAATCCCTGCCCTCGCCAGCACAACCATCGCCTCGGACGACCCCTTTTCAAACGTCAGCGGCGCCACCGCGCAATTAATCGTGGAAAAAATAGGCCTTTTCCTGAGCTCTGCCTCGCCCCCTACAATAGCGGATGCCAGCCTGATTTGCCACTGAGCTGTTTTCTCCGTCACACAGGAACACTGAATATGCTTGCGGTTGTTTCTCAGTGCAATGACCAGGGAGTGAAGCTCCTGAATAGGTGCTGGCAGGTCGTTGGGAATTACAACGGGCCAGAAGAAATCAACCGTATCGAGGTAATCACATACCAAGGCAAAATCTTTCAGGTCGGATGATGTTGAATACCTTCTCTTTCCGGTTTCAAAATCGTCCACAAATGGTGAAAAGCCACTCGTGGCCATAAAGGGGAACTTATCTGCAGGAATCTTCAGGTCGCATTTCGGCTCCCTTGCCCCCAGGGTTATCTCTCGAGGCGCTCTCTTGACCGCTTCTTCTACCATCGGCTTCATAATCTTTACAATGTCACCATCTATCTCGGCGCCATTCTCAGCAAGCAGCTTTCTCACCTTCCCACTGGGAACCTTAACTCCCGTTTCCTTTAGAATCCGCAGGCTCGCCTCATGAATTTGCTCTACTTCACTATCAGATAAAAAGGTTAAAACTGCCCTCATTTTCTTGGTACCTCCTTTTTCGTAGTCGCCCCTGCTTCATCAGCTTTCTTCATGAGCGTTCGACCAAGCTCACGCCGAAGGCTCAGCCCAATAGCCCCTCGCTTTTTGCTAGTGCCAGCCTCGATTTGTCGGGGCGAGGAATCTCGCTCCCCGCAATGGCAAAGGGACGATTAAAGCTGGCGGGAATCCTCTCCCGCCATTGGACAACTACAGCTTTTTTCGTAGGGCGTCATTTTATATGCCGCCTCTTTATTTCTTAACCAGTTCCCTGGCCTTGCCCACGGCAGAAGGAGCGTCAGGTGCATAACCATCAGCCCCTATCTTATCGGCAAATTCTTGCGTCACCGACGCACCTCCAATCATCACCTTGGCTTTTACACCAGCTCCTTTGGCAGCCTTGATAACACCTTCTATCTTCACCATAGTCGTGGTCAGAAGTGCGGAAACCCCTATTATATCTGCATTCTTCTCTTTGGCCACTGCTACAAACTTCTCAGGCCCTACATCTACCCCAACATCAGTTACCATGAACCCCGCCCCCTCCAGCATCGTGCCTACTATGCTCTTGCCTATATCATGTATATCCCCCTGCGCTGTGCCCAATACCACCGTCCCGGCACTCTCTACATCTCCCTCCTTCAACAGAGGATCTAATACCTTCAATCCTTCCTTCATCGCCGTGGCAGCAATGACCATCTCAGGAAGGAAGAATTCCCCACTTTCATATTTGTTCCCTACTATGTTTATCCCCGCTATAAGCCCCTCTCTCATAATTTTTTTAACTTCCTGCCCTTCATCAACCGCCTTCTTTACCAAATCCTTCACCTCATCTACTTCACCCGCAATGACACTGTCCTTTATTTTGGTTAACGCTACCATATCTTTTATACCTCCTTTTAACGCATTAATTTAGCTGTGTTTTCTTATCTCACAACACCGAGGCCTGCCGCTCTGCGCCACCTATGTCCTGAAGGAGACTCGCTTGGTGAACTTCATTCCTCTCTTCTCATATTCCTTGAACAGTCTCTTGGCAGACACATCGCTTGTTTCAACCTGGAATGCGCCTTTCTGTGTTATTTCCCCATTAGCCAGCATCTGAAGCGATACAGACCCCGCTACCCCTACAAATGAGCCATATTCCATTGACGCAGTGGCAGGTTTGCCATCGAAGAACGGGTATGGCGGTTCACAGTAATATATGATCCTGTTACCCATGCCATTCTTGGAGCCTATTATTTCTACAGACAATATATCTTGAGGCTTGAATCCCAGTTTCTTTGCTATCGTATATGAGTCTTCCCGTTTCTCTGCAGCATGGCGCTCTATATGTTTCATAATGACTTCGTAAGGCAATACCTTAACCCCGTTTATCTCTATTGGCTCCGCTTCGAAGATGCCGTTCTCAAGCAAAACCCTCCCCAGTCGCGTCCATCCATAATGGAATACCCCTCTGCAGATTACGCGTTTCAACCCTTTTTGCCTTATCGCAGGAATAAAAGGAGGCATTGGTTCCCCGTGTTCGATAATATGAGTTTCCTGCTTCCCTATAGGCTCCGGAAATTCCCAGTCTTTAGGCAAAGCAAAAGGAGGAAGATTACGTACATATTCCCCATTTTCCCAATAGACTCTCCCACTAGAGCTGGGATCGAATTGCATGGCCGCGTATATCAGGCCTGGCGAGGCTTGAGTAATCGGCCTCCACAGTGACCAGTATTCGTTAATCTCTTCTACCTCATCCAATTCCTCGCACCCTAATATATCCATTACGCTGGTAATCGTACCTCCACCGCTATTGAACAAAATCGTATTCCCCTTTTCCTTAAGGGCAGCTGAGTATTTATCAAGCCTCACATCTGTCATCTCTATATTAGACAGGGTAACACCATTTATGCCTATTTGGCAGGCCACTTCCATGAAGTTGAATACAAATTGGTCAGGTAAGCCATCGTACACACAATCAGCCCCTTTCAGCACTTCAGCTATTTCCTCTTTCTTGGTTGCATCTAGCCTGGTAAACGAAAATCTCTTATCACCATCCATCAAATCCACGACTCGCCTGGCATTTCCTTCGTCAAAATCTGAAATAACTATTTCATCAAAATCGCTTGTTTTATGCAGGTCGTACAAAAATGAGGAAGCCATGGCTCCGGATCCTCCCAAACAAACTACTTTCATTCTTGACACCTCCTATTCATATCTGGGCTCAACCGCCACATTATTATTTCTTCTCCATTTGTTGGCCCTTTCTCGTTGAAATCTCATCTTAATTCTGCTTCAGCTCTCTGCAAAACCTGGGATATTTCCCTTTCTGCAGCTTCAGGAAGAGGCGCCGGCTTATGCGTGGCCAGGATTTCCCTCACCTTCTCCTTTGCCACCTCGTCCAGGGACCTGGAACCCGCCTGCTGCCAGCTTGTGAAATCCCTGATAAAGGGCGCATATCCATCCGTCGTGAAATGGACTTCCTTCTTGTCCAGCATCAAGTCGTACTTTGGATTCCTGGCACAGTATTTTATGGTCTCGGTAGCTCTCTTTACAGCCTCTTCAACTACATCTGCAGGAATAGTGGCACGCTTCTTCTCGTAATCTACCTTCGCTCCTGCCTCCTGTAAAACATCAAGGGCTTTCTTGCTCATCACCTTGATGCCCGTTTTTTCCAACACCTGCAATGAAGCATTATGAATGGCTTTCAGTTCGTCTTGGGATAAAAAACTTATCCCGGGTTTGCTCATCCTCTCTCCTGCTCCTTGAATTATCCTCTTTGAATTAATTTGGGCCGCTTTGAGACTGGCGGGAATCGTTTCCCGCCAGTATTACTTGTGCTGCCCCATATACTACCACATCTTGCAGTGTAGTGCTACCCCTCAGCCCAGCTATAGCAGGCGCCAGCTTCGCAATGAGATTGCCACGCCCCGACAAGTCGGGGCTCGCAATGACACGGAAGGTTATTACCCAATGTTACAAACATATAAAGTGTCACCCATCTATCTGAACTAGATCACCCCCTTATGTCCCGGCCCCGTATCGAGTAGGGGGTAACCTGCAGCCCGGATCCGGCGCGAGGCTGAAGCTTCGCACTACATCTTTTATCCGGGGCTGGCGGAAATCATCCCCGGCCACAACATAATGAAGTGGTGATGATGGCTCCTCGTGCTTCGTCCTTGCCATCATCACCACTCGGACACTTCCCGACAAGTCGGGACTTCAGGACATGCTATTCGCCGTTCTTATTGTTAATCTACCGGTACCGGGGTCACTTCCCTGATACTATACTCGTTTATCCAGGTTGCATAACCCCCCATCTCAATGAACCAGTTATCCCAGCGATCAGTGCGGCAAGCAGCAATGATATCTTCTCTCATCAGGAAAACCACTGGTATATCTACAGCCAGCTTTAACTGCATCCTTTCGAGAATCTCACTCTTGCGCGTCATGTTTGTCACCAAATAATTCTCAAGATACAGGTTATTCATCTCCTCATCAGCATACCAGCAGGGGTTCCAATCCAACCCCCAATCCTCGGGGTCCGCAAAATAACACCAGATCCAGTCTGACCAGGGGTCGGGAGCTGGGTCGTCAGCCCAAACAAATGCCTGCAATGCATTGTCTCGGTCGGGGTGATAGAGAATGTCAAAAAACGTCGACGAGTCCATTGACGGAGCTGAAACATCCAAGCCCAAGCCGGGGTCCGCGGTGGTACCCCTCTGCAGGTCTTCAACTATCAACAAGGCTTCATCGTGATGGTGTGGAGGTGACGCTATCTCAAATTGAATCATTTCATCCCCAGGGGTGTACCAGTACCCATCAGCATGCTTAGTGTAGTTGGCAGCCGTCAATATATTTTCAGCCTTCGTCAGGTTGTATGCGTTGTTGGGCAAAGAACCGTAATCAGGACCACCGTAATGATTCGGGCTTTCCAGGTATACATAGCTATCGGCTGGTTTTCCATAATTTCCAGCTATCATAGTACACATGTTTTCTTTGTCTATGGCAGCGGCAATAGCCTGCCTCAGAGGCCGTCCCGCTTCCCCTACTAGAGGCGCATACCCCCCTGTTTCATGAAGATTGAATCCCAGCACTACGATTGAAAGGTCTGGCAAAACCTCAACTGTTATGCGCTCATCAGCCTCGTAGCTAGCTTTCTTCGGAAATGGAACACCCCCAATTACCAAATCCATCAAACTCCCCGGCTTGTCTGACTCAAAAGCCATCCACATAGCATTGTCATCCTCGTAGAGCTTAAACAGTACCTCTTTTGCTGCTGGCAGATCACCCCAGTAATCGTCATTACGCTCAAGCAACACGTACTGGTCCACCTTGTAGTCCTTCACCTTGAAGGGCCCGGTGCCGATCCACTCACCGTCCCACATCGCTGGGTCTTCGTTCCAGTCACCATACGTACCATTCCCAGCCAGTCCGAAAACGTGCTTGGGCACAATACTGTACCACAAGAAGTCGTTGGGTAAATAATCTTCTGGCTGGTGCCAGCCCTGAACATATCTAAGTTCGACCGTGTGATCTCCAGTTGCTGTTACCAGAGTGGCCTCGGGGCATATATCATCATATTCCTCCCAGTACTCATCGCTATTCACCCAAGTCCAGTTAATCGGCATGTTCGGAGCCCACGGGTATATCACTTGCGATTTAAACGAGAATACCACATCGTCTGCGGTGAAGTTCTCTCCGTCATGCCACTTCACCCCTTCTTGCAGATCTAGCGTCAGTATCTGGTCACCTGACTTATCAGGCGGATCATAGCTCCAGGAGTAGTCCGTTACCAGCCTGGGCACGAAGCTATAGGCATTCGCTAGATCCTGGTCAACCTTGGGGTACGCATACAGGGGCTCATAGACCAGCAACAGGTAGAGAGTTCCGAAATTGGTATTCTGTAGGTCCAATTGGTCCATATTCAGGGTGTTCGACAACGCCGTTACAGCTATATTAAGCCGGCTGGCGGCCTTCGGCGTCGTCTCACAGGCAGGAAGGGCAAAAGCCACCACCAGAACCACAACCAGACCCAGGCTAATCAACCACTTTTTTGATTTCATCCTGTGTTTCCTCCTTTCCTATTTCTCTTTATCAGTCTTCCCTGATAGCCACTCAGTCTTTCCTGAGAGTCAATTCCTCATAGGCTTCACCTCCGCCTCTTGATTTTCGCACCTGAAATCCCGATTTCGACACACAAGACGGTGCTTTAGTCAGTCATGTAATTCTACCTTGCTATTTATTAGTATAAACTTTGTCTGGGTTTTTGTCAAGCCCTGAAGGACTCCTCCTCATTCATATAAAATCCTCTCCAGCGAAGGAATAGCGTCAGGTCAACAATCTCATATTAATTCTGCCTCGGCTCTCTGTAAAATACGGGATATCTCCCTGTCAACATCTTCAGGCAGGGGCGTCGGCTTATGCGTCGCCAGGATTTCCTTCACCTTCTGATGCGCCAGCTCGCCCAGAGACTTGATGCCTTTCTTCTCCCATGTCTCCAGACTGTCCACATCAAGCCTCGGCATCCACCTCTCCCTGAAATGCTTCAGGGTATGCTTTTCACCCAGATAATGCCCGCCAGGACCAGCTTTATCAATGACATCCACAGCCAGCGTCTCATCATTCACCTCAATGCCCCGCGCAAACCTTAAAACATAATCCACAATCTCGTTATCAATCACCATCGCCTCCGGAGACGTGGTTCCTCCCAAACCTCCCAGACCGAGAACAATGTCGGGAACAGGCTCAATCGACATGTGTGTTAGCAGCGCCTCAACCGTATGATGGCTGGATTGCTGGGACAGGAGCTTGGAAGCACCGTAAAAAACCTCCCTCTCATCAGGTAAGCCATAATAGCGGGCTAACTGCCCCAGGCCCAACTCCATCAGCGAATTCTCCGGGGATACACCGTGCTCTCCGGTATGAAAATTCACAATGCCGGCACCTGCACAGTAAACCACCGGCGCGCCGGGGCTGGCTAATTCCTGGATGACCAGGCCACCCAGAACGTCGGCATTGGCAACAACCATCGTGGCCGCCGGCGTCGCAGGTCCCGTCGCCCCCGACAGCGGCAGCGGGTATAACACAACCGGGATACCCGCCTTGCCCAGCTCTATCGCGCCCTCCGTTATCCCCTTGTCATATGTCAGCGGGGAGAACGGACACTGCACCGCCGAGATAATAGGCCTCTCCCTGAGTCGCTTACTGTCGCCCACTATAGCGGTGGCAATTTCAATCTGGTATTGGGCAGACCTGGCATTCAGCGCCTCGTCCTCGACATGCTTCTCCGTGTTCCTCAGACAGGTACATATAGCCACCAGGCCCTGCATGGGACCTGGCACCTCCGTTGCAGTCAGCATGACCCAGGTAAGCTGCACATGGTCCAGATAATCGGCTATCACCGCACAATTAGCAACATCTTCAGTCGTGGAATATCTGCGCTGCCCGTCTTCCCAGTCCATTATAAAGGGAGGATCACCATCCGCACAGAAATGCGGCTCCTGCTTGTTCAGCACAAAGTCATACCTGGGATTCCGGGCACCATATGTTATGGTCTTAGGAGCCACCTTCAATGCCTCATTAACCAGTTGCCTGGGAAGTGTTACACGATTCGTCCCGTAATCTACCTTCGCTCCCGCTTTCTTCAAGACGTCGAGAGCCAGCTTGCTCATCACCTTAATGCCCGTCTTCTCCAACACCTGCAATGAAGCATTGTGAATGGCCTCTACCTCCTCTCGCGATAAAAAAGTCGTCCTGGGTTCGCTCATTGTGTCTAACCTCCTTGAATTAGTTTTTGCCTTTTCCTGGTTAAGCTCCCTGGCTGGATTGCCGCTGGGCTTTAATATATCTCATAGCATTCGTATCACGGCCCATGACCAGGTCCACAGCCAGGACAATGGGACGCATCTTAGCTACGTTTATGACCGGGCAGTTCAATCCCGCAGCCATGGCAACAGCCAAAAAAGCGTTATTAATCAAATCACGGTTAGGCAACCCGAAGGAAATATTGCTCGCGCCCAGCGTCATATTCACCCCAAGCTCCTCTTTGATTCTGCGAAGGCTCTCGACAGTTATTAAGGCAGTTTTAGGATCTGCCCCTAACGTCATCGTGACACAATCAATAATAACGTCTTCACGAGCTATACCCGATTTCTCGGCCCGCTCCACAATCTTATGTGCAATAGCCACGCGTCGTTCCACTTTATCCGGTATGCCTTCATCATCCACTGTCATGCCAATTACTGCTGCCTTGTATTCCCTAACCAGGGGCAAAACCTCCCTTAGAGATTCCTCCTGGCCGGTGACTGAATTGATGAGTGGCTTCCCTTTATAGAGCTTAAGGGCAGCCTCCAGGGCTTCCAGCCTGGAGCTGTCAAGGCATAAAGGCACATCTACCGTATCCATAACCACTTGAACGACATTGGGAAGCAGTGTTACTTCATCGGTATTAGCTGTGGCAGCGTTCACATCAAGAACATCTGCCCCGGCTTCAATTTGTGCTAGCGCTTCTTTACGAACAACATCTAAATCACCTGCCTCCAGCGCTGCCGTCATCTTCTTCTTTCCCGTGGGATTAATGCGTTCACCGATTAATACCGTAGGCAGTTCATCGCCTATAATTACTTCTTTGGTGGCACTGGATAACCTGGTTTTCATCAAAGACCCCCTTAATATTTACGTCGCTATTTTACCTTATCCCTGAACCTATTCACACAGTTGATTTCTATGCCCAATACCTCCGCTATGCGAAGTTTGGCTTCTATTCCTTTAGCTCCTCCCACAAAGGGTGCTATCGTGCCGATATTCAGGTCCTGCCTCAACTCACCCATCACTATCGGGTCGGCAAGATCCCGTACAGAAATTCCTAACCTGTCGGCTACATATCCTTTGGCTTCTTTGATTTTCATCCTTCGGGATATCTGCATGCGCGCTACCAGATCTCCAGCAGTGCGCATCCCGCCCATACCCGAAGCACTAACATGAGCCACCTCCATCCCCACCGGGTCACCCACTCCTACCTACAAACCATCCAATCTGGTTATTTCTACCATGGCTTTGGAAGCCCGGGATACTGCGTCCACGGGTGGACAACCAGCCATGGGAATCCCACACAGCCCCATCCCCATGTTAGCATGAACCGGTATATGGGCAGCCTCGACACAGGCTTTCACAAAAGTAATCGCCCGCGCTGTATTCCAGGCGCATGACTTGTCCGTATTGATATTAACCGCCGGACCAAAAATGGTAGCTCCAGCTTTCTCTGCCAGTGCAATCTGCTTGTGAGGATACAATCCCGCCAGACGAACTCCATCATAAGTTACCTCCCCATGCATCCCCAGAACGAATTCGCCCGCCATCCCCACCATCATAGCCATTTGAGGATATTTCTTCTTTAATATCTCAATAGCTCGCAAAGTAGCTAAAAAGTCAACATCTCCTGCTGCTCCCACAGTGTCAAAATTGAAGCCATCCGCTCCCGATTCACACATGGCACCGACTACATAAACCATATCCCGAACGGCGTGCTCCATCATTTCTTCTTGAGCTGCCCTGGCTTCGCTTACTTTACCCTGAGGCAACAGTTCCATGGGATTGGGGCAAGGCCCATCCGGTTGAGTATATGAGCCTAGATTAGGCTGCGCTCCATAAAACATGGGCACAGTGGTCACCAGCAAAGCGTACTCCAATGCCTGCTGCTCAAAAGTGGCAATAGCCTTCACAGGCTTAAAACTGTAATCAATTTGGCCAAGGTCCAATATATCGGCACCTAAAAACTTCTCATAAACCTGAGCTTCCTGAACTCCATATAACGGTATCTCCGTCAGATCCTCTTTCGACTTATAAGAGCCGTTATCATAGCTGAAAATTACTTCATTGCCACGGTCCACGCCCACAAATCTAGCAGGACTGCTATAGACATCAAAAAGATACGCCAGCTCATCCCGGGAAAGAGGAGAAACCTTGGCTCTCTCCGCGGCATCCCTGGTGCCTTCTTCTAAGTCTCGTTTTAGTTCACTCTCGCTTAGTTCAGTCCCAGAACCATCTCCCATCCTGGTATAAATTTTCTGCACTTTTTCCCTCCTTCTTCTAAACCTCTATTACCTACTGCTTTATCTCCCAGTATAGAATTTTTTCAATCAAATTCCACCTCCTTTTCATAACAGTCATGGGCAAAATATTTACAATCAGACCTTAAACAGCTTCGCAACTTATGAAACGGATACGCCTTTTGAAGTCGTTTCCTGAAACTTCAGAGGCCAGCCCATATCAGCCATCGTCTTAAGAAACTTGATCGGGTCAAGGCATTCAGGGCCGATTACTCCCTTGTCGGCAAAGCCACCCACACACATCTTGGCTCCTACTATCACGGGCAAGGCAACATAGATGTTGATTGTCCCAAATTTCTTATAAATTTCCAGCCTTTCCTCAGTAGTGGTAAAAAGGTTATAGTCAAAGGATATGATATATTCTATATCCTCTCCTGATTTTACTCCTTTCACCTTAATCACACAGATTCTGGCAGAATCAAACGGATGTTTGACAGCTTCATCTTCAGTAAAAAAGGCGTTAGCTGGAGATGGCACTAACTTTACCAAAACATCCAGCGGACTCACTTTGACTCCCTTCACGTCTATGGGTTTATCACTGGCAAACCCTAATTTAACAAGATTACCCGCTCTCACGTCTAAAGCGTTTTTATATTCTACATACTTTACGCCTTTACCTATAAAGTTTGACAGCATATGTACCTCTTCATGGTGATGATATTTAACTAAAACCTTGCCAAAGGGGGCAAAGTCATACTCCTCACGACCACTAAAGAGAGGATATCTCTTGTACTCCCCATTCTCAAACACTACTGGCTCTAATGCAAGGTCAGTAATCGCTATCTTGGGAGACCATCCCGGGTTCCAGGCGCTAATTATATCCTGGGGCTTCTGCGAAATCTCACCACTGGTTTTAATACAAATGCTCTCTACTTGGTCCAGTTTATCACAGGCATATCTTACCAATACGTGATCGACTCCAGGAATCCCTCCACAACCAATAAGCGCCGTCAAACCAGCCTTCTTGAATTCGTTGCCAATTTCCGGTAATTCTCTCCTCCTTAGCTGCTCCATGAGGGGGTAGTCCAGAGCTGCATCCACATAATGTACCCCGCTTTCCACAGCAGCCTGCCTTACGTTGTCGTTGAATTCGACCAAGGTTAGATTGATAATAACATCTACTCCCTTCGCTGCATTTTTTATATCCTCCACCTTTCCCGCATCCAACTTTACTGTAGTGATCTTGTCGCTATTTATTTTGCTCTTTACTCTCTTGGCTAACTCCAAATCAATATCGCCTAAGACTATCTCTGCTACACCTTTGTCCCTGGCCAGTATCGAGGCACAGGGTCCACCCTGCCCCCCAGACCCTACTATCAATACCTTCTTCATTTTTGTTCCTCCTTTATACCAGAATTTGTTTTAACTTCAACTGCTCTACAATAATTCTGCCTCGGCTCGCTTCAATATACGCCCTATCTCCTTCTCAACATCCTCTGGCAACGGCGTAACCTTGTGCGTCGCCAGTATCTCCCTCACCTTCTCCCTCGCTACCTCATCGATCGACCGGGACCCCTGCTTCTCCCATGTCTCGTAGCTGCTTATATCACTGAGCCGGGACATCCATCTCTCCCGGAAATGCTGGACTGTATGCTTTTCCCCCAGATATATTCCTCCAGGACCGACCTTGTCAATGACATCCACAGCCAGGGTGTCGTCATTCACCTCAAACCCTTCTACGAACCTCAGCGCATAATCTATAATCTCATTATCAATAACTAACGCCTCCGCAGACGTCATGCGGTCTCCCTCCAACCCCCCCATACCAAGAGCAATGTCAGGTGTTGTTGATATTTGGGTAAGGATTGTCCTTGCCCGCTCATAGCCGGCTTGTGCGTCCAGAACCTTGGAGGCAGTGCCACCTGTAATCCCTATCTCGCTGGGCAAATCGTAATAGTGGGCTACCTGGCTAAGACCCAGGTGCATTAAGCTGCTTTCAGGTGATGGCATGTTTGCCCCTGTTTTAAAATCTATCGTGCCAACTGCAGCCGCATACACCACCGGCGCACCGGGACTGGCAAATTCCTGTATAACCAGCCCACCCAGAAATTCAGCGTTGTTAACCACCATCGTCCCCGCCAGCGTAGCCGGACCCGTTCCTCCCGTAGTCGGCATAGGCATTACAACAACTGGAATACCAGCCCTGGCCAGCTCTATACTCGCCTCTGTCATCCCTTTATCATAGCAGAGAGGAGGCAGCGTACAGATAACGTGGGAAAAAATAGGCCTTTCCCTCAACTCTTCCCGGCCACCAACAATGGCAGCAGCAATTTCAATCTGGTATTGCGCTTCTTTACCGGTCGTGGCATCTCCTTCAAAATGCTTCTCTGAATTCCTTAAACTGGTACACATATCAACTATGTACCGCATAGGCGCCGGCACATCATTTCCCGCCCCTAACGGCCAGATAAGGTCAACATGGTCAAGATAATCGGCTATCGTTGCGCACTGGGCGATATCTTCACTGGTGGAATATCGCCGCTTCCCAGTCTCCCAGTCCACCATGAACGGAGGCCCTCCCGTAGCGCAAAAATGCGACTCCTGTCGGTTCAGTACAAAGTCATACTTGGGATTCCGGGCACAATACTTTACAGTCCTGGGCGCCATCTTCAAGGCCTCTTCAACCAAATTTCGATGAAGAGTGGCATGGCCAGTCTCGTAATCTACCTTCGCTCCCGCCTTCTTTAAGATGTCCAGAGCCGGCTTGCTCATCACCTTAATGCCCGTCTTCTCCAGCACCCGCAGCGAAGCATTGTGAATAGCCTCTATTTCATTCTCCGATAAAAAACTTATCCTGGGTTTACTCATTTTATCTACTCCTCTATTCTATTCTCTGTGATTAAGACACTAGCACACAGACACTTGTTTTGAACATTCTTCATGAAATTTCAGAGGCCAACCCATATCAGCCATCGTCTTGAGGAACTTGATTGGGTCAAGGCATTCGGGACCGACCATTCCCTTGTCGGCAAAGCCACCCACACACATCTTGGCTCCTACTATCACGGGTAAGGCAACATAGATGTTGAGTGTCCCGAATTTCTTATAAATTTCCAGCCTTTCCTCAGTAGTGGTAAAAAGGTTATAGTCAAAGGATATGATATATTCTATATCCTCTCCTGATTTTACTCCTTTCACCTTAATCACACAGATTCTGGCGGAATCAAACGGATGCTTAACAGCTTCATCTTCATCAAAAAAGGCGTTAACTGGAGATGGCACTAACTTTACCAAAACATCCAGCGGACTCACTTTGACCCCCTTCACGTCTATGGGTTTATCACTGGCAAATCCTAATTTAACGAGACTGCCCGCTCTTACGTCTACAGCGTTTTTGAAATCTACATACTTTACGCCTTTACCTATAAAGTTTGACAGCATAAATACCTCTTCATGTGGATGATATTTAATTAAAACCTTGCCAAAGGGACCAAAATCGTACTCCTCACGACCACTAAAGAGAGGGTATCTCTTGTACTCCCCATTATCAAACACTACTGGCTCTAATGAACAGTCGGTAATCGCTATCTTGGGAGACCATCCCGGATTCCAGGCGCTAATTATATCCTGTGGCTTCTGCGAAATCTGACCACTGAGTCTAATACGTATGCTCTCTACTTGGTCCAGTTTATCACAGGCATATTTTACTAATAAGTTATCGACTCCAGGAATCCCCCCACAACCAATAAGCGCCGTCAAACCAGCCTTCTTGAATGCGTTGTCAATTTCCGGTAATTCTCTCCTCGTTAGCTGCTCCATGAGGGGATAGTCCATAGCTGCATCCACATAATGTACCCCGCTTTCCACAGCAGCTTGTCTTATGTTGTCGTTGAATTCGACCAAGGTTAGATTGATAATAACATCCACACCCCTGGCTGCATTTTTTATCTCCTCCACCTTTCCCGCATCCAACTTTACTGTAGTGATCTTATCGCTCTTTATTTTGTTCTTGACTCTGTTGGCTAACTCGATGTCTATATCTCCTAAGACTATCTCTGCTACATCTTTGTCCCTGGCCAGAATCGAGGCGCAGGGTCCACCCTGCCCACCAGCCCCTACTATTAATACTTTCTTCATTCTTGTTCCTCCTTTATACTAGAATCTGCTTTAACTTCTATTGCTCTACAATAACTCCGCCTCGGCTCTCTTCAAAATACGCCCTATCTCCTTCTCAACATCCTCAGGCAACGGCGTAACTTTGTGCGTCGCCAGTATCTCCCTCACTTTCTCCCTGGCTACCTCATCAATCGACCTGGACCCCTGCTTCTCCCATGTCTCGTAGCTGCTTATATCACTGAGCCGAGACATCCATCTCTCCCGGAAATGCTGGACTGTATGCTTTTCCCCCAGATATATTCCTCCAGGACCGACCTTATCAATGACATCCACAGCCAGGGTGTCATCATTCACCTCAAACCCTTCTACGAACCTCAGCGCATAATCTATAATCTCGTTATCAATAACCAACGCCTCCGCAGACGTTATGCGGGCTCCCTCCAATGCCCCCGGGCCAAGAGCAATGTCGGGTGTTGCTAATGTATGGGTAAGAATTTTCATTGCCTGTTCATAGCCGGCTTGTGTGTCCAGAACCTTGGCGGCAGTGCTACCTGCCACAAGTATCTCACTGGGTAAATCGTAATAGTGGGCTACCTGGTTAAGCCCCAGGTGCATTAAACCCTTTTCAGGTGACCGCGTATTTGACCCTGTTTTGAAGTCTATCGTGCCAACTCCAGCCGCATACACCACCGGCGCCCCCGGACTGGCAAATTCCTGTATAACCAGCCCACCCAGAAATTCAGCGTTGTTAACCACCACCGTCCCCGCCAGCGTAGCCGGGCCTGTTCCGCCCGTAGTCGGCATAGGGTATATCACAACCGGAATACCAGCCCTGCCCAGCTCTATACTCGCCTCCGTCATCCCTTTATCGTAGCAGAGAGGAGACAGTGTACAGATAACATGGGAAAAAATAGGCCTTTCCCTCAACTCTTCCCGGCCACCAACAATGGCAGCAGCAATTTCAATCTGGTATTGAGCTTCTTTGCCATTCGTGGAATCTCCTTCAAAATGCTTCTCCGAATTCCTTAAACCGGTACACATATCAACTATGTACCGCACAGGAGCCGGCACATCACTGCTCGTCCCTAATGGCCAGATGAGATCAAAATGGTCAAGATAATCCACTATCCTCGCGAACTTGGCGATATCCTCACTGGTGGAATATCGCCGCTTCCCAGTCTCCCAATCCAATAAGAACGGAGACCCTCCCTCAGCACAGAAATGTGTCTCTTGCTTGTTCAATACAAAGTCATATTTTGGATTCCGGGCACCATATGTTATGGTCTTGGGGGCCATTTTTAATGCTTCCTCAACTACACCGCGCGGGATGGAGACATGGCCAGTCTCGTAGTCCACCTTCGCTCCCGCTTTCTTTAATATGTCCAGAGCCGGCTTGCTCATCACCTTGATGCCCGTCTTCTCCAATACCCGCAGCGAAGCGTCGTGAATAGCCTCTATTTCACTCTTCGATAAAAAACTTATCCTGGGTTTACTCATTCTCTCTTTTCCTCCATTCTATATCCCTGTGATTAAGACACTAGCAGATAGACACTTCCTTTGAACATATTTCCTCAAACTGCACCGGCGCACCCGCGTCGGCCATCATCTTGAGAAATTTTGTAGGGTCGAGGCACTCAGGACCAATTAATCCCCTCTCTGTCTCGCCCGCCACGCACATCTTGGCCCCTACACTCGCCGGCAAAGCTACAGCAATACGGGTGGTGCCAAATTTTTGATACATCTTCACCTTCTCTTCTACAGTCGTAAAAAGTTGATAAGGCCAGAATAACTTGTATGTAGTATCTTCTCCCGCTTTTGCCCCTTTTATCTCCACTACACAAATCCCAACCACTTCAGGTGGAAGTTTGGCAGCGTTTTCGTCCTCACTAAGAAATGTGTCCACTGGATGATGCACTAGCTTCATCAAAACATCTATCGGTGTAACTTTGACACCTTTCACATCTATGGCTTTTCGTTCGGCAAATCCCATCTTGACCAGTGCGCCCGCTATGGGATCTATCGGGTATTTGAAATCACAATACTTGATGCCCTTGCCTATAAAGCGGGGCAGCATTACTGCTTCTTCGTGCGCATGGTATGTAACCAGAACCGGACCTACCGGATCAGGAAAAACATATTCCTCACAACCGCTGAAAATCGGATAAACCCGGGTCTTCCCATTTTCAAAGACTGGCGGGGGAAACGCATAATCTGCAAGTGCTATTTCAGGGCACCATCCTGGCTCCCAGGCACTTACCACTTCCTCGGATTCTTTCAGAGGTTTACCACCAAGTCTAATGCGTATCTCATCCACGCGGTCCAGTTTGTCACAGGCATATCTTGCCAATACATTGGTGACTCCCGGACTTCCTCCACAACCGATCAGGGCTGTCAAACCAGCTTTCTTGAATGCGTTGTCAATTTCCGGTGCTCCTTTTTCCGGCAGCTGAGTTATGAGAGGGTAATCCATAGCTGAATCCACATAATTTGCCCCGCTTTCTACAGCAGCTTGCCTTATGTCGTCGTTGAATTGGACTAAGGTTAGGTTGATAATAACATCCACGCCCCTGGCTGCACTTTTTATCTCCTCCACCTTTCTCGCATCCAGCTTTACAGCGGTGATCTTGTCGCTCTTTATTTTGTTCTTGACCTTGTTGGCTAACTCCAAATCTATATCGCCTAAGACTATCTCTGTTACATCTTTGTCCCTGGCCAATATCGAGGCACAGGGGCCACCCTGCCCACCAGCCCCTACTATTAATACCTTTCTCATTCTTGTTCCTCCTTTATACTAAAATTTGTTTTAACTTCCGTTGTTCTACAATAATTCTGCTTCGGCTCTCTTCAGAATCTGGGATATTTCCCTTTCTATATCCTCAGGAAGAGGTGCCGGCTTATGGGTCGCCAGGATTTCCCTCACCTTCTCCTTTGCCACCTCGTCCAGGGACCTGGAGCCTGCCTGCTGCCAGCTTGTGAAATCCCTCCTGTCGCTAATCTCGGGAATCCACGTCTCCTTTTTGAAATGTTCTATAGTGTGTTTTTGCCCCAGAAAGTGACCACCAGGACCCACTTTGTCAATCACATCCACCGCCAGCGTGTCATCATTCACTTCAAACCCCCGGGCTACCCTGAAAATGGCATCTACAATCTCATTATCTATAACCAGGAGTTCCGGTGACATCGTGCTTGCCGTGTTTAATCCACCGAAGCCGGTGATAATGTCGGCGCCTGTTAGCATGGACGTCGTGAGAGTCATAGCCCTTTCAAAACCAGCCTGGACGTCCGGAATTTTAGAATCAGAGCACCCACCACAGACCAGCGACGGGAGATTATAGAAACGCGCCATCTCCGCAGCTGCCATCTGCACGAGACCATATTCAGGTGCACCTTCGGCAGCACTGCCTGTTTTAATATCTATGCCTCCAGCGGCACATGAATATACCACAGGCGCTCCAGGACTGGCAAATTCCGAGATAACCAGGCTGGCTAAATTTTCCGCATTGCAGACAACCACTGTCCCGGCTACTGTAGCCGGCCCTGTCTCACACATCAAGGGCATGGGTAGAGGAGCAACGGGAATACCCGCAAGGGCAAACTCTATAACCGCCTCTACCGAACCCTCCTCAAATACCAGGGGAGCAATAGGGCACTGCACTGCTGATATAATGGGTCTTTTCTTCAGCTCTTCCCTGCCACCAACAATAGCAGCAGCAATCTCAATCTCATATTGCGCTTCCCGGGCACTCAGTGCCTCCCCTTGAAAATGCTTCTCTGTGTTGCTCAGAGCAATAATCGTCTCCGTTATCTTTTGCATAGGGGCGGGCACATCACCGGGACACACCGAGGCCCAGATAAGGTCAAGATTGTCCAGGTAATCTGCTATTCTTATCCAATCAACGAGGTCTGCCTTCGTTGAGCTCCTGCGCTCACCGGTCGCGAAATCCCTGATAAAGGGGGCATATCCATCCGTCGTAAAATGGACTTCCTTCTTGTCCAGTATCAAGTCGTACTTTGGATTCCTGGCACAGTATTTTATGGTCTTGGGAGCCCACTTTACTGCCTCTTCAACTATATTTGCGGGAATAGTGGCACGCTTCTTCTCGTAATCTACCTTCGCTCCCGCCTTCTTTAAGATGTCCAGAGCCGGCTTGCTCATCACCTTGATGCCCGTTTGTTCCAACACCTGCAATGAAGCATTGTGAATGGCTTTCAGTTCGTCTTGGGATAAAAAACTTATCCTGGGTTTGCTCATCTTCTCTTATCCTCTCTTTCTACTCCCTGTTCCAAAGCACGCAAATACGGCACTCTATCTTGTTGTGTATCCTCCATCTATCATGAAGTCCGCTCCGGTAACCCATCTGGATTCGTCAGAAGCAAGATACAAATCCATGTAAGCTATATCTATTGGTTCACCAAGAAACCCAATTGGGTGCGATGGCAAAATTGTTTTCTCGAGATATTCCTTATGTGGCAATCCGAGATCTTTAGCCTCTCCTTCCAGCATCGGTGTATCAACTCCGCCAGGATGCACAGCATTAACTCGAATATTGTATCCCATTTCTGCACACTGAAGCGCTGCTGCTTTAGTCAAGAGCCTTACGGCGCCTTTGGATGCACAATAGGCTGCCGCCTCTCGATCGCCTATTATCCCATCAACAGACCCTCTGTTTATTATTGAGCATAGCTCACCATTACCCTTCATGGCTTCAATGGCATATTTAGTACCCAAAAACACTCCAGTTGAATTTATATCCATTTGCCAATTCCAGTCGTCAACGGAAGTTTCCTCTATCGTCTTACACAATACAACACCAGCATTATTCACCATAATGTTCAGCTTGCCATATCTTTTAATTACTTCACCAATCACACTCTTCCAATCACTCTCTTTTGTTACATCAAGCTTAAGAAAAATGGCCTCTCCGCCCTCTTTTTTGATCTTTTCAGCCAACGCTTTTCCTTCAACCACTTTGGCATCCGTTGTAATTACAACTTTAGCTCCTTCTTTACCAAACATCTCTGCATCTCCCTTCCCAATACCTGTAGCAGCTCCAGTTATTATCGCCACCTTGCCCTCCAATCTTCTCATTTCTACACCTCCTTCATATTCCATATATATTATTTTCCAATTTAGCGAATTGTGAGATAGATGCCTTCCTTGAAATCGTTTCCTGAAACTTCATAGGCCAGCCCATATCAGCCATCGTGCTGTCCTTTCATTAGCTGCGTCCAAACAGGATCGCCGGCAGCGGTATCCACATAGTATGCCCCGCTTTCCACAGCAGCTTGCATTACGTTGGCGTTGAACTGGATCAAGGTCAGGTTGATAATGACATCTGCGCCCCTGCCAGCGTTCTTTATATCCTCAACCTTTCCCGCGTCCAACTTCACCGCAGTGACCTTATCGCTCCTTATTTTGTTCCTGGCCTTATTAGCTAAATCCATGTCTATATCGCCCAAAACTACCTCTGATACATCCTTGTCTCTGGCCAGAATTGAGGCACAGGGGCCACCCTGCCCCCAGCCCCTATTAATAAAAACTTTTTCACACTTGTCTCTCCTTTTTCTGAAATCTTGTCATAACTCTTCCTCAAGAACTCTGCTTCGGCTCCGAGGCATCTGGGATATTTGCTCTTCACGAATATCCACACCATCTCAGGATAGTTAAAGCTATCACCTTGGTCGCTTTTATCAACTGCCCGATATCAGCAAATTCATCCGCTTTATGAGCTGTACTAATATCAACCCCTATGGAAATGGTGGGAATCTTGGAATAGTTTATCAGATGGATGGCATCAGTCAGGCTATCCATTCCAGTCAATTTGGGCTCAATACCCAGTTCCCTTGACGCCTCTATGGCAGCCTTGATTATCGGCTCATTCTCATCAATTTCTGCCCCATACATCCAGCCGCTGCTTTCAATTTTCGGTGGATGTTCCTTCATCCAAGAGTCAGTCGCTGCCACGCTCATTATTTTCTCTTCTATCTCCTTGCCCGGGTTCACCGTGCCGGGTATAAAAGGTGCATTGAATGCTATTTCCAGTTTCTCTGGATATGTAATAGGCCATTCTCCTCCCCTTATAACGGTGGGCATCACCATATCGGGATTCAAAAGTTTATGTTGCTTATCTGGCCTAGTTCTCCATTCCTCGGTCAATTCCTCGAAAGCCTGTATCATTTTCACCGATTTTGAAATTGCATTCACCGCTCCTCCCACACTCCAATGAGGCTGCACACCCTCATCAGCATGACCAGCTCTGCCAAACACCGTTAATTTGCCACCCGCATTCCCCCGCATAGCTATAAGTACATCCAGGTCGGTGGGCTCAGGAATTATGGCTGCATCAGCTTTATATCCTTTCTGACAACAGGCCAGGGTGCCCATGCAGCTCATTTCTTCTTCCGGCACAGTCTGCATAGTTATATCTCCATCTAATTTGATGCCCGCCTTCTGAATCAACTTAACCGCCTCAATCATAGTGGCAATGCCTCCCTTCATATCACATGCTCCCCGCCCAAAGATCTTATTATCTTCTATTTCGCCTTTGAAGGGGTCATGGCTCCAGTTTTCTATCACGCCCACAGGCACGACATCATAATGCCCGTTCAGAATCAGGGATTTGCCTTTTCCCTGACCCTTGAGTTCTCCCACAACAACAGGCATATTGCTGAGATCTCTTTCTGGTTCAACTCCTGAGCCAGGAAAGTTTTCCAGTGTGGAAGAATCGATTTCCCACATGTCCAGTGTGAAACCCATTTCTTCCAGCGTTTTATAAACAAATTCCTGAAGCTTCTTATAGTCGTCACCCTCCGCTTTGCCACCGCTCGCCGGGGTGACGGTCTTAAAACTTATCAGTTTTCTCAAATATTCGATAAGCTTCTCTTTATTCTCGTCTATTAACTGAAGAACTTTCCTCTCTTTTTCAGATAACATGCAAATCCTCCTTTCTCAGATTTGATTTGTATTCAGCTTAACATTTTCCCCGTGAGCACTTTAAAGTGCTCATCCAACCAAGCCGTACCACTAATATCCATCGCAAATACCAGCTGCTTCACAACTTTTCTACTTACTAACCCTCTCTTTCCTTGTCCCTCTGCGGAGGACAATGTTTATGTACTCACCTCGGAATAACCGGCAAGGTGATGTGCGAAGGATGCTGCCTGTCATGGTAGATTGTTTGAGTGGCTTTCATGGTTTCAGCATCCATTCCGAATTCATGCCCTGTGTTCGGGTTTCTATCCCACCTGTTGAAGTTACTGCTGGATATTTCCACTCTTATGCGGTGCCCCCGTTTAACAACATAGCTGGTTGCTCTCAGGTCAATCGTATATTCGTATATTTTGCCCGGCTCGATGAGAGATGCCTCGCTGTCGGAGTTGCGATACCTGGCACGCACTATACCTTCCTGTATCATATGAGTATAGCCATCGGGGAAGACGTCAACCAGCACGGCTGTGAAATCAGTGTCCCGTGCCGATGATGCGGCAAAGAGCGTGACAGTTATCGGCCCTGTTATTTCCATGTCTTTCTCCAGCCTGGGCGTGGTGTAAACAAGCACGTCTGCTCGCTGCTCTACGGAAGCCCTGTCCTTCAGTGTCTGTGCCAGAGACCATAGTTCCATTTCCAGCGATATTGTAATCGGGTCGTTCGGATCGTACACATAGCTGTCGGTGGGTTCATCGCCAGGTTCCTCGCGATTGAGCAAGCCGTCTCCATGGAGGGTGTTGACACCCCCGCCGCTGTGGAAGTAATATCTGGTGTACTTCACCCTGGCCGGAGGCCACTCATCTTCGTATCTCCACTTGTTATCCCCTATGGTAAATATCTCCACCCTGGGTGTTCGGTCAAAACCGTTATCGGCTCCTTTCAGCCAGTAATCAAAGAAGCGTTGCAGTCTATCGTATGTCCAGGCTTCCTTGCCTACATCTATTCTGCCGATTCTATGAGTCTCCGCAGGAGTAAGTTCATGGTCGGTGGGTGGCAGCAATAGCCACTGGTTTTTCCTGGCTTCCATGCTGTCGCTGTTTTCTTGCACTCCACGCCAACTAGAGATAGTGCCAGGTAACAAAACATCATACCAGCCGCACCAGTGATATACCGGTATCTTCACCCGGTTATATTTCTGGCAGACGTTGATAGCATTTATGGGCTCCCAGAAAGCATCTCTCGAGGGATGTCTGATCCAGTCCTTGTAATAACCACACCTGACCCCGGCATCATCATCTATAGATATTAAGGGAAGATGCCAGTAATCCAGCCTGAGAGGATTGTTCACCTTCCTGGCATTCATCTCATACGCCCAGGTGCCCATTGTCTGCAGACACAAGGCGCCTCTATCATATCCTACCGCATATGTATCTGGGAATGTTTCGCCGGGGGCGATGCATTTAAGGTTAGGGTGGTTTAGCCATGCCACAGCCCACTGGGTGTACCCATAATAGGATTCGCCGGTCATGCCGATATTGCCATCGCACCATGATTGACCGGCAATCCAGTCCAGAGTATCGTACCCGTCAGCGCCTTCATTGACAAAAGGCTCGAACTTGCCCTGTGAAGCATATTTTCCCCTCACATCCTGCACAACACACACATACCCCTTCCGGGCAAAGTATTTACCGTATGCCGGCATAACACAGTAAGGCTCGTCTTTACCATAAGGCAGCCGTATCAATATGACGGGGAACCTGCCATCGGCATCAGGCTTATAGATGTTGGCATAGAGCTTAATCCCATCACGCATGGGCACCGCCACGTTCTTTTCCACTCTTACCCTGGTATATACGTCAGGCGTATCGGTTGGCAGAGACATAAACGGTAAGCGAAAGTACTTGACAAAAAAGTCCTCATGCACCCTGGTTATAGCCCACAACAAGTCAGCCCACAAACACTGACCCAACGATTTGCTCATCTTTATACTCCTTTCTGAATTTTTACCTTTCAGCTAAATCAACAAGGAGATGCACTAAGTTGTTTTTCGCTATAGTCCTCCGCATAATTTCGTATAAAGCATCCACCCTCGAAGGAATAGAGAGCTATGATTTGGCAAGCTCGACCTCAGAGCCTAGGGCGACCAAGGAATCTAGAAGCCCTTCTCTTTTGTTTCACCCAAGATCAGAGTAACAATTTAAGTGGCAATTTAATGGTATCACTGGTTTAGTTTTCCAAAACCTCTACCTCATAGCATTATTGTATCATCCCCCGCATGGCTTCACAAAATCAGCGAGTAAAATTTTACCTGCCCTTTAAGGCGTGGGGACTGATTCCCACTGATTTAGAGTCTCGACAAGTCGGGACAAAGAGAGAGCTTTTTGTAGCTCGGGTAGGAATTTCAATGGCTGATTTTAGAGTTCGCCGTCTCCTGTTATCACTACCTCTTCCACACTTTGTTCTGCCTTTTTATAGAATCTTCTTTTAACTTTTCCTCAAGACTTCTGCTTCGGCTCTCTGCACAATCTGAGATATTTCCTTTTCCACATCTTCAGGGATAGGTTTCGGTTTATGAGTAGCTAATATTGCTCTAACCCTTTCCTTAGCCACTTTATCCATTGACCTGGAACCCATCTTCTGCCAGGTTGCATAGGTATTTTTGTCACTAATCTCAGGCAACCAAATCTCTGTTTTATAATGCTTTAAAGTATGTTTTTGTCCTAAAAAGATGCCGCCAGGACCAACTTCGCGAATGACATCTACTGCCAAATTATCATTATTTACTTCGAGTCCACGGCATGCTCTCATAACTGCGCTTGCGATTTCGTTATCAATGACCAGAGCCTCGGCGCACATAGTATTTGCCGAGTCTATCGCTCCCAAACCATCAACAATGTCCACGCCTCTTGCTAATAGAAGCGTCGTAAGGGTCATAGCTTTTTCAAAACCAGCTTGCATATCCGGAGTCTTGGAATCAGAGTTTCCACCGGCTAACATACATGGAAGCTGATAATAACGAGTCAATTCAGCCAAAGTCATATGTATCACACTACGTTCAGGTGCGCCTATCATGCATGCACCTGTCCTGGGATTTGCGACTGTAGATGCAGCTCCGTATACTACAGGTGCTCCAGGACTGGCAAATTGGAGTATAACTAAGTTTCCTAAATTCTCGGCATTGGTAATAACTACCGTTCCTAACAGTGTAACCGGACTTGTCTCACCTGCTAAAGGCATAGTCAGAGAGACAACAGGGATACCAGCCCTGCCAATTCTATAGAGGCTTTCAGTGATCCCTTATCGTAGCTAAGAGGAGACATAGGAGACTGAATTGCTGAAATAATGGGCCTTTTCCTGAGCTCTTCTTTCCCGCCAACAATGGCAGCCGCGATTTCAATTTCATATTGAGCTTCCCTGGCATCAAACGCTTCAGGCTCGATATGCTTGCCTGTATTTCTCAGGGCAGTAGCAAGTTCGATTAACCCTCGCATAGGCGCTGGTACATCATTAGCGACCACCGACATCCAGCTAAGATGAAGATTCTCGAGATAATCTACCACTTATATTCAACGAGCAAGGTCTTCACTCGTAGATAGTCTACGCTCACCACTTTCCCAGTCCGTTATGCAAGATGCAAATCCGCTCGTTGTAAAATGTGGCTCTTTTTTATCCAATGTAAAGTCATACTCTGGGTCTCTGGCACAAAATTTTATAGTTTTAGGAGCTCTTCTCAGTGCTTCCTCAACTAAACGTCCAGGTATAGTAACATGGTTTCTATCGTAGTCAACATTCGCTCCAGCTTCCTTCAAAATATCGAGGGCTTCTTTGCTCGCAATTTTAACGCCAGTATTTTCCAATACTGCCAATGTGGCGTTATGGATATCTTCTATTTCATCTCTTGACAAGAAACTTATCCCAGGTTTGCTCATCTTCCCTCAACCCTCCTTAGTCTTCTCTCTGGTTCTATATTAACCTATCCAGAGCAGCGGCTAAATTAATCTTCCCTGTGGCACCTCTAGTTTAATACCCCCCTAGTTTTACACAAACAAAGATTTGCAGGGAAGACGCCCCTTCTGTAAAGTGTCTCCCCAACAGCTATACCAGGTGGCTAAAAGAATTGCCCTTACTTCCCACCTAGCAGTTTCTGCGCCTTCTCTGCTGCATCGGCTGCATCTACTCCATAGGCATCAGCTCCAATCCTGTCAGCCCACCTCTGCGTAGCAGGAGCCCCTCCAACCATTACCTTGAACCTGTCGCGTAAACCAGCCTTCTTAAGTTCCTCTATTAGCGTCTTCTGCCCACTCATAGTCGTAGTTAATAAAGCACTCATCCCTATTATATCGGCATCTACCTCTTGAGCTTTGTCAATGAATTTCTGCGTCTCTACATCTCGGCCAACATCATAAACCTCAAATCCATTGGCTTGCAGAAATGAGACCACCATGCTTTTCCCTATATCGTGAATATCCCCCTGGGCTGTCCCCATCACTACCTTCCCTCTCTTTTTCGCACCTTGGGGCAGTGCGGCGTTAAGTATATCTGTAGCCACCTTCATGGCTTCAGCCGATAGTATTAGCTCAGGCAAAAATAGCTCCCCCCTCCCAAAGAGATCGCCTACTTTAGCTATGCCAACGCTGAATCCTTCGTCAATTACCTCTAAGGGGGCCATCCCGGCAGCAATAGCACTCTTCGCTAACTCTTTAGCCTTAGCTTTATCCGCATCAATAATTGACTTCGCAGCTTCCTTTATAAGTTGCTCTTTCTCCATAATTTGACCTCCTTTTTTTATGCTCTTATTTCCTACTTAATCCTATCCTTAAACTTGTTCACACAGTTGATTTCTATGCCCAACAGCTTCGCTATGCGAAATTTAGCATCGATGCCTTTAGCTGAGCCTGGGAATAAGCTCGTCGACACCATCCCAATATCCAAATCATCTCTCATTTCACTCATCAACACCGAGTCTGAAAGGTCAGACACAGAAACTTTTAATTTACTGGCTACATATTCTTTGGCTTCTTTGATTTTCATACTTCGGGACATTTGCATGCGAGCTACCAGATCTCCAGTAGTGCGCATTCCGCCCATACCCGAAGCGGTGCTATGAGCAATAGCCATCCCCGCTGGGTCTCCCACACCTACCTACAAACCATCCAATCTACCTATTTCCACCATGGCTTTGGAAGCTCTGGACACCGAATCCACAGGAGGAGTCTCTGCTACAGGAATTCCTCCCACTCCCATGCCCGTATTAGCATGAATTGGTATGTGAGAATTTTCAACACAAGCCTTTGTGAAAGTAACTGCTCGAGCCGTATTCCATGCACATGACTTATCTGTATTGGTGTTAACAGCCGGGCCAAAAATGGTAGCTCCAGCTTTCTCCGCCAGTTCACGCTGCTTGTGAGGGTATAATCCCGCCAGCCGAACTCCATCGTAAGTTAGCTCTCCATGCATTCCTAGAATGAATTCCCCTGACATACCTATTTCGATACACATCTGAGGATACTTCTTCTTTAATATCTCAACGGCGCGCAAAGTAGCTAAAAAATCTGCATCCCCGGCTGCTGCGGTGGTATCAAAATTAATGCCATCTGCTCCCGCTTCATACATGGTACTGGCCACATAAACCATGTCTTTAACAGCATGTTCTACCATTTCCTCTTGAGCCGCTCTGGCCTCAGCTATTTTACCCTGAGGTAACAACTCCATGGGATTGGGACAAGGGCCGTCAGGTTGAGTGTACGAGCCTAAATTAGGCATAGCTCCATAAAACAAAGGAATAGTCATCATTAGTAAAGCTTGCTCCAGTTCTGTTTGCTCGTAAGCCATGATAGGCTTCACAGGCTTGAAGCTGTAATCAACATGATCGAGCTCTGCTGTATCAGCACCTAAAATCTTTTCATAAATTTGTAGCGACTGAATTCTATGTGTTGATATCCCTACACGCCTGATTTTGAGAGTAGCGGCATCATAACTAAGGACAACTTCGTTTCCACGTTCCACGCTAACAAATCTATAAGGAGCGCTATAAATATCAGAAAGATACGCTAGCTCATCCCGGGAAAGAGGAGAAATCTTGGCTCTCTCCGCAGCATCCCTGGTGCCTTCTTCTAAATCCTGTTTTAAGTCGCTCTCACTCAGTTCAACTACAGAGCCATCTCCCATTCTGGTATAAATTTTCTGCACTTACTATCTCCTTTTTAAATTTTTATTATTAAGCGCTTTACCCTCTTGCATAAAATTCTTTCACTAAAACTACACCTCCTGTTAATATTCAACCGCATAATCTCGCCCGAAATCCCTCTCACCTGATAGGACAGGATGGGACAGAATTAAGAGCCTGTCCTAAATTTATCGAAGGATGGGGGTCGAATCCCCCTTCCCTCTAACTTCCCCCATCCGCCCTTCTTAATTTCTCCTCGGCGCTTTCTACAATTGAATGTAAAGCGGAGAGCGTTGCCTGAGGCAACGGTTCTGGCTTGTGATTTTTAAGGATTGATAAAGCTTCTTCATGGGCCCTCTGAGCAAAGTCTTTCTTTCCATCCTTCTCCCATTGCTGCCACATTCTGCGGTCAATCAACTTAGAGTGGGATTGCTCTCTCATATGTCGTAAAGTATGCTCTGCACTTAAGAAGTTACCACCAGGCCCTACCTGTTTGATAACTTCCACAGCCATACTTTCATCATTTATGTCAATCCCTTTCACTGCTTCTTTAACCATTTTGACTATCTCGTTATCTATAACTAACTGCGTTAAACTGAATGTAATCCCCAGCTCAAGCATTCCCAGGCCGTAGATTAAGTTAGCTCCTGCCAACGCCGGTAAAAGTGCGGTTATAGTTTTTTCGTGGCCTGCCTGAGCATCGGGAACTTTGCTATCAGCCTACCCGCCAGCAATCAGGCTACAGAGACGATAATATTGAGCCAGCTTTACCACAGCAGCACCAAACACAGCAAGTTCAGGAGCTCCCACCGGGGCATTCGCACTCCTTAAATCAAGGCAGGTGGTAGAACTGCCATAAACTACCGGAGCACCCTTGCAGGTTAATTGAGCCAATACAATGCCACTCAACACCTCTGCATTATGGACTATTAATGTGCCTGCCAAAGTAACGGGTGCTGTGCCGCCTGCCATAGCCATGGATAAAACAATACACGGCACCCCGGCTATAGCAGATTCAATAATAACCTCACAGCAATCCCTGCCCAGACTTAATGGACTGCTTGGACACAGGACAGAACTAAAAAGTGGACGCTCCTTTAATTTTTCCCTCCCGCCTGCGACAAGCGCTGCCATTTCAATGTCCGTCTTCATAAGTTTCCCGCTACCAAGACCATGAGCTATGTGTTTGGAAGTGTTAGCCAACATCATCTCCATTTCGTGAGCAGAACTTATTCCCGGAGAAGTGTCCCGAGCATCGCAAGGTCTCCACATAACATCTACTTCACTTAGAGCATCGCAGACTAATGTAATGCTAGCCACATCCTCTTTTGTCGATTCTCTACGCTCTCCTGTAAAGGGATCCATCATCATTACGGCCTCACCAAAATTGGTAAACGCAACTCTTTTATCTCCTAAAACTATGTCATTTCTGGAATCCCTTCCTGCCAGTAAAACCTCGCTGGGAGCAGAGTTAATAGCATCTTCCACTACATGAGGAGGAATTTTTACCAAATTTTTCTTCCGGTCAACAGTAACACCACTCCCCTCAAAAATATCCATGGCTCTGTCACACTCGACTCTTATACCAGTTTGTGCCAGTACTTCCAGGGTAGCCAAATGGATGGTATATAGTTCATCCTCAGAAAACGCCTTCAGACCAAAACCTCTACCCCCATCTATGCTTGCACGCAAGTAGTGTCTCGCCATCAAAATCACCTCCTGTTAACTCTTAATTCTTCAGTATTAAGTATTGCGGCTTTTTTATCAAATGTCTGTCGTGACCAACCTTATGGTGGCACCGAGCACCGAGTCAAGCAGAATCCAAGAATCTCCTTCTATAGTAGCTTCTTGAGGTCGAAAAAACTACCATGGATTATCGAGAATCATTCAGTCCTTATATATGAATGTACTGAATCGCCAGTTCAAGCTCAAAGAAGAGCATAGGCAACACCTGAAACCTGCAATATTTCACCTCCCGGCCGATTTCTTCTCACCACCCCGATAAATTTCATATCTCTTTGGGGTACAAAGATGTTCCAAGACATTCTAAATAGATGAAAACAGGGGTTCAGCTTCTCGGGTTGGTATATGTTCAGGTCCCCTAACCTGAATCAGGATAATTGCGTTTACTGGGCATTGGGATGCACAGAGACCGCATCCAAAGCACTTCTCCTCATCTACAACCGGCTTTGAATTCACCATTTTCATAGCCCCAAAGTTACACCGATCAATACACAGACCACATTCATTACAGAGCGCCGGGTCAACAACTGCTCTATAGCGACTTTTTACAGTCGCATGTTTTCTGCCCAAAACAATTTGTGCTCTTAAATAGACACAGCAACATGTGCAGCAGTTGCATATCCATGACACGCCAAGTGAACCGTTGCCTACCTGGTGAATTAAACCCGCATCTTCACACTGGTTGAAAAGGGACAAGGCTTCTTCTCTGGTTATCTCCCTAGCAGCTCCCCTCTCCAACACGTATTTGGCGGCTCCATTTAAGGTGATGCATGTCTCCACGGGGTTGTCGCATCTCCGATTTGTTACTCTACAGGGACAGTTCATCACTGCAATCGTTTCAGCTTTTTCCAGTAGCCCTGACACTTTTTCGTAGGGCAGGATTTCTGTTCCTGGCTCTATTGCCTCGTGGACAGGAATCACCCTGGCTTCAGAACCTTCCACATCGAAATCACAAGAGACTTCCTCATCGTACATGCGCGCCCACAGAACAAAAAATTCCTCTCCAACCTGGTCAACCCGATTGTTTACCGCCATAGCGTCTCTAAGGTTGGTGATCAAGGCATACCTTCGTTTACCTTCCACGAGGTCATAGAAAATAAAGCCTTTCCGAAATAACTCTCCCAGAATGGCTTGAACACTGGATGCATCCATACGCAATTTGCCAGCAATATCTTCAGCGGTCCCGGGAAGAGAAAGAAAAAGCGATGCTTCTTGCTCAGTAAGGCATTTCTCTAAAATTCTGGGAAGATACTTAGACTCAGGGAATCCGTAGGCTTCGGAGAGCCGGTGATAAATATCCTCCATCGTGATCCTCCTTGCTTATATTCTGTGTGTCATTCGCTTTCATACCATCCCGAATTCCACATGTATCTATGACAACGATAAAATCACTGCTTATTTCTCCAATATGTCCTTCTCGGCATCTGTCAGAATCTGCTGCATCTCCTTGTCCACATTCTCCTCAAGCGGAAGCGGTGTGTGAGCAGCAAGTATCTCCTTAACTTTTGCCTGCGCCCTTTCAATATAAGAACCCTTGGTCGCCGGGTCGAGAACGAAGGTATCGGAGAATTCCCTACTCCATATTTCTCGCTTGAAATGCTTTAGTGTATGTTTCTTATCTAAGAAGTGGCCTCCAGGACCAACTTCATGCATAACATCTACTGCTAGGGTGTCATCATTTACCTCGAACTGGCGCAAATAGGCATGGGCATACTCGCAAACTTCGGCATCAAGGATTAGCTGGTCTAGCGAGGCACTGAGTGCCCGATCACGAGACCCCAGCCAGGCAGAAAGGTCCGTACGGCTCATGAAAGCCATAGCAACTCTCAGCACATTACGTTCGAAAGACGGGATATCAGAAACTGCTTCCTCTAAAGAAATGTCTGCTACCAGGCTGGGAAGCTCATAAAATCGCGCCATTTGAGCAGCTCCAGCAGAAAGTAACGGGTACTCAGGTGCCTTATAATTGATTTCGCCAGTTTTCATATCCGCTGGCGCCGCTTCCGAAGTATAAATCAACGGAGCGCCGGGATTGGCACACTCAACCATGACAAGAGCGGCTAGCTCTTCAGCATTTCCCACCGCCAGAGTGCCGGCCAGTGTTACTGGAGCGGTGGCAGCAGCTAAGACCATGGTCATCGGTAAAGTCGGAATTCCCGCCTTCGCCAGCATAACCATCGCCTCTGACGAATCCTTGTCAAATGTTAATGGCGCGATGGCACAGTGAATCGTTGAAATAAGAGGCCGCTTCCTCAGTTCTTCTTCACCCCCGACAATGGCAGATGCCAGCCTGATTTGCCAGCGGGCTGTTTCCTCCGTCACACTGGAACACTGAATATGCTTGCGGTTGTTTCTCAGTGCAATAGCTGCCGCGTGAAGCTCCTGAATAGGTGGTGGCAGGTCGTTGGGAATCACAATAGGCCAGAAGTAATCCAGTGTATCAAGACAGTCGCCTATTATAGCAAAATCCTTCAGGTCGGATGACGTTGACTGCCTTCTCTCCCCGGTCTCAAGATTTGTTGTTACAAATGGTGAGAAGCCACTTGTTGCTATAAAGGGGAACTCGCCTCTGGGAATCTTCAGGTCGCATTTCGGCTCTCTTGCCCCCAGTGTTATCTCCCGCGGCGCTCTCCTGACCGCTTCCTCTACCATGGATTTCGGAATCTTTACAATGTCGCCGTTTGTCTCGGCGCCATGCTCGGCAAGCAACTTTCGCACCTTCTCACCTAGAACCTTTACCCCGGTTTCCTTTAGAATCCGCAGGCTCGCTTCGTGAATTTGCTCTACTTCACTATCAGATAAAAAGGTTAAAACTCCCCTCATTTTCTTGGTACCTCCTTTTTTGTAGTCGCCCCGATTGAATCGGAGTCGCTTGCCCGATGAATAGGACAATCTGGCGGAAATAGATCCCCGCCTCACAATCCTCATGGGCAAGGCTCTAACCTCGCCCTGCGGGTCCGAAGACACGCAGCTACATGAGTAACATCTAAGACTGGCGGGAATCCTTCCCCGTCAGCCTTTATTTCTTAACCAGTTCCCTGGCCTTGCCCACGGCAGAAGGAGCGTCAGGTGCATAACCATCAGCCCCTATCTTATCGGCAAATTCTTGCGTCACCGACGCACCTCCAATCATCACCTTGGCTTTTACACCAGCTCCTTTGGCAGCCTTGATAACACCTTCTATCTTCACCATAGTCGTGGTCAGTAGTGCGGAAATCCCTATTATATCCGCATTCTTTTCTTTGGCCACTGCCACAAACTTCTCCGGCCCTACATCTACCCCAACATCAGTTACCATGAACCCCGCCCCCTCCAGCATCGTGCCTACTATGCTCTTGCCTATGTCATGTATATCCCCTTGCGCTGTGCCCAATACCACCGTCCCGGCACTCTCTACATCTCCCTCCTTCAACAGAGGATCTAATACCTTTAATCCTTCCTTCATCGCCGTGGCAGCAATGACCATCTCAGGAAGGAAGAATTCCCCACTTTCATATTTGTTCCCTACTATGTTTATCCCCGCTATAAGCCCCTCGCTCATAATTTTTTTAACTTCCTGCCCTTCATCAACCGCCTTCTTTACCAAATCCTTCACCTCATCTACTTCACCCGCAATTACACTGTCCTTTATTTTGGGTAACGCTACCATATTTTTTATACCTCCCTATTATTTTTTAAATCTTTTGCTCAGTAGCTATTGCATGAACTATTGCAGGGATTATATATATCAGATTGAAGCTCTGTCAATATCCTGTACCTGTTCACATGACCCGTGACATATCACCTACTTCTTTTAATTCAGGCCGTTTAGTTTTGCTCTAGCTCCGGACTCAGATTTGTCTTTGTTATTCCAGGAATTTTTCATCTCCAAATTTTGTAGTGCAACCCTTCAGAGCCCATCCCAGCCCCTTATCGAGTACGGAGTAAACTACAGCCGGGACGCAACACGAAGCTCCCCCGTATTAAATACAGGGCTTGCACTACGCTAAATAATCAGGTTAGTGTTTTCGCTATCCAGCAGAATTCTAATCCCAAATTTATTGGCGGGGAATCCGGGAGTCACACCCGGCTGCATAGATTTAGAATCTATGTGATCTTTCCGATCCATCCCCCCTATAGTAATATATACTATCACAAACAGCCATAATAAGCATTCTGGCTACACACCAGGTGGCTAAAAAATTACCCCTACTTCCCACCTAGCAGTTTCATCGCCTTCTCTGCTGCATCGGCTGCATCTACTCCATAGGCATCAGCTCCAATCCTATCAGCCCACCTCTGCGTAGCAGGAGCCCCTCCAACCATTACCTTGAACCTGTCGCGTAAACCAGCCTTCTTAAGTTCCTCTATTAGCGTCTTCTGCCCACTCATAGTCGTAGTTAATAAAGCACTCA
>Ga0209979_1000374_pt1 | contig 63108 bp, 69 predicted proteins | sample AnhtaG_FD_183114 | JGI IMG/M metagenome (GOLD analysis project Ga0209979, IMG submission 183114) | Deep subsurface microbial communities from Anholt, Denmark to uncover new lineages of life (NeLLi) - Anholt_01485 metaG (SPAdes) (version 2) | ecosystem: Environmental > Aquatic > Marine > Oceanic...
CCTCTGACTCTGCTATTCTTACTGCTTGAATAACATTATCATATGCTTCCTGAGAATTTTCTGAATATATCTGTATCCACCCACTATCCCTTGCTCCCATACTATCAGAATGATCACAATGGATATTTATAGGTGCCGAAAGAGCTCTATTTACATTTATCATAGTAATTGGCATTCTTAACCCTGAAGCGACAGATAATATCTCCCACATTAAAGCTAATCCAGCAGAAGATGTAGCAGTCATAACTCTTGTTCCAGCGGCAGCAGCTCCAACACAGGCGCTCATAGCAGAGTGTTCACTTTCAACTGTAATAAACTCTGTATTAACCTTTCCATCAGCAACATACTGAGAGAATGTCTGCACAATTGCGGTCTGAGGTGTAATAGGATATGCTGCTACAACATCAGGATTAATCTGTCTCATCGCCATTGCTACTGCTGTTGTTCCTACTTCAACATGTTTTTTTACCATATCTATCCACTCCTCTCACTTATTTTTGTTTCCGCTTCAATTGCTTTTGTTTCAGGAATTAGTTCGATTGCGTCTTTTGGACAAATATCAGCACAAATTCCACATCCTTTACAATAAAAATAGTTTATTCCTATCATTTTTTCCTCTTCCATATCTATCGATGCATCCGGGCAATACACATAGCATAGCAGACAGTGAATGCATTTTTCCTCATCCCATATTGGTCTTTGGCTTCTCCAATCTCCAGTATTGTAATTAGACGCATTTCCAGCTTCTAAAATCACACCACCAATTGGAATTTCCTTCCAGCCTTTCTTAACATTTTTCATATTTTTTATCCTTTCAAATTACAATTATTCTCCTTTAACTTCCTCATATCCTCTTCTTAAAGCTTTTATATTAGCCTCTACAACAGATGTAGGGAATTTTTTTGAAAGCTGCTTTTTTACTGCCTCTTCCGTATTTTCAAGACTAACAAGCTCTGAAACCTTAGAAAAGGCTCCAAGTAAGGGTGTATTAGGAATGATTCTACCTAACTCCTCTAAAGAGATAGTATTTGCATCAACAGTAAAAACTTTTCTTTCCCCAACGTTCAGAGTTTTTCTTATCTCTGCTGGAGCTTGTGTAGAGTTTGTTATAATGATGCCCTTTGGATCAAGTCCCTCCAAAATATCTATACTTCCAATTAATGAAGGATCAAGTACTAATACTATTTGAGGATTTTCAACATGCGAGTGAATAATTATGGGTTCCTTGCTTATCCTGGTAAAAGCTTGGACTGGGGCACCCATTCTCTCTGCTCCATATTCTGGAAATGCCTGAACATGATAACCTTCGCCCATAGCTGACTCAGCTAACATCTTTGACACAGTAACAGCTCCTTGACCTCCCCTGCCATGCCATCTCACTTCAATTAAGTCTTTCAAATTTCCTCCTATATAAATTATTAAATTTATTCTTAATATATTATTTAAAATATATTATTTACTTTATTAGTTGATTTACTTCTCTCAGTATAGATCAATCTTCTTTTTTCCCTTTAATTAAACTTTTAGAAATTCTTATAACAAATTCTTCAGTCTCAAGAGCATCATATACAACTCTGGTTTCAGTTGTATAAATTACTTCTCCACCTGGATTCTTGATAGTTAGATAGATATCTGGCTCTTTATCAAGGAAAAATTCTTTGAAGTCTTCTTTACTGTACTTAATTTCAAAATTACCATTTTTGTCAGTAATTACTTCTCCCAAAATATCATCATAAATCAAATCTTTGTCGACTGCCTTAACTATTAAGTTTGATATTCCATCTCCCGTTTCTTTCTCAATAATTTTTCCATATATTTTGAACTCACTCCTTTCCTCTCCGATTTTTTCAAATTCTTTTTCTTTCATTGTTATTCTCCTTAATTTTCATTAAATCCAAAACTTTTAAATCCTCATATTATAAAACTATTTTTATCATTTTTTATTATAGATATAGGCTTCTTGATAAAAATTATTAAATTATATCTTAAAATAATTAACTCTAATTTATGAAATTATATTATTTCTGTTCTACCCTGAATGGCTTTTCCTAATGTAACCTCATCCGCATACTCTAAATCTCCACCAACTGGAAGCCCTCTTGCAATTCTGGTAACCTTTGTCCCCAAGGGATTTAACAGTTTGGCTATATATAATGCAGTTACGTCACCTTGAATGTTGGGGTTAGTAGCAACTATTACTTCTTTAATTTTATCTTCTTTAATCCGGTTAAGTAGTTCTTTCACTCTAATATCACTAGGTCCAATTTTATTTATTGGTGAAAGGGCTCCACCTAAAACATGATATAATCCTTTGAACTGCCCTGACCTTTCTAAAGCTATCACATCCCAGGAATTTTCTACAACACAAATAACAGTTCCATCCCTTCTTTCATCCTTACAGATATTGCAGATTTCCTTATCTGATACATTAAAACAAATTTTGCATTGCTTAGTTTTTTCTTTCAAATCAACTATTGCCCGTGCAAGACTAATTGCTTCCTTTTTTGGAATTGATAGTATGAAAAAAGTTAATCTTTGAGCCGTCTTACGACCAATTCCTGGTAATTTTTTTAATTCATTTATAAGGTTTTCGACTGTGGTCGAGTGGTAATTCAAAACATTCTCCTTTTTAAAATTATTATAAAGTTAATATATATTTAGAATTAATCCATTGATTCAGCATCAAATTCAGTTTTCAATAACTCAACAACCTCATCTTCACTTATCTTTTCTTCCTTTACAACCTTTTTTTTGGGTGTGATTTCTTCTTTCTCTTCCTCTCTAATAGTAAGATGAATGTTTACCTTTCTGTCTAATATTTTTGACAAGGTGTCTTGAATCTTTTTAAAATGATCCTCCCTTTCTAATATCTCCATTTGGAACCTTGCTTCTGGTTCAAACTGAATTTCTATTAAATTATCTGTTACTTTAACTGGCATTGCATAAAGTAAAAATGCATGTATAGGTTTACTTTTTTCTTTTAATTCATCAAGAACTAGGGGCCACATCTTCTGTATATGTTCAAAATTAAAATCAGCTACTTTCTTTTTTGCTTTTTTCCCTATTTTAACTTTCCCTTTTATTTCTAATTTCTCTGGTTTATATTCAATCTCCTCGACTCTTTCTGGTTCTAACGCCTCCTTCTCTTCCTCTTCAAAAATTTCCTGTATTTCTTCCTCAAATTTTTCTCCAGTTTCTAAAATCTCTTCTTCCAAATCATCTTCTTTAACCAATTTCTCCCTTTTTTCAGCTATTTTTTCTTTATCTATCTTCTCTGTTAATTTTTCCCTCTTTTCTACTTCAACCTTTTTTTTCTTTTCTAAATGCGAATCAGTAACTATAACTTCTTCCTTTACTTTCAATTCTAAATGATCTTCTAACTCCTTTACCCTGGACAAAAGACCAGACAAGGTATCATCTAATGAGAGTCTTGTTGCTTTTATTAAACTTATCTCAAGCAGTAATTTATTATCAGGTGCCCATCTCATATCTTTATATGTTTGACCGAATAGATCTAAAAGTCTCTGTATTTCTTCTAATTCAAGTTGCTTTGTTTGTCTGGTAAAAGCAGCTTTTAAATCTTTTGGAATATAAACTAAATCCATTGTTGATTTTTTAATATTTTTAGTTATTAACATTCCCCTTAGATACTCCACTATATCTCCTACTAATTGCCTTAAATCTATTCCTAACTGAGATAATTCATCTATTAGATAAATTAAGCCCCCAGTGTCCCTCTTTATAATAAGATTAATAATTTTAAAAAGATTTTTATAATCTAAAACTCCAAGTAAGGATGCCACATCCTCTTCTGTTATTTCCATGTCAGTAAATGAATGGAGTTGATCCAGTATTCCAATAGCATCTCTCTGGCTCCCCTTTGAATGTCCTGCAATTAATGAAAGAGCTGATGATAAAACCTTTATTTTCTCCTTCTTGGCAATGTATTCTAAGCGTTTTACTATATCTTCGGGAGAAATTAAATGTAGATCAAATCTCTGACACCTGGATAATATAGTAGGAAGAATTTTATTAGGTTCAGTTGTTGCCATCATAAAAATCACATGAGCTGGTGGTTCTTCTAATGTCTTTAAAAGTGCGTTAAAGGCTTCTGTTGTAAGCATATGAACTTCATCTATAATATAAATCTTTTTTCTGGCTTGAATTGGAAGATAATTAACCTTTTCTCTCAAATCCCTTATCTCATCAATTCCTCTATTTGATGCAGCATCTATCTCAAGTACATCAATACAACTTCCATTTGCAATACTACTGCAAATATTGCATTTATTACATGGATTTGTGGTCATGCCTTTTTTGCAATCTAAGGCTTTGGCTAATACTCTTGCAATTGTAGTTTTTCCAATCCCATGAGGTCCACAAAAAAGATAGGCATGAGAAACCCTATCCTGGCTAATAGCGTTTTTTAATGTTTTTATTATATGTTTTTGACCAACAATTTCTTCAAAGGTCTGAGGGCGATATTTATTATATAATGCCTGATAACTCACAAATATTGCCTTTCGCTTAAAGAGGTTATTAATATAAAGTTCATTAACACAAATAATATAATAACATTATAATAAAATTTATTATATATTTATAATATAAAGTTGGTAATGTGAACTACTCCTACCTAAAGGAAGAAGTTTTAGGTGACCAATTCAGATATAAATATTCCAAAAATATTTTTTTAATAATTTTTTATTTCATTAAATTTTTATAAAATCAATTTTCACCCTTATAAATTTTTATATTTTTTAACTTTTTAATTTTAACACAATAACAAAACAAAAACTGTCTTTTTGTTCAACTTAATATAGGCTAGATTTGTTTCTCATGGTATACTGATATAGTATACCTACAGAAATAACTTACCAATAAAAATCTAAATCTTAAATTAAGTAATTATCTTTTATATTTAGTGGTTATATGTCAAATAAAAATGAGTAGTTATTTTTAAATAATTTATGAAGCTTAAAATAAATTTTATTTTTAAAAAATATTGAAATTACCAACTGCTATACTACAATTAAACTATAATAAAGGTGATCTTAAAAAGTCGTTAATAATAATATGAAGAAATTACAACATTTTAAAATCGCTAATCTAAGAAACTTCCTGATAATTTTCTTTCTAATATTAATGATAGTATTCTCTCTTAACCAAATAAAAAACGAAGTCTCCACAATTTTCTTTTTGTGGAAAAGTCATGGTGAGAAAATCGTTCAAGGGAATCTGGATAAGACTTATGCAGGATTTGAAAATTTTGATTATTTCCTGTGGTGGTGTGATGAAAAAATTCCAGCTTATAAAAATGTTGCAATTTTATATCCAAGGGAAACACAATACATATATCCAAGAACTGCATATGTTCTTTATCCAAGAAATGTAATTACCATAAAAACAGAAGAAAAGAGTTTAGATGAAATCTATGAAGAAATAACTGATAACTCAGTTAATTATTTGATTGTACTTAAACCATCGGGTAATTTAAAAAAAATAGAAGATAGTTTTAAAAATTTCAAAATAATTGATAAATATAAAGAGCAGACTGGTTTTATTTATAAAATTTCAGATTAATTTTAGGAAATTTCATAGTTTGGATAAATTAAAGAATAAATAAAAATAATACCCAAACAAAATTGCACTAAATATGTTCTTATCTAAAATATTTTTATATACATCGTTGTAAATTTTATCTTTTGTAAGAAAGAAGACAAGAGAGAAAATCCCTTGCCTTATAATTTTGTATCTTAAATTTACTAATATCGATTTTATATATTTATTCTAAATGACAACCTAAGTGACAACCATAATATCACTTACATACATCTTTTAACCCCAAACCTTTTCTGCCTGTTCTGTTGCAAATTCTGCCCACTCTATGTCTTCTTCCTTTTCCTCAAAAGATTGATGTTTATAATATTTCCTAGTTTTTTTTTAAAATCTTTTGACTTAATAATTTCAACAAATCTTTTTAATATTAATTTAATTTTTGTAATCTTTAACCTCCTCATATCTTTATCGATAAATCTATTTTTACAAAATCATCAACCTAATCATCAACCTAATCATCAACCTCATACTAGTTTGTAATATGTTCCTCTACCTTTACCCTCAGATTTAACAACTCCTAGTTTCACTAGCTTTAAAATTTCTTTATGTGCTGACTGTGAAGATATTTCAAACATATTTCTTATGTCTTTATTTGTTACTTTCCCATTTATATTTATAAATTCTACAATTCTCATTTGTCTTTCAGTTAGTGCTGTCTGTCCTCTTCTTGTCTTTCTTAGTCTTTCACTACTTAATCTTATAACTCTTTCTCTAACAGCTTGGGTACTAATATATATACCCTCAATAAAATATTCTAACCAATTAGTTAAATCTAAAGTTTTTTGATCAACATTCTGTAATGCTCTGTAATAAGCTTGCTTATTAGAATTATAGTAATCATCAAGGCAAAAGAATTGATTAGTATCAAAACCTCTTAAATATAATATCAAAGTAGCTAAAACCCTTGCAGTTCTTCCATTACCATCAATAAAAGGATGGATTCTTACAAATTCATAATGAACTGTTCCCGCTTCAACAATAGGGTTGAGTTCTTTTGCTTCCTTTGAGTTTATCCAACTCAGTAAATCCTTAACTAATTTTGGCACTTCTTCATTACCAGGTGGTCTAAAAAAGACCTCTCCTGTAAATGGATTTCCAACTACAACATAACGATCACGATAAGCATCGCAGTCTTCTGAATTTTCTAATGTATCCTTTGTTACCATATAATGAATTTTTAAGATATCTCTCTCATCAATATATACATCTATTATTAACTCTCCAATTTTTCCCAATACATTTAGATAATTCAAAACTTCCTGTTTATCTTTTTGAGTAGCCACTACTTCTCTACCTAAAGCTAAATCAGTTACCTGTTCTAAAGATAATCTATTTCCCTCAATACTTGTAGATGAATGAGCACTATGAATTATTGCCTCTTTTCTTAAATCAACTTCCCACTTGGGAATTAAAGGGGAATTCATAATTACCTCTCTTGCTGCTGCTATTTTAGTAAGTAATTTAACTATTTTATTTGTATATCTAAATTTTGGTTTAAACATCTCAACTCCTTTTTATAATTATATAATAAGACAAAAAAGACAAGAGTTAAATATCTTTTCTTTTTTACTTTTAAAAAGGAAAAGCTTTGGAGCTTTTTTATTTTATAAACAACCTCTCGAGGTTTTTAGGAGATAATAGATTCTGTAATTGTTTTTTATGAAGGTATCTTTTATTATATATTGTATAAGTGCTAAAAATAGCGCTTTAAAGAAATAAAATGAAGTATATTCAATTCAAAGTCATTTAAATAGTCTTTTCATACAAGAGGTTAAAACATGACTAAAAGAAAAAGGTAAAAGTAAATAAACAAAAGGAGACTTATTATGACAATTGAACAAACTAAGATCGGATGGGGTTTTTGGCTAAAGTGGGTATTAGCCACAACCGTAGGCTTTGGCATCTGCGTTATCGTTTCACGAGTCGTGAGCCATAACGTGGGTGAAATGATCGGTTCTAAGCTTGATAATTCCTTTATCTTCCCCTTTATCCCCCTGTTGGCTGGGTTCTTTTATACAATCTGTGCAGGAGTAGGAGTTGGCATTATGCAATGGCTTATTCTAAGAAGAAGAGTTTCCCGAGTCGGTTGGTGGGCACCATCTATCGTAGCAGGCATGGTTTTAGCATCCGTCCTGCTTTTAGCTTTATCCATAGCCAGGAAATACTTCTTAGACTCTGAGAACTTCTTCGCTCTAGGCATGATTATTCTCTTGTCCTTAGGTGGGACACTAGCCGGTGTGTTTCAGTGGTTTTTTCTGCGAAGGCAAATCTCCCGAGCTGGCTGGTGGGTGTTAGCTAGCGCAGTGGGTTGGAGCTTGGGCGCAGTGGTTTGGTTTAGCAGCTGGTTTAGATTCTTGGGAATTTTAAACGCAATAGGGTTATTTTTCGTGATTATTATGGGGGCAGTAACAGGAGGAGCACTTGTCTGGCTGTTGCGACAACCTGTTAATGTAAAATAAAAATGTCTAGTTTTTCATACATTTACTTGTTTTTATAACTTAGGATTAAAATTGGATTTTAAAAAATTAATATGATTACAATAATAAGATTATTTTTAAGATTATTATTAGTTATATTAAGTGGACTGCCTTTTTCATTTATTTTACTTCCTCCAAAATTAAAACAAAATCTTCTTTTTTTTATAACTATTTCATACGCTATTGGAGTTGGAAATGTTTCTTTAGTAATGATGTTAATATCTTTATTAGAGATTAATTTTGCTTTACAAACTATATTATTATTTTTGACAATTATTGTTTTAATAGGCTTTTTAATTTTAATTTACCAGAAAATAAATCTTAAACTTCTAGAAAAGGTGGTCAAAAACAATAAAGATTCTTTAAATAAAAATAATGGGACAGAGAATGTTAAAAATAACATCAATACTTATAAAAATCTAGGTTCAGAAACAAGAATAAAAAAAATAAAAATATTAAATTATAAAAATTACTCTGAGGTTCTTAACAAACAAAAACTATTCAAAATTATTGAAATCGTCCTAATTGTCTTGATCTTATTTCAAGTCTTAACCTCAATATTCATTACTGTAATTTTTCCAGTTAGATTCTGGGATGCAATAACCTGCTGGAGTTTTAAGGCGAAAGCTTTCTTTTTGGATAAAACAATTTATGATTTTTACAGTAAACATTCATACAAATTTTCTCATCCTTCTTATCCAATACTTCTTCCACTTCTTCAAACATATTCATATTTCTCTATGGGGACTTTAAATGAAAACCTGATGAAACTAATATTTCCATTATTTTACGTATCATTACTTATTGTCAATTATGGCTTTTTAAGAATAAAATATTCAGAAATAAATCCTAAAGTAAACAACAATTCAGCAAAAATTAAAAAAGATAATAGAATTTTAGGGAAAAACTATCCAAAAATAACCTCTTTGTTTTTTACTTTTATACTCTCTACTGTCCCAATTATTTTCGATCATTCATATATTGAGTATACTAACCTCGCTTTTGCTTTTTATCTTTACCTGTCAGTTATGTTTATGATTCTATGGATAAGATTTAAAAATGATGGATTAAAGACTAATAGATTAATAATATTATCAGCTATTTTCGCTTCACAGCTTCCTCTATTAAGGTCTGAGGGAATCCTTTTTTTAGGATTTATCTTTATTTTATTTGCCTTTTTTTTATTTAAATCAAAAGACCATATATTTAAATCTAATAAGTATGAGAATAAATCTCTACTATTAAAAGAAGATAATAAAATAAATTGGAATCATAAAGATAAGTTTGATTTAGTAATAAGAGATGAAACACTACCTTTAAAAGAGAATAATAAAATAAGTAAGAATCTCTATGAATATAAATTTTTTGAAAAGTATTATAAAAAGTTTGTTATATTGATTTTGGTGTTAATAGTTATGTTGATCTTTATAGCACCCTGGCTATTATTAAAATCCAAATTAAATTTAGGTATATTAAGTGTTGATTGGGGTGGTTTTAAAAATTCCATTACTTTTTATAAAGAAAATTTTATTAAATCTATCTCTGGATTATTTAATGAATTTTTGTTCTCTAAATATGACTCAACTACTGGTTTCTTCAAATCCAGTTACTCAATATATTGGATTATAATAATTCTTACTTTTTTTATATTTCCAAAAAAAGTTTTTGGCAAAGAAAATAGAGTAATTTTATCTATCATTATATTTTCATTAATTATCTATCTTATAGGTTCATCTTTAGTACCTGACTTTTTAACTTCCTTGGAAAGATATCTGCTTCATATATTTCCAATATCCTTTTACCTAGCAACTACTATTTTCAGTGAAAAAATCCAATCTTTTATAAAGGCTTTGATTTAAACATTTAAATATTGAATTTATTTAAATATTTTTTATTTTATAGATTTTAATTGTTGTAAACATAGTTATATTTCCTTATACTATTTACAGTTACTAAAACTTTATGTAACTAAACGCTCAAAAGGGGTACTATATAACGACAATTTACGATAGTTTTTAATTTATTTATTTGGGTAGCATCTTTATACTTAAATAATTTTTGGAGGTAGCATAAATTGAAATTCAGAAAGATATTAGATGTTTGTATTTTAATTTTATTTTTAGTTTCATTTTTATTCTCTATAAGTTGTTCTAAAAAAGAACAATCTAACATCTTAAAAGAAGCAACAGAGACTGAGGAAAAGACCGAGGAGGAGACTCCTCAGTGGAAAGAGATTCTGGATGAAGCAATTAAACTATATGAAGAAGGTGACTTTGGAGAAGCAAAGAAACTTCTTAAAGAAGTATTAAAAATGGATCCAGATAATAAAGTATCTAAAGAAATGATCGAGAAAGCTAATGATTTTATAATGCAAGCAATTGAACATTTTAATAATGCTACTAAACTTTTTTATGAAAAGAAGATGGATAAAGCAATCGATGAATTAAAAAAAGCAATAGATATATATCCTAAATACAAGGAAGCATTAGATATTTTAGAAGAATTAGGATTACTTGAGGAGTTAAATATAGAAAATGAATAAAAATGCATATGTCTTATGTCAAGACCTGGTACTATATTAAATTCCGATTAAATACAACACCAATCCTATTAATAAAGAGAATAGTGTGGTAAATATTTGAACCTTAATCGTATCTTTTACAGAGTAAGATAAAAGTGGTAGTAACCCATGTCCATCTTGGCTTAAAGTTGAAACAAGAAGAACTGAAAATGGAATTAAACCCCTTGAATATAGCGTAAGGAATACCAGATGTGGGCCAGATTCCGGAATTATTCCAATTAATGCTGCTAATAGAATTAACAATAATTTATTTTGAGGTAATATACTTTCTAAATCAAAACGCTGCATCAAAAATTGAATAATTAGTAATGTAAAGAAAATCCATAAAAATAGTTGGGGGATATGCTTTTTTAAAATATGATTATATACATGTTCTTCAAGAAAATGCTTTATATCAAATTCCTCTTTATGTATATCTATATAACAGGGTTCTGCTCTTTTTAGATTTATTTTACTGGCAATCTTCTCAGTTATAAAACCACCGATAATTCCAAGTGTGGCACAAACAGCAAAAATCTGGAGTGCAGTCTTTGGTGCCATTGCCAACATAAAAAAAGCCTCATCACCAGCTGTAGAAAGCATAACTGCCACTAAAGCTCCAAAACCTACAAGTCCATGAGAATAAAGTGAAACAACTAAAAATGCATCTATACAACCTGGTATTGCACCAAGTAATGAAGAACCAATTATTTGATTATGTGGATTTTTAGTAAGAATTTTCTTTATTTTTTCTTCATATCTTATTTGAAACCATTCTATAACTATCATCAAAACAGTAACTATTCCTACTATCTTTAATGTTTCAAGAAAAATCTTTTGTATCATATTCTAATTAGCCATTAATTTATATTGGTTTGAAATATTTTATATCTAGTATTGAGCCTTCGCGTTCTTCTTTTGCTTTAAAGATAGCTTCAACAGTCATTCCAATCTTTACTTCTTTTGGATGTATTTCACCTAACCAGTGAATAAGACCTCCATCTGTCCCATCAATTTTTACCATAGCAATAATTGTTGGTTCTTCTTTTTTTGTACCATCTAAATTCTTATGAAGTATTGTAAAAGTGTGAACAGTTCCTTTAGTGCCTACATCTATGTAATTTTCTAACCTGGCAAAACATCTCTCACAATATATCTTTGGAGGAACATAAATAACATTACATTTATCACATTTTGTACCCACAATTTTTCCATTATCTTTAATCTCTCTAAAAAATTTCTCTCCAGCAATACCAGCAGTATATATATAATCAACAGGTATTTTTCCTTTCCAAGAAGTCATATCAATATTTCTATTAATTTTCTCAGTTATTCCCATATTAACTCTACCTCCTATATAGGTTTGAAATATTTAATATCAGTTATTGCACCTGTTCGTTCTTCTGAAGGTTTCCATACAGCTTTAACTCTCATTCCACTTTTAACATCTTCTGGATCAACCTCTCCTAATACATGGAGTATTCCCATTCCTTCAGAAGCTCCATCAATTTCTATTACTGCTGGAATAAATGGTTTCTCTCCTTCCTTAATCCTTCTTGCATCCCAATGAACATAACTTATCGAAAATGTGTTTATACTCCCTGTATCTTCTACATATACCCACTCATCCGTTGCTCTAAAACATAACTCACAGAACATCCTTGGAGGAATCATTATTCGTTCACACTTATTACATTTTCTAGCAATTATCTTCCCATTTTTTAACTCTTTTAAATATCTGCCAATTGCTACTCCATCATCCCAGGCATATTGAAGATTTGGCTTCCACGAAGTAGTTAAAACTTTCTTCTCCTTTATATCGCTCCCCCTAAGTGGTGTTCCTTTAAAATCATATTTTTTATTATTCATTTAAATACCCCCTTATACCTTCATTACTATGACGGTTCCGACTTGCATTAGGTCTCCCCAGGCCTGAGCGAGGCCTACTTTTGGCTTTCCTGGAACCTGTCTTTTTCCTGCTTCTCCTCTTAGCTGCCAGAAGATCTCACAAATTTTCATTACTCCAGATGCAGCTATCGGATTACCAACACCCAATAGTCCACCTGATGGACATATAGGCATATTACCATCTCTTGCTGTAACTCCTTCAGCAGTAAGTCTGGGGGCTTCTCCTTTACCGCATAAGAGAAGACCTTCCATATGGTGAAGTTCTTTGTAATCAAATGGGTCATATGGTTCAGCTACTTGAATTTCTTTATGGGGCTCCTTAATTCCAGCCATATCGTAAGCCATTCTTGCAGCCTTCTCAACATATCTTGGATAACAAAGGTCTCTTGTAGCCCAATAAGCTGTATCAACATTCCAACCAACACCGTCTATCCAGACAGGTTTATCTGTTATTTTTTTAGCTATATGTTCTGCTACAAGTACTAAAGCTGCTGCTCCATCACTTGTTGGGCTAATATCTAACCTATGTACTGGATCAGCCAATACTTCTGAGTTTAGAACATCATCCACAGTTATCTCTTGTGGTATCTGTGCGCAAGGATGGTCCATTGCATTCTTTTTATTCTTCACTGAAACCAAGGCAATGTCTCTATGACTAATTCCATAAGTTTCCATATATCTTCTCATCTCAAGAGCAAATATCCAGATTAGATTTGGTTTTAGTGGTTGTTCTGTTGTATGGTCAAATATGGTCAAGAAAGCTCCCGCTGGATGAGGATAACAACTTGACATCTTCTCTTCGGCGACAACCAAACAAATATCAAATAATCCAGAAGCTACATGAAACCATCCATGGATTGCATTGAATACTCCCGTACCACCACCAACATATGGTCTCATAACTGGTTTCCTCCATCCACCAGCACCATCACTTAAATACTCTCCCTTCATATGAACACCATCAAATGCATCAGGAGCAGTTCCTAAAGAAACACAACCTACATCTTCTAATGTTAATTCACAAGAATCTAAAGCCATTTTAGCAGCTTCGTAAGCTAATTCCTTTCCAGTTTCTTGAGCTCTTCTGACAAACTTTGTCATCCCTGCTCCCACTATCGCTACTCTTCTCATTCCCACTTTTTTACACCTCCCATCAATTACTTAAAATATATATGCAATTATTTTGAGGATCTAAGATAAAATTCATTAAAATTATCCAATTCCTCCCCTTAATTACTTAAAATGGCAATGACACTGGTTGTGGTAGGAACACCCCTCCAAGCATGTGCCAAGCCAATATTTGCATTTTTTATTTGCCTTTTTCCTGCTTCTCCTCTTAACTGAAGAATAATTTCTAATGCTTTTTGAGCACCTGAGCATTCATACAGGTTACCAACTCCTAAACTTCCCCCCGAAGGATTCACTGGAAGTTCTCCTCCAATCTCTGTTACCCCATCATCTACCATTTTACCTGCTTCACCTTTACTGCAGAACTTTAAAGCTTCCAAGTGCTGAAGCTCCTTATAGGAAAATAGATCGCTTAATTCAACTAAATCAATTTCTCTCTTTGGATCATTTATCTTAGCCATTTTATAAGCCATCTCGGCAGCTATTTTTGTAGATATTGGTTGTGCCCAATCTCTACTTTCTAAACTGAATGTATCTGAGCACCAACCAACTCCTCTAATCCATATTGGCTTATCAGACAATTTTTTAGCGGTCCCTTCTGAAGCTAAGACCATTACTACTGCTCCATCAGAAGAAGGACTAATATCTAAACGGGTTAATGGATATGATACAATCTCAGAATTTAAAACATCTTCAACAGTTATTTTAGCTCCATGTCCTGCATAGGGATTATTTAGAGCATTTAATTTGTTTTTAACTACAACCTTTGCACATTGCTCCCTTGTAATTTTTGTGTCATAAAGATATCTGTTCATCTCAAGTCCCGCTACAAAATGTGGATTTTCTGCTAATGGACGGTTAAAAACTGGATCAAAGGCAAATAATTCTAATTCTTTTAATGTGGTCATGTTAGAAGCTTTACTCATTGCTTGAACAGCAACAATATTAAATCTTCCAGTGAGTATTTGCATATAGGCAGTAATCAATGATTGTAAAAAGTCTCCAGCTATGGTATTAACGGGTTTTAAGACTGCTCCCAATTGATCTGGACAGTATTCATCAGCAATAGAATACCCCTCAAAGAAATCTTCCGCTGTACTCACAAAACTATCTATATCTTTTGGCTCAACTCCTGCTTCCTTATAAGCTTTTGTGGCTGCTTCATAAGTCAACTCTCGATAAGATAGATCTGGTGTGGTTGACCTGAAGTTTGTACAACCTACGCCAACTATAGCTACCTTTTCTATCATTCTTAATCTCACCTTCTTTTTTCAATCAAAAACATCTTTTTAAAAAATTTAAATTTATCTTAGTTTTTTTTCCAATCACCCCCTTCTATAAAAATGCTATACATTTTATTATTAAATAACATCATTTTTAATACACCTTTAAAAATTTTACATTAATTATATATTATAAGATTCTATTTTTTACCTTTTTTCTACTTTATATACAGTCAATCCCAATTTTTCTGTAAAATTCAAAGAGTCACCAACTCCTTCTCTTTTTTTTTATATCTTCTTTCTACTTCCCCTCCCTTAATGGGAGGGGGTAGAGGGAGGGTAATTCTATATCTCTATATAATTAATCCAGCACTTTGAGTTTTTCATTTATAGCTGCTTTAAGGATCTTGAAATTCTCGTTAATATAATATTTCCTTTGCTCTTTCTCTAAGAGTGACCCAAGCTTTACTTTATAATCATTTTTCTTAAATAATTGTATCCCATCAAGTATTTTTATTAATTTTTCTGGAGATTCTTTGAGCTCAATTCCCTTTTTATATAAAAACTCGATGTCAAATATATCTCTTATCTCCTTTCTTTCAAGAAAAGCATCAATTTTTTCACTCATCATTGCTTCAAGGGTTGGAACTCTTAGAAGTACCTGTATATTAGAGTATTTGCTATAAGCAATAACCTGCTCAGTTTCAATATCTTTGATCTCCTTTCTTATCTCTAATTTTAAGTTCATTGGGTATTTAGAAGACTTAAATTCAAAAAGTAGTGTATTTAATTTATTGGCACTGTCACTTATCTTATAGAACTGAGAAAAATATTTATTTATTTCTATAAATAATTTATTTTTATTAACTTTTTTTGTTAGCCAAAAATCTATATCAATTGAAAATCTGTTAAGTCCGTGACATAACCGTAACATGGTGCCACCTACAAATATAAGTTTTTCAAGAATTCTCTTGCTATTTAACCTGTCTAAAACCTCCAATTCAAACTTTTCTTGTTCAATTAGATCTCGCATAATTTCCTCACCAATTTTTTCGTCTTTGCTGGAAATATATTAATGATTTCTATAATTTTTTCTTTATCTAATTTATTAAGATCAAGAGAACTGAAATCAATTCTGTATTTTCCAAAAGAATAAAGATATATAGTATCAATAAATGCTTTTTCTTTTGTGGCTAAAAATATATCGTTTTTTCTTTCAAATCCAGAATAATAATCTTTCTTAATCTTATAATATCTAAACTCTATTCCTTCAACATCAAATACCTTTGTTCTCTTTAAAGAACAAGCCTCAAAATAATTTCGTTGAACCTGTGTTGTAACACCATAGTTCATAAGAGCTGTCATATAAGAAATATAAGAGGGAACTTGAAGATAATTTGAAATTCTTAAAAAATCTTCTCGGGAAAATTTATCCCAATTTTCAGACAGTACATAAAAATTATTCTTTAATCTTATAAAAAAACCGTTTTTTGCATAGCGACTGCACATTACCCGTGCTGAAGATTGTTTTATGTTTAAAACACTTGCTACATCTTCAACTGTAAAATACAATTTTTTCTTTAGTCTTCTAAGTTTTAAGTACTTCATATTAATTTTCTAAGTTTTAAGTACCTTATATTAAATATATATAATTAACATTTTTGTTAATTATATATACCTGGTAAAATTTTGTCAATAGGTAGGATTGGTATTTTATAAATGGTTGGCATCAATTAATTTTTTTCTGATTTTTAAATATTATATTTTTATTGTAAAGATTTCAAGATAAATAGGCATCTTAGTTTTATAAGAATATCATCCTGAAAAATCAGGGATGAAGTGGAGAGATGAATCTTTTACTAAGACCAATTATTTCTACCTCCCCTCCCTTGATGGGAGGGGGTAGGGGGAGGGTGATTTTAAATCCCTTTTTCTTCAGGTCAATTATTTCTACGATTAGATAAAATGGTAGGTCAGATAGATAAATATATGTTTCAATCCCTTTTTCTTCAGGTCAATTATTTCTACTACATAACGAATCCGTATACCTGATTTTCTCCAAACTTTTTTCCTCTCTTTCCGACTTATATCCTGTAGCTTTCCCTTAAGCATATAAATATTCTCATCCTCAACTCCTTCCACCATTTGATAATAGAAGTTTCGAGGACAATATGCTAATTCAGCTAATGATGAGATAGGTATATATTTAAGTTCTTCCACTTTTAATCACCTTATTGTTTTGTTCAGTGTAGCTGTCTGCTTTTCCACTTAAGATAGTCAACTTGTAATGAAATTGTTTTTTAAAGTTTATCAATTGATGTTTTTTAGGATTTTATTTATAGATTAATCTACTTTTAAGGTTTTCTGTTTTTTATAAATTTAAACATTTTAATAGAACTGTTAATAATTTTTAGCTTCTATCTTTTTATATTTGGTATTGAAACATATTTACCTTTCTGAAAATGGTATAAATTAATATCATAATGAGATATACCCATAAATTGACCTATTTGAAAAGCTAAAGGTATTGGAGTAGAAAGAAATAAATGGATTTTAGGACCTTTATGGACAGCATTTATCATACTAACGAATTTATTTATTGCCTTAGCTACTATAGGGAACTGTGAGGGATTAAGTTCTCCAATCGATGAAATAATATATTCAGCAGGTTTATTCATTTGAAGTCTAAAATCCATTCCAATAGTTCTTGAAATTTCAAGTAGTACAGCTATATCTTTATCCGAAGGTGCTTTTTTAAGAAATTTATCTATTTTTGATAAATCCTTTGTTTTAAGAAATGTTGAGAAGGCATTGAAAAGATCCTATCCAAGTTCACCTTTTAATATAATATCTTTAGTTTCAGATAGTAATTTTTTCTGATTACTTCTTATTTGGGTAGTTTTTCTTTTAACTTTTCTTATTAAAATTTCCTTAATACCTACTTCTGCTGCTTCTTTAAATATAAGTGAAGCAATAGCTTCAAAGACTGTTATGATTAAATCCATTTATACATTTCTATTTTAAAATTTATTTATTTTATTTAGTTATTTCTACTCTTCTAATTTTATTAAATAACAATCGATGAAACTAAAGGGCTTAAAGTCAAAAGTCTAATAATGGAACTGATCTTCCTCTAATGCTTGTAGAGCTAAGAAGTAAGAAACAGGGACAATCAGAATATTATTTTCCTTATCATAATAGAGTATGTCTTTACTCAAAAGAACCCCGCCTTTTACTTTTTTCAAACTTTTCTTATTTTTAGAGACAATCTTATTCTGATACTTTATTTCTAAATGGAGTTTTGGCTTTTTATCGCCAAACCCAATAAAATCGATCTCACCGCTATTTCTCCAGAATGCATTGAGAGGAAACTTCCGCTTCAAACAAGAAATCACAATGCTTTCTACCAACTTTGCTTTATTATCAGGATTTTCTAACCAACGGGAAGCATAATCGAATGGTTGAAAACTACCTGCACACCAACTATTAAGTATGTGGAAAATAAATGGGTCAAGAAAATAAACCTTCCTTCTCTTTCGAAAAGAGATCGATGTTGCCCCCAAGGTTTTAACCGGGTAAAGAACATAAAAAACAAAAAGATAGGTTAGATCCTCAATGTAACTCCGAACAGTAGAATGAGAACCTATACTGGTGCTCTGGGCAATTGTCTGCCAATCTATGGGTTCAAACTTTTTCGAAATAATAGCTGAAGTGATTTCGCGAAAAAAAGTCTCTCTCTTACCAATTTTTGCTAAATCCCCTAATATTGCTTGAAGATAAGTATAATAAGCGCTATTTTCAATGAACGATTTTTGGAAATATAGATTTATACTTAAAGGATAACCACCTACTAATAGATAATTATCAAATGCTTCCTGAATTTCTTTTCTATAGAACGAAACCTCTTGAGCCAAAGAGTAAATTTCCTCTTTTTGAAAAGAAAAAAGAGAAGGTAATTTCTCTTTTAATGATAATTCTAAAAATGTGCGAAAATCAATAGGTAACATTATTAAATCTGCTATTTCTTTTACTTCCCCTCTTCGACCTGGTAATCTCTCTCCTCCCTTTTTCAAATCCAGACTAGAAGAGCCAGTAGCAATAATAGTAACTTCTTGAAGAAGTCCTTGATCATAAGCAATCTTCAAACCAATCGCCCATCCAGGAGTATAAGTAACTTCATCTAAAAACATCCATACTTTTTCTTTTACTTTTTTTCTAATCCAGCTAAGGTAAGTTTTAATTAAATCTAAAACCTCTCGCTCATCTTTTAGCCCTCCAATATCAAAGGCAAAATAAAATATCCTTTTTTGGTCAATACCACTCTCTATCAGCTTCTTAATACTTCTTTTTAAAAAGGTTGTTTTACCTATTTGGCGAGGTCCTCGAATTATGAAAATTCCATCTTTATCTAATTCTATTTTCCTCTCTACTGGGTTAATAATTTCAAAAGGAAGGGTTGAAAGAACCTTAATATGGAAATCTTTTCCAATATCTTCTGGTTTCTCCCAATAAGGATTTTGTTCTCTTAAACGAAATAACTCCATTTCTGTCAATCCCTTAGCATAAAATTATTATTTTATGCCAATACATTAGCATAAAATTGGTTAAGTGTCAAATATTATCTTCCCAAATTGATTATATATTTTAGCAGGAACATATCTCATTATTACAACTCCGAATCCTAAATACACACTATAGATTGTAATTTTTTGTTTTTTTCCCTTTACATAATATATATCAATCACTTTTTATTTAGGTCAATTTTTTCTACACAAAATTAAATGGTAAATTCATATTATTTTAGAGAAGTTTTAATATTTAAGTTTATTTTTGAATTAGTCGCCTAAGACTCCTTCCTTCAGGTAGGGGTAGTTCACTTTATCAAACATTAATTAATTCATTTGTTAAATCCCTTAAGAATAGACCTATATCTGTTACCATACCCCTTGTTTGAAAACTTCCCCTGTCAGTCAATTTAGTAACAACAGCTGGATTTATATCTATACAATATGTCTCAACTGTTGCTGGTAATAGATTCCCAACTGCTATTGAGTGAAGCATGGTGGCTAACATCAAAGCCATTGTGACATCTTTTAATTTACCTCTCATTGCATCCTGAGCCTTCACTACATCTTTGATAACCTCTGGTAATAGTCCATCATCTCTTATTGAACCAGCTAAAACATACTCCTTTTTGTTTTTTATAAGAGCATACATTATCCCATCTTTTATTACACCAGCATCTATAGCATTTTTAATTGATCCATAATTTCTTATAATATTTATTGCTCTTAAATGATTACCATGACCTTCATCAGTAACAGCTCCACTTTTCAAGCTTATGCCTAATGATGTTCCAAAAATTTCTGACTCTAAATCATGAACTGCTAATGCATTTCCAGAAAATAGAACATCTATATATCCATTGTTAATTAATCTAACTAAATATTTCTTAGCACCAGTATGAACTATTGCAGGTCCACAAACAAACAGTATCTTGTCATCACTTTCCCTCATTAATCTCATTCTTTTTGCTATCTCTTTTATTAATAACCTCTTAGGCTTCTCACTGGATACAGAGGATGTCATAAATTCAAAAAAAGTGCCCTCTCTCGGTCTCTCAGTGGGCATTACCCTTATCCCATCTCTACCAATTACTACATTATCACCTTTCTTAACTTTAGACATACGAACACATTTAGGAATCTGATTTTCATCAATTATAATTGCACAATCCATCTCCTGATTTTGAACATCTATCCAGTTTTCAGAAATTCTAATTTTAGTGGCAATGTTTGTAGTTGAATAAAAATCATCAGGTAAAATTCCATCCTTCGGAGTTGGAGTTGTAGAAGCATCTTTTACCTTAACTGGAACTACTCCTAATCTTTGCAATCTGTATAAAATTATGTCTAAAACTTTATGGGAACTTGCGGAAATTTTTATTTTAGCCAGACTTTCATCAATGTTTGTTTTTCCTATCACAAATTCCACTATTTCAAACTCACCACCAGCTTCTACAATTTCGTCAAATATCTGAGGTAAAATTAAAGAGTCAATGATATGACCTTTTATCTCAATCAATTCTATTGCATTCTTATTTTCCATAATAGTTTCCTTTACTTTAATTAAAATTTAAAACTTATTTTATACCAAAAGTGTTTCTATGACTCTTATTTTTTCAAAAAGCAAACTGCTAACTTGTCTTGTTAATAGTATAAATTATATAACTTTTTTAAAATTATTATAAATTCTAAAAAAATTAATAAATTCAGTGTGATAAATAATTAAAGTGAATTAGATTTTTATAGAAAATTATGAATCTTTTTTTATTCGTATATAATTTAATTTGTATACAATTTATATACAATTGACTAAAACACATATACAAAAGACGAACAATTAGGTGAGGATTTTTATTGTTTTTATTAAAGTGTAAAAGTTTAATTTTATACGAAAGGAGGCATGTTATGGTTAAGTCAGAATCTTTGTTAAACAAGATTGAAGAGTGGGTTGGATAGGGGTTAATCTCGCATGAACAGGCAGAAGCTTTGAAGCAGAGGGAAATAAAGAGCACAATGGAATTTGTGCCAGCTCGTCGAGTAGGGATTAATGAGATTTTTGTTTACCTGGGTAGCTTAGTTATCTTTCTGGCGCTAGCTTTCTTGGTAAGTCTGAACTGGAAAGCATTGGGAAGTGTGGGTAGAATACTCTCTATACTTATTCCTACGATTATTATGTTGGTTCTGGGTTGGTTGCTACGTGGTTCTGATAGTACTTATCTTAAGCGAGGAGCACAGGCTTTGTGGTTAGGAGGTTGTTTGCTGAGTGGACTAACTTTTTGGGTGATCTTTTATGAGTTAGACCTCATGAATTTACAGGAGCTAGGGCCTAGTGACCCCTGGGTGCTGTTGGGCTGTCTTTTAGCAACAGTACTAGCTGGAGCTGGTTTTATATTTCTCTCAAGCATTACTCAGAGCATCACTTTCCATCTCTGGGGCAGTATCTTGCTATTATCGTTCATTGGTTGGTTAGGTAATATTATTCCACACTTTAACCATTTCTACGAAAATCTGTCATTACTATTGATTGGCCTTATTGCTGGTGGTTTATGGTTAGTATTGTCAGAGTGGCTACGGGTGAGGGAGAAAGAAAGTTTGGTATGGATATCTCAAATATTTGGAGCTTTAACAATCCTGAATTTCACCAGCCTTTTAGCTACAGATACATACGGTTTTACATGGTGGCAGGAAATAATAATGGTGGTTATAGCCTTTTTAGCCAGTATTGCTTTCATAGTTATTAGTGTTAAAAAGCAGTCCCGAATCTTTCTATATTGTGGAGCAGCTTTCCTACTTTTTATAATCACCTATGTTAATTTTGAACATTTCGCTGATAAAATCGGAATGCCAATTGCACTCTTCATTACAGGAGTACTCCTTATAGGTATTGGGTTAGGAACAGGACGTCTAAGAAGGCATATACAAGTTCCTAAATAAGATTTTTTTAATATTCATTCATATCTGAGAAATTGTATAAACTATACGATTTTTGATTAAAATTATACGAAGTACTGTTGGAAGGATAGCAGGATTATTGATTTTGACTCATAATTAAAGTTCAGTCTCTTCTGCTTTTTCTTTTAATATGAATTTATTCAATAAAAATAACATACCTGTTAAGAATAAAAGTACTGAAACAACTAGCAAAATACTATCAAATTTTGCTAACACCACATAAATTGTTAAAATAGTTTGTCTGTCTTGCTCAGAAAATAAAATAGCGAGTCCATATCCCGAGTGGGATCGCCCAACGAGATATGGACTCACACTTCAGCCATTTACTATAGACCTGGAATAAAAGTGGCAATAAGAAGAAGTGCTAATGCAGCTACTTCTAGCCAAAAAGCAATAGGTGATAGTAAAGGTATTGTTATAAAATTAGCTATAAAACCAATTACCCCAACGATCAGGGAAATCAACCAGGTTATTTTTTTTGGTGCACTGAGTTTCATTGTTTAACCTCCTTTCTATATTTTTTTTAGAATCTAGGTTATCTATATTCCGAGATTAGACGATATTATATATTAAAAAGTTGTAGACAATTTATTATTAACGGTTTTCATAAAATTTCATATTTTTTCTTGATTTTTCATAAAATTTAGGTGATAATAGAAAAAATATGTTTTATTTTTTGGTTAGAAACTAATAGGAATATAAGGATTATTTATAACTACCATAATCTTTTAAAAATAAATGAGAAAATATTAGTAAAATTCATATTTTACAAAACTATACTTTATCAGGAGAAAAAAATGCCAGTACCTTTAATAACAGTAGAAGAAATAACTGAATATTTGAATTTTAGTAAACGGACTATCTACACCATGATTAAGCGTGGTGAAATTCCCTATATTAAAGTTGGAGGGCAGTACCGGTTTAATCTAAAGGTGATTGATAACTGGCTTAAGCAAAAATCTGAAGTAAAACTTAGAGTAAGTCTGGAGAGTGTAAAAGAGGAAACTGATCCCCTAACAAAAAGGCTTTTATTTATGGGGCTACTAACAAAAGAACTTGAACCAGAAAAAGTCAGACCAATTATAGTGGGTGGAAATGCATTGGAATTCTATACTGCTGGGGGATATGCAACAGGTGATATAGATGTTGTTGCACCAAGTGAACCTATTGATAAGATTTTAAGAGGTTGGGGATTTGATAAAGAAGGCAGACATTGGGTAAGTGATGAACTAGGAATTGTTATTGAAGCCCCAGCATTTTCTTTGGATAATCAAGAACAGTACGAAAAGATTTATGAGATTGAGATTGAAGGTCTTAGGGTTTACATAATCGGAATTGAAGATTTAATAATTGATAGATTATGTGCTTTTGTCCATTGGAAATCATTAGATGACAAATTCTGGGCAAAAGAATTAATAGTTTTACATATGGATGAGCTTGACTGGGATTATTTAAAGAAAAGAGCTAAAGAAGAAGAAGTTTTAAATGCTTTGCTTGAATTAAAAAAGGAGATTAAGTAAAAAGAGAAAAGTTAAAATTCCAATTAATGAATATACCTTTTTAGTTATTAATCTTAAAAATATGGTAGGTAGAGGAAAATGAGAAAAGTTAAATGGAGTGAATATAAAGTAAAAAGATCTGGTTTTATTATAACTAGAGCTAAAATTGGTTTTAAAAGACAATCTTCTTCCCGAGTCAGAGATGAAGGGGAGAGGAATCTTTTACTTAAGCTTGACCAAAAACGTCTTAAGTCTTGGAAAAAGGAAGGTAAACTTAAGATTCTAGGACCCAGAAGGATTAAGTTTAAAGTCTAAATTTCTTATGCTTTTTAAGATTTTTCAATAAGTTTAATCATCAAATCTTCAGATGTCTTAAAGGTGATTTTTATTCCAGGGGGTTCAACTGAGACATTAATATTTTTTAGTAATGCTTGAATATCAGTATCTTCTTTTAACCCTGTACTATAAAATATTTTTACTAAATTAATGAATTCAACTATTTGCTTGTTTTTAGTTTCGTCTTCACCAGCCAAATTAATTTGGCAGAAGTAATCTGATTTATCATGATTAACAAAAAAGGAGGCAGCTTCTATTGACTCAAGATTTCTTGCTAAGGGATTTTTCACTACAGCTTTTTCTATAACTTCCTTGGATATTAGATATCCACCCCATAGAAAGGCTTCTTTATTAATATACTTCAAAACAGTCTTCATTTTTTCATTTTTATAAATGTTCTCGCCCTTTCCTTGACTCAAATCAATGACAGCTTTTAAAAGAATATCATCACCATAAGCAACATGGGTCTCATTGAGAATGACCAATTTTATTTCCTTGTTCCTCTCATCATTTCCACTATAAATAGTTACATTCTGATAATCTTCTTCTTTATCTAATCCCATTTCCTTTAAATTAGATAAAATAAAATCTTTATCATATTTAAGATTAAGCACAACAACTACATCAGATTTTTTATCAGAAACAAATTTCTTAGAGTTGGCAACTGTTAAAAAGTGAACATCTTTCTTTATATCTATTCCTAATTCCCTGATTAAGTTATAATAATTCTTAGTCTTTTCCGACTCTAAGGCAATTAATTTATCAAATAATTTGGTATCAGCAGATTTTTGAACATTAAGAAAAATTAGCCCTTGAGTTTTTTTGGGAATAATGTTCAATATATCATCACCAATAATAACCTTTTCTTCTGTAGGTTTAGCTTCTTCAACTTTAGTTACTACTTTCTCCCTGCATCCAAATGAAAAAATCAATGTTAAGACCAAGATAAATAAAATAATTTTTTTCATTTTCAAATTAAAATATACTTTTAAATATATGACAGAAATTTTTAAATATTTGTTCCCTTTTTAGAACTCAAAAAAATTAGGTATCATTTTTTCATCAAAAATCAATTTTACACTACCTAATTTTTTAACTATGATATAACAAACTAAAATTTTTCTGTAATTTAGATAATTAGAGTAGTAATAAGAAGTTTTATTGATTTTGACTCCAGAGCCCAAGCTTATTCTCTTTTGCTTCTCTCTGACACTTTAATAAAAGGTCATCATATTTTACATCTGGAGGGTAGGATTTTGCATAAGCATAGCCAAGTCTGACTAATTCAGCATTAATCATCACGTCTTCCATATATACATAACGAAGTAATCTATCATATTTGTCAGTTTCTGATACATCTTTTTCTAACTTAACAATCTTTCCACTAACTAACTCTTTATTCTTCTCTAAAGCTTCCTCTGCCATAAATTCAGCAGGTTTGTCTAAATCACTTATTTCAGGAGCATCTATTCCAATATATCTAACCTCATAACTCTTTCCCTTAATTTCTACAACTATGCTGTCACCATCAATTACTCTTAAAATACGAGCACTAATAAAATCAGAATTAGATTCTTCTGAATGGGGAGTAATAATGTCTTTCACCAAATCATACAACTTCTTTATTCCAAATAACTCTTGCTTTAATGTTTCTACTAAATCAGTCATCAACTCTTTTATTCTGGATAACTCTTTTTTAAAGTTTGTTAGTAACTCATTCAATTTATTAGTCAAAGAGTCAAAGCCACTGAGGTTAAATTTAGAAGGCAAAAATTCAAATCCAGTAAAATAGTAAAGGACAAATATTAAAATAGCTATAATAATTAAAAATTTAAATATAGTAGATAATTTCATAAATAATGCTTTCTGTTAAAAATGTCTTAATTGTACTTAAAGCTCTCTTTTTTAGTAATTATAATTTATCCTATCATTAATTTAATATCATCAATTATAATATATATTTATTTCAATCTACACCCTCCCCTTACCCCTCCCATCAAGGGAGGGGAACTAAAGGAAAATGCTTATTATTAAACTACCTGCCATCAAGGGAGGAATTAAATAAAAAAGTTCCATTAAAGTAGAAGTTTATTTTTTATCAATATGAAGCTAAAATTTCATCAAACTAAAAACTTAATCATACCCCTTCTCCCCTTATGGGAAAGGGAAGTGGGAGTGGAATGGAGGAGAATTTTAATAATTTTTAAAAATCTTATGAAAATGGAATGATGAAATGTTAGATGTCTTTACATCTAAATAATGAGTACTTTAATAATTTTTAAAAATCTTGCGAAAATGGAATCCGTAAATGGCAAAGGTTACTGCCAGTGGAAAAAGTTGTGGACGCTTAAACAAAGACCAGAAAAGGAGTTTCCAATAATAAATCCTTCCTTTTCCCCTTATGCCAAGAAGCCATATAGATTTAACGAATGCCTTAAGATAGCAGAGATGAAATTGATATTTCTTTTTCTGCAAAGGCTTAAAATTTCTCAAAAGAGTCTGGATCCGTTCATAGTAATGCTTAGGGGAATAGATTGTACGAAGGACTCTTTTGTATCCACTTATAAGCGCTTCATAGTTCATTTTGGGGATAAAGTTGATTGAAAGATCTGTGTTATCACCAGAAACATCTTTTAATAATCTATCCTCCTTTACAAGGCGCTGGTAGAGTCTGGTACCACGAGGAGCATTTAATAACCCAACCATGGCAGTGACAATTCCACTTTTTTGAATAAATGCAATTAGCCTTTCAAAAATTGAGAGTGGATCGCTATCAAAGCCTACAATAAATCCTCCTTGAACTTGCAAACCAAACCTTTGTATTTTTTTTACACAAGCTATTAGATCACGATTTATGTTTTGAAACTTCCCGCATTCGGCTAAGCTCTCTTCATTAGGAGTCTCAATACCAACAAATACTGCGTTAAACCCTGCCTGAACCATCAACTGAATAAGTTCCTCGTCATCGGAGAGATTTATTGAGACCTGTGTTGTAAAGGAGAAAGGATGTTTTCTTTTCTTCATCCAGTCAATCATAGCTGGTAGAACTTCCTTTTTTAGCTCTCTCTTATTTCCAATAAAGTTATCATCAACAATAAATACTCCACTCCTCCAGCCCCGTAAATATAGGTTCTCTAATTCTGCTAATATCTGGTCTTTAGTTTTTATTCGCACCTTGTGCCCAAAAAGTAAGGTTACATCACAGAATTCACAATTAAATGGACAACCTCGTGAATATTGGATACACATAGAGGCATATTTCTTCATATCAGTTAGTTCCCAAAGTGGAATGGGTGTCTTTTTTATATCTGCCCACTGATCTGATGTGTAGATATGTTTAGGAGACCCCTCTTTTAAATCTTTTAAAAAGGATGGTAATGTAATTTCAGCCTCATTAAGTACAAGATGATCTACGTCCTCGAAATCTTCATATCCGCTCGTAAAGAGAGAACCACCAGCAACAATCTTAGCTCCCAACCTTTTACATTTAGCGATTACCCTTTTCACAGATTCCTTTTGAATAGACATAGCACTAATAAATACATAATCAGCCCACTCAATGTCACTATCACTTAATGTTGTTGCTGTCATATCCACAAGTTTTTTCTCCCACTCTTTGGGAAGCATTGCAGCTATAGTCAACAATCCTAAAGGTGGGAAGGTTGCTTTTCTTGAGATGAATTTTAAAGCGTACTTAAAGCTCCAGAAGGTGTCTGGATACTCTGGATAAACAAGAAGTATTTTCATATTAACGATCCTTTTTATTCTTTATTTGAGAAATGGCAAAAAGTTTTGCCTATCTCGTTTTTATAGTTTCAACCAATTTTTAATTAATTTAATTATCCTTACTGAGAAATTTATGTTAATTACGACGATTAGCTTATCCTTTAAGTTTCAATCTTTCTACCTGCCTGGAAGCAATTAGAGCGGGGGTTCTTCAATCTTTTTTATTTAAGTCAATTATTTCTGCTTCCCCTCCCTTGATGGGAGGGGTAGGTGAGGGTTATTTTAAACCCCTTTTTATTCAGGTCAATTATTTCTACACTATTCATAATCAGTTCCCTCTTTTCCTCAAATTCCATAAACCTTTTATAAAATTAAACCTTGGAACTTCTTTCATATATTGCCTATATTCGTTACCCCACTTTTTAAGATTAAGCTCCCTCTCTTCTATCAAAGTTTCCCAGTAATTGGTCGTAATCAATATAATGTTACCTATTACACTCAAAATCGTAAAGGGTACGTAGTTACTAAGTGATATAGTGATTGCAATAAAACCAATCGTCCAATCTACAACGCTCGGGTGTCTAACAATTCTAAAAGGTCCTTCTTTGAGAAGAATGATAGTATCATCTTCTGAGCCAAGACCTCCTTTCTTCTTTCGCCAGTAGACAACATAGACCTCTATGCAAACTACAAGTACGATTACAATTACCGTTGAATATATTACAGCCATTGGAAACTTAATTGCGGGCAGTTGAGCAAAGAAGTTTAAAATCTCTAAATTTGAGAATTTGGCTACAGCAGGAAAAAAGCATAGAATCCCCCACACTATAGTCCCAATAAAATCCTTCCAATTTTCTCTGTGTTTAAGCGCTTGCTCATCAAGGATTTTTAGGATTTCTTTAGGTGTAAGTTCACCCCTCTCCAGTTTTTCTGCCAAATCTTCTACTTTACTTTCTCTCTTTTCCATTTTGTACCCCCTTCCATATTACTATAAAAAAATTTATTATTGTAGTTACTATTCTGAGATTGTATACTTAATACAGGCGATAATCATTGATAAAGGAGAAAATCAATGAAGCAGCAGTGGGGGGAGATACTTAAAGAGAGATTATCAACCATACTAGATGGTCTTTTAGGAATGGCACTTGGTTTGAGTGCTTACTCTTTAACTGGCTTTGGTATAAAAGATATACAAGATATCATCAAATCACTTATTTATTTTACAATTCTTTTCTTATTGATAATCGCCTTCTGGAGAGGAATCTCCAGATCAATTGCCCTGGCTCGCTATGATAGAAGAATTTCTTTCATTAATTTCATTATTGGCGCTCTTTTAGTAGTAATGCCTTTCTGTCTTCGTTTAATTCTCTTACCCCAATTAGAGACCAAGAAAATAGGATATTACATTTTCCCAATTGTCATCAGTATTCTATAATTCTTAGGTGCATTGGTTCACATATTAGTTCTGCGACAGGATATCGTTATTCCTAAAGATGAAAAGATTGCGATGAGAGCAATAATCTTAGGGCTTTTAGCAAATTGTGGTATTTTTTCACTATCACTACTAATCCCTCCAGAAGCTACTTTTGATAGTTATTTATCTCAACTAACCTCTCATCTTCCTTTATCTCTAACACAACTTTCTATGAGAATCTGGGTATGGGTTTTGGCTTTTTTACTTTTTATAATGATTTGGGGTGGCTTTGAACACTGGGATAAATTTGTTACTATTGCAGAAGAGGATGAATCATCAGACTTAGTAAAGTCAAAAATAGCCTTAACTCAAAAAATCAAAGCGATGACAAATTCAGTTTTTGCTATGTCTATTGGACTTTGTGCTTACTCTCTAACTGATTTTGCCATAGGGAGAGGGGAGGATATAATAATAGCTATGGTCTACTTCGTATTCACGTTCTTTGTGATTCTAATTTTCTGGGGAGAAATATTTCGAGTCTTTGCTGCAATTCTTTATTATGATGAAACTCTATTAATGATAATAATATTCCTAACCTATTCGATTACCCTTTTACCCTTCTTCTTCCGGCTAGTACTATCTTCAGATCCTAGGGTAGCTGGATTCGGGATGACACTCTTTCCAGTGTTTATGGGTTCAGCAGCTATTTTAAATTCCGCTTTATTTATAATTACTCTTAAGCGCCGAGTCTTTGAGATGCCAAAGGATGACATTTTAGAGATGAAAAGAGCAGCCTTTGGTGATCCTTTGATGGCTATTGTATTTATTTTATCACTTTGGATACCAACTAATGCTACAATACAAAGCCACATTCCTCAGTTTGCAAAATATCTTGATTTTATACCTGAATACTTCCCCCTGAGAATGCTCTCCTGGTGGTTGGCTTTGGTAGCCCTTTTTATAGTGGGTGGTATAGTTGAGCTGATTACAGAGAAAATATTTCGATAATAAAGTTGTGTGTAATATATATTTCGGTTAGAATTTTTTCTATATATTTAAAAGATATTTAAACTCATTTAATATTAAGGATTTTTTAATAATTATTCTAAAAATTTAAATTTTTTAGAGCTTTGATAGCATTTTTTCTACTTCCTTGTATCTTTTAAACACAGAACACAAAACTTTGGTCAAGACAATTTTTTAAAGGCACTGACTTTAATAATGTCTTTTGGCATTTTTCAAAACCTTGCCTTGTTTAAATTAGTTATCTTAACTAATCTTTGATGATAAATAAAATTTTTTATATATACTTTCCTTTACTTTGCTAGTACCTCAGCCATATCATAAAAGGTCACGTCCAACTCCTTTCGTCGCTCAGTTACCTGCTCCAAGCTGGTGGTCTTTATTTTGTTACCTATCAACCCAACCATTACACCACTAACCCCTTGAGCAATCTTCTGTACAGCTGATTCGCCCAAGCGGGTAGCTAGGAGTCTGTCGAAGGCACTCGGTGATCCTCCCCTCTGGACATGACCGAGGATGGTTGTACGCACCTCAAAGCCGACCTCTTCCTTCTGAAGGTAAGCAGCTACCTCCGAGGTTTTACACTTAGCCCCCTCCGCTATGACGACGAGAGCGTGGGCTTTACCCTTGATGTAAGCTTGTTCTAAGATCTCAGCAACCTCCTCCAGAGCAATCTCTTTCTCTGGGATCAGGACGACCTCGGCTCCGCCAGCTATCGCAGCCATCAAAGCAAGATATCCGTAATTCCGCCCCATCACTTCTACTAGGAAAGCCCGTCCGTGCGAGGAGCCGGTCTCTTTTATTTTGTCAATAGCATCAAGCACAGTGTTGAGGGCTGTGTCAGTGCCGATGGACATGTCGGTTCCACAGATGTCGTTGTCAATGCTGGCTGGCACGCCAACTACAGGAAAGCCCATCTTGTGGAGCTCCAAAGCGCCTTTCAGAGAGCCACCACCACCAATTACTACCAATCCCTCGATGCTGTACTCACTTAGCTTTCGCAGCGCTTTGCGTCTCCCAAGCATTGTTTTGAATTCCTCACATCTCGCTGTTTGTAAGATGGTGCCCGCTCTTTGGATTATCCCGCCCACGGATCGTGCACCCATGGGTTCCATCTCACCAGCTATGAGCCCATTATAGCCACGTTTGATGCCCATGACCTCCAGCCCAATACCAAGGCTCGTCCTCACTACTGCTCTTATACATGCGTTCATTCCAGGGCTATCTCCGCCACTGGTCAACATCCCAATACGCTTCATAACACTGTCCTCATTAATTGTTATTTATTACCTATTACCAGAATTATATACCAAAACGACAAGGGAATAAATTCCCCTTCTCAGTGAAAGTTATTATAATATCCGATGGTCCGTAAATGAGCTAGTGAGACAAATGCACATCGACGTCACGTGAGCTAGAGGATAGTTGGGGAGGTTCTTTCAGGAGGCTTTGAAGGAAGAGAATGTCTTCCCTCTAAACCGCCCAGATTCTGACATTGTAGGGTTTCTGGTAGTCACGTTTCAATCCCTTTTTCTTCCGGTCAATTATTTCTACGAGATTGCCTGGTTCTGCCTATCTATCTAGCCAATCGTACCAGTCAGCGATTTTAAAGTTGTCAGGTCTATCAAAACCTTTAACATATGGTTTTATATCTAATACTATAGATTCATTAATAGCATCCAAACCTTCAACATACAATACATTCTTTTCAATCTTAATTAACTTTACCAATCTTAAAGCTATTGGATTTGGTCTATATTGGCTTCTTGAAGCAAAGACACCCACTTTAGGTAGGCCTTCCTTGGATGGTGGTCCCGGGTGGGTTGTTAATTCAACCTTGTTTACTTTATCTAAAAAATATATCACAAAAATATGTGAGAATTTTTCTAAGCCCTTAATACCCTCAGCATATTTTTCCTCAATCACAATTTTAGAGTTTTTCTTTGTGGTTAAACCTTTCTCACATGCAAAAATTAATTCCTTAGGATTTATTAAATCTGATACAACAAATCCAATTGGTTTAAAATATATTCTTTTCATAATCACCTTTAATTCTTAATACTTATTAAAATTTTCCTTTCTTGGTAGCAGACTCAGGCATTTCACTTAACTCGTTCTTATAATAATTGTTTTCGTAATTTGTTTCAATCCCTTTTGCTTCAGGTTAATTATTTCTACCATCACTACTATTATATCTTCTTAAATTTTAAAGTATAATAAAAAAAGTTGCCTATCTTTTCGTTTAGTTTAAATGAAAATCTTTGGACTTTCTTTATTAATGTTTTTGATAAAGGGTAATCCGGATCCATAAACAACTCACTAAAAACTAATAGACCATTTGGTTTTAATACCCTATGAAACTCTCTAAGCGCCTTTCCTTGTTCTGGAATCTCATTGAATACAGCTATCATATATATTAGATCAAATGAGTTATCTTGATAAGGTAGATTATACACATTTGCAACTTCTGTATTAATATTAGTAATACTCTCTTTCTTTATCCTTTGTTTAACTCGCTCAATCATTTTATTCTCAATATCTATTGTAGTTATTCTTCCATTTGGTCCTACGATTTTTGTTGCTTCAACCGTATATCGACCATTTCCTGGCCCAACTTCTAAGACACTCATTCCAGATTTTATTCCATGGCGAAATCCTGTTATTTCAGGGGGTTGTATTTTACGGCGCAAAGGATTATCTATAACATTTGCTAAAAATTGTGGCATTGGAAATTTGTAAAAAAACCTGATTATCCTTACTATTGTGTGTAATATAATGATTAGTAATGGTATTGATAAGATAATTAGTAATATTGTTTTTATCATTTTCTTTCATCTCTTGTTCAGGGATTTCACATAACTCCGGTATAAGTTTCAATCCCTTTTTATTCAGGTAAATTATTTCTATGTATAATACAGCTACATCTGTGGTGAGGCAGGGTGCACTGTTTCTCTCTTGCTTCTTCCGAATACAGACACATGTACAAATAGTGTACTCCCAAGCCTCCCACCACCAAAGAGGGGATCATTGAGAATCATTGTCATGTTCCTACCAGATCAGCGTACTACCACTTGGACAGAGAAGGTTTCTAGTGGGTCCACATTCTCTTCCCAAGGTCGGTGGTATATCAATTTGAGAGTTATCTTTCCTACATTAACAGCCTCTAAACGCAGAGTCTGTATACCTGGAGCGCCTATTAACTTAGAATCCGGTTGAAACTCAATTTCTCCTACTCGCTGCAGGATTTGTTCCTCGCCTTCGATCATTTCCCACGTATAACCAGTAGTGGGATTAGCCTCCAATGTAATGACTAGGATTTGACCTTGCTCAATCTCGATCTGGCTGCCATTGTTACCAGCGTCCAGCTTGACCTCTTTAGAAGGTCTGCAGTTAGCTAGTAGAACCAAAACTGCCAGCAACACAGCTATTGTGTTCCTGCGGGTTTTAAGCTTTTTCGACATTTCTGAACCTCCTTATGAGTTAAGTATTGGGTTACTAATAATAATTACATTTTAGACGAAGCAAATTTGGAAATTGTTCCCGTACTTCCGATCTGTGAGACCATCTAATTTTATAAAATTATTAGATTTTTGAATTTTTATTTATATAAAAATGCTAAATGAAAAATAATAACTATTTAAAATTTCTACAATTTTTAATTATTTTACATAATTTTAAATAATTTCCATGATATGTTAAAATTTAAAAGCTCGAGTCGCGAGGTAATTTATTTATATTTCGTAAAATATATAAGGATATGTTTTTAAACAAAAATTCCTTTGTTATAAAAAAACTAAGTGATATTCTTAACACTGAAAGACTGATAGGGAGACCATGAGTAGATTGGAATCAAGAATAATTTGCCTTTTAATAGGAATTATGTGTCCTGTATCTCTATTTGTTCTCTTTTGGTGGACTACTGCAGCACTTACTATTTATCACATCTTCCTGATCTCAGAAAGTGGCATAACAATTGCAGCATTCACAGGTTTAATTATTGGAATTGTCCTTGATGTGTTTCATTTGAAGAAATGGATAACCAGGTTCTATAATGCAAACATGAAGTTGATGGTACTTGCTTATCTCCTCTGGTCTATTATGGCAGTTGCTTTATTTATGGGATTACCGTTTGGCAATATTGCTTTGGGTACACTTGCGGGGCTGTATGTAGGTAGGAAACAATACCACGCAAGGGCGACTACAGAAATATTTGCGAGAAGTATCAGAAATGTGAGTATATTTACGACCTTGGTAACTGGTACAGAGGCACTACTCATAGGAATTCTCGCTCAAGGTGAGCCAATCATCGTAGAGATTCTTCAAGCACTTTGGGGCTTAAACCAATTTGCTACAACTGGTCTGAATTGGGTGAGCTTAGTCACCATAGGGTGCTTTGCTCTTAGTTTCATACAATTCTTGTGTACCAGAACTGCAACTACATTAGCATTCAAGCTAGGCAAATAGTTGTATAATTTTATGTTTGCTGTTATCGGAGTTTATCTTAACAAAGCCAAAGTGCTAACTCAAATAAATTTGGCACTTTAGCACCTTAGTCTCTATTATAGTTTTAATATCTTTTTATTTGGGTCAATTATTTCTACGTCAACCCTTTGATGTCATTAGCTGATCTTATATGATCCATATGCCCATGTGTTATAACGATTAGCTGAATTTCATCAGGTTTAATATGGATTCTTTCAATGGCTTTTTTAAAGGCTTTTGTTTTCTTGGGTGACCCACAATCAATCATAATCACCCCTTTGTCCTGGATTATATAGCAATGGTCAACCCACAGACGGATTGGAAAAATATTGATGCCCATATTTAATCTCCTTGAATCCTAAGTTTCTCAAACACTAAAGAAGGATTAGTCAAACCTGATGGCCAAACTTGCAGGAATTTCAATTTCATATCTTTTCAAAGATACGATCAAATTTAATACTTTGAGGATGATAAAGGGGATGTGCTAAGCAAAACTTTACCCCTTTCAATAAACCTTCAATGTCCCACATTGGCATCTCTGAATTTATTTTAATTGGCAACCACAATTGTAAAGATATTTTTCATATTCTTTTTTCTTGGTTATATCAATTATTTTGTATATCATTTTTTGTCCATTATTTCCCAATATCTACATTAAAGATCCCTCTATAAAAGAGTCCAAAATTTAAAATAAATAATATAATTTTTTTCCTTTTCATTTTTCTTCCTATCAATTCATAAAATAATATTAATAGTTTAATCAGAATAACCTTTATAAACTATTTATATCAGATTTTGTATTGACTTTTATAAAATAATAAACCTATTTTTTATATTATATTTTTATATTAAAGATTTCAATACTACCTGCTGGGTGGGTATATAAATAAAAATTTGTATCATTGAGCAGAATTCATTTGGTTTCTGTAACCAAGAGACTGATAAAAGCCTTAAAGTTTTTAGATATCACTATTTAACAGATAATAGAATATTCCATTGTTGCTTCATTTCGTATTTTTTGAAATCTTTTATACTTGTAATTGGCACTCCCCTGTGTTTTAATAGATGTAAAAAGAAACTTCTTCTTAAGAAAGGAGATTGAAATGGATAAACAGAAATCTTCACTAAACAAGATTGAGGAGTGGGTAAGAGAGGGCTTGATATCTACCGAGCAAGCTGAAGCGATTAAACGGAGGGAAAAAGAAATTAAAATAATATCTCCTGCTCGTCGTATGAAGGTCAATGAGATCTTAGTTTATCTTGGTAGCTTTATTATCTTTTTGGCATTGGCTTTCTTTGTGATACTGAACTGGAGAAAATTTGGGAGCATAGGTAGAATAATCACAGTTCTTATTCCCACAGTTTTAATGTTTGTGTTGGGTTGGTGGCTTCATGGATCTGAGAGAGTACGACTCGGACGAGGTGCACAAGCCTTATGGTTGGTAGCTTGCCTGCTTAGTGGGTTAGTCTTTGGAGTAATATTCTATGAAATGGGCCTTCTTGATTTAAATAGACCTGGTGACCCAATGATATTGGTGAGTTGCCTGTTGGCAACTATATTGGCTGGTACTGCTTTTGTTCTACTTCCCAGTATTACTCAGAGTATTGCATTCCATATTTGTGGTAGTGCAGTGTTATTCTCGTTCATTGGCTGGCTGAGTCATATTCTTCCACCCTTAAACGATTTCTATGAAGCTTTAGGTATTCTTGCGATAGGTATGGTATTTGGTAGCTTATGGTTAGCCTTATCTGAACAGTTATGGATAAGGGAGAAAAAAGGTCTTGTTATAGTATCTCGCATTTTCGGAGCCCTGACTATCTTATTTTTCAGCTTAGTTTCAGCGATGGATGAATACCCTACAACCTGGCAAAATACAGTAATGGAAGCAATAGCTTTTTTAGCTAGTATTGCGTTTATCACTGTCAGCATAAAAAAGCAGTCGCAAACTTTCCTCTATAGTGGAGCAGCTTTCCTTCTGTTCTGGATTACTTATATAAACTTTGAGCATTTCGCTGATAGAATCGGGATGCCTGTCACTCTTCTAATCATAGGAGCATTACTTATCGGGTTAGGTCTTGGAACTGAGCGCTTAAGCAGACTTATAAGGGCCTCAAAATGAGATAATGCTCAACGCTCATAATTACTTTTCTTTTTTAACTAATTCTAAATTCAAATATTATAGTGGTTAGTTTTAGAATGACTCTATTTCGTAATTATCTACTGATAATATCTTTCAACCACTTAAGAATCCCTTTATCCAGGTTAGTGAATTTTTTAATATATTTATAAATTCTTTTAATTTTGTGGTTAAAAAATCCAGGTTAATATCACTTAATTTTGAAATCAAATTATCCAATCCAACAAAATAGTGAAGAATGAATAGCACAACAGCTATAATAATTAAAACCTTTAGTATATTGGATACTTTCATAATCAATCTTTTTAATATAATAAATATTACTTATAAATATGCTATTAATGATATTAAATATTTATTACTTAAAATTTTATAAAGTAAAAGTAAGTATAATTTAAAAGTCTCAATCCTTGTCTGTTTAGTGTAATTATTTTATTGAAGAAGAATAATTTTGTTGTGCGAAGAAGGTGAAACATCTGTCTCAATCTCCATTTACCAATGTAAATGATTTCTATTAATTTGTATATTTTTCCTTTGCTTTAACATTTTTTCTATTCTAAAAAGAAGTGAGGAGCTATTTATAAATTTATTAATCGATTTGGAAATTTTGTATCTCAAATTTTTGGAAGGTTAATTCCTTTTAATGCTTGTTCAGCTATTTCTTTTTGTGAATCAAGCTGCTTCTTAAGACAAGAAGAAATAGCTCTAATTACTGCCTTTTCAATTTCTTCTTTTCCTTTATTATAAAGTTCTTTTGACATTATAAAACTTTTAACTTCACCAGTTCCACTTATTGACACCTTAGCTCCATTTACTTCACTTTCTATAACAGTTTTAGATATTTCCTTCTGTAATTTCTTTAAATCCTTTGCTTGTTTCATTAATTTTTTTATATCCATTTTTACTCCTTACTCTTATATCTTTTATTATACCGACTTATATCTGATTATTTAATTCTGTTATTTTGAACAGCTCCTGGTCGTCATTGCAAGGAGCTAGATTCCGGTTGTCGTTGCGAGCCAGGTCCTGATTGTCATTGCGAGCCAGGTCCTTCGTTTTCGCTCAGGATAAACTGCGCAATCTATCTCGGAACAAACTGCGCAATCTCATTTTAATTAAATTTAATATTATATCTTATTTGAGATTGTCACACCACCCTTCCCCTTTGTTATACTCAAGGGTTGAGGGCAGGCTCCTCAGTGACTCGCAATGTCAAAAATGTATGTTGATAATGTGTCATTGCGAGGATTGTAAGTAGATTCTTCACTACGCTCAGAACAAGCTGTGCAATCTCATTACACAAAAGGTAGGAGGTGTTGGAGAATCTTCACAGATTTTATCCAGGTAGAGATTGCCACGCCACCTTCGGTGGCTCGCAATGACAAATTAAATATCTCTCAGAGCCTGCCCTTGAACGAAGTGAAGGGATAAACTCCTGTGGTGTGGAAATCTCCCCTTATATTATACTGACTTATGTCTGATTATTTAATTTTTTATAAGAGAATAATATGATGGTGAGTTCTAGTTTTTAAGTTTCTAAATATTCCAGAGATTCTTAAAATGTTTCAAATATTATTTCAGAAAGGAAACTAAGCACTATGAAAAGGGTTAAATGGAGGGATTATAAAGAAAAAAGATCTAATCTTGTTAAGGTTAGAGTTGGTCGCAGTTTTAAAAGATCTCAACCAGTAATCAAATTAACTGTATCTGAAATACGATATTTGATATTTCCTTTTGCATACACAGGTAAACCATCTATATTAACCATATATGGCTTTGAATTATCTGGGATTATTTTTAAATTTTTAAGTTTAAAAGATTCAGTCCCCAGCTTCTTTGAGTAGTTAAAAATATCACCTTTCCCGATATGTATGAGTTGTTTAACAGAAGTAAAAAGACCAAGATCACGCATTGTAACAGTTATGAAATATCCACTTTTTAATGGAATCCCTTTTGCTAAAGAAAAATCCTTTCCAAGATCACCATTTAAAATAATAATACTGCTATATTTCTGAGGAGGTATTAATAAGTCATCTGACACAAGGCTAAACTTAAATTTTCTCTGAAGAATAATATCGATATAATGTTTCATTAGGGATAGGATAACTGTTACTATGAAAGGACCACGATCGCCAAATAGTGTTCCTAAAATTCCTTTATAATATTTGCTATACCATCTTTCAGAGAAATAAGGTACGTCTCCAAAAACCCCGACACCTCCAAAACCAATAAAGTGTCTCTTCCATGGTTTATCATCTATACCTGTTCCCTCAACCTCTATCACATCAGCTTGAATTATTTTATCTTCCTTTATACTCTGTGAGATGATACCCACTGCTTGTGAAAGTTGATCCGGTATCTTTAAAACCTTACCAAGCAAATCTGCTGAACCTTTGCGAAGAAAAGCAAGACGTAAATCCTTCGGTAAACCAGCTGCATAGCAACCTTCAAGTACACTATTGAAAGTACCAGAGCCTCCTGCTGAAATAATGATTCGACTTCCTTCCTCAACGGCTTTACTTGTTTTCTCTCGCGCTTTTGCGTGGCTATCGACAATATGAACATTGATAGGACCAGAATAGCATTTTCTAAATTCTGGCTCTATGTTGTTTATCTTCTTCCAGTCAAGAATGGATCCAGATATTGTTGTTACAATTATGTCTATTCTCTTTTCCATATCAATACCTTTCATTCTTTAGAGACCGTGTATGCTTAATGATCATTGCTACAGTATCTTCTACTGATAGTTCATCTGCTTGTATTTTAATAACCTTGCTGCCAAATTTAGCACTTATAATATTACAGACTGTTATATATGTCTTCTGTAAATTATCTAAAAAACTCTTTGTTTCATGAAGTTGTAGTTCTTTCCCTCTTTTTAGTATACGTGCTATTGCATTCTCTGGCTTAATATTTAAAAAGACAATAATATCCGGTATTGAAAATTTAGCAAGCTTAAATCTATTTACTAAAAATATCCCTGGTATATGTCTAATATAAAAGCCTATTTCAGATAATGGTATTTTCTTCTTCTGGCACAAATAATTAATGCATTTTATGCATTGGGCTGATTCAAAATGCTGAGGATAATAAAAACTACCACCCCAACCAAGTACATTTATTAATGGTGAGCCATCAGTTAGTATGAATTCTGGCTTATATCTATTCATTATTATCTGCTGGATCTTTACTCTACATAATAATTCTGCAAATTTTGTAATTTGATATAATGTTTTGTTTTTGTATTTCTTAGATATATCTCCGAGAAACTTTTTTGTAGCTGTCCAAGGAATATCATCTTTTTCATAAAGGATTTTATTCTCATCACTTAGTAATATTTCATCCCCAATACCGGCAACAAACTTCTCTTTACTAAATTTCTTTAGAGTCTCGTTAAAGCAAGTGCTTTTTCCACTACCATCAATACCAATAATTGCTATATAAATACTCATTATAGGAATAATTATACTTTAAATAAAAGGTTAACTCTTTGATTTCTATGAATTTGTTTAAATTAGTTTTAACTTTGGCTTATTATTTATACAATATATAAATTTTAATTGGTTTTATATAATTTCTTATTATTTCAATCCCTTTTTATTCAGGTCAATTATTTCTACCCGAAGCCAAAAAACTAACTGATGAAATATCAGATCTGTTTTAATGCCTTTTTATTTAGGTTAATTATTTATACGAAAATTGGCAAATGACATAAATAATCGACTATTATATTTTAAAAATTAAAGTAACAAAATCTAATTAAAATTATCATCTTATTTATTGTAATTCATCGATAAAAATTTATTTCCCAAAATTACTTTTCCAAATTTGTATCCATTGAAATAAGTAAGAGCATTTAATTTTTATTCTTTTTTTGACTTCTCATTTTTATATCACCTTGTGCACCTTCTCAATATTTCTCCATAGCACAAAAACTAGCACAAGATAAACCAAATAACTCAGAACCTCTATCAATGAAGGATCTCCATTATAACCAAATAAGCCATTTAGAATACTACCAATATATCCTTTTTCATGCAGTATTGTATAACTACCATCAGGATTTATTGGTGGATTAATATCCCAGATATGCTCTACTATAGTAGGAATTATTTTTGTTTCTTGAAATTCATGAACTGCATGAGCCACCAATCCGGCAGCGAAGAGGATTAAAAGAATACTGGTGATGTTAAAGAACATCTTTATATTAATTTTTATTGAACTTACAAATATTGCATATCCTATGAAAATCGCAGTTATAATTCCAGCTAATGCTCCAATCAAGGTGTTATTTGTTGAAATAAAACTTACTGTTCCCAGGAAAATAACCGTTTCTATACCTTCCCTTAAAACAGCTATGAAAACTAATGAAAATAAGCCAAATTTATGTGCTTCGCTAAGTTCTGTAGCCACCTTGTGTTCTAATTCACTGGATACATGTTTCTGCTTCATCATCCATAATATCATTGTTGTTAAAAGTGATGCACCGATCAGCATTGTAATTCCTTCAAAAATCTTTTCTGTTCTACCAGTAAACCCTCCAGCTATATGAGTGAATAACAAAGCACCAATAATACTTGTAATTATTCCAGAAACAACACCCATATAGATGATATTGTTATATTTTGTTTGCTTTGTTTTTACAAGGTAGCTCAAAATAATTCCAACTATTAAAGCTGCTTCTAATGTTTCCCTAATTGCTATTATAAAACTTGATATCATCTTATTACTTAGTTATATTTAACTTTTTTAGTTATGCTTATAATATATCAGAATTTAATTAGATAAATATCAAAACCTAAAAATTAGAGAGTTTTAAGAATGTTTAATTTTTACTGCAACGCAACAATTAAACAAAGACCATAAAAATTGGTCTTCAATAAAATTTGTTATTCTTTGAATATCATCAATATCAATTTTTGGTACATTTAAATCAACATCAACATCTAAAACTACTGTGATAAGTTCTTTTCATTATATATCCCTTTCTTGGAGACCTCTTTTCTTATTATTTCTATCTTTGGTTTACCACTGCTGCAACTCTCAACATGTATGGTGTCTAAATCAAATTTTTTAGATAAATTAATTAATTTATCTAAGCCTTTCTCTTTGGTATCACAGATAAGTGGCATTAGCAGTAGCATACAGGTGAATGAGAAAGAACACTTACATCAAGGGTTAAGAATATCAATGAATTCAAGGATTCTATCTTAGACTCATATTCACATAGCTATGCTCTATTCACTGTATTAGTTTTCTCATACCACCACAACCCCTATCCACGATTTGAAGTTCACATTCACCAACATAACAGGCATTTTCATGAGATAAGCCATATTTACCAGGGTCAACCCCTTTATTTTTAAGTTCCTGGATGATATAGTAATTGCTGTAAACTAAACGTAGCCACTGCAACACCGATTCTTTTACCTGCTCAGTATTATAGTCCTTTTCTGCTATGAGATATCTCGCCAATCCCCACACAGCTTTAGCAAGGTTACAAGGACAGCAACAAGTTGCCATAGAGTTATCATCGCAACATGGTGCCTTAAGAGGCTGTAGTGCATCTTGCATTATACTATTTTGTACAGATGTCAGCGTAATTGAGTTATAGTGTTCTATAAATTTTTGTGTGTTGTTAATAGATAGTGGAATCCCATAAGCAGTCGAATCGCCCTCCTTGGGAATAATTTCAGCTTCTATTTGCTCTGGTGTTACTAAACTTGTCTTTTGACATTGGGAAAGTATCCCACTTGTTCCTATGATAAGACTGATTATAAATAGTGATATAGCTATATTCAGATTTCTCTTCTTTTGTGTTTTCCTAAAAGCAAGTTTCTGGTTATTTTTGCTTTTTAGTTGTTTTACCCTTGACATTATAAATTTCCTTTCTTTATATTTTCTCTATCACAACAATATTAAAAGTGTTAACCTTACTCGTTGGTAACACATATGATATTAATTCAAATATTTTAAGTCTACTTTTTATTCAAATCAAGTATTTCTACCTAAAATCTTTTCTTATTTAAGATATATGTTGATTTTTAAAAAGCAAACTTATTGAGACTTTTGTTACCTATTACCAAATTAAATAAATATGATACAATTATAATATTTTTGAATTAACATATAAATTACTTAGAGAAGAACTAAAAAATATTACTGAAATATGAAAAATTTAAAACTTAAAAAAGAGTGGTTGATTTTTAAAATTTTGAAAAATATTGAGTTTTAGAATGAGAAAAATATTACCATTACTATCAATAATTTTAGTAATAATTGTAATATTACTTTTACTTACAAGTTGTAAACCACAATTACCAGAAGGAGATGGGGGTCAAGATAGTGAAAGTAAAACTAAGTATGCCAATGATTTTACTCTACTGGACCTAAATAATAATAAAGTATCACTATCAGATTTTCAGGGTAAAACTGTGGTACTTAATTTCTGGGCTACCTGGTGCCCACCCTGTAGATTTGAGATACCTGATTTTATTGAGGTTAACAATTTGTATAAGGATAAAAATATTCAATTTATTGGAATATCAGTAGATACTAATATTAAAGCTTTGGAAGAGTTTGTTGAAGATTTTAATATAAATTATCCCATATTAATTGATGGTACCTTAGATAATATTAGTCCAGTATGGGGAATAAGAAACATACCCACCACTTTTATTTTAAATGAAATTAGTGAAGTGATGTTCAAAAATGTAGGAATGATGACAAAAGATCAACTTATAAAAGCTTTAGAAGAGGTTCCTTAGATGTTAGAAGTTAGTTTACTTTCTGCCTTTGTTGCTGGAGTATTGGCATTTTTTTCGCCCTGTATTTTACCCCTTATTCCTGTTTATATAGGGTTAATGTCCAGTGAAACTATTTATAAGAGTGAAAAAATAAAAATTTCAGAAAGTTTATATTTGCTTTTAAACAGCATATTCTTTGTGATTGGTTTTTCAATAATTTTTATAATCATAGGCTCTACTGCTACTATTTTTGGTCAGGCACTAAATAACTATTCGGGTATTATTGGAAGAGTTGGTGGGGCATTATTAATAATTTTTGGTCTTCATTATATGGGACTTTTTAAAATTAGATTTTTAAATGTGGAAAAAAGATTTAATATGCCTGCTGCAGCAAAACGGGGTTATTTGAGATCATTTTTAATAGGAATTACTTTTTCTTTTGGATGGGTACCCTGTGTAGGATTAATATTATCTGGAATATTACTTTTAGCAAGCAGGATGGAAACATTATTTGAAGGGATATTACTTTTAAGTGTTTTCTCTCTGGGACTCGGACTACCCTTTATTCTTTCCGCTATTTTTATAAGCTCTTTTTCTTATTTTTTTAAAAAAATAAATAAACGCTTAGATATTATTATAATTATTTCTAGTATTTTTTTAATAGTTTTAGGTATTATCTTTGTTACTGATTCTATGCTAAAGATAGTGGGGTATCTGTCAAAATATATTCCTATTATAGATAAGATAGGTTTGTAATATTTAGATAAAATAACGATAGATATCATTTCATATTTTTATATAAATATGAAAGTATAAGATTATGGTTTTTAACCCAATTGTATTTGTTTGTTTCATAAGGCATTTTAACTTGATAGACCATATTTTCCTAAACCCTATTTTCCATTAATGAAGAAATTTTTATTTTAAAAAATTGGAAGGTTAATTCCTTTTAATGCTTGTTCAGCTATTTCTTTTTGTGAATCAAGCTGCTTCTTAAGACAAGAAGAAATAGCTCTAATTACTGCCTTTTCAATTTCTTCTTTTCCTTTATTATAAAGTTCTTTTGACATTATAAAACTTTTAACTTCACCAGTTCCACTTATTGACACCTTAGCTCCATTTACTTCACTTTCTATAACAGTTTTAGATATTTCCTTCTGTAATTTCTTTAAATCCTTTGCTTGTTTCATTAATTTTTTTATATCCATTTTTACTCCTTACTCTTATATCTTTTATTATACCGACTTATATCTGATTATTTAATTCAAATAGTTTTCTAATTTGTTTCATTTTTGAAATGACATCCACTTCAAAAGGACACCTTTCTATACATACTCCACATTCATCACAATCTGATGCTTTTGCTGGAAGCTTGTTATATTCATTCTGAATTTCTTTAGTGAACCCTTGTTTAGCAACCTCAAATAATCGTATCATTTGACCTATATCTATATCTGATGGGCATGGAAGACAATGATTGCAATAAACACATTCTCCTGTAATATATTCATTAAAATCAGTTAACAGTTCAGAAAAATCTTTTTCTTCATCAGTTGCATTTAAATAAGCAATAGCATCATTTAGCTCATCAACGTTTTTAACCCCTGGTATAACTGTACAAACACCTACTTGTGAAAGTGCATAACTTATACATTTAATAGGGGTTATAGATGGGGATATCTTTTTCTTAAGTCTCATTCCCCCTGTTCTCCAAGCAGCAATATTAACTGTTCTATTTCTCTGAAGCAACTTTCCTCCTGCAAAAACCTTCATTGCAACAATACCAATCCCCTCTTTTTCATACATAGCTAACATCTCACTTCTTCCCGGCATTGCATTATTTGCAATATTAACTTGTATCATAATTACATCTATTATCCCAGTTTTTGCAACATTTTTAGCAATTGAAACATCGTGTGTACTAATACCAATGAAACGTACTAAACCTTCTTCTTTCAACCGAAGAGCTAATTCTAATAATCCACCAGAAGATATTACTTTCTTATACTGATTTTCATTTCTAACATTATGCAAATTGGCTATATCAATATAATCAGTATTTAACTTAGAAAGTAGCTTTTTGAATATTTTTTCACACTCTTTGACATTATAAGTCTTGTAATATTTTCTATTTTTCTCACCAGAACCTAAATGTCCGGTTAGGATTATCTTCTCTCTTTTATCCTTGATTCCAGCAGATATATTATCAAGGAAATTTGTAATATTAAAAACTATATCAAAGTAATTCAATCCAAAATCTATAGCTTTATTTATTACTGAAATAACTGTATCTCTATTCTGTGATAACAGATATTCTGTTCCCAATCCTATTACACTAACATACAAACCGGTGTTTCCTAATTTTTTATATTGCATTGAATCTTTCCTCAAAATTTAATATTTCTATTAAAAATATATATTATTTCATTTATTTAAAAAAGGATTTTTCGAATGTTCATTTTAGTTTAATCCTCTTTTATTTATACTAATATTAGAAGATTTCTTCTTCTTTTTTTATTACATAACTTTTTATACTGTTTACTGCTTCTTCAAGAGCTGGGAAAACATTCTCTCTGATATCACCTGCAATTACTACATACATAATATCTTCTCCAATTGATAGTTTTCCCTCTCTTATATCTACTAAGACATCAATTATTCCTGGTTTCTTTTTAATTCTACTAATTAAATCTTTTAGTTTAACTTTATCTAATTTTACTTTTAATCCTTTTACTTTTTTTCCGTCCTTGGAATATCCTCTAACTACTCCGTTATGACAAAGAATCATTCCTACTTTTTTAAAATCTTGATTTTTTTTTATGATTTCTATCATTCTATTCATGTCTAACATTAAAACTCCCCTTTAAATTTGAAATTCCGGTTATTATTTAGATTTCATCTTGCTAGGTTGCTCCAAAGCTTTAGTGTATCTATTACTCCTTTTTGCCCATTCATTGAGCTTACTGCAGGGGAAATCCTCACATTCATAACAAAATTCTAATTCCTTTTTATTAACACAACAGTTAAGTATCCAACAGTCCGGAGACCAATGTTTTTCTCTATCACCTTTACAACCAAAGCAGCGGATATTTTCAATTTTTACTTCTGTATCTTTTTCTTCTTTAAACCAATCTGAAATTTGCTGTGCTATTTTTGGATTATTTGTTGCTTCAAAAATGTCACATTTGCTACAGTTTAAACCACAAACTGCAATTATCTTATTTTCTTTTTTCATATTAATCTCCCTTCACTTAAGATAGTATAAGTGATTTAACATCTTAATATTTAACATTCTAGGTTAGTTAATTAGAAATTTTTAATATTGCACTATTTTTTCTAACTACACGATTTTTATTAATTATAAGTATATATTAAGCGAAATACATTTTTGAAGTTTAAAAATTTCTTATTAAAATTAAATTAAATCATTAAAATAGAAAATACCAATTTAGATATAGATACCTCATTAAAATTAATAAATACACACTTTATGTGTATTTTATATTGATTTTTTTATAAAATTATAGTAGTATTGATTTAAATAAACTAAAAATAGATTTTGGTGATAAATGTGGCTAAGAGAATTAATATAACCATCCCAAAAGATTTTCTATCAAGGGTTGACGAATTCTCAAAAAAAGAACATAGAAAAAGAAGTGAGTTAATCAGAGAGTCATTGAGAGAATACATGGGTAGAAGAGATAAAGATATGGCAGTTGAACAAAAAAAAGGTCTTATTTATTCAGAAGCTAAAGAAACAATCACGGTAGAAAAAATTAAAAAAATTTCTAAAGAAAAGAAAGCTGAGCTTTTTTCAATAATTAGAATTTATTTTAAAAACCGTCCTGAGGTAATTGCGTCCTTTATATTTGGTTCCTACTCTACTGATGATGCAACAATTTTAAGTGATTTGGATGTTGGAATTCTTCTTAAAACTGATATAGGCAAAGACAAATATTCAGAATTACTTTTAGATATTTCCTCTGACCTTGTTAGACTATTAAAGATGGATAATATTGACTTGGTAATTCTTAATCGAGCAAATCCAGTACTCAAAAATGAGGTAGCCACTAAAGGAACAGCAATATTTGAAAGAGAGAAGGAAATAGTGGATAATTTTAAAATAAAGTCATTAAAGTACTATATGGATACAAAAAATTTTCGTAAGTTATATCAAAAAAGTATTAAAAACTTTTTATTGGAAAATAAAATTTGAATTTTTTACTAGAAAGCGTCTTACACAAGCCAGAGCAGTTTACTTATGTTAAATAAAGAGGATTAATTGATAAACAAGGATCTTATATTAAGCAAGCTACTAAAAATAAAAAAATATATACAGGAATTAAAAACTTTTTCTAACATTACTTTTGAAGAATACAAAAGAGATTTTATCAAAAAAAGAGCAGTTGAAAGATTAATTTTATTACTTGTAGAAGTAGCAACTGATATAAATTCATATGTTATTGTTGAGATTGGAAAAAATCCACCAACTGATTATTATGACTCATTTATAAAAGCTATTGAAATTGGATTAATATCAAAGCAACTTGGAGAAAAATTAGCTCCCTCGGCTGGTTTGAGAAATAGATTAGTTCACGAATATGATGAGATAAAGGATGATATTGTTTTTAACAGTATTAATGAAGCAACAAAACTTTATACAACTTTTATAAAAGAGGTTAATGACTATTTAAAACAATAACAATTGGGAAATTATTAGTGAGTAAAAGAGAATTCTTTTACAAAAGAATTAAATAGTTACTTAAAACTTCATAGCTTATTAATTGAAAGATTGACCCTTATATATGTCGCAAGACCTCATTATATTTATAAAAAATGTTATATTGCAAGACCTAATCCTATATTTATATTTTTAAGACATATTGTGGAATCAACTTAGCGACAATATCTATTATTCCAATTTCTAAAGCGCGTAGCACTACATTCCGTCCTCTATATTCATAAGCTAACTCCCGCACTTCTGATATGATTTTCTTACCTCTATCATTTTGCATCTCAACTTCAAAGTATCTTTTCCTCTCAACTTCTATCACTCTATTTATAGTTAAAATATCAGGAAAGACATATCCTCCACCATGAGGTATTATGTTAGCATTTATAAGCCTATCATAAACCCCCAATCTTTTTGCTCTTTTTTCAAAACCTAATAACTCTATACTTTGGGGACTTAAATTTGGGTTACCTTTTACCAAATAAGCAGGTAAATCTCCTCTTAGTGTTATTGAAAAAAGTGTATTCAAGTTCCTTAAATAATGACAACCCAAAACTATCTCATTCATATTTATAAGACCTTGATGCATTTCATTAGAAATTTCTGTGAATTCTTCAAACAAGAGTTCAGCACCCATTATCCTTTTTTTCTTGGCAAAATTCTCAACATATTGATATTTTTCAAAATACTTTTTAGCATCATTACCTGTTAGGATATTAAAAGTTCCAAAAGGTGTCTTAATACGTTCTGCCATATTATACAATTGTTTGCTCTTATCATAATATATTCCAAAACCTGATTTATTATCCCCTCTAAATTCATCAGCAGATCCGTGTATTACAAAAGCATATGGAGGTAGATTTATATCAAATTTTGCAACGGGTTCTACTTCAAATATATCTATAAAGTGATTTCCTTTGTAAAAATCCCATTTCAATGTAACACCATCCATCTGTATTTTACTCGTTTCCATCTTATGTAGCTTTCTAATTAAAATCTCAATATCGGGTAATTTATCTAATCCGCCAACAAGCATTCCACATGCATTAGGCTTTGTGTTAAGAATAATTAATTCATCTTCCCCTTCTCCCCAGCTTATCTTCCCTCCATATCCAAATCCGCTTTTCCATCTATTTGTATTTCTAGTGATGGTCATATCTGGTGAAGCAATAAAAGTAGCATTTGGGCTCATACCAAGTTGATGTTGAATATAATGAATTGCTGCAATGCCATAAACAGTATTAGCTCTGCATAATTCTGCTCCACTATCGTTTAGTCCAATGAAAAAACAATAACCCTTTGCATTCTGTAATAATTCTTCTCTTTTCATATTTCTTCCCTTATTTTGTTTAAGTTATAAAATTTCCCTTATCATTTTTAGATTTCTTTGCTCTAATTCTAGTTAAAATCCTTTTAGTAGCATTTTGAAGATCCTTATCTTTATTTTTTAGGGTTTGAATTAGGGGTTCTATTGCTGGTTCTCCTATCTTTCCAAGAGCTGCTGTCGCTGCAGCTTGAACATACAAATTTTTATCTCTAAGAACTTGAATGAGAGGTTCTATTGCCATTATGTTTTCTATCTTTCCAAGAGCTTCTGCTGTGTATCTCTTAACAACCGCATCCTCATCTTTAAGAATCTGAATTAATGGTTCTACTGCTTTTACATCCCCTATTTTTCCAAGAGCTTCTACTACATTTATTCGTACATCTTTATCCTTATCTTCAAGGGTCTGAATTAATGGTTCTACTGCTTTTACATCCCCTATTTTTCCAAGAGCTTCTACTACACTTATTCGTACATCTTTATCTTCATCTTTAATGGCACTAATTAATGGTTCTACTGCTTTTACATCTTTTATTAATCCGAGAGCTAATGCTACCGCTTCTTTAACAAAGGTATGTTCATCTTTCAGAGCTTGAATTAGAGAATCTACTGCAGGCTCCCCTATTCTTCCAAGAGCTTCTGTTGCTGCTGCTTGAACATGCAAATTTTTATCCCTGAGAATCTTAATTAGTGGTTTTACTGCTGGTTCTCCTATATTCCCAAGAGCTAATGCTGCTGCTGCTTTAACATACAAATTTTTATCTTTGAGAGCTTGAATAAGAGGTTCTAATATCCTTACATCTCTCATTAATCCAAGAGCTAATGCTGCTGCTCCTCGAACAAAGATATGTTCATCTTTTAGAGCTTGAATTAGAGATTCTACGCTCCTCGCATCTCCTATATTTCCAAGAGCCCATACTGCATGTCTCCGTACACTAAAATCCTTATGTTTTAAGATTTTCATCAAACCTTTAACATCTTTCCTTTTTATCATCTCTTCTATGTTTGGCTCAAATAAATTAAATGTCTTCATATTCATTTCTAATAAAAATAAGGTCACTGAAGAAACCATCAGTAACCAAATGAACCTCTCTCAATGCTTACGGAGTTAGCTGACGGGTTTGGATCGAAAGACTTTAACCCTACTTGCTTTTGCAAGATTCACCCCAATAAGATGGTTCCTCCGCTTCTTTTGAATTCAGCAAATTATTAAATTTTCTATTGTTGGGTAAAATTCTAAATCAAAAATTTATTATTTGTCAATATTTATAAAAATCTATATTGTTACAATAAAAAAATGTAAAGGTTATTACTTGTATATTAACTCATGGTTTCTAATTATATCAATAACACCATTTTTTACATTCACTAAACTAAATCTGTGTTCTTTCCATCTTTTCTTTATGTCTTTTAGGATTAAAAAGTCATCATTAATTTCAACTACATTCTCGTTGGATTCTATAAGACCTTTTTTATCCAGGAACTGATAAATCAAGCCAGTAACTATTGCAATTATAATTGCAGAGATAATAACAAATAATGCCTTTATAACAATTAAACCAAGAATAACTAAAAAAGTTTTTTCTCTATACCATTTTTCTGATTTAGCACCAGTAATATAACCTCTTTCTCTTTTAATATTATATTTTTCTTCATATATACTAATGCATTCTTTACCACAAAAATAATGACCGTATGCTTCTATTATTCCTCGTTTTCCACAAATTGGGTCTGTTTTTACCATATCAATTGTCCTATATATTAATGTAGAAAATTACCTTGTAAATAGACTTTTTTAATTTTAACAGATTGGGGAATTATTTAAAATATTCAGTATAAATGAGACCCTTCGCGGAGCCTGTACTAGGTCTATTCGCTTCGCTCAGAATAAACTTAGCGAATGTGCTCAGGATGACAATTTACAATTAATATTCTGTCATTCAGAAGGAGTGATAGCGACTGAAGAATCTCATTAAATGTATCAGAAAATCTAATAGAATTTAGATATTTTAAAGAAAAAACAAACTTATTTTGAAAATCCACTCTATAATATTTTCCTTTTAGTTTTGAAGTATAAATTGCATGTAGGGGATTTTGGTGAAAAGCACTTTATTTTAAAATTGGCGGAGGAGGTGGGATTCGAACCCACGAGGCGACTTTCACCGCCTACGATATTTCCAGTATCGCCAGATCGTCCACTCCTGCACTCCTCCAAGTTTATTTCACTTATTTATAAATATTATATCAATTTATTACAAAATGTGTTTAAAATCTCAAAAAGAGGTTGCGGCTGCAACTGCTGTAGTTATGAAAGAAGCTATTTCTGAAAAAACTGTTTTTAATGCAGATCACCTATTTATATTCATGATACAAGAAAGAGAAATGGGTAATATTCTATTTATGGGAAGAGTTTTTGATCCTGCTCAATAAATAATTGAAGATCTATTGAGCTACTAAAGACGCTAACCTTTTCTCCTGGATACCTCTAACATGGTGTAGTTGCAATCCCAAAAATAAATTCAAGCCTGCCTGAAAAAAACACTATCAGTCCATATACCAGTCCCACAACAGGTGTTACTGAGTACCAAGATGGTACTGGTACCATATCGGGTGCAAAGAAAAGTAGAACATCCTGTACTCCACCATAGAGCATTAACAGTCCACCCAGTGCAAATACTGAAGGGATTACTAACAAAAATTCCCACAAATTTATTAAGATTTTTACTTAAAAATGGCTACAGGGATGACTCCTTTGGGTAATTGGCATTCTCGAGCTAAGGTTTTATCTCCCAACCGTAATTCCCACTGACCTTTTTGTCCAATTGCTTCAGATACCAATGTGAAGTGTGACATCACAATTCCAGCATCAATGTATTGTGCTTTTGCAAGTACATTTCTTTTCACAACACCAACAATTGGAGATAGCCTATTTGCAATACCAGTCCATAGGGGCTTTGTTAATACTAGAGTAAGAACAATATTCCCCGGTCTAATAATGAGACGCCATGGCTGTCGATTTGCACCTGATGAAGCTAAACGAGCATGTTCAAGTATTGTCACTAATTCTGGATCTTCCTCCTCTGGCGACCAGGATTTACTCCAATTCTTATAAAAGACTATTTCCTTTAACGGTTTTCGATGATGACCACCAGCTATTCTTCTGATAGTTCTACTATGGAACCGTTCTAATATTTCTTTAGCAGGATAACCAAAAGCACAGACCACTTCCACTATCTCCCCAGATTTTAAACCCACCTCACTACCAGCAATTTTTGGATTATAAGAACCACTTATCCAACAAGTACCTAATCCTAACTTTGTAGCTTCTAACACCACCTGCTCTAATACATATCCAAGATCAATTCTGGTAATGTTACTTTCTTCAGGCATTATTCCAATTAGTAAGTGGGGTGGATTTCTCACAAGACCATATGAGCCAATTATTGAAGTTAAAATGTGATTTGTCTTATCAACACCACTTACAAGTTCTATTCTTGGTAGAACTGTTGTTAAATGTTTAGTTTTTTTAGCAAAATTAATTAGTCGCTTAAGTGTAGTTGAGTCCACAATATCTTTACTGTAACTACGTACACTTACACGCCTTTGAATTGCTGTTAGTATATCCATTTCCTTCCTTAAAATATTGAATCTCTCTTTATTATTTTGTTTGGTAATACCTAAACAAAATTGCACTAACTTTGTTCTTTAACAACTTAAATTCTCTGATTTAATAACTTACATAGTAGTACAACTAAATTCTCGTTACGATGGTTAAATCGCCATCCTATCTCTTTTAAGTGTAGATGAAAATATTGTTTTTAAACACCATAAAAGATAAGATGACAAAAATTTTTATTGCTATAGAGAGGGTGAATTTTCATAGCCAAAACTTACTGTATTATCAGGGAATTGTCAATGTACTAAGAACATTTTTGATAACATATTACCAATATCTATATTAAAAGTATTTTTGTGTTTATCGTTTTTTCTTACCATTAACTGGGGAATTTCTAATAATTTTTCACTATATAAAAAACATTTTTATAGAATCATAAATAAATTTTCCACCAAAAAATAAAAGAAACGCACCACATATGGTAGAAACAATCTTCTGGAATTTTTTTCCAAAGTACTGTCCACCCCTGAATGATAATATTGAGAGAAAATAGCACCAGAAAAAATCACACAACCAGTGAAATAACATAAAAAACAAAAAGCCTAACGTACCAAAACTAATAGATCGAAAAATTAGTGTAGCTCCAACGGTAGCCCACCAAATAAGAAAATAAGGATTCCACAAACTTAGAAGTATTCCATCTATTATGGGAAGGTGAGTGGATTTTTTAGAATTAACATCAATTTGTTTAATGCTACGAAACATGCTGATCCCCATAAATAAGAGAAATAATCCTCCCACAAAAGCAATTACTTCTTTCACATAGTTCAGCTTTAATAAATATTCAAAGCCTTAAAATATAGATATAATCAGAGGAAACTCAACTATTCCATGACCTATTGCAACCAATGCTCCAGCATGAGGAGACTTGTTCCCTTCTTCTACTGTTATAGCTGTAATAGGTCCAGGTACCAAAACACCAGATAAGGAAATAAGCACTGCTTCAAAAAGAAATGTCAAAAGAGGCATATTTTATCCCTCTCATCATTTTATATAAATTTTATTAATTTTAAAGGTTCAGGTAACTCCCAAAGATTTTCTATATTTTTTTCTTCTCCCCCTAACAAATCGTGTTTTGTAAAAAATATTATTGCTTCATTGTCTGATGAAATCAGAGTGGGGATAGGATTACATTTTAGATTATTCAGCCATTTACTCATTTTTTCTCTTCCTTTATTGACTTTAAACTTATCAAAATCTTTTATGTAAATCTCTATTTTTTTTGAATCTTATCAGCCATATATCTGAGTGATATACTCATTATTGGAATCATCAAATTAACCTCAAATTTCTCATGTGTAGGGATAATAGATAGATAATAACAAAAAAACTCATTTTCCTTTTAGAAATTTTCTAACAACAGAAATGTATTCTTCTCTTTTGACAATCATGGTTAGATGACCACTGCTTTTGAATGTATGCACATGTGCTTTAGGATATGGTTCCTTTACTTTATTTCTTTCGGAGGGATGAAATTTATTGAGATTTATCTATAATTTCTTTTTTAGTTTTTATTTATTATTCTCTTTTAAATATCTATTAAACCAACCCACAATATGTTTTAATCTTTCGATACGCTTGTCAGTTCTACCGCTACGTGAAAGCCCATGAGGTTCTTCAGGAAAACTTACCATTTCAGTATCTACACCTAATTTTTTTAAGGCAACAAATATTTGTTCACCTTGTTCAATTGCACAACGCAGATCCTGTTCGCTATGTATTATTAATGTTGGTGTTTTCACATTACCTATGTATTTCATAGGTGATTGACGCCAATAATTTTCAATATTCTCCCAAGGTGGTTCATTACCAAGCTCGTATTGAAATGCCCAATTATAGTCACTAGACCCATACATACTTATAAGATTACTTACACTTCTTTGTGTAACAGCAGCTTTAAAGCGATCTGTATGTCCAATAATCCAGTTAGTCATGTATCCACCGTAACTACCACCTGTCACACCCATTCTTTTGGCATCTATATATGGTTTCTTTTCAACAAAATCAACCCATTTTATTAAATCATCATAATCTGCTGTTCCCCAGTTATTCCAAATTGCTTTCGAATGTTCTTCACCATATCCTTGGCTTCCTCTGGGGTTGCAAAAATAAATAACATATCCTTGTGCAGCTAAAAAGTAGAACTCATGCATAAAGAAGTTACCATACTGGACTCTGGGCCCCCCATGGATTTCTAAAATTGATGGGTATTTTTTTGATTCATCAAAATTGGGTGGTTTGAGAATCCAACCTTGTAGATCATTATTTGCAGCACCTTTAAACCAGACTTCCTCCATTTCGCCAAGATCTCTATATCGCAATAAGTTCTCATTAATATGGGTTAATTTTTTGGAATGTTTGGTATTTAAATCTTTAATCCAAACCTGTCCCAATTCAGTCATATTTGCATTAAAATGGGCCAGTTTCAACTGTTCATTGTCAAAGCTATAAAAACCGACAACTCCCTTACCTCCAGCCACTGTTTGCAAACTTTGCTTTCTTCCACTTAATGCAATTGATTTGAGAGTAGTGTTACCATGTTGTGAAACTTGAAAATATATTTTATTTCCATTATAAGACCACATTGGTGGCATTAAAGGAAGAAGTCCTGGTATGTCATTTATAGTAGTACTTGATACATCAAAATCAAACTTCTCTGTTAGGTTCTTTGCTTTCTTACTATTATCCACTGGTACAATCCATAAGTAAGTGTTTTTCCACCACTTCCCTTTACCTTCTTGTCCAAAGTAAGCAATCCATTTCCCATCTGGAGAAAAAGTTGGTTTAGCTTTTGGTCCTATAGGTGTTTTTATTTTACTGAGTTCTCCTCCATCTGTTGAAATCATAAATAAATCTATAGCATCTGGATCAAGGTCAGGATCTTTACTGTGATTGGAACAGAAGACTATTTCCTTACCATCATGAGACCAATAGGGTTCTAAATCATCATAGATATCACTTTCGGTCAATTGTTTAGCTTTACCTGTACAAACATCTATTGCCCATATATGCCATCTTTCTCTGGGTAAAGGTCCTGTTGCATCTAATTTGTAGAAAATACGTTTAATGTGGCGTGATACAATACCAAGTTTTTTCTTCTGCTCATCCTTTTCTCTCTCTATTTCATCCTCATCCTTTTTACAAAACTGGCAAACAAGCCTTTTACCATCAGGAGACCACTCAAATATATTTATAGTACCTTTTAGGTTTGTTAACTTTCTTGCTTCTCCACCATGAAAAGGTATTATGTAAATCTGTGATTGTTTTTCATCATCTCTATTTGAAATGAAAGCAATATATTTTCCATCTGGTGACCATTTCGGTTGACTATCTACTTGATTTCCATATGTAAATTGCTTGGCTCTCCCCCTTTCAGTAGGAACAATCCATAGATTCGAGTATTTCTTTTCACTCTTTCTATCTACTCTCTGGATACAAAATACAACATGCTGACCATCCGGAGAGATTTTACAGTCACTAATTAATTTGAATCTATATAAATCATCAGCAGATATATACTGTTTTTTTCGTGTTGGCATAATCCCTCCTCTTATAATGCTAAAAATATAATTTATTAGAACATTATATAAGATATATAGGAAAGTTCATTGATATTCTTTAAGAGAGATCACTCGTTAATGTTTATTTTTTAGAATTTTAATTATACCCAAAATGAAATTCATTCTAGGTACTTTTTTCATATAAGTTTTATAGGACTCTCCAAATTTCTTAATACCAGATTTATCAGCATAAAACATATCTTTATAGAGAATAATTATAACTGGAATACCTATGATTAGCACCAACCAATGTTGAGATATTAAAATAAATGCAATACTTAATAATATTCCTGCCAGAAACTGAGGATGTCTTACAATACTATAAACACCTGAAGTAACCAATTCTGTAGTGGAAATATAGCTCCTTCCTTTTGGAACATTGCCTTTTTTCTTTAATTCATAAATTGGAAGCCAACCAAAAATTACAGATAATGTCCAACAGAAATAACCAATATATTTTAAGGCCAAGACTTTGCCATAATTAAAAAATTTAATAAATAAGACAATTTGCGCAATTATAAAAATAGTAAGGATTGTCATTTCAAAAAGCATTTTTTTATCCTTTTTCCAGTCTTCCATTCTTCCTCCTATTAATAAAATGGTATTAAATATCCACTAAAAAGCAGTGATTAAAAAGACATAAACTACTTTTAAATTGGTGGAGAGAGTGGAATTTGAACCCACGAAGGGTTATTAATCCTTAATAGTTTTCGAGATTGCCACTTTACCACTCAGCCATCTCTCCAAAATAATAATATCAAATGAATCAATAAAAATAAATTTTGAAAAAAATTTTTTATATTAGATAATCAGGCGAAGTTAGCGTAATGTGCAGATTTTGGTGCACCAAAGGCGAACCGCATATCAGCTTTTAGATGAAGGCTCAAACTTCCTCCAAGAAGTCCAGTGGAGCCCAAGCCTTTTTATGGGGATTATTTTTTTTATAGCCCCAAATCCATCCATTTAAGCATTTCTCCATGACTATAATCTCACCGATTTTTATATTAAACTCTGTAGCATCGTAGTCATCTATTATTATCCCTTTATTTCCATTACGTTTGACTATTTGTTTGGGAATCCATCCTGCGTTATTTTCTGTTTTACAACAAATCCAACCTGGCCAGTTTGGGTTATCTGTATATTCATTACCAAGGATGACAGTATCATACTTTTTAAGGATGAGAGGTTTTTTAAATAGAGTTTTTCTGTCCTTTATAACTTTGTATTGCTTCATATAAAATTAACCTTTATCTAAGTTTGAGCTTTCACCTAACGCTTTGCGGATAAAAGAAGTCCAGCGATAGGCAACTTGGAAAAATCTTTTATTTCCCTTTTATCCGCTTTTATATACTATATTTATTTTGCAGTGCTTTTAGACATTTTTTATTTTTTCCCACTCGCTTTTTAAAATTCCATAACTTTTTACATCTTCATACTTATCCCACTTAATAACATGTTCTTTAAATGTTCCTTCTAATGTCATTCCAATTTTATTCATAACTTTACCAGAAGCAGGATTTCTTTTAATATGTGTAGCTTCAATTTTATGATAGTTAAAATTAATAAAAGCAAATTCTATAATCGCTTTAGACGCTTCTGTACAATATCCATTGTTCCAGTACTTTTTCCCAATCCAGTATCCTAATTCTGCTCGATTAAATCTTTTATTTACTGTTAATCCTATAGCGCCAATTAAATTATGATTAGATTTTAATGTTATTGCATAAATTATTTGTTCACCTGCTTCAAATTTTGATTGGTGCGTGGAAATCCATTCTTCAGCCATTCCATTTTTATAAGGATAAGGAACATTTAAAGTTGTATCAGCAATTGCATAATCACCTGCCATTTTTTGAATATTTTGAGTGTCGGATAGTTCAAATGGTCTTAATATCAATCTTGATGTTTCAATATTTTTTCTTTTTTTCATAATTAATTTTAAAAGCGAATAATTTATTAATTTTACTTACTCAAGCAAAGCAAATATTGCAGATAACTCATTTTTATGAAAATTGTCTTCGTTTAATTTAATATTAATAATATATTATATAAAAATCTGTTAAACCAACATTAATACAAGGTTAGTCCAATTATAGCAAGTTTTTCCAATCATACAAAAGCAATTAAATCAGACAGAAAAAGAACTAAAGCTTCACAACTATAGTCCTTAAACAGTTGAAAGCTATCTTTATACTTATGGCGTGCTGTTTTTCAATTAGCGGTGTGCGTTCGAAAAAATTCGCAGATTTCGCCCAAAATTTGTAGGGCAAGCGGAATTCCCCCCAGACCCCCCTTCCGCCCGCCTGCGGAAGCGACCTTTTCGGATTGGACGATTTCAAGTTTTTCGTCCACTTTTAGCGAAACTCCGAGCTTCGCTCGGTTTGGCGGCAAATTCTTTTTAATTTTTAATATTCAATCTTTGAAAACCTTTTTAAGATTGCAAGGTTTTCTACTGCGATTTTTCCTGCCCATTCGACTCTGGCTTTTTGCCATTCATCCTCATAACCTACCCACTTCCATGTAGGGAACCATGCTTCATTAAAATCAATAGCCTTGATAAGAAGATCTATGTTTTGATCAATCGGACCAGCCAATAAATGATAAAAAGGGGAATCGGGATTGTCAACAAACTGAAGCGGTTTAGGAACATATTTTGTCCCCCAATCGCTTGGATTGGTATTCACCGTTCCCAAAATCAAATCGGATAGTTTTGATTTTATCTTTATCTTAGTTTCTTCTGAAGCATGAGAGTAAAACGACAAATAACAATACAAGCTATGTTCTGAATCCATTTTTTTCTCATAACCTAGAAGCATATTTATTGTTTTCAGCATTAATTCTTTAAGTCGAGATGTAGAAAAATTGTTTGGATATTGAAGTAAATATCCAAGTATTTCGACGGTGGGATTTTCCCAACTTTGATCTATCACACACAAACCAGTTTTTTCATCAAGGTGCCACCACGGGGCGTGCGGAAAACTATTAACATCACTCGGGACAGGTCTCCATTTTCCTTGCTCTTCTGAAAAACTTGAAGAGAAATAGTCCATCGCGTTTTTCAAAACACTATTTTCCTTAGAAGTTCCTATTTTTTCCATATATTGAATGGCGAGACTGGTTGCAATTGCCGACGATGAAGGGGTTCTAAAATCTGGCTCGAGTCCGTGACCAAAACCACCGTCACTGTTTTGATATTTTTTAATGATTTCTATTACATCACCCGGAGAACCATCTTGGAAATAAAAGGAGTACAATTTTTTATCTAATTCACGAGCATTTTCGTAAATAAATTTCGTTACCTTATCAAAATTATTTTTAGATAATTTCATAGTAGTAATTTTACCCTATTAGCTCATCTATAGTAATTCTTAAGCCTTTCGCAATTTTTGCCACCGTTTGAATAGAGGGCTTGGTGATGACATTTGTTTCAATTTTGGTCAGTGTTGTGTAGGGAAGATCGGATTTTCTCGCCAATTCGTCCTGCGTTAATCCTTGCTTATTCCTAAGCTGTTTTATTTTATCCCCAATTGATTCGTTATTGTTTTGAATTTTCATAGTTTCCTAAGTATGATAGTATTAGTATGTGTGCTTATCTCGCCCTTCATAAATATGATAACAAATAAAATGAAAGTAGTTCAATTAATAATGAGGGAAGCCCGCTTTTGGCCAGCCTCGCAGTAGCGGGGCAAAGATAAAAAATTCCAATTTGCGCTTAAAATCGGATGGCGAGCCCTCACAGAGGGCGAGCCAACAAAGACATTTCCCAACTGGCGGAGAGAGTGGGATTCGAACCCACGAAGGGCTATTAACCCTTAACGGTTTTCGAGACTGTCACTTTAGTTTATATTTCTCCTCCATAACAAATTTATCCTGTTTAAAAATAACGAATTTTTCAATATCCTTCTTCTATTAGCAATTTTTGCTCGAATCTATTTAAGACCTCTAGAGAACATTAGAGCTATAAATCCTGCAATGGGTGGAAAGAAGAATGTACTTGCAATGCGAATGAGTGTAAGTCTCCAGCCTAATATTCCAACTTCCATCGGTAATCTACTGACTGCCCATAATGACCATCCTGTTAAAAATGCAACTATTGTGCCTACACTGGCACCAGAACGCAGAAGTCCAGTAGCAACTGGTAAACTGACATAAGGACCTCCAGGAGTTAAACTACCAGCTACTGTACCAATTAATATACCTCTTATACCAGATCCTTCACCTATCCACTTTGATATGATTTCTTTTGGGATAAGAACCTCAACCATGCCAGCAACGATAAAAGACAGAATTAATAGTGGTATTATCTCAACCATTATGTTTAAAGCTCTCCTAATACCGGCGATGTGTTGCCCCTGTCCTCTATAGTAAGCTATAAGAAGAAGGATAAATGCAATAATTCCCATTATTATTGTTGGAATTAACATCTCTGATCCCTTTCTCTTTTTATCCATAATTAACTCCAATGTTAAATTATGAAATATTTAATACATTTATTATAGTATCAGATTATATAATACCACGTGGATTTTTGGTTATTTAAATATTTCATAAAATAAAACATTAGTGTATTAGTTAAGAAATTCCAAATTAAAGTTAAAATTGGTAAATGGTTGCTAGTATAAAATATTATTTTTGAATTGGCGGAGAGAGTGGGATTCGAACCCACGAAGGGCTATTAACCCTTAACGGTTTTCGAGACCGCTGCTTTAGCCACTCAGCCATCTCTCCAAAATAATAATATCAAATGAAGAGAAAAAGTGAAATTTTTATTTTTTAAATCTATATAGAATCTATCTTATTTTATAATCACAAATTTTGTTTATAAAAATAAAAAAAATTAATATTTAGGAATCTTTGATTCATACATAAATTTATAAAAAAATGGCGCGCCTGAGAGGATTTGAACCTCCAACCTCCGGATTCGTAGTCCGCTGCTCTATCCAATTGAGCTACAGGCGCACACTAAAATATTTGTTCTATTTAAGTATTATGCCATTTTATATATGTTAGATAAGTCAAAGAAATTGTTTCAATTTTATCTAGCTTAAAATATTTCTTTTCAAATTTGAAACTAATTGACCAGCCATGCTTGGAAAGAATATTTAAATGTTATCAAACTCAAAATATTTCTTTTGTATAAATATTATTTCATTCCATATTTAAAATCAATTAGTTCCTTTGATTTTAGTTATTAATTATTTTTCTATAATTAAATAAATTATCAATAAAGATATTTAAAGATTTGAGCATAGTTTCTCCCTTCTTTATACTTGATTCCCCTCCCTTGATGGGAGGGGGTAGGGGGAGGGTGTAGACTAATTATATCTAATAGAATATTAAATTCTATTTTAAAAAATAAAATAAAAAACCATTCTTGATGGGAATGGTTAAAATATGGCGGAGGAGGTGGGATTCGAACCCACGAAGGAGCTATTAACCCCTTAATGGTTTAGCAAACCATCCTTTTCGTCCACTCAAGCACTCCTCCCGCAAATATATAATTGTATAAAAGTATAGAATTATTATTAACTTATAAAAAAGCCTAAGATATTTTTAATATCGTATTAATATTATAACTAAAAAATAAATAATTAAAAAATTAAAAATTTGATTTTATATAAAAGTGGCGGTGTGCTTTTGAAAAAATTCGAACTGATTTCGCCCAAAATTTGTAGGGTGGGCAGAATTCCCCCCAGACCCCCCTTCCGCCCGCCCGCAGAAGTAACCCTTTCGGATTGGACAATTTCATGTTTTTCTTTGGCGGCAAATTATTATGTAAAAAAAGATGAAGATTAAGGCTTAAGAAGTCTCACCGTGGAGGACCCACCCCAACTCCTAGTGCAAAGCCTATTGCCTGGACGGTGCGCATCCAAGCGAGCCCGCCCAAAGTCTTGATGCCACCACCCAGTCGGCACAAGGTCACTTTTTACATGTTTTACATATTTTACATATTGACCAAGAAACCATAAGGCATTGTTATCATACCTGTCATTACTTACTTCATTGGTTGTTTCGAGGTG